>JAABUX010000157.1_pt1 | contig 117897 bp, 105 predicted proteins | sample 5561851 | NCBI WGS metagenome assembly JAABUX01 (sample SAMN10711883, study PRJNA513361) | rock metagenome | isolation source: Antarctica rocks | place: Antarctica: Victoria Land, Richard Nunatak red sandstone | collected 2016-01-03
CGCGCGAATGCAGCGTGTTCACGATCGGCAAGGCGATGGTCGATCGGCTCAACTGCCCACCCGATCAAATCTTACGGATGATCCGATGGGCAACTATTGAGGTCGGTTCGAAGTGGGGATGACTCAGCGACGGCCGGGTGAGTGATGCCGGGGGACACTCTCCCGAAACCGGCAGGACCGCCCCGATCGGCCGAGCCCGCGCGACGCTCGCGATCGGCGGCGAGCGACGGGACCGGGACCGAATCGGGGGGGGCCGGGTCGCTTCGCCGTCGATAGAGAAGACGATGACCTGTCGGGAGACGAGGCGAATGCCCGCCCTCGCGGTGCCCAGGCCCGGGCTGGCCCGGCCTTCGACCGCGACGCCGGGCGATTCGGGAGGGACCTGAGGATGGCGCATGATCGCACGGAAGCCCGCCGCTCGGGCCGTCGGGCTTTCCGGCCGACGCTCGACGGCACGCTCGAAACGCGCAAGTTGCTCTCGCATATATCGACAATCCGGGCGCAGACCGCCGCCGGCGGGCAGGCCGTGGTCGTCACCAACACGGATGGCGCCCAGTTCTTCGTCTCCGTCGTCAACGGCGGCGCGGTCCGCGCCACGGCCGCGGCCGGCGGCCGGGTCAACCTGATCGTCGACGGCTCGACCGTCGACACGCTCCTGGAGATCAACCAGGTCTCGCCGAACCACTCCAGCACCGCGGGGGCTCACTCCTTCAACGGTAATTTTGCGACCCGGTTCGCCAAGCTCAACGTCGCCTCGATCAACGTCACCAATGGGACGATCGGCGCGATCGAGGGGTACCGCGACGCCGACCTCTCCGGGCCGATCACCGTGAACGGGACCAACCGCGTCGACCGGATCGCCTTCGAGCAGATCCTCCCGGGGGCCTCGATCCGCGTCGGCGGCGACCTCAATACGCTCGAAGTCCTGAACAACGCCGACTTCAACAAGTCGAGCGGCCTGTTCGTCGGCCGCGACCTCAACTGGTTCAGCGTGGGCGGCAACCTCACGTTCGAGAACGGGTCGAACCTCGTCGTCGGCCGCGACCTCGGCCTCGCGGCCCAGCCGGCCAAGGGGACCGGGCTCCCCGGCCAGGGGATCTTCGTCAACGGGAACCTGACGATCGCGCCCACCAGCAAGGCCGCCATCGTCCGCAACAACGACGGCGGCGTCGTCACCAACGGCAACTTCAGCGGCGTCTCCCGGTTCACGACGGTCGGCTTCAATGCCGGGTACTTGGCGCGAGGAATTCAGACTCCCTGACGTGCCGGCGGCGGGCGGCGACGACCGACGGGCGATGCCGGGATCGATCCCTGCATCGCCCGTCGGCCCGCCGGCTCAGGTGGGCAGCTTGCCCAGGAACGACCAGCCGAGCCAGGTGTAGGGAGACTTGCCGGAGGAGGCGACGGCCTGATTGACGTAGATCTGGCCGTCGCCGCCGACCGCGTAGATCGCCGGCTCGAGGAAGTCGGGCGACGCGGCGATGGCCTGGGCCACGAAGTTGCCGAGCGGCGGGAGCGACGAATAGGCGACGACCGGGGGCGTGCCGGTCACGGTGTACGAGACCTGCGAGACGAAGCTCGCCGGCCCGGTCAGGCCGAAGTCGAGCCCGCCGCCCGAGGCATAGGTGAACGAGCCGAACGCCCCGGCCGCGGTCAGGCCGATCGGCTGGAATCCGCTCCAGGCCGTCATGACCGTGGGCGTCGTGGCCGTCACGAGATCTTCGTTCACGAAGCGGGCACCGCCGGCGATCGAGGCCACGACGTCGGCGACGCCGATGGGGCCGTCGGCGGCCGTGATCGAGGTGACCACGAAGTTGCCGAGCTGGGTCCAGCCGGACCAGGCGTACGACGGTGCCTGGGCGGTCCCGGTCTGGATGTAGCGGTTGGCGTAGGCGTAGCTCTGGGCCCCGGTCATGGCGAAGACTTCGAGGCTGTCGCCGAACCCCTTGACGCTGATCGAGGTGGTCGCGAGGCCGTCGAGGAGCTGGAAGCCGCCGAAGGCGTAGGGGGCGGTCGTCGTCGCCGGCGGGGTGGACTGGGCCGCGAAGGTGTAGAAGCCGCTGGCCCCGATCGCGAAGAGGGCCGGCCCGTTGACGGTCGACCGGAGGTCGGTCGCCGCGGCGATCGACGAGGCCACGAAGTTGCCGACCGGCTGCCAGCCGGTCCAGGCGTAGGGCTGGGCCGCGTTCCCGGTCGGGCGGTACTGGTCCTGGTAGATGAAGCTGGAGGCGCCGGTGAGGGCGAAGACGGCGATCCCGTTCGGCTCGCTGGTCGCGGCGATCGACGTCGCCTGGAGCCCGGCGAGCGGCTGGAACCCGGAGTAGGGGTCGAGGGTCGAGCCCGGGGTGGAGGCGGTGTCGATGTCGACGTAGACCGAGCCGTCGGTGCCGATCGAGAAGACGACGGGGAGGCCGCTCGGCCCCGAGGTCGAGGCGAGGACGTGGTTGGCGGACGCCGAGGGGCTAGCGAACCCGTTGTAGACGGTCGGGGTGGAGCCGACGGGCTGGGCCGCGGCCTGGTCGATATTCAGGTTGCCGTCGCCGCCGACCGCGAACACGACGGGGAGCCCGGCGGGGGTCGTGGCCGCGTCGATCGCCGTGGCGACGAAGTTGCCCGGCGTCTGGAAGTTGCCGGCGAAGACCGGCGTGGTGGAGGAGCCGTCGAAGACGTAGTGATTCTCGTAGACGTAGCTCTGCGAGCCGGTCAGGGCGTCGACCGTCACCGAATTCTGGTTGGTGGTGGACTTGATCGAGACGAACGACCCGCCCGCGATCGTGCCGGCATACTGGAAGCCGGTGAAGCCGCCCGGGGCCGGCGGGTTCGGGGAGATCGTCGCCACGTCGGCGTAGAGCCTGCCATCGCCGCCGGCGACGAAGAGGCCGGGCCCGCCCCCGGGCACGGCCCAGGCGTCGATCGACGAGGCCACGAAGTTGCCCAACGACTGCCAGCCGGACGTCGTGAACGGGTTGCCCGCCGAGCCGAGGGAATCGACGGACGCCTCCTCGTAGACGAAGCTCTGCGGGCCGGTCAACGCGTAGACGACGAAGCCTCCCGAGCCGGGGGAGCCGTAGCCGACCGCGGCGATCGAGCTGGCCTTGATCCCGCCGAGCGGCTGGAACCCGGTCGACTGGTAGCCGGCGGGGGTCGCGGTGCCCCGGAACGCGTCCTCGTAGACGGTCCCGCCGGCGTCGGTCGCGAAGAGGGCCGAGTCGCCCCCCTTGACGCCGCCGGCCGCGGTGATCGAGGTCGCGACCAGGTTGCCCATCTGGGTCCAGCCGGTCCAGGCGTAGGGGGTGGCGGGGTTGCCGGTCGGGGCGTAACGGTCCTCGTAGACGAAGCTCTGCGCGCCGGTCAGGGCGATGACGGCCGGCCCGCCGGTGGCGTCGGCGAACGCGGCGATCGCCGTCGCCTTGAGGCCCGGGAGCTGCTGGAGCCCGGAGAAGGCATAGGGGGCCGCCGCGTTGTTCGTGGCGCGGTCCTGGTCGACGGAGACCGTGCCGTCCCCGCCGACCTGGAAGACGATCGGGGCCCCGGCGACGGTGACCGTCGCGGACAGGCCGGCCGCGAGCATCTGCCGCCCTTCGAGCGGCTCCACCCGCGGCCTGGTCCCCCGGCGATGGCGGGCCCGCGCGACTCTGTACGTCTCGACTCGATTCACGGCGTCAGCCCTCGGGGCGACCGGGGTCCTGTCCTGAGGGGTCGGGGCCCTTCGAGCCCCGGGGAGCGGACCCTCTCCGGATCAATCGGCCCTGCCGGCCCGCGTCGAGTTTAAGGATGGCCGGGCACCCCGCACAAGCATCGGTGGGGGATATTAGGCGGAATGATCGCGCCCGCCCGGCCCTCGGCCCCCTCGCGTTGTGAAAAGCCCCCAATCCCGCCGGTCGGCGCCGGGGGGCCGGTCAGCTCGTGATCCCCTTGGTCAGGTGCATGAAGGCCGTCTCCAGGTTGATCTCGTCCTCCTTGAAGAGGGTGATGTCGAAGCCCTGCTCCAGGAGGCGGGGGACGAGGAAGCTGTACTTGGTGACCCCCTCGTTCATCTTGACGACGAGCACGCCGTTCTTGTCCTGGACGGCCTCGACCTCGGGCTGGTGTTCGAGGAGGTTGGCGGCGTCGACGGTCCGGTCGGCGACGGCGATGTTCAGGACGATGTCGGTCCGGACCTGCTTCATCACGTCGGTCACGGCGCCGTTGACGAGGAGCACGCCCTGCTCGATGATCCCGATCTTGTTGCAGATGTCGGCCAGCTCGGGCAAGATATGGCTGGAGACGAGGATCGTCTTGCCCATCGACCGCAGCTCTTTCAGGAGCGCCCGGATCTCGATCCGGGCGCGGGGGTCGAGGCCCGAGGCCGGCTCGTCGAGGAGGAGGACCTGCGGGTCGTGCAGGAGGACGCGGGCCAGGCCCAGCCGCTGGGTCATCCCGCGCGACAGGCTGGTGACCAGGGCGTCCCGCTTGTAGGTCAGGTCGACGAGCTCGAGGACCTCCTCGCAGATCTTCTTCCGCGCCGGGCCCTTGATCCGGTAGGCGGCGGCGAAGAATTCGAGATACTCGATGACTTTCATGTCATCATACACCCCGAAGAAGTCGGGCATGTAGCCGATCGCCCGGCGGATGTCCTTCGCGGCGGTGTAGATCGAGTAGCCGCAGACGGTGGCCTCGCCCCAGGTCGGGTTGAGCAGGGTGGCCAATATTCGCATCGTCGTGGTCTTGCCCGCGCCGTTGGGCCCGATGAAGCCGTAGACGTCCCCCTGGTCGAGGGTCAGGTTCAGGCGGTTCAGGGCGTAGAGGTCGCCGTACATCTTGGTCAGGTCGTGCGTCTCGAGCATCGGTCCGCGTGCCCCCGGTCGGTTGCCTTGGCCTTGGGATGTCTGGGGAAGAGGGTCGGGGGCCGGGAGGGCCCGCCTCGGGTCGGGTCGGTCCGGTCCGGCCGGGTCGCGGCCCCGGTCACCTCACTTCGGCCTCGGGGCCTCGCCTTCCTTCTTGAGCGGGAGGATGACGCGGAGCAGGGTCGTCTGCTCGGTCTTGGCCCGGCCCGGGGCGTTGCCGAGGACGAGCTGCGCCGCGGGCCGGTCGACCCGGGCGACGAGCATCGGCCGGCCCAGGGCGAGCTGGCCGGTCAGGTCGAGCTCGCGGTGGAGCCGGCTGGGGATGTCCTCGGCGCTGAGGGTGTCGCTGTCGTGGAACATCATCACCCCGAGCAGGTCGGCCCGGTTGATGGCGTTGTTCGAGTTGGCGTAGTAGTTCTCCGGGAGGAACTTCTTCCGCTGCTCGGCGAGGTGGTTCGCCAGGCTCCGGTCGAGCGTCTTGTCGATCTCGATGGTCTGGCCCGGGCCGATGGTCCCGACGTTGTAGTAGACCTGCTTGCCGAAGGCGACGATCGTGTCTTGGAGCGGGATCGAGAGCCGGTTGGTGATCGTCCCGGCCAGGCGGTCGGTCCCGACGACCTGGAGGTCGGCTTCCAGGATCGACCCGGCCGAGGGGGCGGGGCCGAACCAGCGGGCGACGAACCCCTTGGTGCTCCAGATCCCGATCCGGACGTCCTCCAGCTCCTCGACCTTGCCCATCGGGGCGTAGCTGTAGCCGGAGCCGCCGAGGCCCATCCCCCGGTTCCGGGTGTTCATCCCGCGGAGGCCGAACTCGGGGGCGCCGAACCAGGTGGTCACGACGTCGGTCCCGGGCGGGGCGGCGACGACCGCGTTGGGGTCGGCGGGGGGCTCGCGGTCGGGCGAGATCGGCACCACGGCGATCGAGTAGTCGCGGTTCTGGGGGCTGAACAGGTTCACCCAACTGGTCCCCCGGGTGAGCTTGGATTCGAGGTCGACGTCGACGACGTCGACCTTGTTGATCCGGAGGTCGGTCCCCTTCACGACGTAGGCCGCGTAATAGGCCAGCAGGCTGACCGCGACCACGATCGTCGGGAAGGTGATCCAGGTCAGCTCCATCCGCCCGAGGACCTTCTTGAGGAAGAAGTAGTCGCCCGGGCCGATCAGGAGGATATAGAGGACGATGAACCCGGCGACCCAGCCGAACGGGATCAGCGTGACCCCCTTGAACTGGTCCAGGGCCCGGCGGAGCAGCGTGGCCATGTCGGAGATGTCGGCCCGGATGAGCCGGCCGACCGGCTTGGCGGCGTCGACCCCGGCGCTGGCCCCCTTCAGGTCGAGCGCCTTGACCCAGAACAGCGTCCGGTCGGGCCAGGCGGCGAACGGCTTGGTGTCCGCGTCGAGCCCGACGGCCGTGACCCGGCCGAAGCCGTAGGCGCCCCGGACGACCAGCGGGGTCGAGAGCGTGGAGGCGATCACCTTGCCCCCGCGGGCCTCGACATCCTCGAACTTGGCGACCCGGGTCGGCGCGTTCTCGAAGGCGACCTGCCGGCTCCCGCCGGTGAACGACTCGAGCGAGTCGAACGGGTTGACCTGGACCTGGCCGGCGACCCGGGCCGGGAGCATCGGCCCGAGCAGGCTGTCGTTGACCGCCTGCCAGTTGGCCGAGACGGAGACCACCAGGTGCCCGCCGCGCTCGACCCACTGCCGGAGCGCCTCGCCCCGGCCCGAGCCCAGGGTGGCGAGCATCTCCTTGTCGTTGGTGTCGAGCACGACGACGTCGACGGCGTCGTAGCCGTACCAGCGGCCGGGCAGGAGGTCGTCGATCGCCTGGAGCCTCGCGACGGAGACCTCGCGGGCCCGGCCGGGCACGGCGGCCCTGGTCTTGCTCGCGTTGTAGCCCGGCAGGCTCGGGATCAGCTCGACCCCCGAGGGGCGGCCCAGGGCGAGCAACTGGTAGTCGTCCTGCGAGAGCGGCTCGGGCGGCCGGGCGGTCATCAGGTCGCCGACGACGACGTCGGGCGCGGCGCGTCGGCCGGTCTTGCCGTCGAGGAACCGGACCTGGGCGAACTCGGAGTCGAGCGAGCCGGGCCGGACGTAGGCCGTCACCCGCTGCGTCCCCGCCGGGCCGACCTGGACCGGCTGGCGGACCGAGGTGGGCGTGCCGTCCTCGTCCTGCGTGACGATCTCGAGGACCCCGTTGAAGCCGTCGACCCCGCCCCGGAGCTGGACCCAGACCGGCGTCCAGGTGCCGACCTTGAACCGCTCGCCGAACCCGATCCGGATGTTCTCGACCTCGACCGCCCGGCTCGCCGCGGCGGCCAACGGCCCGGCCGCGATCAGCAGCGCGACGGCGACCGTCGCGAACCGGGCCGCGGCCGTGGCCGCCCGCGGGTGCCGCCGCACCCCTCCCCGTCGATCACGCATGGCTGGGCTCGCTGGTGCCTGGGTTCGGGTGGTCACGATCGGGGGGTCCGTCGGGGTTCGCTTACACTCAGGGTTTCTCGGCCGGGTCGCATCGGCAGGGGACCGAGCCGCACCCGGGGCAACCGTCGCCGTACTTCCGGGCCACGGCCGACTCCAGGTCGATCCCCCGGACGTTCGCCAACGTCGCCAGCCAGGCCAGGACGTCGGCCATCTCCATGGCCAGCTCCTCGGCCGTGCCCGACCGCAGGGCCGTGGCCAGCTCGCCGACTTCCTCGACCAACCAGAGGAACGTCGCCGCATCCCCCCGGGCCGCGTCCTTGGCCCCGTAAAGGGCGGAGATCCGCCGCTGAAGCTCGGCGATCGTCAGTCCGCCCGCCGGTTGTTCGCTCATGACGCCGAATTCTTGCGGACGACGGACGATCGCGCCACGGCCAATCCCCCCAATGACTTGCAACCGGCCGGACCGATCGAACAAGGCTCCCCAGGATCGCCCGGGGGCCGACCCCTGTCAAGAGATGGGCTCCCCCCGACCGAACTGCTCACCCATCTTAACCGGAGGACGCCCCCTCCTCCAAGCATCTCCCAATGAATTCGGGGCCCATCCCTACCCTAAATGTCGCGGAGAAAAACGAACCCAACGATCGAGGCTCGCGGTTGCCGGGAGGGGTGTCGGGAAAAACGAACCCAATTTCGCGCCGGGGACGGACATGAGATTGCCCCGACCTCTCCGTCATTATCGCCCTGAAGTTCTCCGAGCTAACCGCCTTTCGGCGAGATCGACGCGAATCGGAGACGACGGGAGTTCGACCAGGGCCTGCGTCTCCGTCGACACGATCAATCGTCCCACGAGTCGCGTTCCTCGCGGAGGTACCGATCGACCTCTTCGGCCGTGCGAAAGCTCTGGCCGCCCTTGTCATCGCCCAGGATGTCGAGGAATCGCCTCCTGGTCGGCGATGTTTCGGCTTCGAAGCTGATGTTGATGGTGGCCTCGCGGCCTTCGGGCAGTTCGGGAATCTGGACCTCGATCCGACCGCCGGGGAGGATGCGGGTCTTCACCTGGAGCGGGGCATGATGGGACGTCCTCCGGAATAGGTCGGGGAGGTCACCGGATCGACGCCCGGGCGGCCTTGGCCTCGGGGTGTTCGGGATCACGCTTGAGGATCTCGTCGAGGGCGGCCTTGGCCTCGTCGGGGCGGTTGAGGGCGAGGAGGGAGCGGGCGCGGCGGACGCGGAAGTCGTCGGGCCGCTTGGGCTTGAGGGTGAGGGCGGCGTCGAACTCCTCGACGGCGAGGGCGTGCTTGTCGGCGAGGATCAGGGCGTCGGCCATCAGGGTGTGGCACTCGGCGTCATAGACGTCGACGTAGAGGCATTCGGTCGCCCAGTGCTCGGCGTTGGCGGGGTCCTTGGCGTCGACGAAGCGGCGGGCGAGTTCCTTGCGGAGCGCGAGGTCATCGGCGTCGCTGTTGGCCAGCTCGATGAGCTCGTTGACGAGCTTGGGGTCCTTCTTGCGGAGGTGGACCCGGGCCAGGCCGGCGACCCACTTGGAGTTCTGGGGGTCGTCCTTGCGGCCGAGCTCGTAGAGCGTCTCGGCCTCGTCGAGCTTGCCGGCCTTGAGCTGCAACTCGGCGAGGAGGTCGAGGACGCGGACGTCGGGCTTGGCGCGGTCGAGCGCGGGTTCGAGGACGGCGAGGGCCTCGTCGTCGTAGCCGATGGTCCCGTAGAGCCGGGCCTTGACGTAGCTGGCCATCGGCTGGTTGGGCCTGAGCTTGAGCGCCTTGTCGGCGAACGGCTTGGCGAGCTTGTAGTCGCGGCGGGCGTAGTGCTCGTAGGCCATCCGGGCGTTGAGGTCGGCGTCGTCGGGCCTGGCCTTGAGCTGGCGCTCCAGCTCGGAGAACTTGACCGGCTTCTCCTCGCCGGCGCGGGTCTGGATGGTCTTGACCACGCCGTCGAGGAAGTCGAGGTACTTGGCCTCGAAGTCGGCCTTCTCGACGAGGAAGCAGGAGGCGATGGCGCGGTCGGTGGTCAGCCCTCGGCGGTAGGCGGCGAGCATCCGGGCCAGGGCGTCGGGGCCGAACCGCCCGAGCATGTACTGGGCGTAGAGCTGCGCCTGGCAATAGGCCATCTGGCGGTCTTCGGGCTCGTCGGGGCGGATGAAGCCGAGGTTGATGGTGTCGAGGTTCAGGAGCTTCTTCCGGGCCGGGACGCGCTCGACCAGCATCTTGTTCCAGGGCTGGGGGCGGGGGAACCCTTCGGACTCGACGGCGAGGGCCTCGGTGTACCAGTGGGGGATGTTGAACTCGGTCTGCTGGAGGGTGATCACGTGCACCACCTCGTGCTTCATCACCCGGGCCCAGTTGAACGGCTTGGGGCTGGTCCGGGGGCTGGCCAGGGCGACGACCTTGCCCGTGCAGGCGCCCACGGTGGGGATGAAGGGCAGCGCCACGGTCCGGCCGCTGAACTTCTCGTGGTCCTTCATGATCTCGATCTGGGTGAGGCCCGGCGGCTCGTAGGCGAATCGCCTCGTCAGCTCGCCGTGGATCGATTCGAGGTAGCGGGCCATGTACTTGCCGAGGAGGTTGTCCTGGGCGGGGTCGACGAGGACGGTGTAGTGCTCGCTCTCGATCGGCCGGTAGGCGGCCATGTGCTTGAGGATCTTCCGCATGTTGTCGGCGCGGATGTTGAACGGGTCGGCCTTGAAGGCGGCCTCGAAGAGGTCGCGGGCCTCGGCCTCGCGGCCGACCTGCATGTAGAGCATCCCTAGGCCGATCCGGACGTCGGGGCGGTCGGGGTCGGCCTCGACGGCGCGGAGGAAGGCCCGCTCGGCCGGGTGGTACTTGCGGCGGTCGGCCAGCCGCTCGGCCAGGGCGGCGTAGAAGGTGGCCGGGCGGGGATTATTCCCCAGGGCGACCGACTCCACGGCCTGCGCCCCCAGGGGGTCGACGAGCAACCGGGCGGCGGCGGCCAGCCGGGCCAGCGAGTCCTCGTCCTTGGCGTTCTCGGCGACGGCCTTCTTGGCGTTGTCGCGGGCGTCGAGGAACCGCTCGTCGGAGATGTTCAGGTCGGCCAGGAGCACCTGGGCCGACGCCATCCTCGGGTTGATCTCCAGCGCCCGCTCGGCCTTCTTCCGGCCGGCGGCGAGCTTGTACCCCTGCAAGTCGGCCTGGCCGAGGGTGACGAGGACCTCGGGCGAATGCGGGTTGATCCGCAGGGCCTTCGTCAGCTCCTTGCGGGCGTCCCCCTCCTGGTAGCCGGCCAGGAACAGCCGGCCTTCGAGCCAGCAGGCCTGCCAGCACTGCGGGTCGGCCTTGATCGCCGGCTCGTAGATGGCGTTGATGACCTTGTTCAGCTCCTCGCCCAGGTCCTCACCGGTCAGGTTGGCCCGGGCGTAGCGCTCGGTGGCCTGGCCGATCAGGAGGAGGGCGGGGGCGTCCTTGGCCACGTCGTCGGCGTGGAGATTCTGGTAGTCGACGAACCACTTGTACGCCTGGTCCGCTTCTTTACGCCGACCTTTCGCCTCCAGGAGCCGGGCCTGGGTCCAGTGGGCGAGCAGGTGGTCGGCCCCGGCCTGCAAGGCGCGGAGGGCCGAGGCCTCGGCGCCGTCCCAATCGCCCCGGGAGAGCTGCAAGTCGGCCAGGCGAGCCCAGACGTCGGGGTTGTCCTTCTCGCCCGGCTTCGGCTCGGCGACCTCGCGGAGCGCGGCGATGGCCTTGTCGGGCTCGCCGGTGCTGTCCAGGCAGTCGGCGCGGCCCAGGGCCACGGCGTCGCGGACGTCGGGCTTGGGCGGGACGTCGCCCTTGAGCAGGGCGTCGTAGGCGTCGAGGGCCTCGGCGTACTTGCCGACCTTCCAGAGGTCTCGGGCCTGCTCGGGCCCCGCCCCCCGGGCGACCGGCACCAACCACGTCCCGATCACCGCCACCACGATCGCGAGCCGCATGCGGACCTCCTGGGTTCGAGTCTCCCTACGTTAACAGAGCGTCAACCCTTTGGAACAGGACCGAGGGCCGGGCCCGCCGATCGGGTGTGACCGGTGATTCCGGTGGTGCCACACGGCCTCCCCCCACCCCAACCCTCCCCCGCAAGGGGGGAGGGGACCAAGCGGGAGAGGATGCCTCAAGTGATCGAGCCGCCGTCGACAGACTCCCTCCCCTCTTGCGGGGGAGGGCTGGGGTGGGGGGCGAGCCCGTGGCACCACCAGAATCTTCGGGTGCACCCCGCCGATCCGCGCGGGGCCTTGCCTAAGGCCCGGGCCCGCTGGTAGCCTGGCCCGCCATGCCGACGACTCCCGCCGCATCGATGCCCTCTCATCCGGCCCCGGGACCGCGGCCGGCCGGTCGGGCCTGGGCCTGGCTGGCGCTGGTGGTGGTCTTCGGGCTCCACGCGACCGAGGCGTCCTGGCTGTTCCCCTCGATCGGCTCGATCTTCGACCCGGCCACGCCGGTGGTGGTGGTCGATCACGCGATCCACGAGCACCACGGGGCGCTCGGGGCGAGGTTCGCCCGCGAGGCGGGGACGACCTGGGGGTACGACCCGTACTTCATGGCGGGCTATCCCGAGACCCCGGTCTGGGATTCGAGCAGCAACCCGTCGATCCTGTTCGACCTGCTCGGCGGCGCGGGCATGGGCGACTACCGGCCGTACAAGGTCGGGCTGTTCGCGGCGTCTCTCTTGGGACTGGCGGCGATCGCGGGCGGGGCGTGGGCCTCCGGCCTGGGGTTGGCCGAGGTCGCGGCCGGGTCGGCGCTGGCGTGGCTCTACTTCTGGGCGGGGTTCCCGGCCTCGCTCTGGCGGAGCGGTCTGTTCGCGTTCCTCTCGGCGTCGTGCGGCGTGGGGCTCCTGCTGGGGATCTGCGTCCGGTTCGATCGGCGGCCGACGAGGGCCGGTTGGCTGGCGATGACGGCGGTCGGCTCGGGGCTGTTCTTCGTCCACGTCACGGCGCCGATCCTGGCGGCGGGGGGCGTCCTGGCGTTCTACGCGACGGTCGCGCGGCGGCACGGCCGGCGGTGGCACGCGGCGGTCGTCGGGGCGTTGGCGGTGACGGCGGCGGTCAACCTGGCCTGGCTGGTCCCGCTCTGGCGGTTCCGGGGCATCCGGGTCGGCTCGGGCTACTTCATGACGACCGACTCGGCGCGGTTCCTGCTCGACTACTACCTCGGGGCGTCGGTCGACGGCCGGATCGGCCTGGTCCTGCTGGCGGCGGGGGGCGCGGGCCTGGTGGCCTGGTGGATCGGCGGCCGGCGGCCGGCGGCGGCGGCCTACGGCGGCTCGATCGCGGCCCTGGTGCTGCTGACGGGCCTGGGGAGCCTCTGGGGGCCGACCAAGACGCTCGAGCCGCTCCGGTTCCGCACCTCGTTCTGCCTGCTCCTGGCGGTCCCGGCGGGGTCGGCGGCGGTCCTGGCGACCCGGCGCCTGGCCCGGCTCGCCGGGTCGGGGAGGGCGGGCGCGATCGCGGCGGGGGTCGCCTGGGCGGTGCTCCTGGGGGCCTGGGCCGCCCGCGACTGGCCCATCTTCCGGGCCGCCGGGATCGCCCTGGCCCACCGCCGGCCGCTGGTCGTCGGCGTCCCGCCCGAGGGCCGGTTGCTCGTGGACTGGCTCCGGGCGAACACCGACCTCTCGGCGCGAATCCTCTTCGAGGACCAGCTCCGGCTCCTGGAGCCGACCGATCCCGAGAGCGTCCACTGGACGCCGCTGCTCCCCGCGATGCTCGGGGCCGACGCCCGGCTGTTCATCGGCGGCCTCTACCAGACGGCGTTCATCAAGCACCACGAGATGGCCGCCTTCGGCGACTTCACGCTCGGCGACCGGCCGATCGACCGCTGGACGCCCGCCGAGGTCGAGGGATACTGCGGCCGATACAACGTCGGCTGGGTCGTCTGCTGGTCGCCGCTCTCGCGGTTCTGGTTCGACCGCTTCGGGCCGGCGAAGCGGGTGGCCACCCTGCCGCGGCACTCCTCGCCCAACCGGCCGGTCTCGGCCAACGAGCATGAGTGGGACGCCATGATCCGCCGATCGGGCCTGGCCGTCGCCCGCCGGTCGATGATCGAGGGGGAGGGGAATTACGCGATCTACCGGCTCGACCGCCGCCACTCCTATTTCTTGAGGGGCAGCGGCCGGGTCGTGGCCGTCGCGCCCAACCGGATCGAGCTGGCCGACGTCGAGCCCGACGGGGGCGTGGCCGTCCTCGGCCTGCACTGGCTCGACACCTGGCGGTCCGACCCGCCGGTCACGCTCAAGCCCGAGCCCTCGCCCCCCGACCCCGTCGACTTCGTCCGGATCGAGGCGAAGGCCCGCATCCCCCGATTGATCCTCTCCAACAGCTACAGAACGGGGCCGACCGGCTCCCCGTAAGCTGGAGGAAATCCACCAAGCCCTCGATGGGACCGGACCGTGGTGGATTTCCTCCACCCCACAGGAATCGGTCAGCAGAACGGCCGGAGGGCGAGGCGGAGGGCGGAGGCGGTGGGGTAGCGGTCGGCGGGGTCGCGGGCCAGGCCCTTGGCCAGGACGTCGGCGAGGGCGGTGGGGACCGCGGGGCGGCGGTCCCGGATCGGCACGGGGGGCTCTTCGAGGAGGGTCCGGATCAGGTCGCCGCCGTCGGCCACCTGGTCGTAGATGAACTGGCCGGTGATCAGGTAATAGAGGGTCGCGGCGGTCGAGTACAGGTCGCCGATCGGCTGCACGGCCTTGAAGTCGAGCATCTGCTCGGGCGGCATGAACGGGACGGTCCCGCGCATCTCGCCGGAGAAGGTGAGGCCGGAGAGGCCCAGGCCTCGGAAGCTCTTGGCCAGGCCGAAGTCGGAGATCTTCGCCAGGAGGCCCGCCGGCGACTGGCCGATCAGGATGTTCTCCGGCTTGATGTCGCGGTGGACGAACCCGAGCGCGTGGGCGTGCTCCAGCCCCTTGAGCACCTGGCTGGCCATCCGGCAGGCCTGGTTGATCGGGTAGGCGCCCGGCTCGGCGTTGGCCAGGGCCTCCAGGTTCGTGCCGGCGACGTACTCCATCGTGAACCAGAACTGGCCCCGCGTCATCCCCTGTTCGAGCCACTCGACGATGTTGGGGTGCTTCAACTGGCTGATGACCGACATCTCGCGGAGGAAGCGGTCGATGGCCGATCGGGTCGCGGCGCTCTCGGGCACGATCAGCTTGAGGGCGACCATCCGGCCGGTCCGGTTGTTCCGGGCCTGGAAGACCACCCCCATCCCCCCCCGGCCGAGCTGGCGGATCGTGGTGTATTGCGGGACCGGCTGGGGCGAGGTCGCGATCTCGCCGCGGCAGAGGTCGCAGAGCCACTGGATCGAGTCGCCGTGGGAGCCGTCGGCGTCGCTGGCGACGTCCACCCCCGGCGGCGCGGGGGCCCCGCACCCGGCGCAGGCGAACCGCTTGCTCGCGGGGCCGAGCGCGATCGTGGCGGTCCGCTCGACGGTCGAGGCGTCGACGACCGGGGCGGGAGGCTCGCCGTCCATCCGGATCTCGAAGACGCTCTGCCCGGCGGCGATCCGGTCGCCCGAGTTGAGCCGGGTCCGGTCGACCCGCGAGTCGTTGACGAACGTCCCGTTGGTGCTCCCCAGGTCGCGCAGCTCGCAACGGGGCGGGTTCACCTCGACGAGGAAGTGGTCGCGCGAGAGGGCCGAGTCCTCCGGCATCGGGCAGTGGACGAACCGGGATCGGCCCACGATGAAGGTGTCGTGGCGGTCGAAGACGAACGACTGGCCCCGTCTCGGGCCCTGGACCACATCCAAGATGACTCGCATCGTCGCCGGCCGGCCCCCCGGGTCGATCCTCTCCGCATTATACTGAGCATACGGGAGAGGCGGCGAGATCGGCCGATTCATCCCGAAAAAACGCCGAAAATACGCGCGAGACCGAATCATGAATGCCGACATGCATTGGATCTCGGACGAGGTGGCGCAGGCCCTGGCGGGGGGGCAGGGCGTGGTCGCCCTGGAGTCGACCCTGATCGCCCACGGGCTGCCCTGGCCCGACAACCTGGAGACCGCCCGCCGCTCCGAGGCCGAGGTCCGCGAGGCCGGCGCCGTGCCCGCGACGATCGCGGTCCTCGGCGGACAGATCCGGGTCGGGCTGGACGGCGTCGAGCTGGAGCGGATCAGCCGCTCCGACTCGTTCCTCAAGGCGGGCCGGCGCGACCTGGCGGCGGCGGTGGCCCGCGGTCATGACGCGGCGACCACGATCTCGGCGACGCTCTGGGTCGCCGGGCGGGCCGGCCTCGGCGTCATGGCCACCGGGGGGCTCGGCGGGGTCCACCGGGGGGCGTCGACCAGCTTCGACATCTCGACCGATCTCGACGAGCTGGCCCGGGCCGACGGGATGGCGGTGGTCTGCTCCGGGGTCAAGTCGATCCTCGACGTCCCGGCCACCCTCGACGCGCTGGAGACCCGGGGCGTGGCGGTCGTCGGCTACCGGACCGCCACCTTCCCGGCCTTCACCACCGCCTCCAGCGGACTCCCCCTCGACGCCCGGGTCGAGTCCCCGGCCGAGGCCGCCGCCCTGGTCCGGGCGCACCGGGCCTTGGGCCTCCCCGGCGCCGTCGTGATCGCCCGGCCCGTCGACGCCGAGGACGCCCTCGACCGGGACGCGATGGAGGCCGCGCTGGCCGAGGCGCTCGACCTGGCACGCGCCCGGGGGATCGCCGGCAAGGCCATCACCCCGTTCCTGCTCGACCACCTCCGCCACGCGACCGGCGGCCGGAGCCTCCGGGCCAATCGGTCCTTGATCGTCGCCAACGCCCGCCTCGCCGGCGAACTCGCCGCCGGGCTGGCCGGGGAGGTGGGCCATGGTCGAGGGGATGCCGGGTCGGGCCCCACCCATCACCCATGAGCCATCTTCGATCCCGGGCCGACTCCTACTCGACCTTCGGGCGGGCGGGGTCGATCTGGAGCGACTTGAGGATCTGCTCGACCTCGCGGCGGAACGGGGCGACGGCGTCGCGGGTGGTGGTGGCGATGGCGATGACGCTGACGGCCTGGCCAGGCAGGAGGAGGTAGGCGTCGAAGTGGGTCCGGGGCTGCGCCGAGGGGGCGCCCTGGGCGCGGTCGGGGACCTTGGCGGCGGCGTCGATCCGGTAGACCTTCATCCGCGGCCAGTCGGCCTCGGGCAGCCATTCCTCGGCCCCCTGGATGATCTCCATCTTCGCCGCCTTGCCGTACTCCGCGGCCAGCCGCGCCTTGAGGGCCTCGATCCCGAGCGGCTTGGGGACGAGCTCGACCTGGAGCAGATCCATCCCCTCGCGACGGACCCGGAGCAGCGCGACCTTGCCGGCGACGGCGGGGGCGAGCTGGGCCCGGTCGGGCGGCAGGAGGTCCTGGGGATGCTCGAAGGAGAACCGACCGGAGGGCTCGATCAGGGTGAGCCGGGCGTCGTCGGCGGCGGCCGAGGCCGAGGCGGGGAGCTTGGGCAGCGGCAGGGCGGGGGCGTTGGCCACGAGGCCGAGCTGGCGGTGCACGGTCAGCTCGCGGCTCGACTGGTAGCGGAGCCGGCCGGGTCCGGGCAGGGGCCCGCCGGTGGCCCGGGCCAGGCGGAGTTCGGTGATCGCGCCGCGGGCCTCGACCACCTCGTCGGCCGGGCGGCCGGGGCCGGCGCCGGGGGCGTCGGGCCTCGGCCGCCCCTCGGGCGTGAAGGTGAATAGGGCCTCGGCGTTGACCGCCGTCTCGCCCGAGGCGGCCGTCACCCGGCCCGAGATCGCGACCGAGGCGACCAGCCGGGGGCCGTCGACCTCCTTGGCCAGCCCGGCGAACTTGCCGATCAGGGTGTCGCCCTGGATGCCGACGTCGCCGAGGATCGCCTGCGCGGCGCGGCGGGGGATGCGCCAGGAGTCGCCGACGCGGACGGGCTGGGGCGGGAGGATCGAGGCCATGTGGGGGGCGAAGACCTGGCGGGTGATCGCGTCGAACTCGTACTCGGTGAGCTTCCGCCCCTCGGTCAGGCTCAGGACCAGCGGGAGGTCGCCGACCTTGGGCCGATAGTAGACCGTCAGGCCTTCGAGCGGCCGGGCCCCCATCGTCCGGGACGGGTCCTCGGGGCGGAGCCGGAACCGCTCGAACGACCGGACCGACCCCGAGACCACTCCGAGCCCCACCTGCTCGGCCGGGCGCTCGACGAAGATCGTCTGCCGGGTCGTCTCCGACTTCCGGGGGGCGCCCTGCGGGCTGTCGACGGTCTCCCTCGTCACCTCGACCAGCCCCATCCGGTAGGGGCCGATCGCCCCGGCGGGCGTCTCGCGCTCGTCGTCCCGCGCATAACGCTCGGTGAAGCGATAGCGGTTGGCCAGGTCGACCACCTTCGTCGTCTTCGCCGGGGTCGAGCCGGCGGCCGAGTCCCCGGAGGCCGCCGGGTCCGGGGCCTGGGCCTGGGCCTGGGCCGGGGCCGGCGGCCCGAGCAGCGCGGCCGCCAGCAGCGCGGCCATCGCGGATCGGCGAGGGGAGGGGAGGGGTCGCGGGGCGATCATCGTTGTCTTTCGTGGGAGCGGACTCGGCGCGGGCGACCGGCCACCCTACTTCTTCCATTCCAGGGTGCCGATCAAGCGGAGGTCCTGGTCGGCGAACTGCGCCTGCTGGGCCATCCCGAGGGTGAAGGTGGCGATGAGCTGATCGCCGTCGGGCCCGGCGATCAGATAATAGTGCCAGAGGACCCCGGCGTCACCCTGCCGCCCCTCGACCGTCACCTTGAAACGATAGCCCGCGTCCGGGACGCCGTCGACCTCGCCCTGGCCGACGACCCGGACGAAGCGGCCCCCCAGGGCCTTGCGGATGTCGTCGCGGAACTGGGTGGGGTCCTGGTGGCGGCCCTTGCCGGCATTGGGGCCGTCGGTGATGTTGCACTGGGCGACGAGCTCGCCCCGGTCGAGCCGCTTGAGGACGACCTGGCGCGCGTCGTCCCAGTAGAGGTGCCAGTCGCGGTCGTGGATCAGGGAGAACTTGCCGTCGGGGGCGTTGAACAGGAGGAGTTCGCGCCCGGGGGTCGTGGCGAGCGTCGCGGCGTCGACGGCGGTGCCGGCTGCGGTCGCGGCCACGCGGGCGACGGTCAGGACGCTCTTGACGTCGAGCCCGGCCTCGACCGGGCCGGGCCGCCGGGTCTCGGCCCGGCGGAGGGTCAGGTGGTCGACGCGGTTGGCCTTGCGGTCGAAGCTGAAGCCGCCGTCGCAGGCCATCGAGCCCTCGCCCCCCAGCGCCGCGCCCCGGATCGAGCCGAGGAGCCGGACCCGGGCGCGGTCGTCGTCGACCGACTCCAGGGTGGCCTCCAGGGAATTGGCCGCCAGGGCGTCGTAGCCGCTGAGGTTCCGCGCGGCGAGGTCGCCCACGGCCCATCGATCGCCGACGGCGACCGGCCCGGTCGGCAGGAGGCTCGGCAGCGCCAGCGGGTCGCCGGGCCCCTGGACCAGCTCCAGCTCGGCCCGGGTGAGCGGGCCGCCGAGGCTGGCGACCTCGACCGAATCGCCCTTGATCGCGGCGACCAGGGCCGCGACCTCGGGCCGGATCGCCGAGGCGGAGGGGCGGACCTCGCCGTTGATCGTCGCGCCGGCCCGGCCGACGGCGCGGGCCGACTTCGAGGGGGCGCCCGCCCGGCCGACCTCGGCCACCCGGTCGTCGAACTCGACCCGGGTCTCGACCTTCAGGGCCAGGGGCTTCGGCTCGGGCGAGCCCGGGGGCGTCGCCGGCCGGAACGTCCCCTCGGCCTTCAGCTCGACCGTCGCCCGGGTGGCGTCGCCCGCCCGGCCGACCTCGCGGAGCGTGACCCGCTCGGCCGCCGGCCCTGGCCCCGTCGCCGCGAACGCCAGGGCGATCGCGCAAGCCCCGATCCTGCCCATCGCGCCCTCCTCGAATCCGATCCGGCCACCTCGACCGGCCCGACGGCGGCCGGGCCCACAACTGTCCCATCGAAATCCGGGCGAATTCCCCGCCAACTGACCACGGGCCGAGGTGGCCGAGTGCCCCGGAGCGTCGCCGTGTCAAGGGCGATGTCGGGAGAAAACCACGTCGAGGCGCCCCGGGCCGGGGAAAATCGGCGGATTTGCCGTCCGTTTGTATCGGCCCCGTCGCTCGATCCTCCAGGGGGGTCGACGCGATCCGAGGCCCGGGGCGATCCGCCCCGGATGCACCCGGCCGGGGGGGGTGGGGGCGGAATCGCCGGATCGACGGGCCCTCGGCAAAGATTCCCCGACGGCGGGCGATTATGTTCTTGGGGGCGGGCGTCGCGGGCGGGATGATCGGGGCGGCATCGGCCGCGGGTCGGACGGGATCGGGGACGACGGCATGGGGGGCGCTTATCGCCATCCGGCGCTGAAGGAGCTCAAGGAGCAGCAGGCGCGGTTCGCGCCCCGGGAGCGGCTCCTGGAGCAGATCGACCGGGCCGAGACGCTGCTCGGCGAGATCGAGGCGGGCAAGCGGTATCCGTTCGAATATCTGTTCTTCCGGATCACCGGGTTCCGGCCCGAGGTGACCACGGCGGTGGTGCTCGACGGCGTCGCGGTCCGGTCGGACCTCCGGCGGTACGTCGAGGAGCTGTCGGCCTCGATCGCGCTGACGGTCGAGAAGGCGGCCGAGCCGGTCCTCACGGTGGCCGAGGTGAGCCACCGCTACCGGGTCTCGGTCCGGACGGTCACCCGGTGGCGGGGGCAGGGGCTGGTCGCCCGCCGGTTCCTGATCGACGGCCGGGCCAAGGTCGGCTTCCTGGAGTCGAGCCTCTCGCGGTTCGTCGAGGCGCATCGCGAGCAGGTCGACCGGGGCTCGCGGTTCCAGAGGCTCAGCGACGAGGAGCGCGAGGAGATCATCCGTCGCGCCCGCCGGATGGCCCCGATCGGCCACGCGGGCCCCGTCGAGATCGCCCGGCGGATCGCCCGGAAGATGGACCGCTCGGTCGAGACGGTCCGGATGACGCTGAAGACCTACGACCTGGAGCATCCCGACCGGGCGATCTTCCCGCCCTCGACGGCCCCGCTCGACGAGTCGACGAAGGCCAAGATCTATCGCTTCTACAACCACGGCCGGGGCGTCTCGGCCGAGAACCTCGCGGCCCAGTTCGACCGGACCCGGTCGAGCATCTACCGCGTCCTCAACGAGATGCGGGCCGCCCGGATCTTGGAGGCGAAGCTGGAGTTCATGCCCTACCCCGGCTTCGACGACCCCGCCGGGCGGGCCGGGATGCTGGGCGAGATGCCCGAGCCGGCCGACGGCAAGCCCCCCCGCCGGACCAAGGCCCCCAAGGGGCTGCCGCCCTACCTGGCCAGCCTCTACGAGGTCCCGCTCCTCTCCCGCGAGCAGGAGCTGCACCTGTTCCGGAAGATGAACTTCCTCAAGTTTCTGGCCAACCGGCTCCGCGAGTCGATCGAGCCGGCCAAGGCCAGGACCTCCGACCTCGACGAGATCGAGCGGCTCCAGGACGAGGCCCTCGCCGCCAAGAACCAGATCATCAGCGCCAACCTCCGCCTGGTCGTCTCGATCGCCAAGCGGCACGTCGGCCCCTCCAACGACTTCTTCCACCTCGTCTCCGACGGCAACATGAGCCTGATTCGCGCCGTCGAGAAGTTCGACTTCGCCCGCGGCAACAAGTTCTCCACCTACGCCTCGTGGGCGATCATGAAGAACTTCGCCCGGACGATCCCCGAGGAGAACTATCGCCGCGACCGGTTCGTCACCGGCCACGAGGAGATGTTCGAGGCCGCCGCCGACAACCGGGCCGACGAGCACGAGTACGAGGGCGCCCAGAGGCGGATGCAGGATGCCGTGAAGGGGATGCTCGGCCGCCTCGACGACCGCGAGCGGCGGATCATCGTCAGCCGTTACGGCATCGACGGCGCCGGCGAGCAGACCCTCGAGCAGCTCGGCAGGGAGCTGGGGATCACCAAGGAGCGCGTCCGCCAGATCGAGTCGCGGGCCCAGGACAAGCTCCGCAAGATCGCCGGCGAGGAGAAGCTCGACCTGCCGATGCTCTGAGCGCCCGCGACGCGTGGGGCCGACGACGACCGGCCGGGGGCCCGTGCCGCGGGCCGGTCGTCCCCCTCGACCCGCGAGCGTCGCCGTTCACTTGGCGGTCGACAGGTCGAGGGTGATCGAGGTCGGGCCGGTGACATCCCGGACGACCTGCGTGTTCAGCTCGTTGAAGGTGCTGTTCAGGAGGTCTTTGTCGCGATTCTTGTAAGTGACGAGCTTGGCCGTGAGCTTGTACTTGCCGGGCGGGACCCCGTTGCCCTCCTTGCCGGGGAACTCGAAAAACCCGTCCTTGTCCAGGTTGGCGAGGTAGATTCCGGTCTTCTCGGAGTCGGCCTCGACGGGGAACAGGTGGAGCTGGAGCCACTGGCCCGCGGCGACCGGGTAGGGCTGGCCGTCCTTGATCACCTTGCCCGTGACCCGCACCGCGTCGGACGACCCGCAGCCCGAGACGAGCGTTACCGCGGCCAGGACGGCGAGCGGCCAGATCGGACGGTTCATCTTCTCGTTTCTCCCAAGTGACCACCCCGGGCCCGGGGGATGGCCCCGGCCCGGGCGAACGGCGATTCGGTTCAATAGCTGTCGGAACTGAGGATACGGCCTTCCTTCGACGCCTGGAGGGCGAACCAGATCTGCACGTCGACCGAATTCTTGAGGAACCGGACCGAGCCGTCGCAGAACGCGGCGTTGACCCCACCCGGGTGGAGGCTCCGGGCGTTGGCCCCGGCGTTGATCGACCCCGGGTCGTTGATGCAGCCCATCCCGTCCTTGCTGCCGATCCCCGGATACCAGAACGAAGAGCAGCCCTGGAACTCGTCGGCCTGCTCCATCCGATTGTTGGGCCCGGGGTTGTAATCACGGGCCGCCCCGCTGAGGCTCGCCCCCATCAGGCCCAGGGCCCAGGTCCCCCGGTGGTCCGCCGAGTTGACGCCGACCCGGACCTCGTTGATGAGCAGCGTGTTGGAGAGGCCGTCGCTGATGTCCGAGAACTTGTAGCCGTAGTTGATCCCCATCACGCCGATCTTCGGGCCGTCGGCCCAGTGGGCGTTGTCCCCGCCGTAGTAGGTATTCTTGTAGTGGGACACCTGCCAGTTGTCGCTCACGGTGTGGTCGGCGTCGGTCGGGCCGTCGTTCGCGGCGTAGTTGCCGCGGGCCCAACCCGGCTCGGGCGGGGCCAGCTTGTTGGGGTCGGAGTAGGGCTGGGCGTTCCCCTTGTCGCTCGGGCAGAGGAAGGCGGAGATGACGGTCCCGCGGATCGTGGTATTCCGCCATTCCAGATTCACGCCGGTCGGCGTGGTCTTGCCGTCCTGGACGATGACGGCGTTCGGGCCCGGGTAGCCGGCCACGTTGCAGGAGTTGTACAGGCTCGTCTGCTCGACATAAGGCAGGATGTAGATCAGCCAGTTCGGCCCGAAGGGGTTCTTGGCATCGATGCTGATATCCTTGTTCGCGACGGCGTAGGGTTCGAAGACGCCGTAGGGCAGCCGGCCGAGCGAGTCGTGGTGATTGTGGCACGCCAGGGCCAACTGCTTCATGTTGTTGGTGCACTGCATCCGCCGGGCCGCCTCGCGGGCCGCCTGGACCGCCGGGAGCAACAGGGCGATCAGGACGGCGATGATGGCGATGACGACCAGCAGCTCGATCAGGGTGAAGGCCTTGCGTCTCTGATACATGGAGAGTCCCTCGGGCAACACGGGGGTTGCAAGATGCCGGAGCTTGTCATTGGGCTTCTATATTAGGTTTCCCGGGAAAGGCGTTGGTTGTCGTTCGATGAAGTTTTCGCGGAATTTCCGAGTGACGCCGGGTCGTCACGCCGCCCGGATGGCGACCGATCGACGATCGGCCGCTCGACTCGGTCGCCTCCACCGTCTCGGGCCGGTGGGCCGGGGATCGACGGGCGGCGCCCACCCACCTCGACGACGCCCGCCGCCGGCCTCGAACCCCCGGCGGGGGCTCGGGCATCGAGGGGAGGCACGCCGCCTTTACATTTCCCGGGGGGCTCTCTAAACTCGAGCCCGATGGACCGCGGACGGACGGGCGTACGCGCGTCGCGTCCTCCGGCCTAGCCCCGGGCGGCGAGCGCCCGATCGGCCGTCGTCAGGCAACCCGCCGCATTTGAGGATGCATTCCCGTGTCGCACGACCGTCATCTTTTCACCAGCGAATCGGTCTCGATGGGCCATCCCGACAAGATGGCCGACCAGATATCCGACGGCGTCCTCGACGCCATCCTGGCCCAGGACCCCTACGCGCGGGTCGCTTGCGAGACCCTGCTGACGACCGGCCTGGTCTGCCTGGCCGGCGAGGTGACGACCACGGCCATGGTCGACTACCCGAGCGTCGTCCGCCAGATCGTCCGCGAGATCGGCTACACCTCCAGCGAGATGGGCTTCGACGGCACCACCTGCGCCGTGCTCGTGGCCCTGGGCAAGCAGTCGCCCGACATCGCGATGGGCGTCAACGAGGACTCGGCCAAGGGCAAGGAGATCGGCGCCGGCGACCAGGGCCTGATGTTCGGCTACGCCTCCAACGAGACGCCCGAGCTGATGCCGCTGCCGATCGCGCTGTCGCACCGGATCATCAACCGCCTGACCGAGCTGCGCCAGGACGGCACGATCCCCTGGCTCCGGCCCGACAGCAAGAGCCAGGTCACCATCGAATACGAAGGCGGCGTGCCGGTCCGGGTCAACACCGTGGTGGTCTCGACTCAGCACAGCCCCGACGTCTCGCACGCCACGATCCGCGAGACGATCATCAAGCAGGTGATCGAGCCGGTCCTCCCGGCCGACATGGCCCACGACAAGGTCGTCTATCACATCAACCCGACGGGCAACTTCGTCGTCGGCGGGCCGCACGGCGACGCCGGCGTGACCGGCCGCAAGATCATCGTCGACACCTACGGCGGCCGGGGCCGCCACGGCGGCGGCGCCTTCAGCGGCAAGGACCCCACGAAGGTCGACCGCTCGGCCGCCTACATGGCCCGACACGTCGCCAAGAACGTCGTGGCCGCCGGCCTGGCCGAGCGGTGCGAGGTCCAGCTCGCCTACGCCATCGGCGTCTCCGAGCCGGTCAGCATCCACGTCGACACCGAGGGGACCGGCCAGATCCCCGACGCCCAGATCGCCGAGCTGGTCCGCAAGACGTTCCCGCTCACCCCGGCCGGGATCATCAAGCACCTCGACCTCCGCCGGCCGATCTACCGCAAGACCGCCAGCGGAGGCCACTTCGGCCGCTCCGAGCCCGAATTCACCTGGGAGGAGACCGACCACGCCGAGGCCCTCCGCCAGGCCGCCGGGGCCGCCGCGACCGTCTGATCCGGGGTTCCATGGCGGCCGATCTCCGACCTCGGCCCTCCCCCGACGGAGGGCCCGAGGTCGGGGGCCGACCCCCTCGCGGTCGTCGGAGATCTGGGACCTTCGATCGGAAATCCGCCCCGGTGGCCGCCATGCCCACGACGCCGGAAGACATCGCTCGCGCCGCGTTCACCGAGACGTTCGGGGCCTCGCCGACCACGCTCGCCCGGGCGCCCGGGCGGGTCGAGCTGCTGGGCAATCACACCGATTACAACGGCGGCCTGGTCCTGGCCGCCGCGATCGACCGCTCGACCGTGATCGTCGGCCGCCCGGCGCCCGGGAGGCAGGCGAGGGTCTGCTCGGCCAACTTCGGCGAGGTCGACGCCTTCGACGTCGACGCCGTCGGTCGGGCCGACGGCGGGCCCGACACCTGGGGCCGTTACGTCCGAGGGGTGACCTGGGCGGTCCGCGAGGCGTCCGGCCCGATCGCCTCGGGCTTCGAGGCGGCCCTGGCCGGCGACGTCCCGATCGGCGCCGGGCTCTCCAGCTCGGCGAGCTTGCAGGCCGCCTTCGCCCTGTTCCTGGCCGGCGCCGGGCTCGCGCGGGCGACCTGCGGCACCGAGGCCGAGCGGATGGCCCTGGCGCAGACCTTGAGGCGGTCCGAGAACGAGTTCGTCGGCGTCGCCTCGGGCCTGCTCGACCAGTTCTCGGCGCTCTTCGGCAAGGCCGGCCACGCCTTCGTCCTCGACTGCCTGAGCCTCGATCACGCCCTCCTGCCGCTCGGCGACCCGGCACCGGCCATCGTCGTCTGCGACTCCAAGACCTCCCGGAGGCTCGCCGACGGCATGTACAACCGCCGCCGGTCCGAGAGCGAGACGGTGGTCGACTACTTCCGCGGGCGCGACGCCGACAAGCTCGTCCGCAACTTGCGCGACGTGACGCTCGCCGCGCTCCGCGAGGAATGGGACCGGCTCGACCCCGTCGGGCGGCTCCGGGCCCGCCACGTCCTCACCGAGAACGACCGGGTGGCCCGCGGCGCCGAGGCGCTCCGGTCGGGCGACCTCGCCGGCTTCGGCGCCCTGATGTCGGCCTCGCACGCCTCCAGCCGCGACGACTTCGCAAACAGCTCCCCCGCGCTCGACGCCCTGATCGAGGCGGCCGAAGGGTCGCCGGGATACCTCGGGGGCAAGCTCTCGGGGGCGGGCTGGGCCGGCTGCACGGTCAACCTCGTCCGGCCCGACTCCGCCGAGACCTTCGCCGAGGCCCTCCGCTCCGGCTACGCCCGCCGGACCGGCTTCGTCGCCGACGTCCACATCTGCCACGCCGCCGACGGCGCCTCGGCCCGGGCGATCGGGGCGAACTGATCCCGACCGACGGCCGACCGGGCGGCTCGGGGCCCGATCACGGGAGCGTGGGATGTTCGCCGGTGCCCCCGGCCTCACGCTCGTGGTCGCGCCTGTACCAGCTCCAGAGCAGGCGGAGGGTCGCGTAGTCGACGAGCGACTGCGAGCTGGCGAACTCGGAGTCGTCGGGATCGCCGCCGTCGAGCAGCGCCGAGGTGGTGGGGGTGACGAAGGCCGACGTCGCCAGGCGGCGGAGGTCGCCCAGGAGCAGCGGGAAGTTCTCGGCGGCGGACGGGCGGAGCCGGTCGCCGAGGTAGCCGTAATTCATCTTGTTCTCGACCACGCGGAAGGCGAGCCGGGGGTCGCGGCGGACGACGATCACCTCGCCGACCGGGTCGCGCGGGATTCGCATGGCCCGCCGCGCCCTGGCCTGCCTCGGCGCCCGGCCGATGGCGGCGCGGAAGCCGGTCGAGATCGCGTTGACCCAGCCGGGCGGGACGACGTTGCGGAACTCGTCGTCGGCGGCGATCTTGCCCGCCGCGATCAGCTCGACCTTGTCCCAGGGGGCCCAGTGCGTCGGCTCCCCCCGGAGCCCGGTGACGCGGAACCCGCCCTCGAGGCAGGCCCCCTCGTGGATCGTCCGCGGCCGGCTGATGTCGGGGAAGGCGTCGACCCGCCACGCCTCGGCCGCCACCTCCAGCTCGTAGAGGCCGTCGAGCAGGCTGCGGGTCTCCGCCTCGTCGAGGATCTTCGGCCAGATCCCCGGGACCCGCGCGACCCACTGCATCGCGTCGGTCGGGTGCAGCCCGGTGACCCGGCAGAAGAGGTCGCGGACCTTGTGCGGGTCGTCGAGCTCGTCGAAGATGACCAGCCGGTATTGTGCCTCGGTCTGTGCCATCGGCGTGCCCCGGACCCCATTCGCGATCGCCCCGGCCCCCCGGCTCGCCATCGTAGCACCCGCCGCCCCTCGAAGCCAATCGGCCGATTCAACCGATTTCGCTCGCGCCCGGCGCGAGCGATCGGAGCGTCTCCAGCCCCTCGTCGGTCCCCTTCAGGGTCAGCCGGATCGGCCGACGGCCCCGGCCCGGGATCGGCTTGAAGGCGACCTGGAACGACCCGGTGTCGTCCCGTCGCTTCGCCACCACCCGCGCCATGTCCTCATAAGGCAGCTCGACCCGGCCGAACAGCCCCGACCGCGCGACGCCACCCCGGTGGCAGCGGAAGACCGAGCCCTCGCGGACGATCGCCGGCAGGAGCGACAGCAGCCCCACCGTCGCCGGGATGACGGCGAGGGGGCTGAAGCCGTCCTGGCGGACCATCACGACGGAGATGAACACCCCCAACGCGGCCAAGGCCCCGCAGAGCAGCCAGAGCCCCAGCCGGTCGACCACCGACCACCGCCGCTCGAACAGGACCCGCCCCAGCCCTTCGCAGGGGGCGTCCCTGGCCGCGGCCGAGACCCGCTCGGCCGCGATCGCCTGGAGGATCGCGTCGTTCCTCGACCCCTCGGCCACGCGGAAGCAGGGCTCGACCTCGCCTTGCTTCCAGATCCGCAGCTCGCCCGCGTGGAACTCCGCCTGCGCGATCTCGGCGAAGGGCCGGGGGGCCGGCCAGCCCCGAGGGCGGAGGCCGAGCCCGGACAGCTCCCAGCCGTCGCCGGCGATCGACCCGCCGGAATCGATCGCGCGGACCGCCCCGGCGTGGAGCCGGTCGAGGAGGCGGCCGAAGAGCCCGGAGAGCGGGTCGCCCTCGGCGTCGGCGTACTCCCAGGCCAGGTCGAGCCGCTCGTCGCCGTCGCGGCCGTCGACCCAGATCGAACCCCGGCCGCGCTGGGCGTCGACCGTACCCCGGGGGGCCGACCGCGATCGGACCCCGAGGGCCGTGACCTGGGCGTCCTCGAAGTCGCGACGGCCGCGGCGGTCGACCGTCGCGAACCCCGCCGGCGTGACCTCCAGGTCGCGGCGGCGGGCGACCAGCGCCATCCGGGCCGCCAGGGCCAGGGCCAGGCCCGACACCCCGCCGGCCATCAGCCAGATCGGCCCCGCGAACCGGAGCAGCATGACGATCGGGCGGAACTGGCCGAACCCCTGCCAGCCCAGCTCTTCGAGCGCATAGGCCACCGGCGCGAGCACGCAGAAGGTGATCCCCGTCGCCATCGGCCCGCGGTAGAACGGGGAGTTCAGGCTGCCTCCCACCTGGATCGTCGGACCCATCGCGCGACCCCTCGGACCACGGTCCGCCGATCGCCCGGCAACGCCGGCCGACCCCCCCAGCCCATTTTTCGCCGAGCCCGCCCCGGGTTACAATCCCCGTCCGGCGGCGAAGGCCCGGCCCCCGGAGGACTCGCGATGCTCATCACGACGGAATACGTCGACATCCCCGCCGGCGGCTCGCCGATGCGGTGTTTCCTGGCCCGACCCAGGGCCGGGGGCCGCCACCCGGGCGTCGTCTTCTACTCCGACATCTTCCAGCTCACCGGCCCGATGCTCCGGGTCTCCGGGCGGCTGGCCGGCTACGGCTTCGCGGTGCTCGCCCCCGAGATCTACCACCGGATCGAGCCGCCCGGCTCCCCGATCCCCTTCGACGACGCCGGCCGGACCCGCGGCCTCGACGACGCCGCCCGGACCCCCGTCGCCCACTTCGACGCCGACGCCCGCGCCGCGATCGACTTCCTCGCCGCCCACCCCGCCGTCGCCCCCGGCCACCTCGCCGCCGCCGGCTTCTGCCTCGGAGGCCACCTCGCCTTCCGCGCCGCCCTCCAGCCGGACGTCAAGGCGACCACCTGCTTCTATGGGACCGGAATCCACGACGGCAGGCTCGGCCTCGACCCCGACGCCGGCTCCCTCGCGCGGGCCGCCGAGATCCGGGGCAAGCTCCTCATGATCTTCGGATCGAGCGACCCCCACGTCCCCGAAGGAGGCCGGAAGACGATCGATGCTTCCCTCCGGGCCGCCGGGGTGGACCACTCGATCCAGCTCTACCCCGCCGAGCATGCCTTCATGCGTGACGAAGGCCCTCGCTATGACCCCGAGCAGACCGACCGGGCGTTCGGGGCGATGGTCGGGCTGTTCCGGGGGACCTTCTCCTGATATCAGGGCGAGAGAGGTTCACGGAAGCAAGGTCCGAAACCTGCCTGCTCGAAATGAGGTCGTATCTCACCAATGCGGCACTCATCGGGACCTCCTTCGTGGACCCGGGTCGGCTCACCCCCCCGCCAGGCTCTCCAGCATCTCATCGGGCGCCGCGGCGTATTCCAGGGGCTCCATCGAGTAGCTGGCCCGCCCCTGGCTGAGGCTCCGGACGGCGGTGGAGTAGCCGAACATCTTCTCCAGGGGGGCGCGGGCCTCGACGACCTTGAGCTTGCCGCGCTCGAACATCTTGTCGATCTGGGTCCGGCGGGCGAGGAGGTCGGCCATGACGTCGCCGAGGTAGTCTTCGGGGGTGACGACCTCGAGCTTCATGACGGGCTCGAGGAGGACCGAGCCGGCCTCGGCGACGGCCTTGCGGAGGGCGTCGGAGGCGGCGAAGCGGAAGGCGACCTCGTTGGAGTCGGTGTCGTGGGTGTCGCCGTCGGTGATGGTGACCTTGAGGTCGACGAGCGGGAACCCGGTCCGGCCGCCGGACTTGGCCTCCTCGCGGAGCCCGGCCTCGATCGGGGCGATGAACTCGCCGGGGATCACGCCGCCCTTGAGCTTGTTGACGAAGACGAGGGTGGGGCCGCCCTTGGGCTGGACCTCGTGCTCCAGGTCGATCTTGATCTTGGCGTAGAGGCCCGAGCCGCCGGTCTGGCGGACGCAGGTGCCGAGGACCCCCTTGACGTTCTTCTTGATCGTCTCGCGGTAGCTGACGCGGGGCCGGCCGACGTGGACCTTGAGCTTGTAGTCGCGGACCATCTTGTTCTTGAGGATCTCCATGTGGAGCTCGCCCATCCCGGAGATCAGGGTCTGGCCGGTCTCCTCGTTCACCTTGTAGGAGAAGGTGGGGTCCTCGCGGGCGAGGCTGGCCAGGGTGTCGGCCAGCTTGCCCTTGTCGGACGAGCTGACGGGCTCGATCGACATGCTGATGACGGTCTCGGGGAACTCGATCTTCTCCAGGAGGACCGGGTGTGAGGCGTCGCAGAGGGTGTCGCCGGTGACGGAGTCTTTGAGGCCGACCACGCCGACGATGTCGCCGGCGAAGCTCTCCTCGATCTTGACCCGCTCGTCGGCCCGGATGTGATACAGCCGCGAGCAGATCTCCTTCTTGTCGCGGCCCGGGTTGTAGACCCGACTGCCGGACTTCATGACGCCCGAGTAGATCCGGACGAAGGAGAGGTCGCCGTGGGCGTCGTTGGTGATCTTGAAGACCAGGCCGCAGAACGGCTCGGTCGGGTCGGGCTTGCGGCGGACCTCGGTCCCCTTCTTGGGGTGCATCCCGACGACCGGCGGCCGGTCCATCGGGCTGGGCAGGAAGGCGGCCACGCCGTCGAGCAGGCGCTGGACGCCGACGAACTTGAAGCTCGACCCGCAGAAGACCGGCTGGGCCCGGCCGGTCAGGGTGGCCCGGCGGAGCCCGGCGTTGATGTCGGCCTCGGCGAGCTCGCCGCCTTCGAGGTGGGCCATGTAGGCCTCGGCGAAGGGCTCGTCGAAGTCGGCCAGGGCGTTGACCATCCGCTCGCGCCAGAGTTCGGCCTCGGGCAGCAAGTCGTCGGGGATCTCGGCCTCGGTCACCGACGAGCCGTAGTCCTCCGGCTTGTAGTACAGGGCCCGCATCGAGATCAGGTCGATCAGGCCCTTGAACTCGCCCATCGTCCCCTCGGGGCCGGAGCCGATGGGGATCTGGACGGGGATGGGGTGGCTCTCCAGGCGGTCGGCGATCTCGCCGAAGACCCGGCCGTACTCGGCGCCGATCCGGTCCATCTTGTTGATGAAGCAGACCCGGGGGACCGAGTATTTGGCCGCCTGCCGCCAGACCGTCTCGCTCTGCGCCTCGACCCCCTCGACCGCCGAGAAGATGACGACGGCGCCGTCGAGGACGCGGAGCGACCGCTCGACCTCGGCGGTGAAGTCGACGTGGCCCGGCGTGTCGATGATGTTGATCGTCACGTCCTTCCACTTGCAGGTGATCGCCGCCGCGACGATCGTGATCCCGCGGGCCCGCTCCTCGGGGTCGTAGTCGGTGGTGGTGGTCCCCTTGTCGACGTCCCCCATCCGGTGGATCTCGCCGGTGTAATAGAGGATGCGCTCGGTGGTGGTCGTCTTGCCGGCGTCGATGTGGGCGATGATCCCGATGTTGCGGATCAGCTCTAGCGGCGGGTTGTCCATGGCTCGGAGATCCACCAAGGGGGGGCGTCGGAGGCCGGCTCGGGCGGGAAGCTGCTTGACCTTCCAGTCTAACGAGGGGGCCCGGGGCCCGCAAAGCGCGAGCCGCGGCCGGGGGAATGGCGTGTCGCCCGCCGGGGCCGGCTTTCGACTCTCCGGGGGGGCGGGCCGAGATCCGGCGGACCGGATCGGGCGGGCCCTCGCGCGGGGAGGACGGCAGTGATGGCCGATTCGCGGACCGGGGCGAGAGCCTGGACCCTGGCCCTGGTCGTCGGCCTGGTCGGGTGGACGGCGGTCGCCGCCGGGCTCGACAACGGGCACTTCGGCATCTTCCTCGACGACGGGCTCTACCTCTGCTCGGCCCGGTCGCTCCGCGACGGCCGGGGGTTCGGGCTGCCGAGCCGGCCGGGCGAGCCGCCGCCGAAGTACCCGATCGGGCTCCCGGCCGCCGTCGCCCTGGCGCTCCGGCTCGACCCCGCCCCCGGCCCGCCGTCGCTGGCCCGCGAGGTGGCGATCGCCCGCGGCCTGGTCATGGCCGGCGGCTGGGCGTTCTTCCTGGCGGCCTTCGCCTGGCTCCAGAGGTCGGGCGCCGGCCCCGGCGTGGCCTGCGGGATCGTCCTGGCGACGGCCTGGCACTTCGCCGTCCTGATCGGCGGGGCCGACACCCTCTTCGCCGACCTCCCCTTCGCCGGGGTGACCTTCGTCCTCCTGGCCCGCTGGGTCGGCCGGGGCCGGGCGACCGAGGCCGGGGGCATGCGGCGGGCGTTCGTCGACGGCGCGATCGCCGGCCTGGCGGTCCTGCTCCGGACCAACGGCGTGACCCTGGCCTTCGCGGCCCTGGTCGCCGCGGCCCTGGCCCCCCGGCGGAAGTCGGGCGTGCTCGCCTGCGCCGCGGGCCTGGCCCTGGCGGTGATCCCGGCCACCGTCTACGCCGGCCGCCATGCCCGGGTGGTCCCCTCGAACAGCTACCGGCTCGAGTTGCAGGCGGGCTGGACCTCCCCCTCGGCCGGCCTGGCGATCCTGGCCCGGAACGCGAGCTCGATCGGGCTCGACTTCCCCGCCCGGGTGCTCTGCTCGCCCGCCACTTACCTCGGCCCGGTCGTCCGGGCGACGGCGGCCCACCCCCGGGCGGCGCTGGCGGCGCGGGCCGCGCTGGGGCTGATCGTCGCGGCCGGGCTGGTCGGGCTGGCCCGGTCGAGCCGGCGGGTCGACGTCCCGGCCTGGGCGCACGCGGCCGGGACCCTGGCGATCTTCGCGGCCTGGCCCTGGACCGGGATCATGGACCGGTTCCTGCTCGGCCTGATGCCGATGGTCGGCCTGGCCTTCGCCCGGGGGCTGGCGACGGCCGGCCGGCTGGTCGGGCTCGGGGCGAAGGGCCGTCGGCGGCTGGTCGCCGTCGGCCTGGCCCTGGTGGTGGCGGGCAACGTCGCCGTCGTGCTCCGGGCCGCCACCTTGTTCCACGCCCACCGGGGCCAGTGGCCCGGGGCCCCCGACCGGGCGAGCCTCGAACGGGCCCTGGGGCTGATCCGCGACCGGACCGAGCCCGACGCGGTCGTCGCCGCGGCCTGGCCGGAGATGGTCCACCTCCACACCGGCCGGATGGTCGTCCCGCTGGTCGAGGACGAGGCCGTCCTGCTCGACCGCTACGGCGACGCCGGCCGCCTCGGCCTCTGGCGAGGCCTCGTCCCCGGCCGCCCCTTCTACGTCCTCCACCGGGGCGAGCTGGAGGACCCCCGGGGCGGCGACCGGCTCCAGCTCGACGCCTTCGCCGCCGACTCGGGCGCCTCGATCCGCGAGGTCGCGCGGACCCCCGACGGCCGCTACCGGATCTCGGCGGTCGAGGGCGGGGCCTCGCCCCCTCGACCTCGATAGCGGAACCGATCCTTGAGGCCCAGGATCGGCCGCTCGATGAGGTGCCACGACGCCGAGGCCACCGCCACCGAGGCGACGACCTTCGCCGCCTGGGTGGTCCAGGGCTGGCCGTACCGGAAGCTCACCCGGGGGTCACAGCCGTCGATCATCCAATACACAACGACATGATAGAGATATAACCCATAACTGATCCGGCCCAGGTAGGCCAGCCCCGGGAGCCGCAGCGGGGCGAGCCCGCGCGACCCGGTCCCGAGCGCGACCAGGCCGATGGTCCCCGCGTAGAGGACGCCGAAGGCGAAGATCGTCTCGGCCGGCCACGCCGGCGTCGGCAGGCCGATGAACCCGAGCGCCCCGTACTTCCAGGAGCCCCAGACGAGATAGCCCAGGGCGAGGATCGCCGCCGAGCCGAACGCGAGCCGGCCGAGGTCGCGCCGGGACCGGGCCCAGGCCCCGTCGGCGAGCGACCACGCCAGCAACCCGCCGAGCGCGAAGCCGTCGCACCGCGAGGCCAGGAGCCGCTCGCCGTACCGGGGCAGGAACCCGTTGCCGCCGTCGCGGGTGGCCAGGGCCAGCGCGATCGCGATCCCGCAGAGCGTCGGCAGTCGACGCCGGCCGGCCCAGACCACCAGGGCGGGCCAGATCAGGTAGAATTGCTCCTCCAGGGCCAGCGTCCAGGCCTGGTCGAACGCCGGGTGCGGAGTCGGCGGCTGCTTCCCCCAGTAGAGCGGGATGTTCTGGGTATACGTCAACGCATACGGCAGGCTCCCCAGCGGGGCGGGCGCGGGCAGGAAGCGGTTGACGGCCACCAGGCCCAGGAGGGTCAGGTAGTAGATCGGCCAGATCCGCAGCGACCGCCGGGCGTAGAAGGTCGCGAAGAACCCGGGAGTCCCCCCGTCCCGGAGGATGATCGAGGTGATCAGGTAGCCCGAGAGGACGAAGAACAGGTCGACCCCGCTCCAACCCGGGAAGAAGCGGCGGGTGTCGAGGTGGAAGGTCAGCACGACGAGCGCCGCGAGGCCGCGGAGGGCGTCGAGTTCGGGCACGCGCTTCATGCCGGTCGCCCCCCCCCCGGGCCGAGGTCGCCCCGGGGGCCGGCGGAGGCCACCCGCTCGAAGTAGTCCTTGAGCCCGGGGATCGCCACGTCGATGGAGTACCGGGCCTCGATCGTCTCGCGGGCGGCGACCCCCAGCGGGGCAAACGCAGCCGGGTCGGCCAGGACCCCGAGCGCCGACGTCGCCATCGCGTCGACGTCGAACAGCGGGGCGACCAGGCCGTTGACCCCCGGCTCGATCACCTCGCGGACCGGCGCCACGTCCGACGCCAGGATCACCAGGCCGGTCGCCATCGCGTCCAGGAGCGACCACGACAGGACGAACGGGGCGGTCAGATACAGGTGGAGGTCGCTGATCCGCAGGACCTCCGCCAGCCGCGCCGGCCCGACCTGCCCGAGGAAGACGAACCGCGACAAATCGAACCCACCGCGCCCCAGGACCCACTCCTTGAAGTTGTCCTGACCGGTGTGCAGCTTGTCCCAGCCGTAATAGATCCCCTCGCCCCCCACGACCACGAACAGGACATCCGCGCGCTCGGCCGCGATCCGCCGGGCCACTTCCATGAACAGGTCGAACCCGCGGATCGACTCCAGGCCCCGCGAGACGAACGTGACGACCTTGGTCCCGGCCGCGATCGACCGCCCGGCGACCTCGCGGGCGACGGGCCCGGGGCGGTAGAGTCGGGCGTCGATCCCGTCGAAATGGACCTCGATCTTGGGCCGAAAGCGTTCGGGGAACGAGCTGCGCTGCCAATGGGTGGCGGAGTAGCCCGAGTCGCAATCGACCAAGCCGACCAGGACCGGGGCGTTGATGCACCGGGGGAAGAACGGGGCGGGCTCGGCGGGGGGGAGGTCGACCCGGTACGAGATGTCGCGGTGGTCGGCGGCGAAGAAGTATTCGCAGTAGTTGATGATCGGGCAGTCGAGCAGGTCGCGGAGGAACGGCGTGGGCGCCCCCCGGCCGCCGTGGGCGACGACGAGGTCGGGCTTGAGGTCGGGCGAGCGGCGGATCGCCTCGTGCGCCGCCTCGCAGAGTTCGAGGAACCGGCCGTAGATCTGCGGCCAGGGGACCTCGCCCCGCGTCCGGTACCCTTCGGAGAGCGGATAGCCCCGGACGTCGAGCACGCGGAGCATCTCGGGCGACGGCTCCGGGCAGTTCGACACCGCCTCGACCAGGAAGTGGCACGACCAGCCGTGCCGCCGCGTCAGCTCGAGCGCGACGTGGCCGAACTGGGCGGGGAAGGCGTCGTGGAGGAAGAGGATGCGCATCGGGTCGTCAGCCTCCCCCCAGGCCCGCCAGACGGCCGAGCCGCCCGGCCAGGATTGGCAACGTCACGTCCCTCGAATACCGCTCCCGGGCCACGCCCGCCGCCGACGTCCCCAGGTCGTCGAAGGCCGACGGGTCGTCGAAGACCCCCCGCGCCAGACGAACCCAAGCCTCCGGGTCGTCCGGGGGAACGAGCAACCCATCGACACCCGGGCGGATCAATTCCCGGACGGGCGGATCGTCGCCCGCCAGGATCGTGCAGCCGCTCGCCATCGCCTCCACCAGCGACCGCGACGCCGGGTAGGTCCGGCTCGGGTAGACGAGCAAGTCGCAACTCGTCCGGATCTCGGCCACCACCCCCGGCGAAACGAAGCCAAGCAGCCAGAGCCGATCCGGGTCGGTCGGCGGGTCGGCCGCCAGGGCGATGGCCCGATAATCCCGGCCGAACCACGTCACGTCGAGGGCCCGGCCCACCGTCGGCTCCCCGACCGCCACGGCGACCACGTCGGGCCGCTCGCGGATTAAAGCGTTGGCCAGCTTCAGGAACCGATCGAAGCCGCGGAGCCGATCCGTCCCGCGCGAAACGAACCCAACGACCTTCGTCGTGCTCGGGATCGACCGCCCGGCGATCGACCGGCCCCGACCGATCCGGCCCCGGCCGCCTCGGGGCGGGAGCTGGCGGGTGTCGACCCCGTCGTGGAGGACCAGGAAGTCGTCGCGATACTCGCCCGGGAACAGGTCGCGTTGCCAGGCCGTCGCGGTCCAGGGGATGACGCCGTTCTCCAGGTCGAGCAGGTCGATCGCGTTCGCCGCCCGCCGCCAGTGGAAGTAGGCCGGGGGGGGCTCCGGGCCCGCCTCGTCCGCCAGGTCATGCTCGCGGGCGTGGTAATAGTAGTCGAAGAGCTGCACGATCGGGGTCCGTGGGGCGAACGTCGGCGCGAACAAAGACGAACCCAACCCGTCCGACCGCGCGAGCACCACGTCGATCGGCCGGGGCCGTCGCGAGTCGAGCACCTCCCAGCATCCGTACGAGTAGCAGAGCCCCCGCTCCAGCGACCGCTGCCAGGCGACCGACCCCTCCCGCGCCACCCCGCCCACGCCGAACGCGACGACGTCCAGCCCCCGGCCCACCGACTCCGGCCAGTGCTCCCGAGGCCCCGCCGAGTGGCAATAGAAGTGACACCGATAGCCCCGCCGCCGCACCAGCCAGTCGGCCACGCCCCCCAGCCGCCCCGGGAAGCTGGGCTCGATGCAAAGCAGGTTCAAGGGGTCCTGGGACATGCTCGCCGCCGGATCGAAGCCATCTCCGCGGGTGAGTCGGATCGCGCCAAACGAAGCCAACGCCGACCGGGCGGGGCCGATCGAAGGCCCCGGAATGCATCCGAGACATTATCGCGTGCGTGGCCCCGGCCAAACACACTTCCGCCCGGATTCGGCCGGACTTCCGAGGGGGCGGGAACCTCCCGATCGCCGGTGCCGGCAGCGGTCGAGGACTTATCGGGCGTAAGGCTGGACGGTCACGAGCCCGGGCACGATCCGATAATCCTTATCGTTGAACGTGCACAATTCCGCCGACAACCCGACGGCACAGGCCGCGATCAGGGCATCGAGCAGACCCAATCGGTGCGATAAGTGGTAGGCCGTGAAGTCGGCCAGCGCACGCCGAAAGTCGTCGGGCTTCGGCCAGACGACCGGGAGCGGAGCGGTCAACCGGAGCGCCTCCCGGACCTGTCGGGCGTCGCGGGCGCCCTGGATCAGTTCCATGACCACCAGGCCCGGCACCGACGGCACCTCCGCCAGCCCGGCGAACCAGGCGAGAGCGGCGGTGTGCCCACGCTGGACGTCGATCAGGACGTCGGTGTCGAGGACGCGGAGGATCGTCACGTCCCGCGTCGCCGGGCCTGGTCGCGCAGCTCTCGGGCGTGAACCTGGCTGTCAGGGATCTCCGGCCGGCAGCCGACAACGCCCTCGGCCCGCCAGAAGGCGACGAGATCCGTCCCGTTCCGGACCGAGGCCGAGGAGGGGCGGGCGGAAGTGAGCAGATGGATGGCATAGTCCGGCAGGGACATCCCCAGGCGGGTCGCCTCATCCGTGAGGGCGTCGGCGAGGTCGTCGGGCAATTCGACGGTCCGAGACATGGTTGGACCCCACGAAGGCGATCGTCCGAGCCTCGGGACAATCCCGGGCGACAAGGCTTCCGGCGATGCGACGCAAGCTCAAGGGATTGACTTCCATCCGCCGGGCGGACCACGCACGACCCAGGACCTTCGAACGAGGACGAGCCCGACGTCAAGCGATTGAGGTCGGGCTCGGGGCGAGGATCTTCGGCCCGAGTTACCAGGCGAAGTGCGCGAACGCCTTGTTGGCGTCGGCCATCCGGTGGATATTCTCGCGGCGGGAGATGGCGGCGCCTTCGCGGTTGAAGGCGGCGATCAGCTCGTCGGCGAGCTTGATGGCCATCGGGCGGCCCTTCTTCTCGCGGGCGGACAGCAAGATCCAGCGGACCGAGAGGGTCTGCTGGCGGACCTTGTTGACCTGCATCGGGACCTGGTACGTCGCACCACCGACCCGCTTGGAGCGGACCTCGATGATCGGCTTGACGTTCTCGATGGCCCGGCTGAAGACGTCGATCGGGTTCTCGTTGGGCAGTCGGCGCTCGATCAGCTCCATCGCGTCGTAGAAGACGCGCTGGGCGGTGGACTTCTTGCCGTCGTACATCAGGCAGTTGATGAACTTGCTGGCCAGCTTCGATCCGAAACGGGGGTCGGGCCGGAGCTGCTCCTTGCTGGCGGTGAACTTGCGAGCCATGCGCGTGCGTCCTGAGGGCAGAAAAGGCGGTGTTCGCGACCGTCGGATCGTCCGGATTACTTCTTCTTCGCACCCTTGACCGGCGCGGCGCTCTTGGCCGGGGCCCCGTACTTGGAGCGGGCCTGCTTGCGGTCGGCCACGCCGAGGGAGTCGAGGACGCCCCGGACGATGTGGTAGCGGACGCCCGGCAGGTCGCGGACCCGGCCGCCGCGGACCAGGACGATCGAGTGTTCCTGGAGGTTGTGGCCTTCGCCGCCGATGTAGGCGGTCACTTCCTTGCCGTTGGAGAGCCGGACCCGCGCCACCTTGCGGAGCGCCGAGTTCGGCTTCTTCGGCGTCATCGTCTTGACCTGGAGGCAGACCCCCCGCTTGAACGGGCAGGCCTCCAGCACCGGCGACTTGGTCTTGTAGACGACCGGTCGACGCGGCTTGCGGACGAGCTGATTGATCGTGGGCATGGGACGAAATCGGTCTCGTGCGCCCTGGTTATTCCGGGTCCGATCCGATCGCGGATCGAGACGAGTCCAAGCTCGCCCCCGGACCATCTACGGCCGATACGACGCCAGGAGACGGGTCGACGGCCGGAAGACGCGGAGCACTCACAATACGATAGAATCGGCCGGAATAGCAACCCGGCCGCGCGAATCCGCGGTCGGAGTCGAATAATCTACGGCTGAGATGCGTGAGATGGATCGCCGGAATCGAGCTCGAGCCGTGCCAGGTTGCACGGAAGCCGGCGCATTGTCCGCGACCCGGCGAGGAGATAAACTGGCGACATGGTGTCGATGGACTTCTATACAGGAGCGAGCCAATGCTCTCTGCCGTGACGGGCCCGACGCTCGATCGCATCTACTTCCTCCGAGATCGCCCCGATGAGCCCGGCCTGGAGGTTGAGGCCGATGTCCGGGTCGAGCCTTTGGCTCCGATGCCGCAGGGAGATCGGGCGGAGGGGACGGACGGGCCCGAGCCGATCCTCTGCCGGTCGAAATCCGACTCCAAACTTTACAAGGAATTCAATCTCCGTCGAGAGATCGACTTCAACGAATTCGAGGACGTCGGCAAGCGTTTCGGCGGGATCTTTTCGAAGGCGGATTGGGCCAAACTCATCCGAGGGGGAACGGCTTCGGAGCTGGCCCGACGCTGGGACGAGAGCACGCGAATCCGCGCCACGATGACCGACGAGACCGACACCGACGAGGTCTGGGATCAGGTGCTCAGGAATCTCGGGGTCGATCCGGTGACCGGCCACGGGCTCGAGTCCTGAGGGGGCTCGTGATCCTCGACGCCAGCCCCGTCGGGCGGGCCGGCAAGGCCCCGGGCAAAGAGCCGGTCGACCGTTGCTTGTCCTGGATCAAGTCGCTACGGTCGGGTGGCAACCTCGTCGCCGTCCCCGAGATCGCCCGCTATGAGGTCCGCCGCGAGTTGATCCGGCTCGGCGCGACCGCGAGCCTCCGTCGGCTCGACGCCCTGCACCCCGACCTGGCCTATTTGCCGATCACCCGGATGGTCATGGAACGTGCGGCCGAGTTGTGGGCCCACGTCCGCCGGGCCGGCCTGCCGACCGCGCCCCAGGAGGCCCTCGATGGCGACGCGATCCTCGCGGCCCAAGCCTTGATCGCGGTCGAGGAGGGAGTCGACGGCGAAGGATTCGATCGAGTGCTCATCGCGACGACCAATGCGGCCCACCTGAATCGGTTCCCCGGCGTCCTCGCCCAGGACTGGTGGCCGATCGCTTGACGGGACGGTCCCTTCGCCGTGAGGGATGGCGTACCAGCTTGCAAGGAGTTCGGGCATGATCCGGCTCGAAGAATACGACTCCGGGGACGACTCCGACGACGACACGGACGACTGCCCGCGTTGCGGCGCGTCGATCTACGACGACTCCGAGCGTTGCCCGCGTTGCGGCCATTACCTGTCGCGGGAAGACGTGCCGCATCGAGGGAAGCCCTGGTGGGTCGTGGTCGGCGTGGTGGGATGCCTGGCGATGGTGACCTGGTGGATCTTGCATCCATGAGCGAGCGGCCGACGGCGGGATCGGGCGGGGGGCCGGCAAGCCTGCGGGTCGCCTGGGTCTACGACATGAACGCCTGCCGGAGCCCGACCGGCGTGACCCGGCACGCGCTCGGGCAGCTCGACCGCCTCGCCCACCGGGCCGACGTCGAGCTGACGGTCCTCAGCGGGCGGATCACCGAGCCCGACGGCCTGGCCTGCTGGGAGCAGCTCGACGGCCTGAGGCGCAGGCAGCTCCCGCTCTCGACTCGCGACGCCCTCCGGTTCTGGAGGAGCACGGGCGGCCCGCCCCTGGAGTGGTGGTCGGGCGCGGTCGACTGGGTCTACTGCCCGGCCGAGCTGTACGTGCCGACCCGCAAGGCCCGGCGGGCGGTCACCAGCCACGACGTCCTCCAGGACGTCCGCCTCGGCGGCCCGAGGCGGCAGGCGCTCCTGGCCCGGGTCTTCGACCAGGCCGACCTGATCCTGTCCGTCTCGCGGTTCAACACCGCCAGGCTCCTGGAGATGTACCCCGGCTGCCGGGGCCGGGTGGCCTACGTCCCCAACGCGGCCGAGGAGATCTTCTTCGGCGAGGCCACCCCCCGCGAGCGTGCGGCCGTCCGGGTCGACCTCGGCCTGCCGCCCGGGATGCCCTACCTGATCTCGGTGGCGAGCTTCCAGGCGAGGAAGAACCTCGTCCGCCTGATCCGCGCCGCGGGCCGGCTCGGCGAGGTGGCCGGGGGGGAGTTGGCCCTGGTCCTGCTCGGCGCCGGGGCGGAACCCGAGGCCGCGCCGATCCGCGAGGCGATCGCGGGCCTCGGCCGCAGGGCGATCGTCCGACTCCCCGGCTACCGCCAGGGCCGCCCGCTGCTCGCCGCCTACGCCGAGGCGACCGCTCTAATATTCCCCTCGACCTGCGAGAGCTTCGGCATCCCCGCCGTCGAGGCGATGGCCCAGGGAATCCCCGTCGCCCTGGCCGACTCGACCGCCCTCCCCGAGATCGGCGGCGAGGCCGGCTGGTACTTCAAGCCCGAGGACGAAGGGGCGATCGCGGGGGCGATCCGCGACTTGCTCGATCGGCACGACGAGAGGGCCCGAAGGGTCGAAATCGGCCGGGGGCTCGCCCAGGCCTACCGCTGGCAGGCGGCGAACGACCTGCTGGTCGACGCGTTCCGGGATCACAGGGCCGTCTGATCATTCGATGGCGAATTCGTCTCCATCGCCGGCCTCGCCATCGTAATGGTCGAGGTTGGCCCGGAGGTCGGCCACGGTCGTCGCCAGGCCGGGCAGGACGACGCTCGGGATGGCCTGATCGTCGCCGATCGCCGGTTCTTGCTAGACGTCGCCGTCGCGGATCAGGAGGGTGAAGCGACGGGCCGCGAGGTCGACGATCCAGTATTCCAGGAGGCCGTAGGCGAGATACTCCTCACGCTTGACGCGGTAGTCGCGGTCGCCGGATCGCGCCGAGACGACCTCGGCGACGAGCGAGGGGATTCCGAGCTGACGATGACGTTTCGGGGCGCCGGCGAGGAGGACGCCCAGGTCGGGGTCCCGTCCCGAAACCAGGCCGGGAAGCCAGAGTCGGAACTCGCTGCCCCCGCCGTAACGGAGGATCACTCCGGGATGGGCCAGGTGATATGAGGCAATGCTGGTGTAGAGGTTCGACACCACCTGGCCATGCCGGTTTCCGGGGACGTGAGTCACTTCGAGGACCCCTCGGGCCAGTTCGTAGCGGTAGCCCTCCTCGACCTCCGCCTCGCGGAACGCCTCCAGCGTCATCGGCCGGCCATTGTCGGCCGGGCCGATCCGGGTCGCGATCGTCGCCATGAGTCGGGTCCTCCTCGGCTCGCGTCACGAAGAAGGCCCGCCGCCCCCTTCGGATGAGGGAGGCGGCGGGCCGGAGGTTTTCAAGGGCGGTTCGTTCGGAGGTCGAGGCCGTCAGTCGGCCTTGCCGGCGGCGACGGGGGCCTCGTCGCGGGGGTATCGGCCGTAGCCGGGGCCCTTCTCGGCGAGGGCTTCGAGGGCCTCGGGGCGGATGCGGACCTCGGCCTCCTGGTGGCTCTTGAACCCGGTCCCGGCGGGGACGAGGTGGCCGAGGATGACGTTCTCCTTGAGGCCGACGAGGTAGTCGACCTTGCCGGCGAGCGCGGCCTCGGTCAGGACCTTGGTCGTCTCCTGGAAGCTCGCGGCCGAGATGAAGCTCTCGGACTGCACGGCGGCCTTGGTGATCCCCAGCAACTGGGTGCTCGCCGAGGCGGGCTTGGGCCTGATCCACTCGGCCTTCTTCGAGCCGGCCTGCTCGACCCGCATGTTCTCGGCGTCGAAGTGGTCGCGGGGGACGATGTCGCCCTGGCGGAAGTCGGTCTCGCCGGGGTCCTTGATCTTCACGCAGCTCATCAGCTCGGTGTTGGTCCCGCGGAACTCGAACTTGTCGATGACCGAGCCGGGCAGGAGCCCGGTGTCGCCGACCGAGTCCACGCGGACCTTGCGGAGCATCTGGGCGATGATGATCTCCAGGTGCTTGTCGTCGATCTCGACGCGCTGGGACCGGTAGACGTTCTGGATCTCGCGCTGGAGGTAGCGCTGGACGGCCTCCTCGCCGGAGATCCGGAGGATGTCGTGGGGGACCAGCGGGCCTTCGACCAGGGCGTCGCCGGCGCGGACGCGGGCGCCGCCGTGGACGCGGAGGTACTTGCCGTGGGGGACGAGGTGCTCGCGCTCGATCCCGCTCTCGTTCTTGACGATGATGGTCCGCTTGCCGCGGCGCTTCTCCTCGAGCAGCTCGACGCGGCCGTCGATCTCGGCGATGACGGCGGGCTCCTTGGGACGCCGGGCCTCGAACAGCTCGGTCACCCGCGGCAGGCCGCCGGTGATGTCCTGGGTGCCGCCGACCTCGCGGGGGGTCTTGGCCAGGAGGGTGCCGGCGGTGATCGCCGCGCCCTCGGCGATCTCGATCCCGGCGCCTTCGGGGATGTAGTTGTAGGCCAGGATGCGCCCCTCGTTGTCCTCGATGAGGATCTGGGGGTGCAGCTCGCCCTTGTGCTCGATGATCGTGCGGCGGACGTGGCCGGAGGCGTCGCTCTCCAGCTTCATCGTCTCGCCCTCGACGATGTCCTCGTAGCGGACCTTGCCGCCGACCTCGGAGAGGATCGGGATGTTGTGCGGGTCCCACTCGCAGAGGACCGACCCCCGGGCGACGTGGGCGCCGTCCTCGACCTTCATCTCGGCGCCGTCGGGGACGTCGTACTTCTCCAGCTCGCGCCCCTTGGGGTCGAGGATCTGGATCTCGCCGTTACGCGAGAGGGCGATCTTCTGGCCCTCGTCGTTGACGACGAGGTTGATCCCGACGTACTTGGCCTTGCCCTCGCGCTTGGCCTTGTGGTCCTTCTCCTCGACGCCGCGGGTGGCCACGCCGCCGATGTGGAAGGTCCGCATGGTGAGCTGCGTGCCCGGCTCGCCGATCGACTGCGCGGCGATGATCCCGACCGCCATGCCCGGCTCGACGAGCTGGCCGGTGGAGAGGTCCATCCCGTAGCAGCGGCGGCAGATCCCCAGCGTGGCCTCGCAGGTCATCGGGCTGCGGACCTGGATCTTCTCGATGTTCATCTCCTCGAGCTTGCGCGCCGAGGCGACGGTGATCATCTCGTTCTCTTTGACCACCACGTCGTCGGTGATCGGGTTGACGATGTTGACCCGGCTGACCCGGCCGCGGATCGACTGGCTGAGGCTGACCTCGATCTTCTCGCCCTTGTAGATCACGCCCTTGGTGATCCCCTGCGAGGTCCCGCAGTCTTCCTGGGTGATGACGACGTTCTGGGCCACGTCGGCGAGCTTGCGGGTGAGGTAGCCCGAGTCGGCCGTCTTCAATGCGGTGTCGGCCAGCCCCTTGCGGGCCCCGTGCGTCGAGGAGAAGTACTCGAGGACCGAGAGGCCTTCGCGGAAGTTGGCCTTGATCGGCGTCTCGATGATCTTGCCCGACGGCTTGGCCATCAGCCCCCGCATCCCGGCGAGCTGGCGGATCTGCTCGACGCCGCCGCGGGCGCCGGAGTCGGCCATCAGGAAGATCGGGTTGAGGTAGACCTCGCCGTTGCGGACGTCGTTGCGGAGCTGCTCCATCATCTCCGTCGTGATCCGCTCGCGGGCGTGGGTCCAGGCGTCGAGGACCTTGTTGTAGCGCTCCTGCTCGGTGATGATCCCGCGCTGGTAGAGCTTGGCCGTCTTGGCGACGTCGCGCTCGGTCTCGGCGAGGATCTGGTCCTTCGTCGTCGGCGTCTTGAGGTCGTCGGTCGCGAAGGAGAGGCCCGACCGGGTCGACTCGCGGAAGCCCAGGTCCTTCATGTTGTCGAGCAGGGCGATCGTCTCGGCCCGGCCGAGGATCTGGTAGCAGTCGGCGATGATCCCCTGGAGCTGCTTCTGCCCCAGCGCCTGGTTGTAGTACGGCATCTTGGCGTGGAGGATGTCGTTGAAGATCACCCGGCCGACGGTCGTCGTGACGATCATCCCGGGGGTGAACTCCTTCTCCCCCTCCCCCTTGAGCCGCTTGCTGGCCGGGAGCCGGAGCTTGATCCGCGCGTGGACGCCGACCTTCTTCTGGCTGAAGGCCAGGAAGACCTCGTTGGGCGAGGAGTAGACGCCGGTCTCGACCCCGCCCTCGTTCTTGTACTCGCCGAACTCGCCCGGGCGGTGGACGGTCACGTAGTACGAGCCCATGACGATGTCCTGGGTCGGGCTGATGATCGGGTTGCCGTTGGCGGGGCTGAAGATGTTGTTGGTCGACATCATCAGCGTCATCGCCTCGACCTGCGCCTCGATCGAGAGCGGCAGGTGGACGGCCATCTGGTCGCCGTCGAAGTCGGCGTTGAACCCCTTGCAGACCAGCGGGTGGATCCGGATCGCGTTGCCCTCGACGAGCACCGGCTCGAACGCCTGGATGCCCATCCGGTGCAGCGTCGGGGCCCGGTTCAGGAGCACCGGGTGATTCTTGATCACCTCTTCGAGGATGTCCCAGACCTCTTCGACCTTCCGCTCCAGCATCTTCTTGGCCGACTTGATCGTGTCGGCGTGGCCCAGCTCGCGGAGCCGGCGGATGATGAACGGCTGGAACAGCTCCAGTGCGATCTTCTTGGGCAGGCCGCACTGGTGGAGCCGGAGGTCGGGCCCGACCACGATCACCGACCGCGCCGAGTAGTCGACGCGCTTGCCCAGGAGGTTCTCGCGGAACCGCCCCTGCTTGCCCTTGATCATGTCGGTCAGGGACTTCAAGGGGCGGTTGCTCGACCCCAGCACCGGTCGCTTGCAGCGGTTGTTGTCGAAGAGGGCGTCGACGGCCTGCTGCAACATCCGCTTCTCGTTGCGGATGATGACCTCGGGCGCGTTGAGGTCGACCAGCTTCTTGAGCCGGTTGTTGCGGTTGATGATCCGGCGGTAGAGGTCGTTGAGGTCGCTGGTGGCGAAGTTGCCGCTATCGAGGAGGACCAGCGGCCGGAGGTCCGGCGGGATCACCGGGATCGCCTCCAGGACCATCCACTCGGGCCGGTTGTCGGAGTCGCGGAGCGCCTCGACCACCTTGAGCCGCTTGGTGAGGTCCTTCAGCTTCTGCTTGCTGGAGGTCTCGGTCAGCTCCTGGCGGAGCTGCTTGGAGAGGCCCACCAGGTCGAGCCGGGCCAGGAGCTTGCGGACCGCGTCGGCCCCCATGTCGGCCTGGAAGGTGTCGCCGAACTGCTCGCGGGCCTTGCGGAAGTCCTCCTCGGTCAGGAGCTGCCTCTCCTTCAGGGGGGCGTCGCCGGGGTCGACGACGACGTAATCCTGGAAGTAGATGATCCGTTCCATGCTGGACGTCTTCATGTCCAGCAGGGTCCCGAGCCGGCTGGGCATCGCCTTGAAGAACCAGATGTGGACGACCGGCGCGGCCAGCTCGATGTGGCCCATCCGCTTGCGGCGGACCCGCGAGTGCGTCACCTTGACGCCGCAGCGGTCGCAGATCATCCCCTTGTACTTCATCCCGCGGTACTTGCCGCAGGCGCACTCCCAGTCCTTCTCGGGGCCGAAGATCCGCTCGCAGAACAGGCCATCCTTCTCGGGCCGGTAGGTCCGATAGTTGATCGTCTCCGGCTTCTTGACCTCGCCGAACGACCAGCTCCGGATGTCGTAGGGGCTGGCCAGCCCGATCTTGACGGCGCCGTAATCGTTGATACGATCGTAGGCACTTTCGCCCATGCTCACGAGACACGCTCCTCTGCATGCCGGTCGGCCATGCGGAAGTTGGGGTGGTTTCGGGGGAAAGTCAGCTCAATAAGTCAGACGGTATCAGACGGTCGCGTGATTCGAGAGCCAAGTGCACCATTTCGAAAGCCAAACGGCCGCAGGCCCGGTCCTCCCCGTCGGAGGGTCCGTCGCGGTTCGGGCGGCCATCCTGCCCGTTGCGATCACCACCGGCAGCCTCCTGGCCGGACGTCGTGGACTCCAAGTCTCAAGCAGCATCCTCGAAGCCACCGCGACGACCCGGCCCGATTCGACCGGGAGCCGCGGTGCTTTTGGAGTCGGTTCTTGTCAATAGTAATCGAATGCCGGGTCGATTCCAAGCGGAATCCGCTTGACAGGATGATTTTTCTCGGCCCCTTAATTTTCGCCTTCAGAGTCGGCCCACAGGTCGCTCACCGTCGCGGCGAATCCGGGCAGGAGTTCGCCGGCGATCACCTCGCCGTCGCCGAAGGCCCGCTCGGCCCAGATCGCGACCCCTTCGTGCTCCCGCCGAACCAGCACGTCGACCCGGCGGAGCGCCGGGTCGACGATCCAGTATTCGCGAATCCCGACGATCAGATAATCCTCACGCTTGGCCTTGTAATCGCGCCGCCGGGCCTCGCTCCCGGGCGAGACGACCTCGACGGCCAAGGCCGCCTGGCGACGGCCCTTGAAACCCACCGGAGCGTCGCGGAAGGCGATCGCCAGGTCGGGATGCCGGTCCGTCTCCAACTCGGGGATGATATATCGGACATCGCTACCGTGGCCGATCCGAAGGATCACACCCGGGTGTTGACGATGATAGGCGCTGAACGCTTCGTGGATGTTGTGGACAATCTGCCAGTGCGGGTCGCCGGGGACTTCGGACACTTCCAGGACTCCCCGGACCAATTCATAGCGATAGCCGGGTTGATCCTCGGCCTCCCAGAACTCTTCGAGCGTCATCACGCGGCCGTGATCGGCCGGGCCGATGCGGGTTCGGACGGTGGCCATTGGCTTCGGACCTCCTCAAGGCGCCTCGACGCGAAGGGCGATGGCCGCGGCGATCTCTTCGGCCTGGGTGGCGTCGATCGATCCCAGGAACCGGACGAATCGGCCTTCCGAGATGGATGGGACCCGGAAGGCATCCGGCTCAAGCGAGCTGGGCAACATCCGCCCAGTTCTCGGGGAGTTGCGGGAGTCTCCCGGCCGCGTCGTCATCGCAAGCGGACAGGCCCAGGGTCGTGAATCGGGCCCACCCCCCGCAAGACGGGCAGCGGCCGACGAACCCCGTCCCCTCCCACCAGGCTCGGACGAGCGGTTCATGGATCCCCGCCGGGTCGCCGTGAAGTCCGAGCTTGAAGTCGATCCACTCCATGCGTTGGCCGCAACCGGTGTGCGGGCACCTCGGGTCGTCGTAGTGGACGTGGGAGGACGCCATGGCGCGGAGGCCGCCCTCGCGGTAGAACTGGTCGAGGCGTTCGATCTCGGTTTTCGGGAGAGTCGTCGGCTTCGACATCGGAATTCTCCAGATCCGGCGCAAGGCCCGGCCCCCGACCGTGAAGTCGGGGGCCGGGTCCGCGATGGTCCGTCAGATCCGCTTCTTCTCGAGCTGCATGTTCAGGCCAAGCCCGCGGATCTCGTTGGTCAGGACGTCGAAGCTGGCGGGGGTGCCGGCTTCGAGGGTGTTCTCACCCTTGACCATCGACTCGTAGATCTTGGTCCGCCCCTCGACGTCGTCGCTCTTGACGGTGAGGAGTTCCTGGAGGATGTAGGCCGCGCCGTAGGCTTCCAAAGCCCAGACTTCCATCTCGCCGAACCGCTGGCCGCCGAACCGGGCCTTGCCGCCCAGGGGCTGCTGCGTGATCAGGGAGTAGGGGCCGGTAGCCCGGGCGTGGATCTTGTCGTCGACCAGGTGGTGCAGCTTGAGCATGTAGATGTAGCCGACGGTGACCCGCTGGTCGAACTTCTCGCCGGTCCGGCCGTCGTAGAGGATCGCCTTGCCGTTCTCGGGCAGGCCGGCGTCGACCAGGCACTTGCGGATCGTGTCCTCGCTGGCGCCGTCGAAGACCGGGCAGAGGGCCTGGAACCCGAGCATGGCGGCGGCCCAGCCCAGGTGGGTCTCCAGGATCTGGCCTACGTTCATCCGGCTCGGCACGCCGAGCGGGTTGAGCAGGATCTCGACGGGCGTGCCGTCGGCCAGGAACGGCATGTCTTCCTCGGGGAGGATCTTGGCGATCACCCCCTTGTTGCCGTGCCGGCCGGCCATCTTGTCGCCGACGGAGATGACCCGCTTCGTCGCGATGTAGATCTTGACCATCTGGAGCACGCCCGAGGGGAGCTCGTCGCCCCGCTTGAGGCTGTTGAGCCGGCGGTCCTTCTCGTCGCGGAGCGACTCGATCCGGGGCGAGTACTGGCGGACGACCTTGCGGGCCTCCGCGGCGCGCTCGGGGCTCCGGAGGTCGAGGGTCTCGAGCTTGAACCGCTCGCTCTCGTCGGCCAGGTTCTTCGGGTCCTTGTCGCGGCCGAACGGCTTGCCCGTGGTCGGGTCGGTGACCGGCCCGCCCAGGACCTCCTCGAGCGCCTTGATCATCTGCTTGTATTCGTCGGCGATCTTGACGCTCTCGGTCGCCTCGGTGTCCTTCAGCTCCTTCTCGAAGGCCTTGCGCTCGTCCTCGTTGAGGCTCATCCGCCGGCTGAACCGCTGGGTGTTGATGACGATCCCCTCGACGCCGGAGGGCACTTCGAGGCTGTCATTCTTCACGTCCTCGCCGGCCCGGCCGAAGATCGCGTGGAGCAGCTTCTCCTCGGGGGTCAGCTCGCTCTTGGACTTCGGCGCCACCTTGCCGACCAGGATGTCGCCCGGCTTCACGAACGTCCCGATCCGGACGATCCCGTTCTCGTCGAGGTTCCGCAGCGCCTTCTCGGAGACGTTGGGGATGTCGCGGGTGAACTCCTCGCGGCCCAGCTTGGTCTCGCGGATCTCGATCTCGAACTCCTCGATGTGGATGGACGTGTAGACGTCCTCCTTCACGATTCGCTCGCTGAGGATGATCGCGTCCTCGAAGTTGTACCCGTCCCACGCCATGAACCCGACCAGGACGTTCCGGCCCAGGGCCAGCTCCCCCTTATAAGTCGCGGCGCCGTCGGCGAGGATCTCGCCCTTCTTGACCTCCTGGCCGGGCGAGACCACCGGCTTCTGGTTCAGGCAGGTCCGCTCGTTCAGGCCCACGTACTTGCGGAGCTTGTAGATGATGTTGTGATCGAGGATGATCCGGGTGGCGTCCACATACGTCACCGTGGCGTCGTGCGGCGCCTTGATGATCATCCCCGAGTTCATCGCCACGGCCCGCTCCAGGCCCGTCGCGACGATCGGCGGCTCGGCCACCAAGAGGGGGACCGCCTGCCTCTGCATGTTCGAGCCCATCAGCGCCCGGTTGGCGTCGTCGTGCTCGAGGAACGGGATCAGGCCGGCCGAGACGCCCACCATCTGCTTCGGCGAGATGTCCTGGAACTGGACCTGCTCGGTGGGGATGGTGTGGAAGTCGGTCTGGTACCGGGCGATGACCTGCGGCCCCTTGAGCTTGCCGTCCTCGTCGATCGGGGCGTCGGCGGGGGCCAGGTAGGCCTCGCTCTCCTCGTCGGCCCGCATCCAGACCACGTGGTCGGTCCGGTGGCCGTCCTTGATCTGGCGGTAGGGGGTGACCAGGAAGCCGTACTCGTCGACCCCGCCGTAGATCCCCAGCGAGCTGATCAGGCCGATGTTGGTCCCTTCCGGGGTCTCGATCGGGCAGATCCGGCCGTAGTGCGAGATGTGGACGTCGCGGACCTCGAACCCGGCCCGCTTCCGATTCAGGCCGCCCGGCCCCAAGGCCGAGAGCCGACGCTCGTGGGTGAGCTGCGCCAGGGGGTTGGTCTGGTCGACGACCTGCGACAGCTCGCCCCGGCCGAAGAAGTACTCGATCGCCGCGCTGATGCTCTTGGGGTTGATCAGGCTCCGGGGGGTGATGTCCTCGGCGTCCTTGAGGCTCATCCGCTCCTGGACGGTCCGGCGGAGCTTGAGGAACCCCTTGCGGAGCTCGTCGGCGGCCAGCTCGTCGATCGTCCGGAGCCGGCGGTTGCCCAGGTGGTCGATGTCGTCGACGTGCCCCTTCCCCTTGCGGAGGTTCAGGATATAACGGATCGCGTTGACGTAGTCGAGCGGGTCCAGCGTCATCTGGTCGTCGGGGACCGTCTGGGCGAACTTGCGGTTGATCCGGAACCGGCCGACCTTGCCGAGGCGGTAGCGGTTGGTGTCGAAGAACTTCTCGTGGAACAGCTCGCGGGCCTTCTCGAGCTGCGGCGGGTTGCCCGGGCGGAGCCGCTGGTAGATCCGGAGCAGGGCGCTCTCGTGGTCGGTGGTCGGGTCTTCCTGGAGCGACTGGAGGATCAACTGGTCCTTGGCGTCCTGCAAAACGGTGATGACGCCGATCTTGGCGTCGGCCAGCACCTGGGCCGAGACTTTGGAGATCGTCGCGCCGCTCTCGATGAGGACCTCGCCGGTGTTGGGGTCCACGACGTCGCCGCAGGCGATCCGGCCTTCGAGCAGGGAAGCGGCACCGTCCTTGTCGGAGTCGATGTCCTCGGAGTCGTAGAACGACTTGAGGATGGCGTCGTCCGACGAGAACATCGGGCTCATGGCCCGGAGCAGCGTCATCGACGAGAATTTGCCCGACTGGTCGATCCGGACGCCCAGGGTATCCTTCTTGGTGACCTGGAGCTCGATCCAGCTCCCGCGCTCGGGGATGACCCGGCAGGCGTGCAGCTTCTTGTCGCCCGCCTCGATGTCGACTACGAAGTCGACGCCGGGGCTGCGGTGGAGCTGGCTGACCACGACCCGTTCGGCGCCATTGATGATGAACTCGCCGCCGCCGATCATGATCGGCATGTCGCCGAGGTACACCGACTCCTCCAACGCGGTCTCGCCCTTGTTGAGGCGGAGCCAGACGTGGAGCGGCCGGCCGTAGCTCAGGCGGAGCTGGCGGCACTCGTCGGGCTCGTAGCGGGGCTTGCCCAGGTCGAACTTGATGTATTCCAGCTTGAGGGTCTTGTCATAGCTCTCGATCGGGAAGATCTCGCGGAACACCCCTTCCAGGCCGGCGTCGGCGCGGCCCTCGGGCGGCAGGTCGGCCTGGAGGAACCGGTCGTAGCTCCGGGTCTGGATCTCGGTCAGGTCGGGGACCGGGTGGACGTCGTAGATCTTGCCGAAGTTCCGCTGCCGGTCGGGGGTGATGCGCCGCACGGTGCTCGCAGTGGGCATGAAAAACGCTCCTCAAGGGAGATGGGTAGGCGCGGGCATCCGGTCGAGATCGGGGAAACCGCATTCGGGCGGGACCGGGGCGATGATGGATGACCGGGAGAAAGCCGGGCGTGCGAAGACCCCCGCCGCCGCGCGCCGAAGCACCCCGGCGTAGACCGGGGGGTCGAGGCCGGGGCGGAGGAACCTGTCGGGAGACGAAGGGGCGGCCCACCTCCCGAGGCGGTTGGGTCGCCAGGTTGCATTATAGACAAGCGGTCCAGGGGAGCGAAATCGACCGGCCCGGGGTGGGTGGTCCGCCCGGGCCGCGCGATCATTTGATCTTGACGGTGCCGCCGGCCTCTTCCAGCTCCTTCTTGAGCTTCTCGGCGTCGTCCTTGGAGATGCCCGTCTTGATCACCTTGGGGGCGGCCTCGACGGCGTCCTTGGCCTCCTTCAGGCCCAAGCCGGTCGCGGCGCGGACGACCTTGATGACGCCGATCTTCTTGGCGGCGTCGAAGGCTTCGAGGCTGACGTCGAATTCGGTCTGGGCCTCGACCGGGGCGGCCGGGGCGGCGGGGCCGGCGGCCGGGGCGGCGGCCACGGCGGCGGCGGCGGCCTTGATCCCGTGGACCGTCTCCAGGTAATCGCCCAGCGCCTTGGCTTCGAGGACGGTCAGCTTGACGATCGACTCGCCCAGGGTCTGGATGTTCTCAGCGAACGAGGTCATTTCGGCGGTGGCCATGGCTCAATCCGATCCTTTCGGGAGATCCGCGCGACGCTCGCGCGGGGTTCAATGTGGGGTGGGGTACCGACACGGCACCCGGGGGACTTCCGACGACTCTCCAAACATTTTCGAATGATTTCGATCGCGGCCGAGCCCGTCAGGCCCCTTCGGTCGCGGGGGCGGCATCGGGCTCGGCATCGGCCTCGCCGTCGGCCGGGGCTCCCTCGGACAACGTCTTGAGCTGGCCGAGCAGGCCGCTCGCCGGGGCGTTGGCCAGGGCGACCACCCGCTGGACCGGGCTGAGGGCCAGGGCGACCACGCGGCCGATCAGGGCCTCGCGGCTGGGAAGCTTGGTGATGTCCTCGATCTGGTCGGGGCCGATCACCGTCCCGTCGACGGAGCCCCCCTTGATCTCGGGCTTCTTGAGCTTCTTGACCTGCGTGGAGATCTCCTTGGCCAGCTCGGCGACGCCGGAGCCGCCCCAGACGGCCACGCTGGGGCCTTCCAGGAACCGCGAGAGCCCGCCGATCCCCATGTCTTCGAAGACGCGGCGGGCCAAGGAGTTCCGGAGCACCCGCATCTTGATCGACTTCTTGCGGAGGTCGCGGCGGAATTGGTATTCCGTGATCGCGTCCAGCCCCTTCAGGTCGAGGATCAGCACCGACCGGTCGCCGTCGAGCTCGGTCTTGAGCTGGTCCATCATCAATTCTTTGACGTACTTGCTCATCTCTGTCGTCTCATCCGGTGCGACGCGAAGGGCGAACCCGCCCCGCCTCGGCCACCGCTCCCGAAGGGTGTTCCGATCAATCCACGACCCGGATACCCGGGCTCATGGTCGCCGAGATCGTGATCGTCCGGATGTACGTCCCCTTCGCGGCGGCCGGCTTGACCGTCCGGAGGTGATTGAGGAACGCCGTGATGTTCTCGACCAGTTGCGCCTCGGAGAAGTTCAGCTTCCCCACCGGCGCCGCGACGTTGCCGCCCTTATCGCTGCGGAACTCGATCTTGCCCGCCTTGAACTCGCGGACGCCCGCCGAGATGTCCGTCGTGACGGTCCCCGACCGGGGCGAAGGCATCAGGCCGCGAGGGCCGAGGAGCCGGCCGAGGGGGCCGACGACACCCATCATGTCGGGCGTGGCCAGGGCGACGTCGAAGTCCATGAACCCGGCCTTGATCCGCTGCGCCAGGTCGTCGCCGCCGACGATATCGGCGCCCGCGGCGGTCGCCTTCTCGGCGTTGTCGCCCTGGGCGAAGACCGCGACCCGGACCGCCTTGCCGATCCCGTGCGGGAGGGCGACCGACCCTCGGACGTTCTGGTCGCTCTGCCGGGGGTCGATGCCCAGGTTGGTCGAGACCTCGACCGTCTGGATGAATTTCGTGGTGCCGAACGCCTTCAACTGCTTGATCGCGTCGGCCAGCGGGATCGGGTCGATCGACTTGACCTTCTCTCGCAATGCGCGAAACCGCTTGGACTGATACATAGAGTCGCTCACGCGCTCCGGGTGGAGGGCTGCCGCCGTCGGGGACGAGCCGTCGTGGTCGAGGGGTGGCGGCGGGCGGTCGCGCCGGCCCCGGGTCGAGCGACCCGACGGCTGCAATGCTTTCGCGAGGCCGGAGGACCCGGCCGGGTCGGGGTTTCAACCCTTGATTTCGATCCCCATGCTCCGCGCCGTGCCGGCGATGATCCGGCAGGCATGCTCGATGTCGCGGGCGTTGAGGTCGGCGAGCTTGGTCTCGGCGATCTTGCGGACCTGATCGGGGGTGACCGTGCCAACCTTGGTCTTGTGCGGCTCGGCCGAGCCCGAGGCGATCCCGGCGGTCTGCTTGAGGAGGACCGCGGCGGGCGGGCTCTTGGTGATGAACTCGAACGACCGATCGGAGTAGATCGTGATCTCGATCGGGATCGTCGTCCCCTTCATGTCCTTGGTGCGTTCATTGAACTGCATCACGAACTGGCCGATATTCACGCCGTGCTGGCCCAGGGCCGGGCCTACCGGGGGGGCGGGTGTCGCCTGTCCGCCGGGGCACTGGAGCTTGACCTTGGCCGTCATCACCTTCGCCATCGTCCGCTCGCTCTCTCGCTCTGGGGGATGATCCGGCCGCGTCGAATGCCGCCGAGCCGATATCGTGAAATCGAACCGTTGTCCTAGCGAACCGACGCCGCCCGATCAAACTTCCGGGTGTCCAAGCGGATCGAGCCCAACCCGATCACCAGCCCCGAAACCCGGCCAGCGATGGCCTCGGCCGTGAATTCGCGATCGGAGCGGGCAGGGGAGAAGGACGAGCTATGATTCAGAGTCGTTCCACCTGCCAGTATTCGAGGTCGACGGGGGTCGGCCGGTTGAAGATGATCAGCATCACCTTGACCAGGCCACGGGCCTCGATGACCTCCTCGACGGTCCCCTCGAAGTTCTCGAACGGGCCGTCCTTGATCTTGACCCGGTCGCCGCGCTCGACGTAAATCTTGACCTTGGGCAACTCGGCGGTGGAGCCCTGCTCCTGCTCGTTGAGCATCTGGTTGACGTCGGTCGGGGTCATCTTGGTCGGCGTGCCGTGGGCCCCGACGAAGTCGCCGACGCCAGGGGTCTCGCGGACGGTGAACCAGGTCTTCTCGTTCAGCTCCATCTCGACCATGATGTAGCCGGGATAAGTCTTCCGCTCGACGGTCCGCTTCTTGTTGTTGCGGATCTCGGTGATCTTCTCGGTCGGGACCACGATTCGCCCGAAATACCGCTGGAGGCCCTGGATCTTGACGCGACGCTCGAGGGCGTCGCGGATCGTGTCCTCGCGGCTGCTCTGGACCTTCAGGACATACCAGACCAGGTCGGGAGCGGGGTCTTCGTCAGGGTCGAGATCGACGGCGACCGCCACCGGCTCCTCCTCGACCTCGGGCGACTCCGCGCCGGCGATCGATTTCGGGGCGCGGTCGACCCGGCCGCCATCGGGCGTCAACTCCTCAACCTCGGGCGAGGGAGGAGAATCGACCGTGGCGGGGGCGTCGGACCACTCGGAAGCCGCGTCCGGTTCGTGAGACTCGTCGGTCGGGTGGTTCATTCGAGGCCGTTGCGGAAGGAGGTATGTCCCGCCGCGACGCCTGGAGGACGTCCAGGGCGACGCGTCGAGGACCGGGCGGCACGAGGGCATCGGATCAGGCGCTCGAACCCAGCGAGCTGGTGTCGTGGAACCGGAGGACGCCGATCAGTTGCAGGAGGTTCGACCAGAGCCAATCGACGCCGAAGAGGAACACGGCCATCAGGACGACCGTCACCAGGACGACCGTCGTCGCCCGCTTGAGGTCGTCGCGGCTGGTCCAGGAGACCTTGTTCATCTCAGCTTCGGTGGCGATCAAGAACTCGACGAACGGCGGATACTGGAGCAGCCGGAAGGTGATCCAGCCCAGGACGACGCCGATGAGGGCCGGCACGCCATAGGCGACCGCGGCGGGCGACTGGGCTCCCAAGGTCAGGGAAAGCTCGCGGAGCCCCATGATGATCGTGAGGCCGAGGCCGACCGCGGTCCAGAGCCGAGCCTGCTTCCCCTGGAGCGGCTTGTAGAGGTTGACCTGGACCAGATTCGCCAGGAACGGGGCGAATCGGCGCCTCGATTCACCGGTCGGGGCCCCCTTGGCGACCTTAGTCACCTTCGCCGCCGGCGATCCGTCTTTGACTTTACCCATGACGACTGTCTCACTCACATCCGGGGGACTGGGCCGGCGGGGACCACTCCAGGCCCCTGCCGAGCACGAGCGGAGGGAATCGAACCCCCAACCGCCGGTTTTGGAGACCGGTGCTCTACCAATTGAGCTACGCTCGTAACGAACCGAAGCCGTCGACGCCCGGAACGGACGAGCCGACGACGATTTCTCGCCGTCGGCTGGACGGGTCGGTCACTTCTTTCGCGACTCTTTGTGAATCGTATGCCGTCGCAGTCGCTTGCAGTATTTCTTCCGCTCCAGGCGATCGGCCCCACGCGTCTCTTTCTGGACGCGATAGTTCCGGTCACCGCATTCCGTGCATTCCAGCCAAACATATTCACGCATGGAACCGCTCCCGAAACGGGGCCCACCGGGCCGGCGGAGGACGGCGGCCGGGCCCAGGCCCACCAGTTCTTCCCCACCATCCTCAACCTTGCTCCCGGCGGGGGCAGGGCCTTACTGGAGGATCTTGGTCACCACGCCGGCGCCCACCGTCTTGCCACCCTCGCGGATCGCGAACCGGAGGTTCGCTTCCATGGCGATGGGGGTATGCAGCTCGACCGTCATCTTGATGTTGTCGCCCGGCATGCACATCTCGGCCTCGCTGTTGTCTTCCGACAGCAGGTTGAGCACCGAGCCGGTCACGTCGGTCGTCCGGAAGTAGAACTGCGGACGATACCCCTTGAAGAACGGAGTGTGCCGACCCCCCTCGTCCTTGCTGAGGACGTAGACCTCGGCCTCGAACTTGGTGTGCGGGGTGATCGAGCCCGGCTTGCAGACGACCTGACCGCGCTCCAGGTCGGTCTTCTCCACGCCGCGGAGCAGGATGCCGACATTGTCGCCGGCCTGGCCCTGATCCAGCGTCTTCTGGAACATCTCGACGCCGGTCACGGTCGAATTCTTGTTCTTGTCGAACCCGATGATCTCGACCGAGTCGCCCACCTTGATGATCCCGCGCTCGATCCGGCCGGTGCCGACGGTGCCACGCCCCTTGATCGAGAACACGTCCTCGATCGGCATCAGGAACGGCTTGTCGACCTCCCGCTGGGGCTCGGGGATGTAGTCGTCCATGGTCTTGACCAAGTCGAGGATCGGCTTGGCCGAGGCCGCGTCGGTGGGATTCTCGAGCGCCGGGCGGCTGCAACCGCGGGTGATCGGGATCTCGTCGCCGGGGAACTTGTAGTGGGTCAGCAGCTCGCGAAGCTCGAGCTCGACCAGTTCCAGGAGTTCCTCGTCGTCGACCAGGTCGATCTTGTTGAGGAACACGACCAGGGCCGGCACGCCGACCTGGCGGGCCAGGAGGATGTGCTCGCGGGTCTGCGGCATCGGGCCGTCGGCGGCCGAGACGACCAGGATCGCCCCGTCCATCTGGGCGGCGCCGGTGATCATGTTCTTGATGTAGTCGGCGTGGCCCGGGCAGTCGATGTGGGCGTAGTGCCGGGTCTCGCTCTCGTACTCGACGTGGGAGACGGCGATGGTGACCGTCTTGTTGGCGTCGCGGACGGTGCCGCCCTTGGCGATTTCCGAATACGCCTTCGCCTTGGCCTGGCCGTGCGCGGCCAGGACGGCCAAGAGGGCGGCCGTCAGGGTCGTCTTGCCGTGGTCGATGTGCCCGATCGTGCCCACATTGACGTGCGGTTTTGTCCTCGCGAAAGTTTCCTTGGCCATCGTTGCTCCCGTCGTCTCCTGGAAACCGAGGGCGTGGTGGCGGGTCCACCGGGACCGCCCCGAACCAAAACCCACGATCAGATCGGCCACCGGGCGGTGGGGGAAGGTCGGATTCGAAGTACGGGCCGCCCCTCCCGCAAGGGCGGGAGGGGCCGGCCCGAAAGCTGCCGCTGGGATTTGAACCCAGGACCTCGTCCTTACCAAGGACGCGCTCTACCAACTGAGCCACGGCAGCGGGTGATTTGCAGGGTAACGAGCGATCGATCGCTTGTCCAGCGTCTCGGCCCCGCGGGACTCTTCCCGGGGCCATCTCCTCGGCTCGTCCGCCATGCCGCCAAGAGCGGGTGATGGGAATCGAACCCACGTAGCCTGCTTGGAAGGCAGGTACTCTACCATTGAGTTACACCCGCGTGGTCGGCACGCCCCGGGTGGGCGGGTCGCATACGGCGGGCTGGCGGGTCCGAGGTTCGGCGAAAGGCCAAGTCGTTTCGGGCACCGATCGTTTCGAGTCGGGCTCCTCAAAAAAGTGCGATCCCACCGGGTCGGCGGGGCATGGGTGGAGCAGGATTCGAACCTGCGAAGGCAATGCCACCAGATTTACAGTCTGGCCCCTTTAACCACTTGGGTATCCACCCGGTTTGGGTCGAACCGGCACGCCACCACGGACGACCTCGATCACCGCTCGGATCGCCGACCGGGGGGCCGGGGCCCAACCCGGCAGACCAGAGCTGGCGGTGAGAGTCGAACTCACAACCGTCGGTTTACAAAACCGGTGCTCTGCCGATTGAGCTACGCCAGCCACCACGAGGCCGTGAAACTCCCGAATATAACGACAAAAACGGCAAATGCAAGCTCATTTTCGATCGTCAGCGGGAACTTCAAGGCGTTGGGGACGACGCCGACGAAATCGACCGCGGCGACGGGCGAGAGGTTCGCCAATCGGGCGCGGTCGTCTCTAGCGACGGCTACCGAAGCATGGTTGATCTTAGCCGCGAGGGGCCGGCCTCCGCAAGGGAACACCGCTCGAAAAATGCTCGCCCTCGCCGAGATTCGCGATGCCCCCTCGCTCCCGGTCTGGACGCCGAGGGCGAGCAACCCGACGAACCGTCGGGAGTCGATCGCCTGGGCTGATCGAGGATTGAGATTGGCGGCGAGAGGCCGCGGGTGGATAGGGTGAGGGGATCGACGTCGACAACTACCCGTCACCCGGCCGCGTCGGTTAGGATCAATGGGGCCGGGAGGTCGCCCTCGCGACGACGACCGGACGATCGAAACAAGGAGGAAGCCCTTCGCCATGAGTCCCCGCACCCGGTTCTCTCGGATCGCCGCGGCCCTCGTGATCATCGCCCTCTCCGCGCCGGGCCGGGCGTCGGCCGAGACGTGCCTGTCTCCCTTCGTCAAGCGGCTCGACCACCCGGAGAAGTACCTCTATCTGTTCTGCGTGGACGCCGACGCGAAGGACAACGACTCCGTCGCCGTGATCGACGTCGACGCCGACAGCGCGACCTATGGCACCATCACCGACACGCTCGACCTCGGCACCAAGGGGAACGAGACGCACCATTGGGGCTACACCGACGACCGGACCCGGATCTGGGCCGGCGGGCTCGGGTCGAGCCGGATCTGGCTCCTGGACGTGGCGACCGACCCGGCCCGGCCTCGGATCGAGAAGGTCCTGGACGACATTCCCGCGGTGACCGGGTTCTCGGGGCCGCACACCTACTATGCGCTGCCGGGCCGGATGCTCCTGACGTTCCTGGGGGCGGCCGACGGCGGCCTCCCGGCGGGCATGGCCGAGTTCACCAACGACGGCCGGTTCATCCGGACCATCCCCAACCCGACCGACGCCCCCTACGGCTACGACGTCGCCGTCAAGCCCGAGCGGAACCGGATGGTCACCAGCAGCTTCACGCCGGGGCGGAACTATCGGAAGCCGCTGGCGCAGATGGACCTGAAGGACTTCGGCAGCGAGATGGTGATCTGGGACTTCAAGGCCCGCAAGCCGCTCCAGGTCGCCAAGGCCGGCGCCGCGCCGCTGGAGATCCGCTGGTCGCTCAAGCCGGGTGCCGACCACGGCTTCACCAATTGCGCGCTCGACAACTCGATCTGGCTGTTCAAGGGGACGGGAGACGGCACCGGGCCCTACGAGTTCCGCAAGGTGGCCGACACCGCCGCGCTGCCGGCCGACCTCCGCCAGAGCCCCGACGACCGTTACCTGTTCGTGAGCTGCTTCGGCGGCAACGAGATCCAGCAGTGGGACGTGACCGACCCCGAACGTCCCAAGCTCTTCAGCAGCGTCGCGCCGGGCGTCCAGCCCAACATGATGCACGTCACCGGCGACGGGAAGCGGATGTACGTCTCAAATTCGCTGCTCTCGACGCTCGACCACGCCGGCCGGTTCTGGGTCCGCCTCGTCCACGTCGGGGTCGACGGCATGAAAGTTGACCCCTTCTTCAATGTCGACCTCAACAAACTGCCCAACGGCCCCGCCCGGGGCCACGACATGCTCCTGAATTGAGCGTGGGCGGCGGGCGGCGGCCCCATTCGGGCTCGGGAGGATTATCGCCTTGGCTTCGTCTGTCCTCGCCTCGTTGCTGGCCTCCTCGATCCTCGCCCAGGCCCAGGCCGGAGGGCTGACGCTCGCCGACATCGGGCCGGCCCCGCCGGTGGAGCTCGTCGACGCCGCGGGGCATCCCTTCGCCCTGGCCGACCTGGGAGGTAAGGCGGTCCTGGTCAGCTTCATCTACACCACCTGCAACGGGACATGCCCGGCGACCACCGCCACGCTCGACCGGGCCCGGCGGGCGCTCCGGGACGCAGGGCTCTGGGGCCGCCGCGTCGAGTTCGTCTCGATCACCCTCGACTCGGCCCGGGACACCCCCGAGGCCCTCGCCGCCTACGCCCGCGCCTATCGGGCCGACCCCCGGTCCTGGCACTTCCTGACCGGGCCGCCGACGGACGTGGCCCGGGTCATCGCCGCCTGGGATATGTGGGCGCGGGTCGGGCCATCGGGCGTGATCGACCATCCCTCGCGCGTGTTCCTGATCGATCCCCGTGGTCGACGCCGCGAAATCTACAACCTGGAATCCCTGACCCCCGAAGCCGTCCTGCAAGACGTCAAGGCGGTCCTGGCCGAGGCGGACGCCACCCGATGACCCTCGAAACGAAGCCCGGCGCGGACGAGCGGACCGCGGCGAGGCCGGCCCGGGCCTTCTCCGTCCTCAACCCCAAGTCCGGCTCCTGCACGGTCGCCGACGTCCGCAAGGCCCTCGCCGAACACCTGGCCTGCGCCGGGGCCGAAGTCCATGAGGTCGGTGAGGGGGACGATATCGCCGCGATCGTCCGGGAGGCGCTCGCCCGGGGGTGCGACCCCATCGTCGCCGCCGGCGGCGACGGCACCGTCTCGACCGTGGCCGACGTCCTGGTCGGCACCTCGGCCCACCTGATTGTCCTCCCCCTCGGGACCGCCAACGTCCTGGCCCGCGAGCTCGGCATCCCCGTCGACCTCGAAGGGGCCGCCCTCCTGGGGTCCCTCCGCCTGAAAGGGGCGACGCCGGTCGAGGGGGCCCCGGCCGGGCGCGACCACGCGGTCGTCCGCCTCGACGCCATGAAGATCGGCAAGCGGCACTACTTCACCCAGGTCGGCGTGGGCATCGACGCCCTGATGATCCGCGACACCGCCGACGCCCACAAACGCCGGTTCGGCCGGCTCGCCTACCTCTGGACCGCCGCGACCCGGCTGGTGGGCTTCCAGCCCCGCCGGTTCCGGATCACCGTCGACAACCGGACCATCGCCGTCAAGGCGTCGCAACTGGTCGTCGCCAACACCGGGATGATGGGCCAGCCGCCGTTCCGCTGGGGGCCCGACATCCGGGCCGACGACGGGCGGCTCGACGTCTGCATCGTCCGGGCCCGGACCCTGCTCGACTACCTCGGGCTGCTCCGGCATGTCGCCCTGGGCAGCCACAAGCGGAGCCCGAACGTCCGCTACGAGGTCGCCAACCGGTCCGTGCTCATCGACGCCAAGCACCCGCTCCCCGTCCAGGCCGACGGTGAGGTCCTCGGCGAGACCCCGGTCCGCGTCGACGTCATCCCGGCCGCCCTCCGCGTGGTCGTCCCCCTGGAAGGCCCCGGCTTCGACGCCCGGTCCTAGCGGCCCCGGGCGACGACAGGACGCCCGGAACCGCGGTCCCAGGCCTCGCGACCCCGACGACGCGCGGAAAACCGCGAGAAGCCCGATTGACTCGCAACATAGGCCCCGTTACACTCTTACTTTCCCCGCGAGAGTCGTCGTGAGCGGGGCCTTGGGATCACTCCTCTACCTCGGTCCGGCGATCGATTGAAGGGACGTTTAGCGTGGCGGGTATCAGCAACGAACGGATACGCATCCGGATGGAAGCGTACGATCACACCATCCTGGACCAGTCGGCCAAGGATATCGTCGACACCGCCAAGCGGACCGAGGCCATCGTTCACGGCCCGATCCCCCTCCCGACCCGGATCGAACGCTACACGGTGCTCCGCAGCCCGCATATCGACAAGAAGTCGCGGGAACAGTTCGAGATCCGGACGCACAAGCGGTTGATCGACATCGTCCAGCCGACCAACAAGACGATCGACGCGCTGAACAAGCTCAGCCTGCCGGCGGGCGTCGACATCAAGATCAAGGCCTCCCCCTCGGGCTCCTGATCGGATTGACCACCCTCAATCGGGCCTGGGCCTCGGGGCTTCCCCCCGTTCCCGGCCCTCAAGTCGCCGACGTCTGGCCGCACGGCCCGGGCTCGTCGACCTCTGTCTTTTACCGAACGTCGAGGCCGACCCGGCCTCCGTATCCGACCCCCGGACGGCGGCGGCCCTGGCCACCGCCGCGTCGGGGTGCCCCGGCCCGGCCGGGGCGGATTGATTGGGGTTGAGAGATCATCATGCGAGTCGGACTGCTTGGCCGCAAAGTCGGAATGACCCAGATCTACGAGCCGGACGGCACCGCGGTCCCGGTCACGGTGCTCGAATGCGGCCCGTGCATGGTCCTCCAGGTCCGGACCGCCGAGCGGGACGGCTACCATGCCCTCCAACTCGGCTTCGACGACAAGAAGCGGAAGAGCGCCACCCAGGCCGAGCGCGGCCACGCCAAGAAGGTGGACGCCGAGCCCAAGCGTTATGTTCGCGAGATCCGCCAGGAGACGCCGGCCGAGGGGGTCGCCGAGGGGCAGACCCTGACCGTCGAGGTCTTCAACGAGATCAAGCGGGTCGACGTGATCGGCACGAGCAAGGGACGTGGCTTCACCGGCGTGCTCAAGCGGCACGGCTTCAAGGGGCTCCGGGCCACCCACGGCGTGAAGCGGATGCACCGCCACCCCGGCTCCTCCGGCCCCAGCGCCGACCCGGCCCATACCCGCAAGGGGATCAAGAAGCCGGGCCAGCACGGCAACGCGCGGATCACCGTGAAGAACCTCAAGGTGGTCCGGGTCGACCTGACGAACAACCTGCTCTTGATCCGTGGGGCGGTCCCCGGGCCCAACGGCGGCTACCTGACCGTCCGGCAAACCAACAAGGTCTGACACGGCCGATGGCCCCGGCCCGGCGGCGACGCCGGCGTCCGCGGGGCGATCGGGGAGTGGATCCAACATGCTCAGCGTCCCGGTCTACAATCCCGCCGGCGAGAAGGTGGCCGAGGAGTCGATCGACCCGGCCGACTTCGGCGGCGAGGTCAACAAGCAACTCCTCCACGATGTGGTGCTGATGCACCTCGCAGCCCGTCGCGTGGGCACGGTCAACACTCGCGGCCGGGCCGACGTCGCCGGCTCGGGCAAGAAGTTGTTCCGCCAGAAGGGCACCGGCAACGCCCGGGCCGGCGCCAAGCGGACCAACAAGCGGAAGGGCGGCGGCGTCGCCTTCGCCCGCCGGAACCGCGACTATCGCTACTCGATGCCCAAGAAGGCGGTCCGGATCGCCATCCGGATGGCCCTGCTCTCCAAGTTCCAGGACGGCCAGGCCCTGGTCATCGACGGCCTCGCGCCGGGCGAGAAGCCGAAGACCAAGGCCGTGGTCCAGGCCCTCAAGGCGATCCGCCGGCCCGACCTGTCCGACTCCGAGGCCGCCGCCTCCGAGGGGGAATCGAAGGCCCGCGTCCTCAGCCGGACTTTGGACGGGCGGACGATCCTGATCGGCCTGTCCTCCAGCGACCCGATCCTGTACCGGAGCGCCCGGAACATCGAGGGGGTCCAGGTCGCCCCGGTCGCCGAGTTCAACACGTACGACATCCTCAAGCAACGCTACCTGGTGCTGACCCGCGAGGCGCTGGCCGTCCTCAAGGAACGCGTCAAGGACAAGCCGACCCGCCGGCCGGCCACCACGACGGCCCCGGCCGCCTCGGAGGTTTGAACCCATGGTCACGCTCTATCGCCCGCCCACGTACGTCCGGTCCGGCCCGGTCCTCGAGCCCTACCAGGTCGTGCTCCGGCCCCTGATCACCGAGAAGGCGACCCACCTCTCGGAGCGGCACAACGCTTACACCTTCGAGGTGAACTCCAAGGCCACCAAGACCGAGATCAAGGAGGCCGTCGAGGTCCTCTTCAACGTCAAGGTCGCCGACGTCCGGACCCAGAACCGCCGCGGCAAGCTCCGCCGCTATCGGCTCAAGGTCGGGCGGATGCGGAACTGGAAGAAGGCGATCGTCGCCCTCCACGACGATTACCGCATCGACTTCTACTGATCAACCCGTATCCCGGGTGATTCGCCCTCGGGCCGCCGGCCTGCCGCCGGGCTCGGGATGCCGACTCCTCGACGCCCGCAGACGAAGGACCGATCGCGATGGGTATCCGCTATTACAAGCCGACCAGCCCCGGCCGGCGCAACGCCTCGGTCAGCGACTTCTCGGAGCTGACCGACAAGAACAAGAAGCCCGAGAAGAGCCTGACCGAGCCGCTCCGCAGGACCGGAGGCCGGAACAACCAGGGGTTCATCACCGCGCGCCATCGCGGCGGCGGGCACAAGCGGATGTACCGGATCATCGACTTCAAGCGGAACGACAAGGACGGCATCCCGGCCCTGGTCACCCACATCGAGTACGACCCGAACCGGTCGGCCCGGATCGCCTTGCTGGTCTTCCCCGACGGGGTCAAGCGGTACATCATCGCCCCCGACGGGCTCAAGGCGGGCATGACCGTCACCAGCGGGCCGAACTCCGATCCCAAGGTGGGCAATTGCCTGCCGCTGGCGAAGATCCCGACCGGCTTGTCGATCCACAACCTGGAGATGCAGCCCGGCGGCGGCGCCAAGCTCTGCCGGTCGGCGGGCGTGGGGGCCACCCTCACGGCCCGCGAAGGGACCTGGGCCCAGGTCACCCTGCCGTCGGGCGAGGTCCGGCGGATTCCGGCCGCCTGCCGGGCGACGATCGGCATGGTCGGCAACTCCGACCACATGAACATCCGCCTGGGCAAGGCGGGCCGCAAGCGCTGGCTCGGCCGTCGCCCGCACACCCGCGGCGTCGCCATGAACCCGGTCGACCACCCGATGGGCGGCGGCGAAGGGCGGACCTCGGGCGGCCGGCACCCGTGCTCGCCCACCGGCAAGCTCGCCAAGGGCGGCAAGACCCGCCGTCGTCGCAAGCCGTCGAACTCCGCCATCATCCGTCGTCGCCGGAGCGTCCGGTACGGCCAGTTGAAGGTCTGATCGACCTCCATCACCGCCCAGGTGGGCCGCCCGGCCCGCCGCCCGCAAATCTCCCCCGATGGTCGTCAGGACCCGGGGCACGACGGTTGGCCTGGCCGCCGTCACGGACGCTTGATCCTTGGCCGAATTCGGGAAGTGATCGTCAGCACATCAACGCCCCGCGACGCGGGGCGATAGACCCCGAGGGGTCGGGGACCGGAGATCCATGGGACGCTCGTTGAAGAAGGGTCCGTACGTCGTCGAGCGGCTGCTCGAGAAGGTGTACCGGACGGAGAACACCGGCAATCGCGAGCCGATCAAGACCTGGGCCCGCGCCTGCACGATCGTGCCCGAGTTCATCGGCAAGAACTTCGCCATCCACAACGGGCGGAACTTCATCAAGCTCTACGTGACCGAGGACATGGTCGGCCACAAGCTCGGCGAGTTCGCCCCGACCCGGACCTTCCGCGGGCACGGCGGCAAGGCGGGCAAGGGCGGCAAGCGCTGATCGCGGACGCGCGGCGACCGGTCGACTCGGGACTCATTATTTCCAGCATCCAAGGGGAGGACGGGAGCGCCGGGTGGGACGGCCGGATGGGCATCGCCCTTCGGCCTCGGGTCCCGGGCCGCGAGTCCTACAAGAGCGTTACATGCCCTCTTACAAAGCCACACACCGCTTCGCCCGGATCTCGGTGAGGAAGCTCCGGCCCATCCTCAACCTCATCCGGGGCAAATACGCGGACGACGCCGTCGACATCCTGAAATACATGCCCCACCGCGGGGCCCGGATGATCGAGCAGGTGCTCAAGAGCGCGATGGCCAACGCCGAGGACAAGGGCGAGCGGAACGTCGGCGACCTGGTGATCGCCGAGATCTGCGGCGATGGCGGCCCGATGTTCAAGCGGCTGATGCCGCGAGCCCGGGGCATGGCGTACATGATCCGCCGCCGGAGCGCCCACATCAACATCTCCCTGTCGGACCTGGAAACCTACATGTCGCGCGGCGAGCCCGTCGTCGCCGGCGCAACCGAGGACCGGGCCTGAACCCCCGGCAGAGGACCACCCGATGGGCCAGAAGATCAACCCGACCGGCTTCCGCGTCGGCATCATGGAAGACTGGCGGAGCCGCTGGTACGCCTCGAAGCACGAGTTCTCCGACCTCCTGGTCGAGGACTTCAAGATCCGCAAGTTCATCAAGGGCAAGTACAGCTACGCCGGAATCCCGCGGATCGAGATCGAGCGGACCCGCGACGCGGTCACCGTCCTGCTGTTCACCGCCCGCCCGGGCGTGATCATCGGCCGCAAGGGCGCCGAGGTCGAGAAGCTCCAGGAGGAGCTCCAGACCCTGACCGGCCGGCGGATCGAGATCAAGATCCAGGAAGTGGCCCGGCCCGAGCTCGAGGCCCAGCTCATCAGCGAGGACATCGCCGAGCAGCTCAAGAAGCGCTCGAGCTTCCGCCGGACGATGAAGCGGGCCCTCGAGCAGACCATGGACGGCGGCGCCCGGGGCGTCAAGATTCAACTGTCGGGCCGTCTGGGCGGCTCGGAGATGTCGCGGACCGAGGTGGCGAACCTGGGGTCGATCCCGCTCAGCACCCTGCGGGCCAAGATCGACTACGGCTTCGCCGAGGCCAAGACCGCGCAAGGCCACATCGGGATCAAGGTGTGGGTCAACCAAGGCGATCACTTGAAGGTGGAGGGGACGGCCGATGCCTTTGATGCCCAAGCGAGTCAAGTACCGAAAAAGCCAAAAAGGCCGCGTAAGAGGTAACGCAACCCGCGGCAACTACGTCGCGTTCGGCGAGTTCGGCCTCCAATCGCTCGAGCCCGGCAAGATCAGCGCCCAGACCATCGAGGCCGGCCGGATCGTCGGCAGCCAGTCGGTCAAGGGGGGCGGCAAGCTCTACATCCGGATCTTCCCGCACAAGAGCGTGACCTCGATCCCGGCCGAGACCCGGATGGGCAAGGGCAAGGGAGAGGTCGAATACTGGGCGGCCGTCGTCAAGCCCGGGACCGTGCTGTACGAGCTGGGCGGCGTGAGCGAGGAGACCGCCCGGGCGACCTTCGCCCGCGTGGCCTACAAGCTCCCCGTCCGCTGCCGATTCGTCACCCGCCGGCCCACGATCTGACCGCGACGGACGACCGAAGGAAGACGCCATGAGCAAGCCCGCCGAACTCCGCCAGCAGACCGACGAGCAGCTCGACCTGCTGATCCGCGAGACCCAGACGAACCTGTTCCGCCTCCGGCTCCAGAGCGAGACCGAACGCCTGGAGGCCCCGAGCGAGATCATCAAGGCCAAGCGCGAGATCGCCCGGATCAAGACGATCCTCCGCCTCCGCGAGATCGACCGGGAACGGGCGGCCGTCGTCGCCCCGACCCTTTAATTTCCCTCCCTGGTGCCACGCGATGAGCCAGCCGACGTCCGCCCCCGAGCCCGAGTCCGCGACCGAGGCCCGGAGCCGTCGCAAGACGGAGATCGGGATCGTCACCTCCGACAAGATGAACAAGACCCGCCGGGTCGAGGTCGAGCGCCTCGTCCCGCACCCGAAATACGGCAAATTCCTCCGCCGGCGGACCGTCTGTCACGCCCACGACGAGGCCAACCAGACCCACATCGGCGACATCGTCGAGATCATGGAAACCCGTCCCTTGTCGAAGCTGAAGCGGTGGCGGATCGTCCGGATCGTCCGACCGGGCGCCCAGCAGGCCCTGGCCGGCGAGGGCGAGGCCACCCAGGCCCAGAACCAGGCCCAGCCGTCCTGAGATCGGGAGGGAGTAGTCGGTGGCCGGCGGCCCGCCACGGGCCACCCCGACGCCCGCGCCCCCGTCTTCCACCGACCACGAACCTCCAGCCGCCATCCCGCCAGGTGTCCCATGATCCAGATGCAAACTCGGCTCGACGTGGCCGACAACACCGGGGCCAAGGAAGTCATGTGCTTCAAGGTCCTCGGCGGTAGCGCCTCCCATTACAAGCGGAGGATCGCCGGGCTGGGCGACGTCATCATCGCCAGCGTCAAGAAGGCCAGCCCCGGCGGCGACGTCAAGGCGGGCGACGTGGTGCGCTGCGTGGTCGTCCGGGTCCGGAGCTCGACCCGGCGGGCCGACGGCTCCTACGTGAGGTTCGACCGCAACGCCGTCGTCCTCATCGACAACGACAAGAACCCGCGCGGGACCCGGATCTTCGGCGCCATCGCCCGGGAGCTCCGCGACCGCCAATTCATGAAGATCATCAGCCTGGCCGCCGAGGTCGTCTGAACCCGGCCCTGAACGCGTACCACGCAACGAGCCTCGTTATGCACATCCGCAAAGACGACCAGGTCGAGGTGATCACCGGCGACGACAAGGGCTCCCCCTCCGCCCGGACCGTCGCCAAGGTGCTCCGCGTCCTCCCCGAGAAGAACAAGATCGTCGTCGAGGGGATCAACCGGGTCTACAAGCACCTCAAGCCCAGCGCCAAGAACCAGCAAGGCGGCCGGCTCTCCAAGGAGATGCCGATCGACGTCTCGAACGTCATGCTGTTCTGCCCCACCTGCAACCGGGGCGTCCGCGTCGGCCACCGGTTCGTCGACGACGGCCGCAAGCAGCGCTACTGCAAGGCCTGCTCGGCCGCCCTCGGCGACGTCGGCCCGGCCAAGCCGTCCCGGGCGGTCGAGAAGGCCTGATCCCCCCGTCGCCCGGCGACGGCCATTGCTCCGCGTCCGCGGTTTCCCCCATAATCAATCGCCCGGTCGGCCCCTTGCCTGGTCGCGACGGAGAAGGTGACGTCCCATGGCTCGCTTGCTGGATCATTACAACACGACGGTCGCGGCCGAATTGGCGGCCAAGTTCGGCGTCACGAACAAGATGGCGATCCCCAAGCTGGACAAGATCGTCATCAACATGGGCGTCGGTCGCGCTACCCAGGACAAGGCCCTGATCGAGGTGGCCGTCGACAGCCTCACCAAGATCGCCGGCCAGAAGCCGATGGTCACCAAGGCGAAGACCTCGGTCGCCGGCTTCCGGCTCCGCGAGGGGAACGAGATCGGCTGCAAGGTCACGCTCCGCGGCAAGCGGATGTACGAGTTCCTCGACCGCCTGGTCTCGATCGCCCTGCCTCGTATCCGCGACTTCCGCGGCGTCAACCCGAACAGCTTCGACGGGCACGGCAACTACACGCTCGGCCTGGCCGAGCAGGTCGTCTTCCCCGAGATCGACGCCGACCGGCTCCAGCATACGCAGGGCATGGACATCACGATCGTGACCACGGCCGAGAACGACGACCAGGCCCGCGAGCTGCTCCGCTCCTTCGGGATGCCGTTCCGGGCGCCGAAGGCCAAGGGCGACCCCCGCTAACCCGAACCGACTCGACCGAACCGCCGCACCGGACCCTGGTGAGCCATGTCGACCAAAGCCCAGATGATCAAGTCGCAGTCGACCCCCAAGTTCGCGGTCCGGCACCGGAACCGCTGCAAGCTCTGCGGGCGTCCCCGCGCCGTGTATCGCAAGTTCGGCATCTGCCGGATCTGCTTCCGGAACCTGGCCGCCCGCGGCCTGATCCCGGGCGTGAAGAAGGCGAGCTGGTGAGTTAACCGGCCCTCGCCGCGATGGCAGGCCCGCCGTGCCGACGCCCCGCCTCCCCGATCGTTTCGGGGAATCCGGGCGTTACCCGCGACGGATGACGAGACCGCTCCCGCCATGATGACCGACCCGATTGCCGATATGCTCACCCGGATTCGCAACGCCGTGCGGATCGAGAAGCCGCTGGTCGACATGCCCGCCTCGAAGCTCCGGATGGGGATCGCCCAGGTCCTCAAGGACGAGGGCTACCTCTGGGACTTCGAGGAGATCGAGACCGTCCCGTCCCGGACGCTCCGGCTCCACATGAAGTACGGCCCCAACGGCGAGCGGCTGATCACCAAGATCGACCGGATCAGCAAGCCCGGCTGCCGCAAGTATGCCGGCTACAAGGAGCTGAAGCCGATCCTCGGCGGGATGGGCATCCAGATCCTCAGCACGCCCAAGGGCGTCATCAGCGACCGCCGCGCCCGGACCGAGAAGGTTGGCGGCGAGGTCCTGGCGCTGATCCACTAACCCCACGGCCCGCGAAACCGGCGAGCGTCCCCGCCCGCCTGATCCGAGGTCGAATGGCCCGCCGGCCCCCCCGCCGGCCGCCGGCCTTCGAGCCCTCGGGATCGCCGATGGCGACGCACCCCGAGACCCGCGACTTGCGAGAGGATGAGGGTATCATGTCCCGTATCGGACGGAAGCCGGTCGTCGTGCCGGCCAGCGTGAAGGTGTCCCTGGTCGACTCGACGATCCAGGTCGAGGGGCCCAAGGGCAAGCTGTCGTTCAAGCACCGCGAGTCGATCGGCGTCGAGTACGACGAGGCCGGCAAGCAGGTCCTCGTCACCCGGGGCGACGACGAGCGCGAGAATCGCGCCCTCCACGGGCTGACCCGGAGCCTGATCGCCAACATGGTCGAGGGCGTCACGACCGGCTACACGAAGAAGCTGGAGATCGTCGGCGTCGGCTACCAGGCCCAGTTGAAGAAGGCGAACACGGTCGCGCTCCAGGTCGGCTTCGCCAACCAGGTCGTCCTGGAGGCGCCGACGGGCGTCACCGTGGTCGTGCCCGACCCGACCCACATCACGATCAGCGGGGCCGACAAGCAGGCCGTCGGCCAGTTCGCCGCCGTCGTCCGCAAGGTCCGCCCGCCCGAGCCCTACAAGGGCAAGGGCATCCGCTACGAGGGCGAGGCCGTCCGCCGCAAGGCGGGCAAGGCGTTCGGCTCGAAGTAAGGCCATCCGCGACATTCGACGCGACCCGCCGCGTGAGACATACCCCAACGTCGGGGCTGGGCGTCCGGTCGGGATCGGCCGCCCCGTAACCCCCCACGTGCCGAAAAGGACCGTCCGGTGAATCAGCAACGCAAACTCGTCGAAGTGCGACGGCTCCGCCGCCAGCGTCACGTCCGCAAGCGGCTCCACGGGACCGGCGAGCGTCCCCGCCTCGCCGTGTTCCGCAGCTCCAAGCACATCTACGCCCAAGTCATCAACGACGACGACGGGACGACCCTGGCCTCGGCCAGCACGCTCGACCCCGCGATCCGCGGCGATCACGCTTACGGCGGCAACAAGACCGCCGCGGCCGTCGTCGGCCGGATCGTCGCCGAGCGGGCCAAGCAGGCCGGTATTGACAAGATTTGCTTCGACCGTCGAAGCTACAAGTATCATGGTCGGATCCAGGCCCTGGCCGACGCCGCCCGCGAGGCGGGGCTCCAGTTCTGAATCCGCCGCGGCGAGTGGCCGGCGGATGGAGGCTGGCGCCGGGCTGAACGCGGCGGCGATTGGGGACGGTGGTCGGCTTCGCGGTGGTCTCGCATTCCGGACCACGGGCCACCCACCACGATTCACGACTCAAGGGGATGACCGTGTCGAGCGATAATCGGGACCGCGACCGAGGGGATTGGTCCGAGAGCGTGGTGGCCATCCGGCGGTGCGCGGCGGTGGTCAAGGGAGGCCGCCGGTTCAGCTTCAATGCGTTGGTGGTCGTCGGCAACGGCCGGGGCCAGGTGGCCTGGGGCTACGGCAAGGCCAACGAGGTGCCGCCGTCGGTCGAGAAGGGCGTCAAGGATGCCCACAAGCAGATGCACCGGATCAACCTGAAGGGCACGACGATCCCGCACCGCGTCATCGGCAAGTTCGGCGCGGCCCGGGTCGTGATGCTCCCGGCCAGCCCGGGCACCGGCGTGATCGCCGGCGGTGCCGTCCGCGCCGTCGTCCAGGCGGCGGGGATCACCGACATCCTGACCAAGAGCTACGGCTCGACGAACAAGCTGAACATCGTCAAGGCGGTCATCGACGGCCTGACCCAACTGCGGACCAAGGACGAGGTCGCCCGACTCCGGGGAGTGGCCCTCTGATGCAACTGCACGACGTCGACCAAGGCATCAAGAAATACAAGAAGCGGAAACGCGTCGGCCGCGGCACCGGCTCGGGCCACGGCAAGACCGCGAGCAAGGGGGCTAAGGGACACTCGTCCCGGCAGGGGTTCAAGCAGAACCCGCTGTTCGAGGGCGGCCAGATGCCGCTGGCCCGGCGTGTCCCGAAGCGAGGCTTCGTCAACGGTGCGTTCCGCAAGGATTTCGCCATCATCAACCTCGAGAAGATCGAGGCCGCCTTCGAGGCCGGCGCCGTGATCGACGAGGCGGCCCTGCGGGCCCGCGGGCTCGTCAAGGGCCGGCACGACGAAGGGGTCAAGATTCTCGGCGACGGCGAGGTCACCAAGGCCTTCACCATCCACGCCGCCAAGTTCAGCGAGTCGGCGAGCGCCAAGATCGCCGCCGCCGGCGGCTCGACCGTCGTCGTCTGACCGAAAACCGGCCGGCTCCCCGCGATCGGCACCCGGCCGGACGTCCTTTGAGGTCGCCGGCCTTTTCTTCGTCCCCTTGCCCCCGGCCGAGCGCCGACCGCCGTGAGCGGGAAGCTCGCGCCCGCCGACCATCCCCAGGAGACGTCGTGGATAAGCTCTTCACGATCTTGTTCAAGGTCCCCGAACTCCAGCGCAAGATCTTGATGACGGCCATGTTCCTGGCCATCTATCGGGTCGGCTACTTCATCCCGCTCCACGTCGTCGACCAGGCGCGGCTGGAGGCCTGGCAGAACAACCTGAGCCAGTCGACGATGGGCAAGGTCTTCGGGACCGTGGCCATGTTCGGCGGGGCCCAGATCGGCATGAGCACGATCTTCGGCCTGGGGATCATGCCCTATATCTCGGCCTCGATCATCTTCCAGCTCCTCGGCTCCGTCGTCCCGTCGCTCGAAGCGATGATGAAGGAGGGCGAGAGCGGGCGGAAGAAGATCAACGAATACACCCGATACGCGACCGTGGTCCTCTGCCTGGTCCAGAGCACGCTCTGGGTCCAGTACATGATGAACAGCCTGGAGATCGTCCATCCGGACAACCGAGGGACGCTCAACGTCATCGTCTGCGTCCTGACGATGACGGCCGGGACGATCTTCCTGATGTGGATCGGCGAGCAGATCGACGAGTACGGGATCGGCAACGGGATCTCGCTGCTGATCATGGCCGGCATCCTGGCGCGGATGCCCGACGCCCTCAACCAGCTCCTGACCAACTCGACCACGAAGCTCTCCGGCGAGTCGGGCAAGCACGGGATCGTGGTCCTGGCGCTGCTGGCCGTGGTGTTCATCGCGGTGGTCGTCGGGGTGATCGCGATCACCGAGAGCCAGAGGCGGATTCCCACCCAGTCGGCCAAGCACGTCCGGGGGCGACGAGTCTACGGCGGGACCAAGCAGTACCTGCCGCTCAAGGTGAACCAGGCGGGCGTGATGCCGATCATCTTCGCCTCCAGCCTCCTGATGTTCCCCTACTTCATCCTGAACAGCCTGAAGGAAGCGACCAAGGGCTGGACCATCCCCAAGAAGGTCGGCGACGTCGTCCAGCCCCTGACCGTGGTGGATTCGATCAAGTACGGCTTCGGCTCGTTCTTCGAGGCCGGGGCCGACGCGTTCCAGAGCCACGGCTACGTCTACACGCTGTTCTACGTCGTCCTGATCTACTTCTTCTGCTACTTCTGGACGGCCATCACCTTCAACCCGAAGGACATGGCCGAGAACCTCAAGGACTACGGGAGCTTCATCCCCGGCTACCGGCCCGGACGGCGGACGGCGGACTACCTCGAGAAGGTCATGCTCCGGATCACCTACGTGGGCGCGGCGTTCCTCAGCCTGGTCGCGGTGATCCCGTCGCTGGTCTCCACCGGCCTGGGCGTCAACTACACGATCGCCTCGTTCCTCGGCGGGACCGGCCTGCTGATCATCATCAGCGTCTGCCTCGACCTGGTCCAGAAGATCGACAGCCACCTGATCATGCGGAACTACACCGGCCTGGTGAGCAAGCGCTGAACCCTCCCGTCCGACTTCCCGAGACCGCCGTCGTGATCAAGCTGAAAAGTCCCCGCGAGATAGCCCTGATGCGCGAGGCGGGGCGGGTGGTGGCCCAGGCGCTGGACCGGGTCCGCAAGATGGCCAGCCCCGGCGTCAGCACCTCGGAGATGGACGAGGCGGTCGCGTCGATCTTCCGCGAGCACGACGCGCTGCCCTTGTTCCGGGGCTATCCCAACTCGACGAAGGGGAAGCCGGCCTTCCCCGCCGTCATCTGCGCCAGCGTGAACGAGGCGGTGGTCCATGGCATCCCCAACCGTCGGCCGCTGCTCGACGGCGACGTCGTCTCGATCGATACCGGCTGCAAGATCAACGGCTGGTGCGGCGACGCCGCGGTAACCTTGGCCATCGGCGAGGTCAAGCCCGAGGTCCGCAAGCTCCTCGACGTCACCTCGCAGACGCTCGAGCTGGCCATCCGGGCGATGTCCCGGTGCTCGACGTGGTCGGAGGTCGCCGCGCTGATGGAGAAATACGTCAAGAGCCAGGGGATGTACGTCGTCGAGAAATTCGTCGGCCACGGCATCGGCCAGGACATGCACGAGGAGCCCCAGGTCCCCAACTTCGTCAGCAAGGCGCTCCGCAAGAACGACATCCGACTCGAAGCGGGGATCGTCCTGGCCATCGAGCCGATGGTCGCGCTCGGGACCAAGAACGTCGACGTCCTGAACGACCACTGGACCGTCGTCACCAAGGACCGTCGCGCCAGCGCCCACTTCGAACACACCGTGGCGATGACCCCCGATGGCCCCCGCGTCCTCACCTATCTGGAGGATTGATTGGACGTCGGAGCCGCCGCCGGGGCCGAATTCGCCGAGAAACCGGGCCATTGGGCCTTGCGAAGCCGGCGAGCCGGGGGTATATTGGCCCAATTCGGCCCCGGACCGGTCGCCCCGGAACCGGATTGGCTCGGGCGAGAGCAGTACGGGCGAGGGATCGGCGGGCCCGCGGACCGGGCCGAATCGCCGGCCCTTCGCCCGAAGGCGTCGACGGGAAAGCGAGCATTAGGCCGATGAAGATCCGATCCAGCGTGAAACGCATCTGCGAGAGTTGCAAGATCGTCCGCCGCCGGGGCAAGGTGTACGTGATCTGCGAAAACCCCCGCCACAAGCAGCGGCAAGGCTGAACGCCCCCGGCTCTGCCCCACGGAGATTAGGACGGATGCCTCGTATTCTCGGTGTCGACATCCCGAACGACAAGCGGACGATCATCTCGCTGAGGTACATCTACGGGATCGGCCCGTTCCTCGCCACGCAGCTTTGCGAGCGGGCCTCGGTGGACCCCGACAAGCGGGCCCGCGAGCTCACCGAGGACGAACTGGCCAAGCTGGCGACCCTGCTCGACAACGAGTATGTCGTCGAAGGGCAGCTCCGCCGCCAGGTCCAGCAGAACATCTCCCGGCTCCGCGACATCGGCTGCTACCGGGGCCTCCGACACCGCAAGGGCCTGCCGGTCCACGGCCAGCGGACCCGGACCAATGCCCGGACCCGGAAGGGCCCCCGCAAGACCGTCGCCGGCAAGAAGGGCGTCAAGGAGATGCGCTGAGGCGGGCCGGACCGCGTCCCGGTCCCCCAACGCCCCGTCCTCCCGAGGGACCCGATCATCCTCCCTGGATGCGGGCCGCTTCGAGCGGACGGGTCGCCTCATCTTCGCCGCACTCGCGCCCGCAATCGAATCAGCCAACGACTTAACGACGGTACCCTGGGAGCATCGGACCCGTGGCCAAGGCCAAGAAGCGGAAGGCACGACGCAACGTCAGCCGGGCGGTCGTGCACATCAAGGCGACATTCAACAACACCACGGTGACGATCACCGACCCCAACGGCGACGCCCTCTGCTGGGCCTCGTCGGGGACCGTCGGCTTCAAGGGGAGCCGCAAGAGCACCCCGTTCGCGGCCCAGCGGGCCGCCGAGACCGCCGCCTCGACCGCCACGAAGTACGGCGTCAAGGAGGTCGAGGTCAAGGTCAAGGGCCCCGGCTCGGGCCGCGAGAGCGCCATCACCGCGCTGCAGGCCTCGGGCCTCTCGATCAAGGCGATCGAGGACGTGACCCCGCTGCCGCACAACGGCTGCCGGCCCCCCAAGAAGCGCCGGGTCTGATCGCGAAGCGGTCGGCCCTCGGCCCTCGGCGATCAGCCCCGAGGCGGATGGCCCGACGGCGAACGACGACTCCTCCCTCCATTTTCGGGTTTTTGGGCCGCTCGCTGACAGCCGACCGCTGACAGCTCTTCCGACAGAGGAACCATGGGACGCCATATCGGACCGGTCTGCCGGCTCTGCCGCCGCGAAGGCCTGAAGTTATTCTTGAAGGGGACGCGCTGCGACACCCCGAAGTGCGCCGTCGAACGCCGCGAGGGCGTGCCGGGCATGCACCAGTTCCGCCGGAGCAAGGCGAGCGAGTACTCGATCCGGCTCCGCGAGAAGCAGAAGGTCAAGCGGTATTACGGGATCTTCGAGCGTCAGTTCCGCAAGTACTTCGAGCTGGCCAGCCGGCGCCCGGGCAACACCGGCGACGCCCTGATGTCGCTGCTCGAACGTCGGCTCGACAACGTGATCACCCGCCTGGGCTTCGCCACCAGCCGGCCGCAGGCCCGGCAGATGGTCACCCACGGCCACATCACGGTCAACGGCCGCAAGCTCGACATCCCGAGCTACCTGGTCCGCCCCGGCGATCAGATCCAGGTCAAGGACCGCGAGCATTCGCGGAAGATGGCCGCCGGCAACCTGGCCACCGACGGGATGCCCCCCGTGCCGGACTGGCTCGACCGCACCGGGACCGAGCCGCCCGAAGGCCGGGTCTCGCGCCTCCCGGCCACGCAGGATATCTCGCTGCCGGTCACCCCGCAGTTGATCGTCGAACTCTTGAGCCGCTGATCGAATTCGCTGTCAGCGTCCAGCGATCGGCCGGTCGGGCCCGTTGGCGACGATCCGCCGCCGGTCCCCGGCCGGCCGCCGAGGGCTGATCGTTGGACGCTCCTTCCCCGGAGAACTCGCGCGATGCGCATCCGTTGGCGTGGCCTCGAACTTCCCAGCCGGGTGGTCTGCTCCCGCGACAAGCTGTCCGATACCTATGGCGAGTTCCACGTCGAGCCGTTCGAACGCGGGTTCGGCCATACCGTCGGCAACAGCCTGCGCCGGATCCTCCTGTCGAGCCTGGAGGGGAGCGCCGTCACCAAGATCAAGATCCAGGGGGTCCAGCACGAGTTCTCGTCGATCCCCGGGATGGTCGAGGACATCACCGACCTGGTCTTGAACCTCAAGGGCCTGGTGGTCAAGAACCACTCGGAGCAGAACCGGACGATCCGGATCGACCGCGACCGTCGGGGGGTCGTCACCGCCGCCGACATCCTCCACGACGAGTCGATCGAGATCATCAACCCGGACCACATCCTCTGCACGCTGACCGACGACGTCCCGTTCGTCCTGGAGATGACCGTCGAGAACGGCCGCGGCTATCGCCCGGCCGCCGAGGGGCACACCGACGACCTGGAAGTGGGCGCGATCCCGATCGACGCGATCTTCAGCCCGGTGATCCGGGTCGAATACAAGGTCGAGAACACGCGGGTCGGCCAGCGGACCAACTACGACAAGCTCGTGCTCAAGATCTGGACCACCGGCACGCTCGGCCCCGAGATGGGGCTGGTCGAGGCGGCCAAGATCATGCGGAAGCACTTGAACCCGTTCGTCCAGTACTACGAGCCCGGCCCCGGCCTCCCGGCCGAGCCCGGCGGCGGCCACGACGGGTTCCGCGACGCCCCGCTGGACGCCGAGCTGGAGCGGAAGCTGGGCATGAGCCTGGCCGAGCTCGAACTCTCGGTCCGGGCCACCAATTGCCTGGAGAGCGAGGGGATCACCACCGTCCGCGACCTCGTCAGCCGCAACGAGGACCAGCTCCTGACGGTCCGCAACTTCGGCGAGACCACGCTCAAGGAAGTCAAAGCAAAACTCCAGGAGATCGGCCTCGACCTCGGGATGGACGTCGCCGCTCATTGATCGACCGACCGGATGAACGACCGGCCCGGTAGCTAGCACGCAGGGCTCGACGCCGCAGGCTCGGGACGACCGCGAAACGCTGGCTCGTACTCTTCTCGAACCCCCGAAAGAACCATGCGTCACCGAAAAGCCGGCCGCAAATTCAAGCGGTCCCCGTCGCATCGGCGGATGATGCTCCGCAACCTGGCCACCGCGCTCCTGGAGCACGGTCGGATCGAGACGACCCTGGCCAAGGCCAAGGAACTCCAGCCGTACGTCGAGAAGATCATCACGCTCGCCAAGGACGGCTGGGACCTGAACAACTTCCGCCGGGTCCTCGCCGTGCTCACGAGCAAGCAGGTGGCCTTCAACCTGTTCCACGACATCGGCCCCCGCTTCAAGGGGCGTCCGGGCGGCTACACCCGGATCTACAAGCTCGCCAAGGTCCGCCAGGGCGACGCCGCCCCGATGGGCGTCATCTCCCTGCTCGGCGAGAACGAGCAGATCAAGGCCCCCGCCGCCCGCCCGGCCGTCGCCCCCTCGGCGGTCTGAGGTCCGTCGAAATCCGCCCGTCGGCCGACGAAACCCGAGGATCGGAAGTCTGAGAACTCAGATTTCCGATCCTTTTTCCTTTCCTCCCTCTCCCCGATCCGAGGCGACCGCCCCGGGAGGTCTCGCCGTGAGCACGCACGACCCGGATTGCCTCTTCTGCAAGATCGTGGGCGGGCAGATCCCCGCGTCGAAGGTCCTGGAGACCGGGCACGCGGTGGCCTTCCTCGACATCGCCCCCGTGAACAAGGGGCATGTCCTGCTCGTCCCCAAGGCCCACCACGCGACCCTGGCCGACTTGCCCGACGACCTGGCCGCCGCAACGGCCACGCTCGTGCCCCGGCTCGCTCGGGCGATCCGGGCGGCCACCGGCGCCGACGGGCTCAACCTGATCGTGAACAACGGCCAGGCCGCCGGCCAGACCGTCGGCCACGGTCACTGGCACCTGATCCCGCGGTTCGTCGGCGATCCCGTCCGCTGGCCCTGGCCCCACGCCGCCTATGCGGGCGAGGAGCTGGGCCAGATGCGGTCGCGGATCGAACGCGAGCTGGCGGGCGGGGAGTAGCCCTCGGCGGTCGGATCGCCGAGGAAAGACGACGGTTCGGTCTTCCTCAGGGTCGCGAATAGGCCAGGGCGAGCAGGCCGTAGGAGGTGACCAGGTTCGGGTCGCCTTCCATGAAGCGGTCGGCGGGGTTGACCCAACCTCCTTCGGGAGTCTGGCGCTTGGCGAGCGCGGCGGTGAGGTCGGCCCGCCAGTCGTGGGCCTGGCCGGCGGCGTCGGTCAGGGTGGGCTTGCCGAGGAGGGCGAGGGCCTTGGCGAAGGTCTGGTAGTAGTAAAAGAGGCCGGCCTGGCCCATCCCGGGATTCTCGTCGAGCGAGTAGTGCCTGGCGATGTAGTCGGACGCGGCCTTGACGCGGGGGTCGTCGGGCTTGAGGCCGGCGTGGATCATGCTCTTGAGGCCGGCGTAGGTCATGCTGGCATAGGAGCGGAGGCCGCCGGCGGTGTCCTTCGGGGGGACGGTCATGCTCAGCCCGCCGTCGGCGGCGGAATAGACGAAGCCACCGTCGTTGACCTTGTCGGCCCAGGGCTGGTCGTTGAACTCGCTCTTGAGGTTCTGGCAGCGCGAGACGAACACCAGGGCCTTGCGGAGGTTGGGGTCGTCGGCGGGCAGGCCGGTGTCGCGGAGGGCCTCCAGGAAGAAGGCCGTGTTGGAGAGGTCGGGCCGGCTCTTGCCGCCGTAGCCCGCGCCCCCGTAATAGGGGTCGTCCTGCCCCTTCTTCTCCCCCTCGTCCCATTGCAGGGTCTTCAAATAACCCTGGCCGGCCTTGATCTGGGCGTCGTACCGACCCTGGATGTTGGCCTCGGCGAAGGCCATCAGGGCGATCGAGGTCACGTAGTTCGACTGCGGCCCCTCGGCCAACCCGCCCTGGGGCGAGATGAATCCTTCGAGGTAGCCCAGGGCCCTGGTGACGACCGGCTCGGAGCGGCTGACCCGCTTCGAGCGGAGCAGGGCGGTGACGACCAAGCCGGTGATCCCCGGCCCCTTCTCGCCCGACCAGCTCCCGTCGGCCTTCTGGCGGGGCTTGAGGAACGCCGCGGCCCGCGCCGACAACTCGTCGGCCGTGGGCGGGGCCGACCACGCCAGCGGGGATCGCGAGGCGATCGCCAGGGCTCCCAAGGCCCAGCCGCTCCGGGCCAGGGATCGACGGCGCGACATCCGTTGCGACATGGCTGGGCCTTCCTCGATCATCGGGTCGGACAGGACGGGAGGAGCGGGCTTCACCTCACCCCGGCACCCCGCGGGACGCCCCCGCATTATACCGGGAAGTGGCCGCCGTCTCGCCACCCCCGCGGGCCGGGGCGGATTCGTCGCCTCGGCGTCCCCGGCTCGGCCCTCGCCGCCGGGCTCGGTCTCCGTCCGGAATTGGTGCGAGATTGCGGTTGACGGGCCGGGCGATCGGCCCTATGCTCCGCCCCCAAGGTCCATTCGGGGGCCGGCAAGACGCCGGCCGGGCACGACAGGTCGCGGAAAGGATTCCGCCCCATGAATCGGAAGAGCGTCGCGCTCACGACCGCCCTGGCCATGATGGCCCTGGCCGGCTGCAACCTGACCCGGTCCGACCTTCGCCAGAAGGCCGACCAGGTGACGGCCACCGTCTTCAACTCGAACAGCAACGTGGGCCGCCCCGGGCGGGTCATCGAGCCGAGATACTGCCGGGTCGACACCGCGATCCTGCTGCGCCCGGTCGGCGACAAGGTCGTCGACGAGTCGCCCTGGAACGTGGCCGACGAGCAGGTGATCCCGCAGGACGTCCGCCAGGCCCTGGAGGCCAACGGCCTCCGGATCGGCGTGATCACCGGGAACCTTCCGGCCGACGTCACCGGGGCGTTCAGGCCGATCCCGCCGCAGAAGGAGACGCAGTGGGTCCACATCGCCCTGCCCGAGGGGGAGCATAGCCCGATCGTGCTGGGCGGCAAGACCGAGTCGGTCACGCTGCTCCTGAACCACCGGGGCAAGATCGACGGCCGCGACTACCAGGATGCCGGCGGCCGGCTGAACGTGACGGCCGGGCACTCCGGGCCGAACGACGTGTCGCTCCGGATCGTCCCCGAGATCCACCACGGCTCCGAGCGGCGGACGATCGCCGCGCTCCAGAACACCGGCCCGTTCGCGCCCCAGGAGTTCGCGATCAAGGACGGCCAGCAGGAGGACGTCCTCCGCGAGCTGGCCGCGACGATCGACGTCCAGCCGGGGCAGACCGTCGTGATCGGCTGCCGGGCGCCGCAGGCCCGGAGCCTGGGGACCTTCCTGTTCATGCAGCCCGACGCCCAAGGGGACCGGATGCTCCAGGGCGTCCTGCTGCTCCGGGCGAGCCGCAACAACGCCGGGACGCCGCCGCTCAAGCCGATCGAGGACGCGGACGACGCGGCGGACGCGCCCGACCTCGCCGTCCGCCCGGCCCCGGCGATCGCGAGGGCGGCGAAGGTGGTCAAGGACGAACCCACCCGCTGAGCACCCGGACGTCGTTCTCGAGCAAGACCGGCCGAATGCCCGGGGGATTGATCCGGGATCGGCCGCGATCCGGATGAGACGAAACGAGAAGACCCCACCAGGGAAGGAGCCCCGCCGATGGATTGGCAACAGGGATCGTTCGACCGAACCAGGATCGTCCCCGCGGCGTCGAACAAGCGTTGGGTCACGCACGCCCGGCACTCCGGCCCGGCCCCGCACCGGGCGGTGGGCCGAGGCCGGGACGTCGTCGAGGTGGGGGGAGGGGGGGCCGTGACGTCGAGCTCGAGCCCGAAGACGGTCACGCTCGACGGTTCGAGCGGCGAGGGTGGGGGGCAGATCCTCCGGACCGCCCTGACGCTGGCGCTCCTGACCGGCCGGCCGTTCCGGATCGACCGGATTCGCGCCAATCGGGACAAGCCGGGGCTCCGGCCGCAGCACCTCAAGGCGGTCGAGGCCGCCGCGACGCTCTGCGGGGCCGAGGTCACGGGCGGCTCCGTCGGCTCGACCGCCCTGGGCTTCCGCCCGGGCGCCGTCGAGGCCCGCGACCTTTTGGTCGACATCGGCACCGCGGGGGCCACGGCCTTGGTGCTCCAGACCCTCCACCTGCCGCTGGCCCTCCGGGCGACGGGCCCGACCCGGCTGACGCTGGTGGGCGGGACGTTCAACGCCTCGGCGCCGTCGTTCCCGTTCCTGGAATCGACCTGGCGGGCCCACCTCGCCGCGATCGGGATGCCGGTGGCCCTGGCGATGGCCGCCGCCGGCTACTACCCCGCGGGGGGCGGCCAGCTCGACGCCTGGATCGAGCCGGCGACGCCTCGCGCCCTCGTCCTGGAAGATCGGGGGCCGCTGGTCAAGATCCGGGGCCTGGCCGAGGTCACGAACCTCGATCGGGGGATCGCCGAGCGGATGCGACGGACGGCCGCCTCGGGCCTGCTCGCCCGGGGGTTCGAGGCCGAGGTCGCCGTCCTCGACCGCCCCGGGCCCGGAACCGGGGCGTCGATCGCGCTGGTGGCCGAGTTCGAGCGCGGGGCGCCCGCCACGTTCGTCGGCCTGGGCGAGCGCGGCAAGCCGGCCGAGCGGGTCGCCGAGGAGGCCGTCGCCGAGCTGCTCGAACACCTCGAGGCCGCCTGGGGGGCCGTCGACCTCCACTCTGCCGACCAGCTCCTGCTCCCGCTGGCCTTCGCCCCGGGCCGGAGCGTCTACACGGTCACGCATCTGACCGAGCACCTGCGGACCAACGTCGCCACCATCCGCGCCTTCCTCGACCGGCCCATCCGCGTCGAGGAATCGGCCGGAGGCCAGGGCGGCCGGGTGGTCATCGGCTGAGGCCCGCCGGCCTGGCCGACGCCCCCGGCCCCGGACTGGCCTCCCCGCCGGCTCCCCATTAGGATGGGCCCGGGCTGGGGGGCCGGACTTCTCGGGCCGATGGGGGTGGTGTCCATGTCGAGTCTCACGGCGGGTGATCCCGGCGTCCTGGTCGTGGGCGCCGGGCCGGTCGGGCTGTCGATGGCGTGCGAGCTGGCGCGGCACGGCCTGCGATCCCGGGTCGTCGACGCGGGCGACGGCCCGACGGACCAATCGCGGGCGCTGGGCGTCCAGGCCCGGACCCTGGAGGTCTTCGAGGACATGGGCGTCGTCGAAGCGGTCCTCGATCGGGGCCGGAAGCTCCGTGGGATCGAGGCTTACGCCGACGGCCGACGTCTATTCCACGTCAGCTTCGACTTTGAAGGCCTGGGGACGCCCTATCCGTTCATCCTCTGCCTGCCGCAGTCGGAGACCGAGCGGACCTTGCTCGACCGGCTGCATCGCGATGGGATCGAGGTCGAGCGGCGGACGAGCCTGACGGGGCTCCGACAGGATGAGTCGGGGGTGACGGCGAGCCTGGTCGACCCGGGCGGTCGGGCGACCGAGGCGCGGGCCCGTTGGATCGTGGGGTGCGACGGCGCCCGGAGCGTGGCCCGCCATGCACTGGGGCTGACGTTCGCGGGGGCGGAGTACGAGGAGACGTTCCTCCTGGCCGACGTCCGGCTCGCCTGGGACCGGCCCGACGACGAGATCACGATCGTCCTGACGCCCGAGGGGCCGATCGTCGCCTTCCCGATGCCCGAGCCGGGCCGCTGGCGGCTGGTCGACGGGTCGGGGATGGCCACTCAGGATGCCGAACCCGCGCGTGTGGTCGCCCGGTTCCAGGGCCTGCTCCGCGAGCACGGGCGGCCGGAGGCGACCGTCTCCGACCCGACGTGGACCTCGGCCTTCCGGATTCATCGGCGGGTCGCCGACCGGTTCCGCGAGGGTCGCTGCTTCGTCGCCGGCGACGCCGCGCACATCCACAGCCCGGCGGGCGGGCAGGGGATGAATACGGGAATCCAGGACGCCTACAACCTGGCCTGGAAGCTCGCCCTGGTCGACCGGGGGGCCTCGCCGGATTCGCTCCTGGACTCGTACTCGCCCGAGCGGCGGTCGGCCGTCGCGGGGGTCGTCCAGGGCTCGCACCTGGCGACCCGGCTGGTCACGCTCCGGAACCCGGTGGCCCGGTCGATCCGCGACCACCTGGCCGGCCTGCTCGGCGAGTTCGACTTCGTGGCCCGGAGGCTCTCGCGCGACATCTCCGAGCTGGGCGTCGGCTATCCCGACAGCCCGGCCGTCGCCGAGGACCGCTCGGGCCTGCTCGCCGGCCTGCCCCACGCCCTCGACTTCCGCGGCGGCCCCCGGCCGGGCGACCGCGTGCCCGACTTCCCGCTCGAACCGGGGCCGGGCCACGACGGCCCGACCCGGCTCTTCGAGGCCCTCCGCGGCACCCGGCACGTCCTCCTTTTGTTCGAGGGCGACCGGGGCGAGGGCGGTGCGTTCGCGGCGGTGCACGACGCGGCCCGCCCGCTCGGGGCGGAGATCGACGCCTACCTCGTCACGCGTGGGGAGGTGGCCCGCCCGTCGATCGTCTGGGACGGCCCGACCCTGGCGGACCGCTCGAGGGCCCTGCATCACGGGTTCGGCGTCCGGGGTGCCGCCGTCGCCCTGATCCGGCCCGACGGCTACCTCGGCTACCGGGCCTCGCCGCCGGACGCGGCGAAACTGGCGGCGTACCTGGGTCGGATCTTCACGCGGCCCCGCGCCTCGTGATCCGGCACGTGAAATGCGGCTTCGATCGGCAACGATCCGACCGCCGGCCCGGCGCCGGGCGGCGTCCGCACCGGGCCTCGCGGGGCCGGGCGTGGTCGACGCGACCCCGGAGCAACCCGGCATGTCCAGCACGAGCGCGACGGGAGCCGACGGGTTCCCCGCCACGACCGCCTACTCGACCGCCACCGACCACGTCTTCGACCTCGACCGGGACCCGACCGGGTTCCCCATGGGCCGCGTCGACCCGCCACCGCTCCCCGAGGGGGAGAAGCCCAAGACGACCGCGCAGCAGAGGCAGGCAGGGCGGGCCGTCGACCGGCCGATCGACTCGCAGGTCCTGGTCGACCCGTCCGGGACCCGCCTTGCCGAGCGTGGCAACCCGGCCTTCCCCAGGCCCAAGAAGAAGAAGGGCCGCTGGGCGACGCGGCTCGTGTTCCTGGCGATCGTGGCCGCCGTCGTCGGCGTGTCCTTGTATTACGGCATCCCCGCGCTCCGCTGGGCGTTCTCGACCGCGTCGACCGACGACGCCTTCGTCTCCGGGCACACGACCAACGTGAGCCCCCGGGTGGAGGGGATCGTCACCGGGGTGATGGTCGAGCGCAACGACCGGGTCGAGCCGGGCACGCTGCTCGCCCGGATCGATCGCCAGCCCTTCGAGATCGCCTTGGGCCAGTCCGAGGCGGCCCTGGCCGAGGCCCGGTCGAACCGCGAGCTGGCCAAGGCCCAGGTCCGGGCGCAACTCGGAATGGCCCGGGCGTCGTTCTTCCGGCGGAGGAACCAGCAGGAGCAGTTGCAGCGGCAGGTCAGGTCGCTGGAGGCGCAAGTCGCCACGCTCCGGGCCCAGCAGTCGAGCCGGCATCTCGCCGAGCTCGACCAGCGGCGGCTGAGCAATCTGACGACGCGGGGCTCGGCCAGCCAGTCGGAGCTGGACCAGCGGAACAACACGCTCGACGTGGCCAATCAGCGGGTCAAGGAGGCCTGGGCCGCGATCCAGGAGACCCGCGCCGCGCTGGGGCTCCCGCCCAACGAGCAAAACCCGCTCGACGTGCCCAAGGACTTGCTCGAGCAGCAGTCGTCGATCCAGACGGCCGTCTCGGACATCACCTCGTCGCTGGCGCAGATCGGCATCCCGTTCGACGCCCACGACATCAAGCCGGGCGAGGCGTTCGAGCAGATCATCGGGATGGACACCAGCCGGGGTCTCGAAGAGGCGTTCGGCCGGGTGGTCGAGAAGGCCCCGGCGGTCAAGGTGGCCGACGCCACCGTGACTCGCAGCGAGCGCGACCTGGACAACGCCCGGCTCCGGCTGAGCTGGACCGAGGTCCGCTCGGAGGTCGCCGGCTACATCCAGGACCGCTCGGCGAACCCCGGCAACCGGGTCGAGCCGGGGCAGACATTGGTCTCGATCCGGCCCGATTACGTCTGGATCGACGCCAACTTCAAGGAGACCCAACTCCACCAGATCAAGATCGGGATGCCGGTCGACCTCTACATCGACGCCTACCCCAAGACGGTGATTAAGGGGCGTGTGGCCGGGTTCAACCCCGGCACGGGGCTCTCGGAATCGCTCCTCCCGCCGGAGAACGCCACGGGCAACTACATCAAGGTGACCCAGCGGCTCCCGGTCCGGATCGAGCTGGTCGGGCCGAACCCGAAGGAGACGCCGCTGTTCATCGGCCTCTCGGTCGTCCCCTACGTCAAGTTCAAGGAGCAGGCGACCGGCCCCGACGCCGGCCAGCGGGTCCACCCCGACGACTACCGCCAGCACCCCGACGCCGGCGGGGGCCCGGCCGGCAACCAGCCGAGCAACCGGCCCGAGGCGGGGGGCCGATGAGCCAGGCCACGGCGACCCAACCCCGGAGCCCGGCCGGCGGAGGACCCGCCGTCAAGGCGCCGGTCAACCACTGGATCGTGGCCCTGACGGTCACGCTGGCGACGTTCATGGAGGTGCTCGACACCTCCATCGCCAACGTCGCGCTGCCCTATATCGCCGGCGGCCTGGGTGTGGGCAAGAGCCAGAGCACCTGGGTCCTGACGAGCTACCTCGTCGCCAACGCGATCGTCCTGCCGCTCTCGGGCTGGCTGATCGGCATGATCGGCCGCAAGCGCTACTATATGGCCTGCGTGTTCCTGTTCACCGTCAGCTCGGCCCTCTGCGGCGCGGCTCCGAGCATCGAGTTGCTGATCCTGTGCCGGATCTTGCAGGGGATCGGCGGGGGCGGGCTCCAGCCGTCGGAGCAGGGCATCCTCGTCGACACCTTCCCCAGGCAGCAGCTCGGGATGGCGATGGCCATCTACGGGGTGGCCGTGGTGGTGGCGCCGATCCTGGGGCCGACGCTGGGGGGATACATCACCGACCACTACTCGTGGCGGTGGATCTTCTACATCAACATCCCGGTCGGCATCCTCTCGATGATCCTGACCCACTTCATCGTCGAGGACCCGCCCGGGATGGCCGAGCGGGTCAAGGCGACCCGGGCCCGGGGCGTGCGGATCGACTACATCGGGCTCTCCCTGGTCTCTTTGGGGCTGGGCTCGCTGGAGGTGATCTACGCCAAGGGGCAGGAGTGGGACTGGTACAACGACCCGTTCTGGCGGGCGCAGGTGTTCATGGTCGCGGCGGTCCTGGGGCTGATCGCGTTCGTGATCTGGGAGGCCCGCCACCCCGAGCCGATCGTCAACGTCCGGCTCCTGGGCGACCGCAACTTCCTGGCGTGCGGGGCGATCATCTACCTGAGCTTCGCCGTGCTCTACGGGGCCAACGTCAACCTCCCGCAGATGCTCCAGGAACTCTTCGGCTACGACGCCTACCGGGCCGGCCTGGTGCTCTCGCCGGGCGCGTTCTTCACGATGGGGATGATGCCCGTGGTCGGGTACCTCCTGGGCAAGCGGGTCGACGCCCGGATGATCCTCCCGTTCGGCCTGCTCAGCGTGGCGGGCGCGTCGTTCTGGATGGGCTCTTACACCCTGGACGCCTCGCCGCTGGCGTTGAACCTGCCGCGATGCTTGCAGATGCTCGGGGTGGGGATGCTGTTCGTCCCGCTGAACAACTCGGCGTATCTCTATTTACCGCCGGGCCAGATCAACAACGCCACCGGGCTGTTCAACATGCTCCGCAACGAGGGGGGGAGCTTCGGGATCGCGGTGGTGACGACGATGGTCGACCGCCGGACCCAGTTCCACCAGTCGCGGCTGGTCGAGCACGTCACCGCCGCCAACCCGGCGGTCGACCGCACGGTCCAGGCCTACGCGCAGACGAGGATGGTCCGGGGCGGGATCTCGCAGGCGATGGCCGATCAGCAGGGCTTCGGCCTGCTCCGGCAGATGATCGGCCGCCAGGCGCGGTTCTGGGCGTATCTCGACATCTATCACCTCTTCGCGATCATGGCGCTGGTGGCCCTGCCGTTCGTCTTCCTCATGAAGAAGTCGGTCGCCAAGGGCGGCCCCGCGCCGCACTGAACTGACCGGCCGGGGCGTCGACGCGGGGCCTGGGCTGGGGTAGAACCGGGGGCCCGACCGATCGCCCCGGAGCTTGGGGCGGGGCCGGGACGCCCGATCTTCGCTCCTCTCCCCTCCGCCCCTCGACCGGACGAGACCACCCGCCATGATCCGCCACCGAGCCCCCGCCGCCGCGGCCCTGGCCGTCGCCGCGATCGCCCTCCTGCTCCCAGGGCCCGCCCCGGCCGCCGACCGCTGGCCGGCCGAGAAGGCCAACGCCTGGTACGCCGCGCAGCCCTGGCCGTCGGGCGCCAACTTCCTCCCGAGCACGGCGATCAACCAGCTCGAGATGTGGCAGGCCGAGACCTTCGACCCCGCCACCATCGACCGCGAGCTCGGCTGGGCCGAGGGCCTGGGGTTCACCTCGATGCGGGTCTTCCTCCACGACCTCCCCCATGCGCAGGACCCGGCCGGGTTCCTCAAGCGGGTCGACGAGTTCCTCGCGATCGCCGATCGCCACAAGATCCGGCCGATGCTCGTCCTGTTCGACTCCTGCTGGGACCCCAACCCCGCCCCCGGCCCGCAGCGGGCGCCCCGGCCCGGCCTGCACAACTCGGGCTGGGTCCAGAGCCCCGGCACGGCGATCCTGATGGACCCCACCCGCTGGGGCGGGCTCGAAGCCTACGTCAAGGGGGTGATCGGCCACCTCAAGGACGACCGCCGGGTCCTGGCCTGGGACCTCTTCAACGAGCCCGACAACAGGAACGAGTCGAGCTACGGCAAGCAGGAGCCCGCCGGCAAGGTCGGGCGGGCGCTCGAGCTGCTCCGCAAGGCCTACTCCTGGGCCCGCGAGGCCGGGGCGTCGCAGCCGCTCACCTCGGGCGTCTGGGCCGGCGAGTGGTCGATCGAGAAGGCCTCGCCGACGGCCCGGCTCCAGCTCGAAGAGTCCGACGTGCTCAGCTTCCACAGCTACCCGGGCCTGCCCGAGACCGAGCGGCGGATCGAGCCCCTGCTCAAGATGGGCCGGCCGATCCTCTGCACCGAGTACATGGCCCGCCCCGTCGGCAGCCGGTTCGACCCCGACCTCGGCTACTATCGCGAACGGCGGATCGGCGCCTACAACTGGGGGTTCGTCGACGGCAAGTCGCAGACCATCTACCCCTGGGACTCCTGGAAGGCCCCCTACGCCGCCGAGCCCCCCGTCTGGTTCCACGACATCTTCCGCAAGGACGGCACGCCCTACGACCCGAAGGAAACCGCCTACATCCGCGGCGTGACCGGCAAGCCCGGCCCCTGACGCGAGAGGCAGGGCGGGTGCTCACATGAAATTTCGTTAAAATCCGCCGCGGGCCGTCGCGACGGCGGCGGCGCGGGAGTTGCTCTCGGTGGTCCGTCGCGCCGTACCGATCCCGGTCGCGGCCGAGGCCCTCCTTCCGCCCTCCCGTACCGCCATCGTCGGAGCGCACGGACCGTGAAAATCAAGCCGGGGACGCCGTACCCGCTCGGGGCCACCTGGGACGGCCGGGGGGTGAACTTCGCCCTCTTCTCCGAGAACGCCACCAAGGTCGAGCTCTGCCTGTTCGACTCGCCCGAAAGCCGGCAGGAGTCGCGCAAGGTCGCCCTCCCGGAGCAGACCGACCTGGTCTGGCATGGCTACCTGCCCGACGTCCGCCCCGGCCAGCTCTACGGCTACCGGGTCCACGGGCCTTACGACCCGGCCAACGGCCATCGGTTCAACCCCGGCCAGGTCCTGCTCGACCCCTACGCCCGGACGATCGGCCGCGGGCTCATCTGGGACGACTCGCTGTTCGCCTACAAGCTCGGCGACGAGGCCCAGGACCTCGCCTACGTCGAGGTCGACGGCGCGGCGTTCGCCCCACTGGCCCGCGTCGTCGACCCGGCCTTCGACTGGGGCGACGACCGCCGGCCCAAGACTCCCTGGCACAAGACGGTCATCTACGAGGCCCACGTCAAGGGGTTCACCAAGAACAACCCCGACGTCCCCGAGGCCCTCCGCGGGACCTACGCCGGCGTGGCCGCCGAGGCGTCGATCGACCACCTCAAGAAGCTGGGCGTCACCGCCGTCGAGCTGCTCCCGGTCCACTACCACCTCGACGACCGCCACCTCCTCGAGAAGGGCCTGGTCAACTACTGGGGCTACAACACCCTGGGCTTCCTGGCCGTCGACCGCCACCACGGCGGCGACGACCCCGTCGCCGAGTTCAAGGCGATGGTCAGGTCGCTCCACAAGGCGGGGATCGAGGTCATCCTCGACGTCGTGTACAACCACACGGCCGAGGGGAACCACCTCGGGCCGAGCCTGTCGATGAAGGGGATCGACAACGCGGCGTACTACATGCTCTCGACCGCGGACCGCCGGTACTACATGGACTTCACCGGCTGCGGCAACGTGCCCAACATGTCGCACCCGCGCGTCCTCCAGCTCATCATGGACAGCCTCCGCTACTGGGTCGCGGAGATGCACGTCGACGGCTTCCGGTTCGACCTGGCCAGCACCCTGGCCCGCGAGCTCCACGAGATCGACCGCCTGGGGACCTTCTTCGACATCATCCACCAGGACCCGACGATCTCGCAGGTCAAGCTGATCGCCGAGCCCTGGGACGTCGGCCCCGGCGGCTACCAGGTCGGCAACTTCCCCGTGCTCTGGACCGAGTGGAACGGCAAGTATCGCGACTGCGTCCGCTCCTACTGGAAGGGCGAGGGCGGCACCGTCAACGAGTTCGCCACCCGCTTCAGCGGCTCCAGCGACCTCTACCAGGACGACGGCCGCAAGCCCTACGCGAGCATCAACTTCATCACCTGCCACGACGGCTTCACCCTCCAGGACCTCGTCAGCTACGACGGCAAGCACAACGAGGCCAACGGCGAGGACAACAAGGACGGCGCCGACGACAACCGGAGCTGGAACTGCGGCGCCGAGGGGCCGACCGACGACCCGGCGATCCTCGCCCTCCGCGACCGCCAGAAGCGCAACCTGATGGCCACGCTCCTGCTCTCCCAGGGCGTCCCGATGATCTGCGCCGGCGACGAGCTGGGCCACAGCCAGGGCGGGAGCAACAACGCCTATTGCCAGGACAACGAGATCACCCGGCTCGACTGGGACCTCGACGAGGGCCGCCGCAAGTTCCTCGACTTCGTCGCCAAGCTCACCCGGATTCGGAGCACCCAGCCGGTCTTCCAGCGCCGCCGGTTCTTCAAGGGGCGGCCGATCCGCGGCGTCAAGGACATCACCTGGCTCGCCCCCTCGGGCGAGGAGATGGACGAGGCGGGCTGGGACAGCGGCTTCGTCAAGTGCGTCGGCGTCCGCTTAGCCGGCGACGTGATCGACGAGGTCGACGCCGACGGCGACAAGATCGTCGGCGAGACGATCCTCATCCTCCTCAACGCCCACCACGAGCCGATCCCCTTCACCCTCCCCGTCCATCAGGACGACCGCCACTGGGAACGCCTGGTCGACACCGCCGACCCCGACGCCGAGTCGAGCTTCCACGAGGGGCAGAAAGACCCCTTCAATCTCCAGGGCCGTTCCCTCATCGTCTTCCGCCTCCGCGCCCGCCACGAGGAAGCCGGCAAGGCCCTCTCCGCCGAGCAGGCCGACCGCGCCCGATCCTCGTCGGGTGGATGAAATCCACCACGGCTCGAGCCATGCCCGAGGGGTTGGTGGATTTCATCCACCTTCCAAAACAGATCCAAGTTTTCGGGCGTGATCGAGCCATCGATACGCCAAAATCGGCGCACCAACTCTTTTACCCAAACCTCCCATCTGATAGATTCAACCCTGGCCCGAGATTCGATGGTCTCTTGCCAGGTCGGGTTTTCCGACCCCCTCTTGCATGACTTCCGGGAGATCGACAGCAATGCGAGTTCGAGCGGCTGGGTTCCTGGCGACGGCGGCGGCCGTCGCGCTGCTCTCTGCCCCGGGGACGGTTTTGGCCTGCCACGCCTGTCACAGAAATCCGTGCGTGCTGGTGGCGCCGGCCCCCGCGCCGGCCTACCAGTGCGTCACGGAGATGGTCCCGGAGACGGTCTACCGGACGCGGACCCGGATGACTTATCAGCCGGTGACCGAGACGATCATGACGCGCGTGGCCGACACGACCTACGTCGAGCGCCAGCGGGTGGTCTGCAAGCCGGTCTTCGATACCACCTACGTCCAGCGGACCGTGTTCTCCTGCCGGCCGGTCTCCGAGACCACGGTGGTCAACCAGTCCTACACCGTCTGCCGGCCCGTCTCGACGACCCGGCAGGTGACCGAGTACCAGCTCCAGCCGAGCACCCGGCTGGTGACCGTGCCGGTCGCGGCCCATCACTGCGGCCGATGCGGCCAGCCCAAGGTCACCTGCGGCTGCGTGACGGTGGCCCAGACCTGCTACACGCCGGTGCCCGTCATTCGCGACGTGGTCGTGACCTGGATGGTGGCCGAGGTCGTGAGCCGCCAGGTCCCCGTGACGACCACCCGGCTCGTCCGGGAGACGCGGGTCGAGAACGTCCCGGTCCGCCATTGCCGGATCGTCCAGGAGGTCGTGACCGACCGGATGCCGGTGGTCAACTTCCGCTGCGTGCCCAAGCAGGTGACCCGCCAGGTCCCCGTGCCGGTGTGCGAGGCCGTCGCCGAGACCCGCTACCACCCGGTCCAGCGGATGGTCGCCGTGGCCCCCGCCTACGCACCCGCCCCGGCCCCCGCCGCCTACGCCGCGCCGCAGGCCGGCCCCGCGCCGTCGGTCCAGGCCGCCCCGTCCCGCCAGGGCTGAGCCGCGACCTCACCCGATCGGAGACCGCCGGGCCGGCTTCGACGCAGGAGCCGGCCCGGCTCCCCGCTCAATAGGCGTCCGAGCCGACGACCTCGCCGCCGGCCCGGGTCGCCAGGGCCCGGAACACCGCCAGCGGGCGTTTCTCCTTGAGGAAGCGGACGCTCCCGTCGGCGAAGCCGAAGTGGGCCCCGCCGGGGTGGCGCGACCAGAACTGGTCGGCGTGGGCGGGCCGCGAGTTGGGGCCGTCGAGCTCGCCGGTATGCGCGACCACCAGCGCGTTGCCCCCCTCGGGCGAGAGCCCTCCCTCGGCCTGCAACTCGGTGATCGGGACCGAGGCGCCGGTGACCGACCCGGCCCAGGTCGCCCGCGCCAGGTTCTGGCTCTTCTCGCCCACGGCGAGGGTCTGGCTCGTCCCGTCGAGGACCTCGGCGATCCGGACCGAGCGGTTCCGCGAGAACAGCCCCTCCCCGTTGTCGCGCCCGGGCGGGGCGTCGGTCGGGCTGTACGGATAGAGGCTCGACGGGTCCCCCGTGCCGAAGGCGCCGACGTAGCTCGACGACGCCACGTCGCAGATCGGATTCCCCGGCGCGGTGCTGCTGGTGGTGGCGTCGACCACCGTGAACTGCGGCTGGTACGAGGCATCCGACGGGCAGGCGAACAACCCGATCCGGGTCAAGCGGGCCGTCGAGTTGGCCGGGGCCTCGATCGCCAGGCCGAAGTTGATCGCGTTGTAGGCCGGCGACTGCTCCATCCTGGGCAGGAGCATCGCCGCCCAGCCCCAGCCCGGCCCCGTGTTCTCGCCGGTGGCGGGGTCGGGCGTCGAGATCCAGCCGGGCGGGAACGCCCCCACCGACTCGTGGTAGTTGTGCAGCGCCAGGCCGATCTGCTTGAGGTTGTTGGAGCACTGGGCCCGGCGGGCGGCCTCGCGGGCGGCCTGCACCGCGGGCAGGAGCAGGGCGATCAGGACGGCGATGATCGAGATCACCACCAATAATTCGATCAGGGTGAAGGCGCGACGGCGCATCGGGAAACTCTCCGGTTGGCGGGCGAGACGAACGGGCGCACGCCGGTCCCTCCCGATCGAGGCGAGCCTCGAACGGCGGACGGACGGGCGATGACGGGACGACGCAATTCGACGACGGCCGGGCGCCGGGCGACGATGTCGCGCGGGCCGGCGGCGGGCCCGACCGCGTGGGGGCGGTCGGGTCAGGGGCCGAACGGTCGTTCCGGCGGTTCGTCGGGCCGGGGGCCGGAGCCGGCCCGGGCGCGATCCGAGGAGGGCGGGGGCAGTCGCGAATCGAGCGGACTCGGCCGGGTCCCCGGGCCCGAGGCCCGATCGGCGGGGTCCGAGAACCGGACGACCGATTGCGCCGGGGTCGGCACCGGGCCGCCGCCGCCGCACGGGGCCGAGGTCACGCAAGGCCCGGCGAAGGGCGAGGCCGCGATGCCGGCCGGACCCGGCCGTCGGGCCGGTGCGGCGACGCTCGCCGGAGGGTCGGCCGGACCCTCGTGCGAGCAGCAGCAAGTCGCCCCGCAATCCATCCCGCACTTGCACCGGTGGCCCGCATGGGCGGCCACCGCCGCCGAAGCCGAGGCGTCCGGCCCGCCGGCCAGGCCGAGCGCGATCAGCGCCACCGTCGCGAGCGACGAGCAGCGGCTGAAGGCGCGACGATCACGGGGCCGGATGGGCACGGGAGGCTGCTTCCGAACGCGGTCGGGCCCGAACTCCGGGCCGGCGAGGCCCCGCCATGATCCGGGCCACCGACCCTGCCGTCAAGGGGCGGGATGGCCCGTCGATGACGTCTTCATCGCTCGTGGTCGGGTCGTCGCGGGCATCGAACGCCTGCGACTCCGGGCGGAACCGGGAGGGGCCCCCGCCCGGCCGATCGGGGGTCCCGGCGATCACCATCGACGCCGCGACCTTCGGCAATGGTCAGCGTGGTGAGGGCTCGTCGCCGGTGCAGGGGGGGGGATCGTCGCCGTCCCCGGCTCCCAATTCGCGACGGACCTCGTCGTCGCCCCGGGGGTCGTCGGCGGCCTGGGCTTTGGGGACGTCGATCGGGCGGCCGGGGCCTTCGGGGCCCGGGTTGGCGGGGGTCAAGGGATGGCGATCCGGTTCGTTCATCGTCGTGCGGGCCTCAAAGGTGGGGGCGATCTTGGGCGGGCGGAACGCCCCTCGACCGACCCGGGTGCAAACCCGGGACCGACCGCCGGCCGGAGATAGCCCGACCGGCTTCGGCCCCGGGCCTCGCGGCGGAAGGCGACTAAGCCGGGCCCCTCGGGGGCGATAGTGAGGGACGATCGCCGACGCCAACCGCTGAGCCCGAACGCCCGAGCCGCAGGACCTCCGCCGATGACCACCTCCGACGACCCGATCGCCACCGATTGCCTCAAAGCCGCGAGGTCGACCGGGGCGGGGCTCATTGGCTTCGTTTTTCCCCGGCCACATCGCGACGCCCCACAACACCCCCCGGCCCGACACGACCCGGCCAACCCGCCCGGATTCGCCCGTCGGGGCGGTCGTCCTTGCCCATCCCTGGACCCGACGAAGCGAACCGCGCGATTCGGGGGTGCTGGCGGCGGACCCGGGGGGATTTGCAGTCGCCTGTCGGGGTGGAATTGCCTAAACTGCCGCACGAGGTCGAGGCCGCGGGTCGATCCCGCCGATGGTGTTCGTGTCGCGGTCGGCGAGCGGGTGCGAGTCGTCGGGCCGAGCGGTTTCGTTCGGCCCGGATCGGGGACGACCATCGACCGCACCCCCCCACATCATCCAGGGACGGAGTCCGGGATATGCTCGAAACGACGGCGAGAGGCCGATGGGGGGCCCTGGGCCTCCTGGCACTGGCCGCGGCCTCGGTGGCGCCGGGATGCGCGAGCTATCGGCCGAGCCAGAGCGGCTATCTGAGCGACTACTCGCGGCTCCAAAAGGACCCCTTCCACCTCAATCGCGGCCTGGGGCTGGAACGGGTCAAGTCGCGCAACGCGACCGCCGAGGCGGCCTGCCAGGTCGACTCGTTCTTCATCGAGCCGGCCCGTTGGCTGGTCGACCCCAAGGCCCGCGCGGGGGGCGATCCCGCCCGGGAACGCGACCTGACCTCGGCCCTCGACGCGGCCCTGCGCGAGCAGCTCGGGGCGCTCAAGCCGGTCGTCGACCGGCCGGGCCCGAGGACGGCGCGGGTCCGGTCGGCGATCACCACCGTCAAACTCGCCCGGCCCGCCCTGAACGTGCTGATGCTGGCCACGTTCGCCACGCCGGTCGGGATCGGGCCGATCTTCAACGGCGGCGGGGTCGTCGAGGTCGAGGCCGTCGGCCCCGACGGTCGCCAGATCGCGGCCGTCTCCTGCGGCTCCGCCGGCGGGCCGCTCGACTTCTTCGGCTATTACTCCCGGTCGGCCCACGCCCGGAAGGCCATGCGGCGGGCCGCCAAGGAACTCCGCGAGACTTTGGAGCCCTGCCCGCCGGGAGCGTCGGGCCGGGCCGTCACCGGGACGCCGGGACGTCCCGGAGCTTGACGCCGAGGTCGCCTTCGCAGGTGGCCACGGTCCGGCCGTCGGGCGTGAAGAACGGGTGGATGGCCGACACCGCCCGGGCCAGGCGGCGGCCGGTGGCGACGTCCATGACGACCAGCTCGTCCCGGGGCCCGCGGTCGGGCCCGGTCATGGACCCGAAGAATTCGCGGCGGATCTGGACGAGGGCCGAGCCGCCCCTTCGGTGCCGACCCCCCGAGACGAGGGTCCGGCCGTCGGGGGAGAACCGGATCATCGAGGCGGCATAGCCGTCGGAGTGCGCCGGGATCGTCCGCAGGAGCCGCCGGGTCCGGACGTCCCAGAGTTCGACCCGCCCGTCCTCGTGGCCCACCGCCAGGGTCCGGCCGTCCGCGGAGAACCCGAGGCCCCCCCAGGAGACGAGCCGGGTCGACGTCGGGTGCGACAAGGCGCCGAGGCTCCGGTCCCCGTCCAGGTCCCAGAGCTCGACGACGCTCCCCCGGGGCGGGCAATACGCCAGGGACCGGCCGTCGGGAGAAGCCACCACGAACTTCTTCCCGACCGGGAAGGCGATCGGCCTGGTGGAAGTCGGCCGGCCCGTCGCGGCGTCCCAGGTCACGACCTCCAGGGCGCCGGCCCCGCCTCCCATGATCGCGCGCAGGCCCCGGCCGTCGGCGTCGAAGCCGAGGTGGTAGATGGTCGGATAGTTGGTCGAGACGGTGGCCAGGTTCCGGCCGCTGGCGACGTCGATCAGCTCGATCGCGGCCGGCGACCGCCCGACGACGACCGCGACCGCCAGGGTCCCGCCGTCGGGCGAGAACGCCCCCAACGTCGCGATCCCGGGGCTCCCGAGCTTCCGGGGCATCCCCCCCTCCCGCCCGGTGGCGACGTCCCAGGGCGTGATCCCCTCGGGACTCGAGGTCAGGAACGTCCTCCCGTCGGGCGAGAACCCCAGCGGCCAGGTGTTGTCCGGGCCCCGCAAGACCGCCCGCGCCGGCCAGGGGTCCGCCAGACCCCGGTAAGCGACCCAGCCGCCGAGGGCCAGCATCGCCGCCGCCGCGAGCACGACCGCCGCCCAGGCCCGGTTCGACCTCGATCGGCGGAAGGGGGACATCAAGATCGACCGGCCGAGGGTCGCGGCGTTCATGGGGATCTCCTCCGGGTCCTTCGCGGCCGTGATCTCCGCCTCATTCCCCATAGTAGTCGATCACCCGCCCGACCGCCCGGTGGCAGACGGGGCAGAAGGGTTTGATCCCCTTGGAGAACATGATGCAGTCGAGGCTCGGGCGATAGAGCCCCTCCGAGGTGTAGCCGGCGCCCTCGAAGGCCCCGACTTTGCCGGCGTAGGCGCTCCGGGCGAGGTGGGCGTCCATCCGGGCGGAGTGCTCGACCGAGAGCCGCTCGGCGTCGGCCTTGAGGCGGTCGACGTCCGCGGCCGGGGCGTCGGATCGGCTGGCGGCGGCGATCCGGGCGTTGAGGGCCTCGCGGAGCTCCTGGTAGTCGGCGTCCATCCGGTCGAAGGGGGCCTTCTCCCAGGGGGTGGGGACGGGGGTCCCGGGGGTGGCGAGGTCCTTCCACTTCAGGCGGGCCGGGTCGAGCAGGGCGGTGACGTTGGGCTCGATCGGCTCGACGCCGCGGGGGAAGAAGTCGTTGTAGGCGACGGACGAGGTGTAGTACTCGTCGGCCAGGGCGGCGAAGGTGTGGCCGAACTCGTGGAGGAAGACGTAGGGGCTCCACTGGTTGCCGGCGGTGAAGGTGCAGAACAGGTTGTAGATCCCGCCGCCGCCGTACCTCGGGCTGTTGACCATGATGTAGAGGACGTCGTAGGGGGCGTGGGCGGCGACGTCGCGGAGGGCCTTGTTGTCCTCGGTCAGGAGGTAACGCTCCGAGCCGAGCGAGTCGAAGCTGGCGCCGACGGCGGTGTTCCGCCAGACCCCCCGGCCCGGCTCGTCGCAGCCGGGGTCCTGCGAGGGGGACCAGACGCAGACGAGGTTGAAGCGGTCCCGGGCCGAGGCGAACGGCTCCTGGCCGAAGAGGATCGCGGCGTACCTGGCCAGGTCGGCCCGGAGCTTCGCCTCGTCGGCCGACGTGTACCCCTCGGCGACGATGGCGACGTCGGCCCGACCGTGCGGGTCGCCCGAGCGGTGGACGTCGATCACCGAGACGCCGGCGCGGAGCGGCTCGCGGCCGATCAGCGGGGAGTCGGGGTCGACCACCGTCTCCAGGAGGGTCTTGTGGGCCCGGTCCTTGCCGCGGACCTTGATCGAGAGCCTCACCTTGCCCTTCGGGAACGGCACGAGGGCGGTCGTGTGGTACAGCCGCCTGACCCCCTTCGCGGCCTCGGCGGTGGTCCGGTACTCGCCGAAATACGAGTCGGACCGCCGCGAGAACAGCAAGCCCCCGGTGGCCGAGTCGCGGACCTCGACGAGGGTCCGGCCGACCTCGGCGGGGTCGACCAGGTGGACGCGGCTGCCGGCCCAGGTCCCCTGACGATAGGCCCGGTCGAGGGTGGCCGACTCCTCGTTGGCGTCGCCGCCGTGGAGGTAGTCGACCCGGAGCGTGGCGTCGACGAACGAGCGGTCGAAGCCGGCGAGGGCGGCGAGGTCGGCGGCCGAGGGGCCGGCGGTGAGGCCGAGCAGGGCGAGGGCGAACGGGCAGGCGAGGCGCATCCGAGGCTCCCGAGGCGCGGCCGCTTCCGGCGGGCCTTCCCTCGGCCTCGCCCGGGACGCGACCGGACCGATTGAAGCCGATCCGGCCCACCGACGCCAGCGAATCCCCCTCGCCGGGCCGATCGGGCGGGTGCGTGGCGGATTCCGGTACTTCCGGATCGCTCGGCCCGGCGTGATCGTTGGCCGCCCCCCCACCCCGGCAGTACCGGAATCCTTTGACGCACCCGATCGGGACGCCGCGGCGGAAAGGCGACTTGCGCGGGCCGGCCGCGGGCGATGATAGGAACGGGCGATCCTCGGCAAACCCGGGATCGGGCGGGGGACGGCGAGGGCGGCGGTTGGGTTCGTTTTGCCCCGTCTCAAAACGCACGGGATCGGGCCGGCCGTCCGGTCGTCCGCCGGCCCGATTTGCCGGGTCGACGGATCGGCGGATCTCGGGAGGTGGCGTGTTGCGGGCGGACCCGGCACGCGATAGGCTGAACATCAACGGGCCTCGATATCCTCTCCTCTTACCGGCTCGGATCGCCCCGGCCCCCGGCCGCCGCGATCCGGCCCGGACGTGCCCCGAGGTCCCACGGCCATGATCCGCTCCTCCCCGACGAGGGCGCGTGCCTCGGCGATCGTCGCGGCGATCGGCCTCGCCTGGTCCGGCGGGTGCTGGGTCGACCCGAGCCCCACCGCGTGCAGGCCGGGGGGGCCGTCGCCGGCCTCGGCCCCGGGCCTGGCACCGCTCGCCGACGACGGGGAGCCGGTCGCACCGCCGGCCCCGGGACCGCCGCCGAGGCCGCTGGCGCCGCCGATCCCCCCGGAGCCGTCGTCGGCCGACGGGGGCGGCGACCTCGCCCGGCGTGGGGGGGACGAGCTGGCGGCGACCGCCGGCCGGCTCGCCGCCGAGGGGCGATGGGCCGAGGCCGCCCGATTCCAGTACTGGGCGTCGAAGGCCGGCGCGGCGGGCGAGTACGACCTGGCGCGGTGGACCGGGCTGGCCGGCGACGTCGAGGCGGCGTTCTACCGGCTCCAGGAGGCGGCGCTGGGCGACGGCGTCGACGCCTCCTGGGCCGACCAGGACCCCGGCCTCGCGGCCCTCCGCAAGGACCCACGCTGGAAGGGGCAGGTCGAGCCGTTCCTGAGGCGATGCAACGCCTCGTGGGCGGCCAGCGGCCACCGCCAGACGGTCCTGGTCGTCCCCGCCGGCTATCGCCCGGGCACGCCGATCGCCGTGGTGGTCGGGCTCCACGGCCGCGGCGACCGGCCCGACCGCTTCCTCGACCCGGCGACCTTCCAGCCGCTGGCCGACGAGCTGGGGATGGCCTTCGTCGGCGTCAGCGGGACCCTCGCCATCGGCCGGCGGTCGTTCCTCTGGTCCGAGGACCCCGCGGCCGACGCCGAGCACATCCGCCGGGCCCTCGGCGACCTCTCCGGACGGCTCACGCCCCGGCCCGGCCGCCGGATCGCCCTCGGCTTCTCGCAGGGCGGTCAGGTCGGCTTCGCCGACCCCGGCGAGTACCGGGGGGCGATCGTCATGTCCCCCGGCGCGACCCGCCGCTTCCACCGGCTCGCCGGGCTCAGCCCCTCCGCCGCCAACCACGGCCAGGGCTTCGTCTGCCTCTGCGGGGCGGGCGAGGCCGCCGGCAACCTCGGCTTCACCCGGTCCGACGCCGACTTCGCCCGCCGGGCCGGCGCCCGGGTCGAGCTGAGGCTCGCCGAAGGCCAGGCCGCCCACGCCCCGCCCGCCGACCTCGCCGCCTCGCTCGCCCGCTGGCTCCGGTTCGTCGACGCCGAGGCCCCCAAGCCCGAGTGATCGGCCGACATTCGCGGACCCGCCCCAAAATCCCGTATCAACCCGGCCCGCCGCCCCCTCATTTCTCGCGTGGGGTGGTTGAAATCCACCCCACGAGAGATCGCGGACCCGGTGGATTCGGCAGGGGTGCCGCGAACGACGGGCGAGGACGGGGGCCGGCGCGATGGCGAGCGGGCAAGTCGAGGGGCCTTGGCGGCAGCTCCGGCGGATCTTCGCCGCGGGGACGGCCTCGGGGCTGGCGGACCCCGAGCTGCTGGGCCGGTTCGTCGCCGACCGCGACGAGTCGGCCTTCGCCGCGCTGGTGGGCCGGCACGGGCCGATGGTCCTGGCGACCTGCCGGGGGGTCCTCCGGTCGGCCGACGACGCCGAGGACGCCTTCCAGGCCACGTTCCTGGTCCTGGCCCGCAAGGCCGGCTCGATCCGGGTCGACGGGTCACTCGGCGGCTGGCTGCACCGGGTCGCCCGCCGGGTCGCCGTCCAGGCCAACATCGACGCCGCCCGCCGCCGGTCGCGCGACCGCGCCGGGGTCGTCCCCGAGGCCCGGGAGCCCCCGGCCCCGGACCCCTGGGTCGACCTGATCCCGCTGCTCCACGAGGAGATCGGCCGGCTCCCGGAGAAGTACCGCGAGCCAATCGTCCTCTGCGACCTCGGCGCCCTCACCCGCGACGAGGCCGCCGGCCAGCTCGGATGGCCCCCCGGGACCGTCGCCGGCCGGCTCGCCCGGGGTCGCAAGCTCCTCCACGACCGGATGGCCCGCCGGGGGGCCACCCCGACGGCCGGCGCCCTGCTCGTCGGCCTGCCCCGGGCCGCGGTCCCGCCGAGGTGGGCCGAGGCGACGACCCGGGCGGCCTCGGCCTCAAGCCCGGCTTCGGGCCCGATCGCCGCCGGGACAGTCTCGGCGACGGCGGCCCTCTGGTGCGAAAGGATCGTGCGGACCATGTTCCTGACCAAGCTGAAAGTCGCCGGGGCCCTGGCGATGGCCGCCACGCTCGCGGGCCTGGCCGTCGCCGCGATCGCAACGGAGCGGCCGGCGGCGGTCGAGCCCGCCCGGGCACCGGCCGGCGCGAAGGTCGCCTTGGAGAGGGAGAATCCCGGGCCGGCGATCCCGGCGAAGGGCGAGACGGTCGAGGTCCGGGGCCGGGTGATCGACCCCGACGGCCGGCCGGTCGCGGGCGCGAGCCTCCGCCTGGAGGTCTTCGTCGGCCTGAACGTCCCCGATTCCCGCGAGCCCCGGGCGACGAGCGGCGCCGACGGCCGGTTCTCGCTCCGGTCGGCCCGCGAGGTGTTCGACCGCTTCGGCTCGGGCCGATGGAGTCGGCCGGTCCGGCTGATCGCGACGGCGCCGGAGTTCGGGTACGGCTGGGCCGAGCCGGGCCCCCGGGCCGACGCGCTGGTCGAGGTGGAGATCCGGCTCGCCCGCGACGACGTGCCGATCGAGGGGCGGGTACTCGACCTGGAGGGGCGGGCCGTCGCCGCCGCCACGATCCGGCCGATCAGCTCCGGCGTCCCGGCCGGCGGCGACCTCGGCCCCTGGATCGCGGCCTTCGCGTCCCGCGACCAGGACCCCTGGGACGGGCTCGACCAGATGCCGTGCGACCTCGCGTCGGTCGCGACGGGGCCCGACGGCCGATTCCGCCTGGCCGGGCTCGGCCGCGAGCGTCTGGTCCAGTTCGTGGTCTCGGGCCCGGGCATCGAGACCGCCCTGGGCTACGCCATGACCCGGGTCACGCCGACGATCCGGACCAAGAATCGCCACATGATCGGCCCCCCCGTCCTCTTCTACCACGGCGCCCGGTTCGACCACGCCGCCGCGCCGAGCCGGCCGATCGTCGGCGTCGTCCGCGACCGCGACACCGGCCGCCCGCTGCCGGGCGTCCGGGTCAACGGCATGCCCTACGAGGAGCGGAGCCGGGCCTTCAACTCGTACGTCGTGGCCGAGACCGACGACGAGGGGCGTTATCGCCTGGGTGGGCTGACGGCGGCGGAACGCTACCGGGTCTTCCTCACGCCCGGCGATGGCCAGCCCTATCTCGCCGCCGGCTTCGTCGAGGCCCCCGACACGAGGGGCCTCGACGCGGCGACGATCGACCTCCGGCTCAAGCGGGGCGTCCTGGTCCGCGGCCGGCTCACCGACAGGGCGACCGGCCTCCCCGTCGCGGGGACGGTCCAGTCCTTCGCCTACCGCGACAACCCCCACGCCAAGGACTTCCCCGGCCTCTCGGATGGCTACAACACCCGGGCCCCGGCCGGGCCCGACGGTCGCTTCGCCGTCGCCGCGCTGCCCGGCCGAGGCTTCCTCGCCGCCCGCCTGGATGCCGAATCCGGCTATCGATGGGGGGTCGGTGTCGGGGCGATCCCGGGGATGAATCCGCGGATGCCGTTCTCGGCCTTGCCCGGATTCATGAGTCCGGACAACTACCACATCCTGGCCGAGTTCGACGTCCCGCCGGGGGCGGATTCGGCGACGCTCGACCTCCGGGCCGACCCCGGCCGGGCACTGGCGGGGTCGGTCGTCGACCCCGAGGGCAGGCCGATCGCCGGCTGCACCGTCCGCGGCCTGACCGACGCCGACTTCTATGGGCCGAAGGATCGCCCCCTCGACTCGGCCACCTTCGAGGCGACCGGCATCGACCCGTCCAAGCCGAGGCGGATCATGGCCTACCACCGCGGCCGGGGGCTCGCCGGCTCCCTGCTCGTGAAGGGGGACGAGCCCGGCCCGCTCGTCGTCCCGCTCCAACCCTGGGGGACGATCGCCGGCCGGGTGATCGACGACGAGGGGAACGCCCGGACCAAGGTCGAGCTGACCGACTTCGACGACCCCGACTTCGACCCCGGCAAGGGCGTCTGGTACGAGGACTTCGCGACCGTCGAGGCCGGCCGGTTCCGGGTCCAGGTCGTGCCCGGCCTCCTGTACCGGGCCTACGGCAAGAACGACGGCGAGAACCTCGGCCTGCTGTTCGAGCGGATGAAGCTGGGCCCCGGGGAGGTGAAGGATCTGGGAGACGTCCGCATCGTCCCGCCCCGCCGCAACTGAGGCGGGCAAGAATCCGGCGCAAATCCATCCCGGAGCGATCGTTTCGCCTTGCCGTGGGATGGATGAAATCCACCAATCCACCGGCCCGATCGAGCCGTGGTGGATTTCATCCACCCGACAAGGGTGGACGGCGGGCTCTTCCCGGAAAGCCATGTCATTTCGGCCCCTCCGCCCCTCATGATGGCAGTGATCCGATTCGACCGGCGAGGGGGGCCGAAGACATGGCGGGCGTGACGATCGGGGCCGCGCTGCGGCAGATCCACCGGATGTTCGACGAGGCGGGCGTGGCGTCGCTGGGAGACGCCCAGCTCCTGGACCGGTTCGTCCGGGACGGCGACGAGTCGGCGTTCGAGGCGCTGGTGGACCGGCACGGGCCGATGGTCCTGGGGACGGCCCGGGCGGTCCTGAAGGACTCGCACGCGGCCGAGGACGCCTTCCAGTCGGCCTTCATCGCCCTGGCCCGCAAGGCCCCGACGATCCGGGGGGCCGACGCCCTGGGCGGCTGGCTGCACCGGGTGGCCTATCGCGAGGCCGTCCGCGCCGGGGTCGAGGCGACCCGCCGCCGGGCCTCGGAGCGGGCGGCGGCGGCGAGCCGGCGGGCCCCCGAGCCGGGCGTCGACGACCTCCGGGCGATCGTCCACGCCGAGGTCGAACGGCTCCCCGAGTCGTACCGCCTGCCCGTCGTCCTCTGCGACCTGGAGGGCCTGACCAAGGGGCAGGCCGCGCACCACCTGGGCTGGACCGAGGCGACGGTCCGGGGCCGATTGGAGCGGGCCCGGGCCTTGCTCCGCGACCGCCTGGCCCGCCGCGGGCTCGGGGTGACGGCGGGCGGGCTCGCCGCCGCGATGGCCCTCGAAGCCCGGGCGGCCGAGGTCGGGGTCGGCGCGGCGCGGGTCGCCGCGGCCGTCCGGGCGGCGACGGCCGCGGCGGGCGTCGGCAAGGCGGCGGGAGTCGCCGCGACGGCCCTCGCCCTGGCCGGCCGGTTCAAGGCGGCCGGCGCCGCGGCGGCGGTCGCGCTCGGCGGGCTGGCCGCGGCGCTCGCGTTGGCCGGCCCGGGGGCGACCGCGACCCCGGCCGGCCCGGGAGTCGAGACGGTCGAGGGACCGCCGCCGACGCCCGCGAGGCCGGCAAAGGGCGAGTTGGTCGAGGTCTCCGGCCGGGTCGTCGCCCCCGATGGCGCGGCGGTCGCCGGCGCCACGGTCCGGCCCCAGCCGAGGATGGACGCCCGGCCCGGCGCGGCCGGCCCGATGGCGACGACGGCCGCCGACGGCCGGTTCGCGCTCCGGGCCCCCCGCCATGCCTTCGAGGAGTCGGCGGGCCGAGGGCTCCGCGTCGTGGCCTCGGCCCGGGGCTTCGGCATGGGCCGGGCCGACGCGGGGGGGCCGGGCGAGGGGGTGACGGTCCGGCTCGCCCCCGACGACGTGCCGATCGAGGGGCGGGTCGTCGACCTGGAGGGCCGGCCGGTCGCCGGGGCCTCCATCCGGGTCGCGGAGGTCTGGACGCCGACGGCCGCCGACCTGACGAGATGGGCCGGGGAGGTCGGCCGGTTCGGCGGCCAGGGTCCCTGGAACGCCTACCACCGGGGGAGCCTGGACTGGCTCGCGGACGGCCCCGGGTCGGCCGCGATCGCCGCCGCCGACGGCCGATTCCGGGTCGAGGGCGTCGGTCGCGAGCGGCTCGCCGGGTTGATCATCGCCGGCCCCGGGATCGAGACGGCGAAGGTCTATGCGACGACCCGCCTCGGCGGCCCGATCCGGACGACCGCCTACCGGATGCCCCTGGCGCCGACCCTCTACCACCCGGCCCGGTTCGACCACGCCGCCGCCCCCGGCCGGCCCGTCGAGGGGGTCGTGACCGACCGCGAGACCGGCCGGCCGATCGCCGGGGTCACGATCCAGGGCAAGGTCCGCGACGACGAGATATCCATCGCCGCGCCGGACGTCGAGGCGACCACCGACGCCGAGGGCCGCTACCGGCTCCTCGGCCTGGCGCGGGGGGCCCGGCTCTCGGTGGTCGCACGGCCGACCGGCGAGCTGCCCTACCCCACGGCCGAGTTCGAGGTCCCCGGCGGGGCCGACGCCGCGTCGACCGCCCGGCTCGAGCTGGCCCTGAGGCGGGGCGTCCTGGTCCGCGGCCGGCTCACCGAGAAGGGGGACGGCCGCCCGGTGGCCGGGGCCCGGATCAACACGTACACCTTCGCCGACGACCCGGTCCTCGCCGATTATCCGGGCTACGCCGAGGGCGAGACCCCCTCGACCTGGACCGACGCCGACGGCCGGTTCGCCGTCGTCGCCCTGCCGGGCCGGGGCCTGCTCGCGGCCAACGTCCCGGCCAATCGCCACCTGGTCAGCCCCGGCGCCGAGGCCATCGCCGGCCATTCCGCCCGGTTGCGGGCGTTCGCGACGAAGCCGAGGTATTGCCACGCCAGGGACAATCACGCCATCGCCGAGATCCGCCCCGCCCCCGGCGCCGGGGCGATCGAACGCGACCTGGAGGTCGACCCCGGCCGGGCCGTCGCCGGGACGATCGTCGACCCCGAAGGGCGTCCGCTCGAAGGGACGACCTCGACCAACCTGGCCCCGAGCGGCTGGCCCCGGCCGACCTCACGCGAGTCGTCCCGGTTCGAGGCCGTCGGGCTCGACCCGGCCCACCCCCGTCATGCGGTCTTCTATCACGACGGGCGGAAGCTCGCCGCGGCGGTCCGGCTCCGGGGCGACGAGACCGGCCCCGTGACGGTCCGGCTCCGGCCCTGGGGCACCCTGACCGGCCGGGCCGTCGACGCCGACGGCCAGCCGCTCGCCGGGGTGGTCCTGATCCGGAACCTGCCCAACTTCGACGCCCCGGTCGCGGGTCGGGTCGAATCCCCCTTGAACGAGCACCAGACCCTCGGCCCCGACGGCCGATTCCGGGTCGAGCGGCTCGTCCCGGGCTCGTTCTGCAAGCTCCACATCATGATGATGAGAGGCGAGCTGCTCGGCTCGGTCCCCGAACCCCTGCCGATCGGGGCGGGCGAGGTCAAGGACGTCGGCGACATCCGGCTCCGGGCCGACCCCGAGTGAACGTCCCGGCGATTTTCCCGGAATTTCCTGGCCGATCCCGGCGGCCCGCCCCTCTCTGCTTGTAGCGAGTCGGGCGGAAGGCGACGGGGCCGATCCACCCGGCCGCGGGCGGTACCCAACGGGACGCGAGGGGCCATTGAAGCGAGCCGACGAGACCGGATCACCCTGGGCCCCCTACGTCCCGGGGCCCGCCGACCCCTGGGACGTCCGCCGGGTCGTCCACCTCCACCGCCGGGCCGGCTTCGGCGCGACCTGGGCTGAGGTCGTCCGCGACCTCGGCGACGGCCCCGAGATCAGCGTCGGCCGGCTCCTCGCCGGCAAGGCCCGGGAATATGCGGTGCCCGAGGGGTTCGAGGCGACCTCGGCCCTCCTGGCCGACGCCGCGGTGGCCTCGCGGGACTCGGGCCGGCTCAAGGCCTGGTGGGTCTACCGGATGGCCTTCGGGCCCGATCCGCTGGGCGAGCGGCTCACGCTGACCTGGCACGACCACTTCGCCACCAGCAACGCCAAGGTCGACGACCTGGCCGCGATCCGCCGCCAGAACGACACCTTCCGCCGCCTCGCCCGAGCCCCGTTCGGCGACCTGCTCAACGCCTCGATCCGCGACCCGGCGCTCCTGGCCTGGCTCGACGCCCCGGCCAACCGCAAGGGGCACCCCAACGAGAATCTCGCCCGCGAGCTGATGGAGCTGTTCACGCTCGGGATCGGCCATTACGCCGAGGAGGATGTTCGCGAGGCCGCCCGCGCCCTGACCGGCTGGGCGACCGAGGAGGGGCGGTTCCACGCCTTCCCCGCCCGCCACGACGACGGCCCGAAGACGATCCTCGGCCGGTCCGGGAACTGGTCGGGAGACGACCTCCTCGCGATCCTCCTGGACCGGCCGTCGACGGCGGACCGGCTGGCCGCGCGGATCGTCGGGGCCTTCCTCGGCGAGCGGGCCGTCGGCCCGGGGGCGGTCGCGGCGCTGGCCGAGGGCCTGCGGGCGGACCGCCTGGACATCGGCCGGGCGGTCGCGACGGTGCTCCGCTCGCGGGCGTTCTTCGGCCGGGCGAACCTGGGCAATCGGGTCGTCGGGCCGGTCGAGTTCGCCGTCGGCCCGGCGCGGTCGCTCGAACTGCTCGACCCGCCGCCGAGCACCCTGGTCCTGGCCGACTGGGCGGGCCGGCTCGGGCAAGACCTGTTCTACCCGCCCAACGTCGGCGGCTGGCCCGGCGGCCGGGGCTGGCTGACGAGCCGATCGGTGATCGGCCGGGCCAACTTCGCCTCGGCCCTCGTCGACGGCCGGGGTGTCGGCCGGCCCGGGCCGCTCGACGCCCTGGCCCTGGCCCGACGCCACGGCCGGGGGGCCGACCGCGACGAGACCCTGGCCTTCCTCGCCGACCTCCTCCTCGGCGGCGAGCCCCCGCCCCCCTGGCGCGACCGGGTCGAGGCCGCCGCCGGCCCCGCCGCCACGTGGGGCCCCGACGCCGCCCGCCGCGCCGTCGCCGCGATCCTCGCCTCGCCCGAGGGGCAAGTCTGCTGATCCATCCGAATCCCGCGTGGGATCGGGGGCCAATTCTGCTTTTCGCCCCATGACGAGGGAGCCAATTCCGCCCCCCTCTCCCCCCGGGAAAGGGCCGGGGTGAGGGGCGTGGCCGGTCGTTCGACCGCCGTTCGGGCCCTCGCTTCAAGCCGCCGCTTCGGATGCCGCGCCCCTCACCCCCGGCCCCTCTCCCGGGGGGAGAGGGGAGGAAGAGTTGGCGACCTCTCGCCGGAATTTATCGACACGACCCACGACCCACGACCCGGAGCCCGACCATGCCGACCCGCCGCGCCATCCTGGCCAGCGCCCTCCGCTCATCCTCGCTGATCGCCCTGAGCCCGACGGTGCCCGGCTTCCTCGGCCGCGCGGCGCGGGCGGGGTCGCCCGACCCGGACGGCCGGGCCCTGGTGGTCATCCAGCTCGACGGCGGCAACGACGGGATCAACACCGTCGTCCCGGGCGGCGACGAGGGGTATGCCCGGAACCGCAAGGCCCTCAGGCTCCCCGCCGATCGGCTGATCAAGCTGGCCGACGGCGTGGGGCTGCACCCGGCGATGGGGGCTGCGGGCAAGCTCCTGGAGTCGGGCCGGCTGGCGATCGTGCCGGGCGTGGGCTATCCCAACCCCGACCGCTCGCACTTCCGGAGCATGGCCATCTGGCAGACCGCCCGGCTCGACCCCGAGGACCACGGCGGCCCCGGCTGGCTCGGCCGGGGGCTCGACGCGGCCGGGCCGGGGCGGGCGGCCTCGATGTTCGTCGGCGCGGGGACCCCGCCGGTCGCGCTCCGGGGGCGACGGACCACGGCGTCGAGCCTGGAGCGGATCGAGGACCTGACTCTCGACTCGGCCCGGCCGGGCGTCGACGCCCCGGCCGGGGGCGACGACCTGTCCGCCTTCGTCCGCCGGAGTGCCCTGGACGCCTACGCCGCGGCCGACCGCCTGGCCGAGCTGGGCCGCCGCGACGACGCCTCGGCCCGGTACCCGGTGACCCCCCTGGCCGGCCGGCTCCGGCTGGTCGCCCGGCTCCTCAAGGGCGGATTCGGCTCGCGGGTCTTTTACACCACCCAGGGCGGGTACGACACCCACGCCGCCCAGGCCCCGGCCCACGCCGACCTCCTCGGCGAGCTCTCGGGCGCCCTGCTCGCCTTCCTCGACGACCTGGCCGCCTCGGGCTTGGCCGACCGGGTCCTGGTCCTCGCCTTCAGCGAGTTCGGCCGCCGGGTCGCCGAGAACGGCTCGGCCGGGACCGACCACGGCGCCTCCGGCCCGGTCTTCCTCGCCGGCCCCGGCGTCCGGCCCGGCCTGATCGGCAAGTATCCCAGCCTGACCGACCTCGACGGCGGCGACCTCAAGGTGGACGTCGACTTCCGCCGGGTCTACGCGACCCTGCTGACCGGCTGGCTCGGCCTCCCCGCCGCCCCGGCCCTCGGGGGGACCTTCGAGCCCCTGCCGCTGTTGCTCCGGGGGTGAGAATCTCGGGGCTCGGGATCTCGCGGGGAAAGTGCCAACTCCGCTCCCCGCCCTTCGGGAGGACCGACCGCCACTTTCGTCGGCGGATCGCGAGCGAAGATCGAACCGCCAAGGCGCCAAGGTCGCAGAGGGAGAGAGGAAGAGGATGGGAAGTTTTCTCGTCCCTCTCCCTCCTCTTCAGAGGGACCTCGCGGCATCTTCTGGCCACCTCCCCCCTCGTGGGGGAGGGCTGGGGTGGGGGGTCGTTGGGCGCGGGATGAACCATCGGCGGCCGTCTCGCCGGGCCCTCGGCGCTCGCCGGCGGGTCGATGGCTTTCGCCGAGGTTCACCCACCCGGCCGAAACCATTTTCCGCCGGGTAGCTTGCTTGTTGACTTGACAACGCGCGACGATAAGATAAGGATCAGTTTCCCACCTAATAAAGCAAATTTCGATTCGTTCGAGGACGGAGCATGCGCCGCTCAAGTCGCCGATGGTCGATCATCCTCGCCGCCGCGGCTCTCTGTCCTCCATTCGCCGTCGGCTGCGCCGATCGCGATCCGGGGACGGCACCCGGGATTTCCGGCGAAGCCGACGAACCGCCCCTCCTCGACCGAGAGTCGTCTTCGTTCCATTTCGGCCCGGTGATCCACAAGGCCGGCAGGAAGCTGGTCCACCCCTACCGGATCGCGAATTCCGCGAAGCATCCCATCAAGGTCGTCGATATCGTCAATCGGAAGCCGTGCTGCGGCGAGGTCCAGATCGGCAAGACGACATTGGCACCCGGAGAGGGGACCGAGGTCGTCGTGAAGCTTTCGATCAACCAAGAATTCGGGGAGGTCGTGCATGAGGTCGCGTTCACGACCGATCCTCCGCGGCCAGAGCCGGTGGTCCTGCGCACGATGGCCCGGGCCCAGCCGGCGATCCGGATCGAACCGGCGACACCGGCCGATGGATCGTCGTTCCTCGGTTCGGGCGAGCCGCGATCGGTGGGATTCCGCGTCTCCGCCTACGGCACTCCGTCGGAGCCGCCCGTCGATCTGGATCGGCTGAAGCCGCGCTCGACGATCGGGGCCGATTGGGCGGCGCCGAAGGGCGAAGACCTCCCCGACGGCGAATTCCGGGTCGAATCGCGCCGGATGGTCGCGATGCTCGACCTGTCCGGGCCGCCGGGGGAACGCCGGGCCGAGATCCTGATCGTGGATGGGGAGGACGTCCTCCTCCGACACCCCGTGATCTGGGAGGTCGTCGCCGCGATCACTTCTTCGCCCAGGATGATCGTGCTCAAGCCGGAGGATCGCGATTGTCGCGTCCGCATCCAGTCGCGCGGCTCCAGGCCGTTCCGGATCACAAGGATCGAATGCGCCACGACCGGGGTCCGGGCGTGCTCGGAGGACACCGGCGCGGCCTCGACGCACACGATCCGGATCGAGGGCGAGCCCGGATCGGGCCAAGGGCGAGGCGTGGTGACGGTCTTCACCGACCACCCGGACCAGGCGAGGGTGGACCTCCCCTTCGTCGTGCTCCGCTAGCAGGACCCCCATGATGAGGAGGCTTTCCTCGTGAAGCTCCACGACGCAGGAGATCGGGCGCGACGCCGCCGGGACCGGCCCGGCTTCACCCTGATCGAGTTGCTGGTCGTCGTCTCGATCATCGGCCTGATCGTCGCCCTGTTGCTGCCGGCCGTCCAGGCATCGCGCGAGGGCGCGCGTAGGTTGCAATGCGCCAACAACCTGAAGCAGATCGGCCTGGCGCTGCACAACTATGAAGCAGCGAACAGTTCGTTCCCCCTCAATTGGAGGAGCGGGAGGGTCGACCCGGTCCTCGGGAAACCTTATTACGTCGGCGGGCGTCCTTATTCGGCCCTGTCGCGGCTCCTCGGCTATCTGGAGCAGCAGCCCCTTTACGCGGCGATCAATTACGCCGTCGAGACCTACCCGGAGTACGGCCAATCCGATTTCCCCTTCCCACAGAACCTGACCGCGTATTCCACGAACCTCGCCGTCTTCCTCTGCCCATCGGATGGGATCGCGGGGCCTTCCCCGCACGGGTGCAACTATCGCGGCAACTACGGCGTCGGCCCGCAGCCGGGGACCACGCGCGAGACGTATGACAGCGGGAACGGCTTCTTCTCCTTCCCCGGCGTGCTGGGCTCGGGGTCCTTCCCCGACGGCCTCTCGCATACGGTCGCCTATGGCGAGCGGCTGCGCGGGACGGGCAGCGACGGCGGCCTGGCGCCCGAGCGCGACTTCGGCGAGATCGCGGTCGTGCCGTATTGCACGTCGGCGGACGCCGACGTCGCCCTGAATTGCTGCCGTCTCGCGTCCTCCCAAGGCTTCCCCGCCCACCGCATGGCCGGCTTCACCTGGTTCTATGGCGACTTCGAATGCACCGCCTACAACCACGCGCAGGGGCCGAATGGCCCCATACCCGACGCCCTCGCGCTCGCGGCCTGGGTGGGCATCGCGACGGCCCGGAGTCACCACCGGGGCGGTGTCAACGCCCTGATGGCGGACGGGTCGGTGCGGTTCGTCGGCAATTCCGTCGCCCGCGCGGTCTGGCGGGGCCTGGGCACCAGGAACGGCGACGAGCTCGTCGAGTGATCCTTGATGCCCGAGTCCCCGGTTCAAATCACCGATCCTCGCGTTGGATCGGGTTTCTCGAGTCGGTCGGAGTAATGGAGGACGATTTCATGCCCTGCTGGACTTTCCTCACGCGAGCGGCCCGGTCCCCGGTGCCGGCGCTCGCGACCACGCTGCTCGCGGTCGCGGCGATCACCGCGATGGCCTCCGAAGGCCGAGTCAACCTCGCCCCGGACGTGCTCGCCCGGTCGCGCGGGACCAACCCCAACGACGCCCTGATCATGGAGCCTTGCAACCTGATCGCCGGCCTGTCGTCCTGCAGTTCCGTGGGGGCCACCTGTCAAACTTGTCAGACGAACCTCTTCAGCTTCGCGGGCTCCGTCGGCGGATCGCAGAGCCCGGGTTACCTGACGAGCCCCACTGCTCAGAGTTGTGGCAGCAAGATGGTTGGTACGTGTCAAGCGGATTCCACTTGCGGTGGTCTCGTGCCGGGGGTCGGCAACTGTCCGAATCCGCCCAACACGCCGGTCGCTCAATAGTCGCGAGCGGCGACGCCACGACAACCCCGGACCTCATCTCCGTCCACCACGGGGCCCGGACGTGGCGAGATGGTGGACCGGGCCGCCGATCGGTCGGCGGCCCGGTCGGGAGGTTTGACCGCTCACCGGGTCGGGGAGAGTGCCATGTTCCCGCTGACGCTGATGGTCCTGGCGATCCTGACGATGGCCCCCGGCGCCGGCGGTGCCCCCGGGGGGGACGAAGTCGGCACGCTGATCGCGACGATGGAGTCGCTCCAGCATGCGATCGAGGACGTCCGCTGCGAGTTCGAGGGCACGACCCGCTTTACGGATCCGGACCATGTGAAGGAGAAACTCGGCGAGGGCGGGGTCCGTGACTTGTTCAGCGGGAGCTTCATCCGCCGGAACGACGGGAGCGTCTTCATCGATAGCTTCCGGCGCATGGCCGCCGACGGCAAGATCCTGCGGAAGACGAAGGCCGTGCGCATGGCGGAACGCCAGGTCGAGGAATACAGCCGTATGAACGACGCCGAGCGCGGGTCCGGCACCATCCAACCCCTGGAACAAACGTCTGCCGCGTTCAACGAGAGCCCGACGGACCTCTTCCTGATCGACGAGGTCAGGCGGATCGTGGCCAACACACGCGCTTTCAAGGCGGCGGTTCACGACGATCGGATCGACGGGATCCCCCTCAAGGTCATCGAGTTCGAATTGGTCGGAGCCCCTCGTCCGACGGTCGCATGCCGGTACTGGGTCGACCTGAGGAGGAGCGGCCACGTCGTGCGGGAGGAAGTCTACACTGCCAATAAGCCCCGATACGGCCGGCGCGACATCACCCTGGCGCCCTTCGAGGTCGGGGGCGCCAAGGTCTGGATGCCCGTCTCGGGGGAAGACCTGTCCTATGTGACCGAGAATATCGACCATCCGGCGAGCAGTCCCACCGTGGTGCAGTCGGTCCACATCGTGACCGGGACGATGGAGTTCAATCGCCGCCCCGGCCGCGAAGCGTTCACCATCAAATATAAGCCCGGCACGCCGATCTCCGACTCGATCCGCAAGATGTCGACCGAGTTCGGTCGGCAGGAGATCGGTCGGCGGCCGACCAAGGCCGCCGCGTTGAAGATGCTCAGCGAGCAGGTCGCCAGGGCCGAGGCCCAGAAGTCGGAGCTCGCCGTGGCCTCGCCATCGGGTGGGCCCGAGTGGTCCTCATGGGCGGCCTGGGGTTTGGGCGCGATCGCCGTCGCCGCGGCGGTCGCGGCGTGGGCCCGGGGCCGCCGGCGCTGAATCCGGGCCGGCGGGCCGCGGCGGAAAACCGGGCGAGAGGGAGGACGAGCCGTGTTGATTCCCATCCCTGGCGCGAGATCGGCCCGCCTTCGGGGCGGCCTGGGATCGATCCTGATCGTCGCCCTGGCGATGACCGCCCGGGTCGCGGGGGCGGAGGAGACGACGAAGCTCGATTGCGGCGTCAATGCGCTTTTCGTCCTGCTCCGCCTCGAAGGTCGCCCCGCGACCCTGGAGGATCTGGAGGCGGCGCTGCCACGATCCCAACATCCCGGGGGTTACTCGATGGCCGAATTGTCCGCGGCGGCGGCGTCGCTGGGGCTGGGGCTGGAGGGGGTCCGCCTGGCCCAGGGAGACGCGGGCCTGAAACGGCCCGCGATCGCGTACCTCAAGGATTCCCAGGGGGGGCATTATGTCGCGATCCGGCCGGTCGGCAACACGGGGACGATGGTCCAGGTGATCGACCCGCCCCACCCGGCCATCATCATGGATCACGACCGACTCCTCGCGTCGGCCAAGTGGACGAGCCGCATCCTCGTCCCCGGAGACCCGTGGATCTCGCGCCATCGGGTTTCGCTCCTGGTCTCCTTGGCCGGTATCCTCTTGATCCTGCCGGCGATCGCCCCGAGATTCCGGCACGCGAGCCGGGCCGATTCCTGACCCGCGTCCGGCTCACCCTCACCGCCGCCACCGACCTCCTCGGCCAGGCCCTCGCCGTCCCGTGGCGGTTCGCCAAGGTCATAGCCGCTCCTTTTCGAAGGGGCGCCGGGCCTCCGGCGGGAGATCGGCGATCCGGCGGCGGGGTTGACCGGGTGGCTGCCGGGGTGAGCTGTCGGGCCGGCAGGCCGGAGGGTCGAACCGCCAAGGCGCCAAGGCCGCCAAATTCGAGGAGAATCAGGAGAGGAGAGGAATCCTTCGCTTCCCTCTTCCTTGTCTGGCCTTGGGGCCTTGGCGGTTCGACTCTCCGCCCCCACTTCGCCGGTCGCCCTGGCGGGATCGAGGGATCAATATTTTCGGTTCGGTGGCGAATGTCCCCGCACGCGGCGCGGTGGCCGGGATGTTGAGCTGGGATGAGTTGGCCCTCGTCGGGCCCCGGTCCCGGGCCGTCCGAGATCGGCCGCGGTCGCGGTCGCGCGGGTGCGTGGGGCCCGACGAGGTCGGCCGAAGGCTCGGGGTGCCCGCCCCTTGGAGGTTCAATGACAGCCATGTCTTGGCCGCTCGGTTTGCCGGAAGTCATGCCGCTCGCGCAGCAGGTCGCCCCCGGGTCGCTCGCGTGGTACGCGATCGCGGCGGCGGTGGGCCTGGTGGCCCTGCTGATCGCGTCGGGCGTGCGGTACATCCCCAACAGCAAGGTCGGGGTGGTGGAGAAGCTCTGGTCGGGCCGGGGGTCGATCCCGGACGGGCGGATCGTGGCGATGCAGGGGGAGGCGGGCATCCAGGCCGACGTCCTCCGCGGCGGGCTCCACTTCGGGCTCTGGTTCTTCCAGTATCGCGTCCACCTGGTCCGCCTGGTCACGATCCCGCAAGGCAAGATCGGCTACGCCTACGCCAAGGACGGCGAGTCGCTGGCGCCGAGCCAGACGCTGGGGCGGGTGGTCCCGGCGTGCAACAACTTCCAGGACGCCCGGGCGTTCCTGGTGGGCGAGGCCGGGGGCGACCACGAGCCGGCCGCGATCGGCCAGCGGGGCCGGCAGCGGCAGATCCTCCGCGAGGGCGTCTACGCGATCAACCTCGGCCTGTTCGTGGTGATGAGCGAGGACCAGGTCTATCGCCTGGAGGCCGCCGGCCGCCGCGAGCTGGAGACGGTGGTCGGCTGGCAGGCCGAGCTGAAGGCCATCGACGGCTTCAGCCCGGTCGTCGTCGGCGCCCCGATCGCGTACCAGGACCCGCTCAACCCCGGCCACTCGGCCCTGGTCGACGGCATCGGGATCGTGACCGTGCAGGACGGCCCGTCGCTGGGGCCGGGCGAGATCATCGCCCCGGCGGTGGGCGTGGAGCGGTCGGACAAGCACTTCCACAACAATTATCAGGACCCCGAGGCGTTCCTCCGCTCCGGCGGCTACCGGGGGCGGCAGTATTACCCGCTCACCGACGGCACCTACTTCATCAACCGATGGTTCGCCAACGTCGAGATGATCGCCAAGACGGTCGTGCCGATCGGCTATGTGGGCGTGGTCGTCAGCTACTACGGCCGGGTCGGCCAGGACACCTCGGGCGCCACCTTCCGCCACGGCGAGCGCGTGGCCGAGGGGGAGCGCGGCGTCCTGGAGCGGCCGTTCGGGCCGGGCAAGTATTCGTTCAACTCCTACGCCGGCAGCATCGTCCTGGTGCCGACGACCAACTTCGTGCTCCACTGGGTCACCGGCCGGACCGAGACCCACCGCTACGACGAGAGCCTCCGCTCGATCGACCTCGTCACCAAGGATGCTTACGAGCCCACCCTGCCGCTCTCGGTCGTCGTCCACATCGACTACCAGAAGGCCCCGGGGGTGATCCAGCGGTTCGGCGACGTCAAGAAGCTGATCACGCAGACGCTCGACCCGATGCTCAGCGCCTACTTCCGCGACGTGGCCCACCGCCGCACGATGCTCGACCTGCTCCACGAGCGCGACGCGATCCAGCGCGAGTCCCGCGAGGAGCTCCGCCGCCGCTTCGGCGAGTTCGACATCGAGTGCGTCGACGTCCTCATCGGCAAGCCCGACACGGCCGAGGCCGGCGGCAAGATCGAGACCCTGCTGGAGCAGCTCCGGCTCCGCCAGCTCTCCATCGAGCAGATCGAGACGTTCGAGCGCCAGCGGGCCGCCGAGGTCAAGCAGCAGACCCTCAACGAGGCCAAGGCCGAGGCCGCGATGCAGGCCCGGCTCACCCAGTCGATGGTCCAGGTCCGGATCGCCCAGAACGAGGGCGAGGCGGCGCTGGCCCGGGCCCGCAAGCAGGCCGAGCAGATGGTCGTGATCGCCCAGGCCGAGAGCCAGCAGCGCGTCCTGGCCGGGCGCGGCGAGGGCTCGCGGCTCCTCCAGGTCGGCCTCTCCGAGGCGTCGGTCCTGCTCCGCAAGATCCAGTCGTACTCCGACCCCCGGCTCTTCGCCCTGGCGATGGTGGCCGAGCAGCTCGCCCAGAGCAAGCAGCCCTTGGTCCCCGAGCGCGTCTTCATGGCCGGCGGCGACGGCGGCAAGTCGGCCGACCCCTCGGGCCTGAACATCGGCGCCGGGCAGGGGGTGATCGTGACCTGCTCCCCCCAGACTGGTCCATCTGGTATGAGAGTCATTCTCGCCCACCAGGGCAGGAGGACTTTCGATGAAGCGTATCCGCCACTCGCCCGAGCAGATCATCCGCAAGCTCCGTGAGGC
>JAABUX010000158.1_pt1 | contig 117583 bp, 107 predicted proteins | sample 5561851 | NCBI WGS metagenome assembly JAABUX01 (sample SAMN10711883, study PRJNA513361) | rock metagenome | isolation source: Antarctica rocks | place: Antarctica: Victoria Land, Richard Nunatak red sandstone | collected 2016-01-03
GCCGAGAATCGCGCTGCCGTGCATCGCGAGCACCATCGCCGTGAGAAAGAATCCGAGCACCGCATACGCGTGAAACGGATTGAGGTAGAAGTTTTGATAGCGGAAGCCCGTGTTCGAAACCCACGTCAAGTGACCGGTGAAGCCGAGATCGAACCCCTCGCACCAGCAGCCTAAGAGCAGCGGCCGAATGATCTCCAGGACGACGTACGCGGAGATCGCGAAACTGAACATGATCGGCACGTGATAGCCCATGTCGAGCTTGCGGCAGATCTCGACTTCGCGCAGCGCCCACGTCGTAAACGCGATCACGGCGAAAATGGTGATGAGTTCCCAATTGCCGCCTTGCGCGAAGGGAGCGAAGTGAAGCCCGAATTGCCGCTGCGGCGCACTGATCGTCACGCGCAACAGGTCGCCGTCGCCGATTAACGCGATAGAAAGTGCGATGACGAGGATACCGGCGATCGCGGCGCCGACCGAGATGACGCCGAAGATACCGACGTAGAAACGTCCGACCCAAAAGTCGAACGGATCGTCGCCCAGGAGTTCGGCGAGGAACGTTCCCCCACGCTTGCGATAGACGCCTTCGAAACTGAGCATTGTTGCCTCTCTATTGCAAACGACGATCGGGGGCGCGTTCCGCCACCGCGAGAACCGACACGAAGACGCTGCTTACTTGGCTCCCGGAGCCGGGGCCGGCGCCATCGCCGCGGAGGTCGTCGTCTGCGGGAAAATCCAGTTGTATTTCGGCGAGCTCAGCACGATGAAATGGATGAGAAACGCGACGACGAGCCCGGCGCCGATATAGGCGGCCAGCACGGCGCGAAAGTTGTAATTCTTACGAACCATCATAATGAAAAGCTCCTACTACCACGGGCGCCAGAGCCACACGAAAATGTGGGCGATGACTGCGATGATGAAAAACACCCAGGAGCCGTACACCGTCAGCGTGTGCTGCGTCCAGTCGCCGTTGTCGAAGAACGGACGGTAGACTTCCGGGACTTGATCGTTGCCGATCTCGTAGACTCCGGCGGTGGCCGGGTCGAGTGTTGCCATTGTGGCGGTCCCCCTACAGAAAAAGTTTGAAGTGGCCTAGCGGCGGTTCTCTTTGCAGAGCGTATCAGGACCGGCTCATCGTACGGTGTAGCGGCTGCTACCGGATGCGACGCGCGTCACCGAACCCATAAAAAAGCCCGGCTCGCAGGCACGCGCGGCGGGCACGGGCGAGACGGCCACGCCTACCGAGCGAGCGCCACGGACAGCGCGGTCGCAAGTTTGGAACGTAGCGGCACGTACGCCCGCCGGGTGAAGACGTCGTACGCATTGAGCTCGATCGCTCGCAAGATGCGGCGATAGAGCGACAGAGCGAGCCGCACCGTGTAACGACTCTCCGGCGAAAGCAGCGCGATGCCGGGCTCCGCTTCGCGGTAGAGCGCCCGCACGCGGTCGATCTCGAAGCGCATGAGCGCGACGAACTTGTCGTCGACCACCTTTGCGAAGACGGCTTCCTCGGCGTAGCCGAAGCGTGCGAGATCTTCGGCGGGCAGATAGATGCGGCCCATCAGGGCGTCTTCGCCGACGTCCCGCAAGATGTTGGTGAGTTGCATCGCACGGCCGAGCATCACGCCGTACTCCAGGGCGATCGGCGACGCGTAGCCGAGTATCGGCGACACCAGCAGACCGACGGTCGAGGCGACGAGGTAGCAGTATTCACAGAGCTCGTCGTAGGTGGCGTAGCGCCGGATGGTGATATCCATCCGCGCGCCTCGCAGAAGAGCGAGAGCGGGTTCGAGCGGAATGCCGAAGCGCGCCGACGCGTCGGCGTAGGCGATGAAAATCGGTTCCGTGGCCTTGCCCGCCATCGCCGCCAAAAGCTTGCGCTCGAGCTCGTCGATCCGCGCCAGCCGTTCGCCGGCCGGCGCCGTCGTATCGACGAGGTCGTCGGCCGTGCGGCAGACCGCGTATACCGCCCACACGGCGCGGCGTCTTTCGGGCGCGAGAAAGAGCGACGCCAGAAAGAACGTCTTGGAGGCGACGCGCGTGATCTCGCGACACCGTTGATACGCCATCCGCAGCTCGGGCGCGATGCCCGCACCGTCGCCGGCGTCGCCGATCTCGAAATCGGCTTTACGTTCGAGCACCGATCGACTCCATCGTTGGTCCGCTTGTCATACTGAGCGCGTGGGTTAGACTCACGCGAAAGCTGACCTTGCCGGAAAAAATCTTTCGTTTCTGCCGCGTGCGGAGCCCAGAGGTCAGAGGACGAACTCGAGAGGGCCCGCGACCGTCGGAATATCGAGCGGCATCAAGCCCGCGATGATGATCTCTTCGTACATATACCGGACGGCATTCGTGGCGGCGACGATCGTCGCCGTTACGATCTTCCCGTCGTAGCCGGCGTTCGCAATCGCGGGCGATGCGTTCAGACTCTGCAGCAACCGTGCCGGATCGATGATGCGCCCCGAAAGGTTTTGCACGGGCACGGCGATCTTCACGGTTTGCGCGGTCGCCAGACGCTTCCCGGCAAGACGGCGCATGAGCGCGTCGAGGTTTCCGGGAAATTCCAAACGTATCGTCGCCGTTCCGCCGGCGATGTCGAGCGCGAGCCCGCTGAGGCCGGGGGTCGCTTCGAAGATCCGGGTGGCGTCGTACGTCTGCGCCGGCGTAGCGAGCGAGATCGAGATTGTCAGCGATGCGGCAGCCGCCATCGTTCTCCTTAAGCACCCAGGGTGCGTGTAGCGTAGAGCAGCAAGAAGCCCGTGAGCCGTGACTCGCCGCACAGAGCGGCAGTTCGAGCGTCCAAACGAATCGTATACTAACGAATCGTATACTTTTGAGTACCGTGAAAGTTGTAGCCTGCGCGTCATGCCTACCATAACGATTGCCCCCTCGACGAACATCCGCGAGCTCGTTTCCGAGTTGCCGATCGCGCAGGACGTGCTCTCTGCGTTCGGCTTGCAATGTTCCGGCTGCGGGGTCAACAAATATGAGACGCTCGAAGCCGGCGCGAAGGCACACGGTCTGCGCGTCGATCCGATCGTCGCCGCTCTGACGCAAGCTCGCCTCTCGGGCCGCGTGCCGACGATCATGAACGACGACAAGCGCCCCCACGTCGGGGCGCCCGGCGCCTTCGCACGGCGCGGCACCTTCAAAGCGGTGGTGCCCATCATGTCGGGCAAGGGCGGCGTGGGCAAATCGCTGACGACCGCGCTGCTCGGCGTCGGCTTGCGGCGGGCGGGCAAGCGGGTCGGGATCCTCGATGCCGATATTACGGGGCCCTCGATCCCGCGGCTCTTCGGCTTGCGCACGCCGCTCGGTGTCGAAAAAGACCCGAACGAGAAGCCGAACGCGGGCGGCCAGACCCGGCCGCTATTCGTGCCCGCCACGACCCGTTCGGCAATCGAAGTGGTCAGCGCCAATTTGCTCACGCCCGAAGAAGACACCGCGATGATCTGGCGCGGGCCGATCCTTTCCGGCGTGATCCGGCAATTTTACGAGCAGACGCTGTGGAGCGATCTCGACGTCCTCTTGATCGACTTGCCGCCCGGCACGTCCGACGCGCCGCTGACTGTCCTGCAATCCCTGTCGATCGACGGCGTCGTGCTCGTCACTATGCCGCAGGCGCTCGCGACGATGATCGTGCGCAAGGCCGCGAACTTGATCCATCAGATGAAGAAACCGATTCTCGGCGTCATCGAAAATATGTCGTACTTCGTCGCACCCGATACCGGCACGCGCTACGACATCTTCGGGCCCTCGTACGCCGATCAAGTCGCGGATCTCGCGAAGGCGCCGGTGCTCGCGCGCGTCCCGATCAACGGCGCCTTGATGACGCTTGCGGACACGGGCCGCATCGAAGAGATCGACGATCCGATCGTCGACGTCCTCGCGAGCGCGCTCACCTCCGCGCTCGCAGCGACGCCCAAAGCCAAAGAGACGATCTCGATCATCTGATGCGCCGTTTCATGCTCGGTCTCGCCGGCGGTGCCGTCCTCGGCTATACGTTCGTCCGCGCCCGCGAGGCGGTGCTCGAACTGCGCACGCCCGCGCAGCCCGCCGCGCCCGATCCGGCCGCCTACGGGAAGGGTGCGGCGGGCGCTGATGCTCGCGGGGATCGCACGTTCGTTTGCGTCGCTCGCGTTCGCCGCGTACGTCGCCGGACCGCGACTCGAACCGGCACCGGAAACCCCCGAACCTCGCGCGCGCAGGCTCGCGCTGCTCGCTAGCGGCATCGTCGGGTCGACGTTGCTCGACCTGCCCGGAGATTTCGTCGAGGGTTTCTCGCTCGAGCGGCGGTACGGCTTATCGAAACAGCGCCCCGCCGCGTGGCTGCGCGACCGAACGAAGGGCCTCGGCGTTTCGATCGCTATAACGCTGCCGCTCGTCGAACTGCTCGCGACGGCGATCGGCCGCGCTCCGCGACGCTGGCCGCTGGTCGCGACGCTCGGCACGTTGCCCCTCCTCGTGCTCGCAAACGTCGTCGCACCGACGTACATCGCACCGCTCTTCAATTCGTTCGAGCCGATCGAGGGCGAGCTCGCGGGCGAGATCCGGAACCTCGCGAGTCGCTACGGTGCGGGCGATGCGACGATCCTGCGCGTCGATATGAGCCGCCAAACCGAAAAGGCGAACGCCTACGTGACCGGACTTTTCGGAACCAAACGCATCGTCGTTGGCGATACGCTGCTCGGACACTTCGAAGCGCGTGAGACGCTCTTCGTCGTCGCGCACGAACTGGGCCACTACGTCGCTCGCGACGTGTGGCGCGGCGTCGCTCTCGCGATGGCCGCGGCGAGCGTCGTCTTTTTCGGTGGTCGCGCGATCGCCGACCGCCCCGGCCGTTCCCTCGCCACGACGGCGGGACTGCTGCGCCTTAGCTTCGCGTTTTCGTTGCTCGGGACGCTCGCGGGGCCTTCGCTTGCGGCATTCTCGCGGGGGCGCGAACGCGCCGCCGATCGCTTCGCGATCGAAGCGACGCACGATGCGGCCTCGGGAGCGTCCGCCTTCCGCCGCTTGCGCGAGCGCAATCTCGCCGAAGACGAACAGCCGAAGTGGATGGAAGTGCTCTTCGCCTCGCATCCGTCGCTGCGTAGCCGCATCGCCGCGCTCGAAGCGGCCGGCGCTACCTCCGGATAACGCTCTTGAGGCGCGCGATATCGGACTTCGAGATCGCCTGCGCGCCGCGCACGCCGAGCTGCGCGACGGTGACGTACCCGGGGCTCGGACTATACACGATACCGGCATCCGATTCGTTCTTCGCCCGAAACGCGAAGTAGCCGGAGACGGGCGCAATCGGGCTCTGGTCGAAGCTTTGAATGTTGGCATGCGCCGCCGACAAACGCGCGCGCAAACGCGCGATCACACCGCGCGTCGCGCCGTCGTTATCGCCCGGCGGGACGCGGACGATGCTCACGGTCGTCATTTTCGTCCAGCGAGCGTAGGATTCGCCGCCGCGCACGAAATGGAGCAGCATTTGCGAATGGTCCTTCGGTCCGCTCGCGTTCGCCAAGTCGGGAGTTCCGAGCGCCCGGGCGAGTTTGAGATACGGCGGTTCGACGGCTCCGGCGGGCGCCCGCAGCGCGAGCGTCGCGATCGCGACGACCGCCAGGAAGATTTTGTGCATCCGCGGCTCATTCGCGTTGCAGGTCCGCCCACATGCGCGCCACGATTGCGTCCCAGCCGACGTCGCGCGCCCGTGCGATGCCCGCGGCGACGCGCGCGGGCGCCGGGCACGCGGCGGCGGACTCCGCCGCGTCCGCAAAGGCCTGCGGACCGTCGGCGATGAGCACCACCTCGCCGTAGTCCGCAACGACGTCGGCGATCGGGGTGCTGACGACGGGTTTGCCCGCCGCCAAATATTCGGGAGTCTTCGTCGGGGAGATGTTCGCCGTCGCCGCGTTGCGGGCGAACGGCATCAAGGCGACGTCGAAGCCGGCCAAGAGCGACGGGAGCGCCGCGTACGGCATGTGGCCCGTGAAGTGCACGTTCGCGCGCTGCGGCAAGACAGCGGGATCGATTTTGACGACCGGGCCCACGAGAACGACCGAAATCTCCCGGTCCGCGAGCGCAAAAAGGCACCCCAGATCGATGCGCTCGTCGATCACGCCGACGTAGCCGCAAATCGGCGCCGCGAGCGATGGAAGCAGCGGATGGGGCGCGAGCGTGCGCGCGGAGGCGAAGTGCGCGAACTCGACGCCGCTCGGATACAGTTTGACGCGCTCGCCGAGGGCACGGCGCCGCTCGTAGAGCGAACGTCCCCCCGTAAAGATCAGGTCCGCGCTACGCAGCAGCGCGGCTTCCCGTTCGAGCAAGGCCGGCGACGCGAATGCGAACGCCGACAATTCGTCCATACAGTCGAAGACCAGGGGAGCATCGGGCATGGCGTCGGCCAGCCCGAGCATCAGCGGCGTGTAGAGCCACACCAACGGCCGCCGCGAACCGACCCACGACCGTACGGCCGCGACGGTCGCGTCGTCGAGCGCTCCGGCGCCAGGCGCCGGCCGTCGGGGTCGCAGCACCGAGATGCCGCCGCTTTCGCGAATGTCGTCGCGCGCGCCCCCGGCGAGCGGTTCTTCGACGAAGAGAACCGGCATGCGGTGCGCGAGCCGCGTCACGATATGGTGCGGACGCTGATAGACGCCATCGAATCGCAAATGCGAGGCTACGACGATACAGTCGAAGATCATCGGCGACCTCGCTTCGCAGCGATGCGATGTTTGTCATCGCACGCCTCGGGTATCGTTGAGCCATTATGGACCGCAAGCCGACCCAGCCACCGCCCCCACCGTATGCCGAACTGCCATTGCCGGATCTCCTGCGGCAACTTTCGACCGATACAGCGACGCTGGTTCGGCAAGAAGTTCAACTGGCGCGCGCCGAACTGACGGAGACCGGTAAGAAAGCCGCGAAGTCGGCGACGGGTTTTGGCGCCGCGGCGATCTTCGGGCTCGGCGCGTTCGGGGCGTTGACGGCCACGCTGATCGCCGTCATCGCGCTCGCGCTTCCGGTCTGGGTCGCGGCCCTCATCGTCACGATCGTCTACGGCGTCGTGGCGTTCGTTGCTGCGCTGAGCGGAAAGAAGGCGCTGGCCGAGGTGGCACCGCCCGCGCAAACCGTCGAGAGCGTGAAGGAAGACGTCAACGCGGTTCGCGCCGGAGTCGCTCGAGGCCGATGAACGTCGCGCTGCTCAAAGCGACGTGGCAAGCATTTAACGAAGACAAGGCACAGCGACTCGCGGCGGCGATCGCCTATTCGACCATCTTCTCGATCGCGCCGCTGCTCATTCTGGTCGTCGCCATCGTGGGCGGCATTCTCGATGTCGGCGTGGGGCACGGCGGTCATCGAAGTACGCTCAACGCCCTGCTCGCGCAAGTCCGGCAGAGCGCTGGGCCCGGTGCTGCAGATACGGTCAAGGCCTTGATCGAAGGCAGCTTCAACAAGCCCAAACAAGGCTTGATCGCTCAAATCCTCGGCTGGATTTTTTTTATCCTCGGTGCGAGCGGACTGTTCGCGGCCTTGCAAGATGCGCTCAATGCGATCTGGCACGTCGAAGCGACCAAGGGCGGCATCAAACAGATTTTGCGCGATCGCATCGCGTCGTTCGGCATGATCCTGGTGGTCGGTTTCCTGATGCTCGTGACGTTTGCGGCGAACGCCACAATCTCGTTCGTCAGCGCGCATTTTTTAAATGCCATCCCCTTCGCCGCGAACCCCATCGTCGTGTCGACGATCGATCAGATTATCAGCATCGCGATCGTTACGGTCATCTTCGCCCTGATCTACAAAGTGCTGCCCGACGTTAACATCGCGTGGCGGGACGTGTGGATCGGCGCGGGGGTTACCGCCGTATTGTTCGTCGTCGGGGAAGCGCTGATCGGCCTGTATATCGCTCATGGCGGCATCGCATCGGCGTACGGCGCGGCGGGATCGTTGCTGGTGGCGCTGATCTGGATCTACTACTCGGCGTTAATTCTTTTGCTGGGTGCGGAGTTCACGAAGGTGTATGCGACCGATGCAACCCTCACGGTTCCGGCGACGATCCGACACGTGAGCGATCAGCCGGCGGGGGTCGACCCGCGCAAGGCCGCCGTGGCCGCAACTTCGGCGGCCGCCACGTCTGCGGCGGGAAAGGATGAGCGTGACGCGGCCGCCCCGTCGCCTCCGGATGCTGCGACGATCCGAGCGCAAATCGAGGAAACGCGCGAACGGCTGGCCGGAACGGCCGAAGCGCTCGCATATAAGGTCGACGTTCCGTCGCGCCTCAAACACGATGTGGCGCAACGGGTCGACGCCGTGAAGTCCGTGCTCGGCGTTGCGAACGATGGCACGCGGCCCGTGCGGCCTTCCGACGACTAGACGCTCACGCGACCACGGACGAAGCGCGGGTGCCGAGCCAAGTCGCGAGGTCGGTCTTGCGTCCGTCGTAAGCGGCGGTTCGTAACTCCTTGCGCAATTCACCGAACGTCCCGAACGCTTCGGCAAAGGCATCGTGTTTGTGAATCGATTCGTAGTTGACTTGCGTGGCTTTGACGAACGCGCGATCGGGAAAGTCCGAATACACGTCGAGCACGCCCGACAGGATGCCGCGCACCACGTCTTCGACGAATTTCGGATTGTGATGCGCCTTGTTGACGATGAAAAATTCGTCGGGCCGCTTGAGCAAATCGTACGTCTCACTCGACATCGCGTTTTCGACGATCTCCACGAGGTCTTCGGCGAGAATGTCGCCATCGCGCTCGTCGCCCGTGCCCACGAGCACCGAGCCGAGCCCGCGCTGATTGTGGGTCGCTACCGGCAGCGCATCGAGCGCGCGAGCGGCGTCGCGTTCGGAGAAACCGGCTTCCGTCAACTCGCGTAAGCTATGTTCGCGGACCATCGCCTGTGCGCACGGGCACGCCGTCATGCCTTCGGCTTCGACGCCGATCGCGCGGCGCACGCCGGAATGGTCGGCGTGTGCGATGCCGATCAGCGCGTAGGTTTCTTCGCCGCGCTTTCCGCTGACGGGCGTCCAACGTTCGAGGCCGAACTCGGCGCGCAAACGCACGTCGGCCCGTAGCGCTTTTTGCGAGCCGACGATCTCGCGTGCGATCGTACTGACCACGTCTTCGATACGGCCCGGCTTATCCGCGCGGGATAGCACCTCGAGCGTGGCCTCTTCGAGCAACTCGGAAAAACGCGACATGTGCACGCCGGCGCGATCGGGAGCGAGATCGGCGACCATCGTGAACTCGCCGTTAAAAACGGTCTCGCGGCGGCCGACGTCGAGCCGAACCATGCGTTTCACACGCGAAACGCCGACGCGATTGATCGAGAGCCCGACGTCGGGCGCTTCTTCTTGCCGGTTGGCGAAGAAATGCAGCGACCGCTTCTTCTTCGTGACATGGTCTGCGGCGGCGCGCGCGGCGAGCTCACCAACGGTCTTACCGGACCGCGGTTCCCGGGCATCGGGTGCGATCTCGGCGAGCGGGATGAGATTGAAGGCGCGCTCCGCCAGATACGGATGCGGCACTTCGAACCGGCCGAAATCGCGGACGAGGTCGCCGAAGATCAGAATGTCGATATCGATCGGCCGGGCGGCGAGATGCTGCGGACGCTGGCGGCCGACGGCAGCTTCGACCGCCCGCAGCATCGCCTCGAAGGCGAGCGGCTCGAGATCGGTGCGCACGGCCGCCGCCACGTTAAAGAACGCGGGACCGGTCACGCCGAGAGCCGGCTCGGTTTCGAAATACGACGAGACGGCATCGATCGCGCACGTCGCGCGCAGCTTTTGCAGCGCCTGTAAGATATTGCCTTGCCGGTCGCCGAGGTTGGAGCCGAGCCCGAGGTACACGGTACGCATCGCAGTTTTAGCATTCCGGCCTGCAGCGAAGGTTCCGCTACCCGGGCGTGCCGGGCATGCGCGGCGCTAAAGGCAGCGTCGCCCGCCGATCGGCCCGCACTGCGGCGAGCATCGTAGCGAGTTGAACCGTTTCGGCGACATCGTGAACGCGCACGAGCGCGGCCCCGGCGACGATACCGAGCGCCGCCGTCGCGAGTGACGGCACGAGCAATTCGTCGGACGGCCGGTCGAAGACCCGTCCGATGAAGCTCTTGCGGCTCGTTGCGAAAAGAATCGGATAGCCGAGCGAGCGCAGATCGCCGAAGCGCGCGAGAATCTCGAGATCGGTCCGCGGCTCTTTGCCGAATTCGAACCCCGGATCGATCGCGATAGCGTCGGCGGCGACGCCTGCGGCGCGTGCTCGATCGGTACGCTCGCGAATGAAGTCCAGGATCTCGGCGAGCGCGTCATCGTACGCGTACGCGGGCGCGCGCACGTTGAGCTCGCCTTTGAGGTGCATGACGACGAGCCCGGCATCGTAGCGCGCGACGACGCCCGCGAGCGCCTGGTCCGCAAGTCCGCTGCAATCGTTGATCACATGCGCGCCCGCGTCGAGCGCGGCTTCGGCAACCGACGCGCGAAACGTATCGATCGAGAGTATGGCTCCGATTCGATCGCGCACGAGCGCGCGCACGACGGGTACCACCCGATCGCGCTCTTCCTCCGCCGCGATCTGCGGATTCCAATGGGCGTACGATTGGCCGCCGATATCGATGACGTCGGCGCCGAGCGCGACCATCTCCGCGGCCCGTTCCCGCGCGCGGTCGACGCCGCTATAACGGCCGCGATCGTGAAACGAATCCGGCGTGACGTTGACGATACCCATCACCTTGGCACGGGTTGCGAAGTCCAGCGTCGACGCCCGTGCGCGCAGCCGCGTCGGGCGCGCGCGATCCGCGTCGAACGCGCGCGCGAGTTCGTCGGCGATCGCGCGCGCCGGCTCGCCGAGCGACGTGCGCGCAGTTTCGAGTGCGGCTCGCGAGCCCGCAAAGACGACCCGGCCGTCGGCGGCGCGCGCGAAGGCCCCGGCCGCGCGGAACGCCGCGGCGGCTAGCTCCGCTTCTGGAGCTTCGCACGCGACGACGGCAAGTACGGTAGTCGCACGCGCCAATGCGGCGTCCACGTCGGCTGCGTCGAGGTAGGCACCCGCCCGTTCGTGCGCCGTCGTACCGGCCTCGCTACTGAGAACGCGCGCGTTGAGTCGCGGTATCGCTAAGCCCCTCTGACGGCGCCCGGGTCGAGGGCGTGCCGCACGCGGCTGCGCACGTCTTCGAGATGCGCGCGGGTCGCATCGTCGAGATGCGGGGAACGCAGCGCGACGTCGACCGTGCGTGCGAGGCGCCGTAGATGAAAGCTCGCGAGCGGCGCCGTTTCGCTCGGATAGCCGATCGCCTGAACGATGAAGCTCGGTGCGAGAGCGAAGGCGACGAGCAGATTGGTATAGCGCCGTTGCAACGCCCGGTGCAGTGGATCGATGCGCGCCGTCTGCGGCAGCACGTCGTCCCACGCGGCGGCCTGCATCCAGTCGAAGAGGTCGGTGAGCCCCATCACACGTTCCCCCGGCGCCGTCTTATACTGTTCGTCGGCGAGACGGCTCATCGTATCGGGTGAGAACATCGCATACATCACGGTATCCTGTATGCTCGCTACCGTTTCTTCCACTGGAAAATCCGGCCGTTCGATGCGGTCGACGCCGCGATGGAGGTAGTGGTTGGCCCCGAGATCCGCGAGCAACTGCGGTGGAAAGTGCAACGCTCGGCTCGAGAAAACGTTATCGGAGAGCAGTGCGAAAGCGCGCCGCGACTCGGTGCGCGGCACCGGCCGAAACGGTCTGGCGCCGCCCGGCTGGCCACGATGATCGCGCGACGTGTACGTCCCGCCCACGAATTTTTCCGCCAGCATCGCCGCACGCTGGTACGAGCGCAGCATCGTCGTAAAGGTCTGACGCTCTTCGTAATACGGACGACCGTCCCGCGGATAGGTCCGATCGAGACGCGCGACGAGATCGCGGGTGACGGCGAATTGATTCGCATCGAAGGCGAGCGGGTCGCTCGAGAGATGGTACGTTGCGACGCGCGGATCGACGGCGAGCGGACCGTTGGCATCTTCGTCGGTCGCATAGGCATAACGCGGCTGAGAACTTTCGTTCGCAATCGCGTGCAGGGCGACGGCTTCATCGGCGGGACGACGGACGTTCGGAAAGGTCGCGTACCCGTAGCGAATGGCCCACTCGTCGTACGGTCCCAGCCGCAACTGAAAGTATTCGCCTTGCGGCGTCCCCGGCGCCGACAAATTGGTCGGCGTGTAGCCCATCACCGATCCGACGATGCCATGCGCTCGCCCGAACTCACGATCGTGGATCTGGTGCAGCGAGTACAGCGTGGCGGATACGAAGTTGTGCCGCAACCCGAAATTGTGGCCGGATTCGTGGAGGACGACCGACTGGAGCCAATCCTCCGCATACCGTTCCATCGCGGCGGGCGTCGCACCCAGCGCCCGGAGCGCCACGCTGCCGGTCGCCGCGAAGTCCGCCGAATCGGCTGCGAACGTGTCGCACGCGGCCGTATCCGGGCACTCCAAAGTCGTCGTCGCACCGAGCGGTACGCCCGAAACGTCGCGCGACACGGCGCGCGCCGGCACGACGGTATCGGTGAAGCCGCGTTTGACCGAACGTAACGCTTCGCCGTCGATCACGATCTCCACGCGCAGAATTTCCCCGGTGCGCGGATCCTCGACGTGCGGCCCGTACGCCGCGAACGCGGCGCGGTCGCTCGTAATCCAGCGAACGGTCGAATAGCGCACGTCGTCGGGGTCCCACGCCGGATCGGCCGGCTGATCGCGCACGTCGATCGCATTGGGAATACCGACGCGTGCGAACGCCGCGTTCCAAGCGAGCAACGCGCTTCGAATGGCGGGTTTGTACGGTGCCGGAATTTCGTTCGTCAAGTAATAAACGATCGGCCCGTTCTTGAAATCCCAGCGATCGATGTACCGGAGGAACGGCGTCGCGAGGCGATCGTCGTCGAAGCGCTTCTGCGCGGTGATGAAATATCCGACGCGGTCGTCGGCGAGGCGCGGCACGTAGCCGTCGTCTATCGGTCCGTCGACGAGCGAATAGTGCATGCGCAGACGCACGCCCCGACCGTCGGGGGCGCCGCTGAGGCCGCCGGGCGGCCCGGAAAACGCGAGGCTCGCCAGCAATTCGTCGTTTTTCGGAAACGCTTTCGTGCGCTCGACGTACGATTTCGTCGCATCTACGGAGAAGCGCGGCGGTGCCGGACCGCCGAAGAGCAACAGCGGTCCGGAGCGGCCGCCGATATCGCGTCCGACGTTTTCGAAATCGGTTAAGAAAAAAGCCGCGGAGACAACGACCCGCTTCGTCGCCTCATCCTCGGCGGCGATCGGCGTACTATTGATGACGGAATCCGTCACGGAAATCGCGAGCGCATTCGCCGCCGCACTATTGGCCGGCGCCGAAAAATCAGCGTTTTTCTGGACCCATAAAACGCGTTTGCCGACGCGTTTGAACTCCATCACGAACGTCGGATAGATGCGGCCGGCAAACGCTTCGGAGCCGACGCCCGAGGCGAGCACGGGAGCGACGATATACGGATGATCGAACTGCGCCGGTCCGAGATCGAAATAGATATCGTCGTCTTTTTTGAGGATGTCGATCAGGCCGGTCTGGCGTTCGGTCTTCTTCACGAACGTCGCGTACGGCTGCGGCATGCCGATTCCGAGGACGCCCGGGAGGCCGGCCGCGGCCGCGGCGGCCGCTGCGGCCGGCGCTCCGCCTGGAGCGGCTGAGGGGAGCCGCGACGGCAGAGCGGATGGCCCACCCGAGGGCGCGGCGGATGGAACGCCCGACGGCATGCTCGACGGTGCGGCGGACGGCGGAGCCGATGGCGAGATCGACGCGATGGGGCTCGGGACCGGCCCCGTCGCTGCCGAAGCAGGCGCGAAGCCGGTGAGTGCGAGAGCGATGACGACCGGAGCGAGAAGACGAGCGATCACGCGGCTAGGCCCTTTACGCGGGGGGACGGGAGCCGAGGGCTACGCCTTCAGACTGCGCTTCCCCGCTTGCTTCGCGCTTTCCGTATCGCCACGGGCGCCGCAGAGAACGCTTTCACGATTCGGCGTGTTCAGAGCACTGTGTTAAACGATCCGACGCCGTCCACGACCGCAACCGCCACCTTCGCGGCAGGCTGCTTTTGGGGCATCGAAGCCGCCTTTCGCGAATTGCCCGGTGTCCTCGACGCCGTTTCCGGATATACGGGCGGCCATACCGTCAATCCGACGTATCGGGACGTGTGCGGCGGCCGGACGGGGCACGCCGAGGCCGTCAACGTGCTCTTCGATCCGGCTCGCGTTTCGTATGACGACTTGCTGGACGCGTTTTGGTCGCTCCACGACCCGACGACGAGTAACCGTCAGGGTCCCGATGTCGGCTCGCAGTATCGTTCGGCGATCTTCTACCACGGCAGCGACCAACGCGAGCGAGCCGTAGATTCGAAGACGCGCGAGGATGCGAGCGGCCGGCATCACGCGCCGATCGTGACCGAGATCGTGCCCGCGCAGACGTTCACTCCCGCCGAAGATTACCATCAGCGGTACTTTCAGAAAAATGGGATCGCCGCGCACTAGAGCGGCTAAACGGCGGCGGCTCCCGGCACCCGTTTGCGCCGCCCGCGCCAACGCCGTTGATTGCGCTTCTTCGCACCGAGGGCTGCGGGGCGTTGCGCCGGTGCGACGTCGACGGCTTCGATACGTTCGGTGGCCGCCGCGATAGCGTCGGGCAAGCTAGGCGCGCTGACGAGCACGTGAGCGGCACCGCGACTTTCCTTGATCGTCGCCACCCACTCCTCACCGCGTCGCATCACTTCGACCACGTGCGCTTCGACTGCGATCGAACGGCGGTCGACGTTGAGCGTGCGCAGCGCCCACGCGTCGGCATTTTGGTGCGGCTTATTCTCTTTTGAAATAGCGACGAGGCTGGCGAACTTCTCGGCGAAGTTCGCAATACGACGGCCTTCGCGATCGCGCGCGACGCGCTGCGGCGCTCCTTCGAGACGCCAATGTTCCGCGGTAATCATCTGCCAGGCAGCGATCTGCTGCGCTTTCGCCCGCGGCCGATCGAGCTCTGCGAGTGCTTCTGCGATCGCTTCGGCCGTGCGCGCGCGGGCAGCTTCGCGCGGTGCGCGATCGAAGAGCTTTTCGTAATTCTCGGCGACTTCGGAGACCGGCCGGCCCTGGATGTCGATCTGGGCGGGCAGGCCCCAGAGCGTCGGTAACGTGACCAGCTGATGGCGCCGTGCCTGATCGACGATATCGACGATCGTCGCGAACGACTTACGGCTTTGACCGAGCCACACGCGCCGCGCTTCGGCCGTCGGAAAACTCGAAACGATAAACGCGTCTTCGTCGAGCGGCCGTAATCCGCGACCCGTTACCTGCGTGTACAACGTCGTCGATTTCGTCGGGCGGGCATTGATGATCGCCTCGATCGACGGGACGTCGAACCCTTCGAGGTAGAGTCCGCAATTGACCAGCACGTCGATCGCCGTGCCGCGAAAACCGGCGACGATCCCTTCGCGTTCGGCTTGCGGCGTATCCCCGCTCGCGAAGGCCGCCTTGATACCGGCATCTTTAAAGAGTTGCGCGATATTGCGCGCGTGCTCCACGGAAGCGGAGAAGACGAGGGTCTTCTTGCCCGGCACGAGGCGGCGATATGCATCGAGGACCGCGAGATTGCGCTCGTCGGTATCGACCGCTTCGGCGAGTTGACCGATCACGAAATCGCCGGCGCGCGAAGCGACTGCGTCGAGATCGACGTCGGTGTTCACCGCATAGGAACGTACGGGCACGAGATAGCCCGCTTCGATCGCGGCGCGCGCATCCATCGTATACACGATGTCGGGAAAGATCTCGGTGAGCCGGACGCCGTCGCCACGATACGGCGTCGCCGTGAAGCCGAGAACCATCGCATCTGGGCGCTTGAGAAGAATCTTATCGACGATCGCACGATACGTCGGCGCCGCCGCGTGATGCGCCTCGTCGATGACGAAGAGCGCGATGCGACGTCCGAACTTCGTCACGAAGCGCGCGAGCCGCGCGCCGGTAAGGGTCTGCACGGTCGCGACGATGATCGTACAATCGTCCGCCGCGACGTCGCCGGACTTTTCGACGCCGACGACGGCATCGGGATTCTGCGCTTTCATCTTTTCGACGAGCTGTTGGATCAATTCGTCGCGATGCGCGACCACGAGCGTCACATCGCCCGGGCGCAACTCCAGGAGATCCGGTAAGGTCGCGATCACGACGGATTTGCCGAGGCCCGTCGCCAGCGAAACGAGTTGCGCGCGAAAGCCGCGCTTACGCGCATCGACAATCGCCTGCTGCGCTTCGACTTGATACGGTCGCAAGCGTAGGGTACTGAAATTCAAGGTCGGGCCCTGTTCATCACGCGGTGGTGATATTTATCGCGACCTACGGAGCTACAGCTCGACGCGGGCGCTTGGGTGGTGATTAGGAAGATCCGGCGGCAATTCCCGCCTGCGGCTTACGGTTCGATGGCCGCCTCGCGGTCGGCGGCCAATTGCTGGCGATATTCTTTCTCCGTGGCGATCCAGCTTGCGAAGCGCCCTTCGAACACTTCGGGACGCAGCAACATGATATCGCGAAACGCTTCGAAGCTTTTTTCGTGGTATTCATGATATTTGCCCAGGAGCTCGGGCCCCGATACGATGCCCTTTTCGATCACGACGTCGGCGAGCGCCCGCAAGCGTACGCGCAAGAACGAGATCGTATCGAGCATGTTGCCGAAGAGTTCGAGTCCGACGGTATCGGATTCTTCGACCACGGGCAGCGCCGGTTCGCTTTGCGGCGGATTGGCCAATGCGAGGGCACGCGCTTCACCGAGGGTCCGAAAGGACGTGCCGAAGGCGCCCCATTGGAGTTCGCCTCCCGGGGCGATGCTGTAACTGAAGTTCTGCCCCGCAAGCAAGAACGCGACGAGTTCCGCATCGTCCTTTTGCAGCAGGTAGCCGTCCGGCAAAATCGCGCTACGCCGGGTCGGCTCGAGGACGCCGTCGTGCGGCCGTTCGTCCAAGACGGAACTCCTTCAAGAAAAGACGGGCGTGGTGACCGTCTCGTCGGTACCTTCGGCTCCGCAGGACGAACCCCTTAGCGATAGACTACAGCAGCGCCCGCCGCAGATCGGCGAGCGCGGCTGCCAGCGTGGCATTGAAACGCGCTGCCAGCGCCCCGTCGATGACCCGGTGGTCGTACGAGAGCGATAGCGGCAGGAGCAAGCGCGGCACGAACGCCGTGCCGTTCCACACGGGCCGCAGCGCCGAACGGCTGACGCCGAGGATCGCGACTTCGGGCGCGTTGACGATGGGCGTAAACGACGTTCCCCCGATGCCGCCGAGACTCGAGATCGTAAAGGTCGCACCTTGCATATCCGTCATCCCAAGTTTTCCGTCGCGCGCCTTTGCGGCGAGCGCCGACGTTTCGGTCGCGATGGCGAGAACGCCCTTGGTATCCGCGCCGTGGAGGACGGGCACCATCAGCCCGTGCGGCGTGTCGGCCGCGAAGCCGATGTTGTAATAGCCTTTGCGAATCAACGTCTCGCCGTCGAGCGAACTATTGACGTCGGGATGCGCCCGCAGTGCGACCACCGCCGCCTTGATCACGAACGCGAGCATCGTTACTTTGGCGCCCGGCGATTCCACATTGAGTTGCTTGCGAAACGCTTCGAGAGCGGTGATGTCGGCTTCGTCGTTATTCGTAACGTGCGGAATCGAAATCCAGTTGCGATGCAGATTCGGTCCCGACAGCTTGCGAATGCGCGAAAGCGGTACGACTTCGACCGGGCCAAATTTCGTGAAATCGATTTTCGGCCACGCCGGAAGATCGAACGGCAGGCCGCCGGAAACGGGCCGCCCCGCCGCGGCCGCGAGCGCCGTCTTGACGAAGCCTTGCACGTCTTCGCGCGTGACGCGCGCGTGCGGTCCGCTGCCGCGTACGCCATGGAGGTCGACACCCAGTTCGCGTGCGAAGCGACGGATGGCTGGGCTCGCATGCACGATGCCGTTGCGGGCCGGCGGCTCGGCATGCGCGGCCGCGGCCGGCAAGTCGCTACGCGGACTCGGGGCATCCGGCGGCGCGGCTCCAGGGGCGCCGTAGGATGACGGAACCGCAGCCGCGGGACTCGCCGGCGCGGGCGCCGCTGCGCTCGGCGCCGGCGCGGCCGGTGTCGCGGCGGGCGCCAGGGGAGCGCTCGCCTCGAGCACGGCAACCAGGGTACCCATCGAGACACGATCGCCGATCTTGAGCTCGATGGCGCGGATCGTACCGCTCGCACTCGCCGGCACGTCCATCGACGCTTTTTCCGATTCGAGCGTTACGAGCGGCGTCTCGAGCTCGACGCGATCGCCGACGGCGACGAGCACGTCGATGACTGGAATGTCCTTAAAATCGCCGATATCGGGGACACGCAATTCCACCGGCGCCGTCGCGCCGTTGGATGCGGCCGGTGCGGCAGGTGCGCTCGGTGCGCTCGCGGCCGGTGCCGCAGGCGCTGCGGGGACATCCGCAACGGGCGCGTCGGAATCGCTCCCGGCCGCCTCGAGCGTGATGAGCGCGGAACCTTCGGAGACTTTGTCGCCGACCTTCACCGCGACGCTGCGCACCACGCCCGCGTGCGAGGACGGGACTTCCATCGTCGCCTTTTCCGATTCGATCGCTACGAGCGGATCTTCGAGCGCGACGACGTCGCCCGGTTTGACCAACACGTCGACGATCGGCACGTCGTGGAAGTCGCCGATATTGGGCACGCGGATGTCGAGTGTCATATTACACCGTCACCGGATTCGATTTGTTCGGATCGATCGCGAGCGTTGCGAGCGCTTCGCCGACGAGGCGACGTTCGATCGTGCCTTCGTCGGCGAGCGCTTTGAGCGCGGCGAGCGCGATCCAGCGGCGATCGACTTCGAAGAAATCCCGGAGCTTCCGCCGGTAATCGCTGCGCCCGTAGCCGTCCGTGCCGAGCGCATGAAAGCGACGCTCGACGAAGGGCCGGATCTGCTCTGCATACGATTTGAGATAATCCGTCGCGGCGACCAGCGGTCCGGCGCGGCCCGCGAGCATCTGCGTGACGTACGGCAGGCGCGGTTCGTCCCCGGGATGCAACAGGTTCCAGCGTTCGGCGGCGAGCCCGTCGCGACGCAACTCGTTGAAGCTCGTCGCGCTCCAGACGTCGGCTGCGACGCCGAAATCCCCGAGCAGGTCCGCGGCCGCTTCGACCTCACGCAGGATCGCGCCCGAGCCCATCAACTGCACGCGCGGACGGCGATCCTCACGGCCGGCTTCGCGCAGCAGATAGCCGCCGCGCAAAATTCCCTCTTCGACGCCCGCCGGCATCTCCGGATGCGCGTAGTTTTCATTTAGTACGGTAATATAATAGTAGACGTCTTCTTGCTCTGCATACATGCGGCGTAGGCCATCCTGCACGATGACGGCGAGCTCGTAGCCGTACGTCGGGTCGTAGGAGACGCAGTTCGGCATGAAGGCGGCCGTAAGCTGGCTGTGCCCGTCTTCGTGCTGCAGCCCTTCGCCGTTGAGCGTCGTGCGCCCGGACGTACCGCCGATCAAGAAGCCGCGGCTGCGCATATCGCCCGCCGCCCATGCGAGATCGCCGATGCGCTGGAAACCGAACATCGAGTAAAAAATGTAGACCGGGATCATCGGCACGTCGCTTACCGAATAGCTCGTGGCCGCCGCAATCCACGAACATAGGGCTCCCGCTTCGTTGATGCCTTCTTGGAGGATCTGTCCCTTGACGTCTTCGCGATAATACATCAGTTGCGCGGAGTCTTGCGGCTTATAGGTCTGTCCGAGATGCGAGTAGATACCGAGTTGCCGGAACATGCCTTCCATGCCGAACGTGCGCGACTCGTCGGCGACGATCGGCACGACGCGTGCGCCGATCTCTTTATCCCGAACCATTACGGACAGCAAGCGCACGAACGCCATCGTCGTCGAGATCTCGCGCTCGCCCGAACCGCGCAGTTGCGTCTCGAAGGCCGAGAGTTCGGGCACCGTCAGGGCCGTCGAGGTGCGGCGGCGTTGCGGCACGCTGCCGAGCGCGGCCGTGCGCTCGCGTAAATATTTCGCCTCGGCACTATCGTCGGGCGGCCGATAGAACGGCATGCGCGGCAGATCCGTATCGGAAACCGGAATCGAGAAGCGATCGCGAAACTGTCGCATCGCTTTGATATCGAGGTGCTTCTGCTGATGCGCGATATTTTGTGCTTCGCCCGAGGAACCCATCCCGTAACCCTTGATCGTCTTGGCGAGCACGACGGTCGGTACGCCTTTGGTCTTCACCGCCGCATCGTAGGCCGCATACACCTTACGCGGATCGTGGCCGCCGCGTTGCAGCGCCCAGATTTGTTCGTCGCTCCAATCGGCGACCAGCGCCGCCGTTTCGGGATAGCGTCCGAAGAAATGGTCGCGCACGTATTTGCCGTCGTTGGCCTTGAACGTTTGATAATCGCCATCGACGCACTCGCCCATCAATTGAACGAGCCGTCCCGTGTGATCCCGTTCCAACAGCGGATCCCAATTGCTGCCCCACACGACTTTGACCACGTTCCAGCCGGCGCCGCGAAACTCACGCTCGAGTTCTTGGATGATGCTGCCGTTGCCGCGCACCGGACCGTCGAGGCGCTGGAGATTACAATTGACAACGAAGATGAGGTTATCGAGCCCTTCGCGCGCCGCGACGGAGATGGCTCCGAGGGATTCGGGTTCGTCCGTCTCGCCGTCGCCGAGGAAACACCAGACCTTGCGGCCTTCCGTATCGGCAAGTCCGCGATTATGAAGATACTTAAGGAATCGCGCTTGGTAGATCGCTTGGATCGGGCCGAGGCCCATCGATACGGTCGCGACCTGCCAGAAGTCCGGCATCAGCCAGGGATGCGGATACGATGAGAGCCCGCCGCCATCGACCTCCTGACGGAAGCGCGCCAACTGCTCTTCGCTGATGCGGCCGTCGAGATACGCGCGGGCGTACACGCCCGGCGACGAATGTCCCTGAAAGAATACGAGGTCGCCGCCGAAATCCGCCGACGGAGCGCGGAAGAAATGATTGAAGCCGACGTCGTACAGCGTCGCCGAGGAGGCAAAGCTAGCGACGTGGCCGCCGAGCTCGGAACTCGTTTCGTTCGCGCGCACGACCATCGCCGCGGCGTTCCAACGAATGTAATGCCGAATGCGCGTTTCGAGCTCTTCGCTGCCCGGCATCTGCGGCTGCTGCGCGACCGCAATCGTATTGACGTACGGCGTCTTGACGCCGAGTTCGACGTGCGCGCCGCCGGCTTGCGCGCGCTCCACGATGCGCTCGACGAGCTGACGGGTGCGCGCGGGCCCCTCGTGCTCGAGCACGCCGTCGAGCGCGTCGAGCCACTCCTGCGTTTCGTGCGGGTCCGGGTCGGCGAGTCGAACATCCGTCATAGCGGCCTCTTGAAGCAGACCGTCGGCGATACCCGCCCCTGGACCACTCCGCTTCGTGCCTTGGAGCCATCCAATAAGCCTAGAGGCAGTAAGAAGGGCGCCGCAGTCATAACACGCCGACGATGCCGAGCGCTCGCAACCGCGCGTTGTATCTTCTCGGAAGCGTCTGCGGCAACGTTGCTTTTCAGGTTCAAAGCGTCGCGATCGCCTGGCACGTTTTCTCACTCGGGCATCGCCCGCTCGATCTCGGCCTCGTTGGGCTCGCGCTGTTTCTTCCGTCGTTTCTCTTTGCGCTGCCCGCAGGCGTGTTCGCCGACCGGCACGACCGGCGGCACGTCGTAGCCGGCAACGCCGTCGCCGAAGGGCTCGGAACGCTCGCACTTGCCGCCGCGGTCATCACGCACGTGACGGCGATTCCCGTATATCTCGGTCTTATTCGGGATCGGAACCGCCCGGGCGTTCGAAACACCGGCCGCTCGCTCGATTTTGCCGTCACTCGTCACGGCCGGCGAGTTTGTGCGCATGCAAGCCGCCTTCTCGTCGATTCGTGCGCTCGTCCGCATCGGCGGGCCCGCGCTCGGCGGACTGCTCGTCACGCTCTCCCCGGCGCTCGCGCTCGGCGTCGCGACGGCCCTCATCGCCGCGTACGCGCTCCTGTTCGGCGCTTTAACGCTCGCGCCGGTCGTGCGCCGGACGACATCGGCGACGTGGCGCGATGCGTTCGAAGGATTGCATTTCGTGCGCACACGGCCGGTCATCGCGGGCGCCCTTTCGCTCGATCTCTTCGCCGTTCTCTTCGGCGGCGCGACGGCGCTCTTGCCGGCCTTCGCCGACGGAATTTTCGGTGTCGGGCCGGCGGGACTCGGAGCGATGCGCGCGGCGCCCGCCGTCGGCGGGGCGCTCGTCGCTGCATTCATCGCGCGGCGGCCGCTCGAACGCCGCGTCGGCGGCGTGCTGCTGATTGCGGTTGCCGGATTCGGACTTGCGACGATCGCCTTCGGCCTATCGCGCGATTTTCGATTCTCGCTTGTCTTACTCGCAATCGTCGGCGGGACCGATATGATCAGCGTCGTCATTCGCAGCGGCCTCGTGCAACTCGCCACGCCCGACGCGATGCGCGGCCGCGTCAACGCGGTCGAAAACGTTTTTATCGGAGCATCGAACGAACTGGGCGAATTCGAGTCGGGCACGCTTGCGGCGTTCGTCGGCGTCGTGCCGGCCGTCGTCCTCGGCGGCGTCGGCACGCTCGCAATCATCGCGCTGTGGGGCACCTTCTTTCCGGCGCTTCGCAGCGCCGATCGTTTCGTCGAAGCGGCCGTTGCCGACGGGGCGCGCGCGAGCGGCGCATCGGCACGCGCGCCGACGACGCGCTCGGAAAAGCTATAGGCGCTGCTGCAAACGAACGTAGATCGCGCGCGCGTTCGGATACGACGACGCAATGTAGCCGGCCGTCCCGTACGTCCACGGCAGCGCCTGGGTGCGGCCATCGCGCGTCGGCACGCCGTTGCCGAGTGCGTACGGCTTCGTGAGCGCACAATCGGGGGCGCCGCCGAGTCGTCCGCACAGCGCCGCGGCGTAGGAGCCGCCTTTATAACCCGGTGGTCCGATCAGATACGGATTGCCTTGCACTTGCGTGGGCCGCGCATTGCCGAAGAGGTTGACGACGTCGACGACCAGCGACGTCGCGCCGCCGAACGCGGCCCGCATCCGCAGCGAAGCCAAGAGCTGCGGCGCAGAGCGAAGCGTGTTGGGATCGTTGCGTTCGGGCGTGCCGAGCGTCCCGACGTACGGATTCGTCGCGGCGTCGAACGGTTTCGCCGGATCGGTTAGAAAGTAATAGTTGAAACCTGGATTGATGTAATTGTCGTTTGCGAGTCGCACGGGGGCGCCGGTCTTGGAATCGAACGCGAAGACGCTGCGCCCGTTGCCGTAGGGATACCCCGTCTCGTAGGAGAGCGAGGGGGAAATCGTCACCCGCGCGCTCGGACGAAAATCGAACGATGCGACGGCCGAAAAGTCCGGCACGTAACCGAGCGGAAAGAGATGGCCCGCGGCGATCGCCGGCGCGTTGAGTGCGTTGTAGCCGAATTGCGAAGCGCTCGACGAGAAGCCGTGCGTATACGTGCCGCCGAGCGAAAAGCCGCCCGTCGCCACCGAGAATTCGAGCCCGTGCACGAGCAGATTGCCGGCGTTGGTCGGAACGCCGACGCCGCTCGCGTTATCGCCGGATTGCGTCGCGCCTCGGAAGTTGAACGGCAACACGTCGACGAGATTGCGCTCGTTTTTTGCAAAGTAGCCGAGCCGTGCGCGCACGCCGCCGGTACGTTGTACCGCGACCTGCAACGTATCCCCCGACTCCGGTGCGATCGTCACGAACGGCGTACCCGCGTCCAAGCGCTCGGCCTCGAGCGGATTCGGCGCCTGCGTCGTGTGATCGTATGTCAGCAGCAACGCCGTCTTCGGCGCGAACGTGTAATTGAGCCCGAGATGCGGATCGACGGCAGCGACGCCGTAGCGATGGCCGTCGCTGCGCACGATCCACGTGCCGTTCGCGCGCAACGTGCTCGTGAGCGCGAGGCGGCTCGTCGGAGAATAGCGGTCGGAGACGTAGCCGAGATACGAGTTCAGGATCGGATGCGAGACGATCGCGTTGTCTTCGGTGGGAACGAGCTGATCCAGGTTGGAAGCTTGCGTGCGCACTTCGGCGCCGTAGCTCAATTCGTGATAGCGGCTCGCGACGTCCGCGATATCGATGCCGAGCCCGAAGAGCCGCGCGTTCTGATTGCCGTAATAGGAGACCGGACCGTTCGGAAACGACAGATCGTCGAAGAACGGCGCTCGCGTCTGCGAACCATACTCCGAGCCATACGCCTGCACGCGCACGGTCGCGCGATCGTACGAACGCAGGAGTTGAATTTTCTGCACGCCGTAGGTTCCGCGAATTCGCGTGGGCGTTGCGACGGCCGCATCCGCGCTCGGAGCGCCGGGAAACGCGGTCGTAGCGCCCGCGAATGCGCCGTAGGTTTGGCCCGCGAACGGCGTGCCGTACTGATCGTACACCGCTTGACCTTCGAGGGTCGATAGGGCGAGTTCGTCGCGCGTGCCGAACTTGATATGGGCGTTCGCGCCGACCGACCACGTCGCGCGGCTCGAAAGCGATAGTCCGTACGTCGCGGCCTCGACGGGATAGAACGTGTGGCCGTCACCGTATTGAATCGCTTCGTTGCCGGTTTCGACGTCGAAGGCGTAGCGGCGGCGCAGATCCGGCGTCGCCCAGCGGCGCTGGAATTCCGACTGATGCGAGCCCGGTACGACGCCGAGCGAAAGCGTCAATAACGCTTGCTCGGGATAGACGCCGGTGGCCGGAATTTCATCGACCACGCCCGCGAGACCCTGATTGCTCGAACTCGAAAGGCCGCCCGTCGTAATCTGCGTATAGCCCAAACCCGTCGAGGGCAACTGCGCTCCGACGACGTTGCCGCCGGGTTCTGCGATGAGCGCTTGGGGCACCGGCACCGCATCGTAGCTGAACACCGTGTCTTTGACTTTGCCGCCCTGCAGGATGACGTTGGCGAACTGATCCTGTTGCACGCCCGGCGCCGCCGCCACCGCACCTTGGACGGTGCCCTGCGCGTACGACCCGAGCCCCGACGACGACGCCCCCGGCAGCCCGCGCGCGGCGTCACCCGTAATGCGAAAAACGTCTTGCGTTTCGCCGAAGCCGCTGCCGCCCAGGGCTCCGCGCGCCGCGACCCGTCCGATCTCACGGAGAACGCGCACGAGCGTCGCATCTTCGGCGACGCGTCCGCCCGGCAAGACCGTGACGCCGGCGATGGCGTACGCTTCGTAACCGGCGCGCGCGAAAGACAGTGCGTACGTATCGGGCGCGACGCCGAGCAGCAGATAGCGCCCGTCCGCGTCGGTGCGCGCGCGATAGCGCCCCGATGGCGCGGCCGCATCGACCTCGACGCCGGCCAGCGGCGCCGCGGCCGGCCCGGCGCTCACGCGCCCGACGATGATGCCCGTGGTGGATTCGGCGGCGAACGCAACGCCGCGAACGCATCCGAACGCGAGTGCGAGTGCGAGACCGACGATGAAGGCGTGCGGCCGCATCGCTACACGCCCCGGTCGCGGCGAACGAGGACCTTCTTGCCGCGAATCGTCGCGCCACGCAGCGCCGTGATGATCCCGTCGGCGGCTTGACCGGGAACTTCGACGAGCGAGAAGCGATCCGCGATATCGATATGACCGATGTCGCGCGAGTTTATGCGCGCTTCGTTTGCGATCGCGCCGACGAGGTCGGCCGGCCGGATGCCGGCACTGCGCCCGACGCCGATATAGATGCGCGTCACGTCGCTCGCCTTGAGCCGGAGACGCGGGCCGCCCCGCTCGCCTCCCGCTCCCGCCGGCGCCGCGACGAACGGGCGCTCGGGCCGCAGCGGCGCAATTTCAACCTTGGCGATGTCTTCTTCGTCGGACGCCGCGCCGTCACGCGCTCCGTCGAAGAGTTTGACGGCCGCCGCCGCGACGTCGATCACGTCGTGTTCGCTTGCGAGCGATTCGACGATGCTGCGAAACGGGTCGAGCCCGCCCGCTTCGACGGCTTCGTTCAGCGCATCGCGCGTGAGCTCGAGGCGCCGCGCGCGAAGATCGTGCACGGTCGGTACGGCTTCGGTGACGATCTTGCGTTTCGTATGATGTTCGATGTTGCGCAGAAGCCGGCTCTCGCGCGGCTCGGCGAGCGTGATCGCAACGCCTTCGCGGCCCGCACGCCCCGTGCGCCCGACGCGGTGCACGTACGCATCGGGGGACGACGGTACGTCGAAATTGACCACGTGCGTGACGCGATCGATATCGAGACCGCGCGCCGCGACGTCGGTCGCGACGAGCATATCCGACGCGCCGTCGCGGAAGCGCCGTAACACGCGATCGCGCTGTTCTTGCGAGAGGCCGCCGTGCAAGGCTTCGGCGCTATAGCCGCGCGCGCCGAGCGTCTGCGTGAGCTCGTCGACTTCGACGCGCGTCCGGCAGAACACGATCGTCGCCGCTTCTTCTTCCATATCGAGCACGCGCGCCAAGGCGGCGGCCTTCTGACGGCGCTGGACGATGTAGGCAACCTCGCGCACGCGCGGCGCTTCGCCCGCCGCGACGGTCTCGCGCGCGATCGTCACGCGCACCGGGTCGTTGAGATGCCGTTTGGCGATCTCGAGGATGCGGCGCGCCATCGTCGCCGAAAACAGCGCCGTCTGGCGCTGGGCCGGAACGGCCGCCAAGATCGCTTCGAGTTCGTCTGCGAAGCCCATATCGAGCATCTCGTCCGCTTCATCGAGTACGACGGTTTCGACGGCATCGAACTTCAGCGTGCCGCGGCGCACGTGATCGAGCGCGCGACCGGGCGTCGCGACGACGACGTCGACGCCGCGCTGCAGCGCGCGCAGCTGTTGGCTCATGGACTGTCCGCCGTAGATGGGCAGCACGCGGACGTCGAGCGCGCGTCCGTATTTGTGCACGGCTTCGGCGACCTGCATCGCGAGTTCGCGCGTCGGAACCAGAATGAGCCCGCGAATAGCGCGCGCCTCCCCCGTCGCCGGACCGATCCGATGCACCAGCGGAAGCGCGAACGCGGCCGTCTTGCCCGTTCCGGTCGCGGCCTGACCGAGCACGTCCCGGCCGGCGATCAGCGACGGAATCGCCTCGCGTTGGATGTCGGTCGGTTCCTCGTACCCGAGCGCCGTCAACGCGCCGACGAGTGCGGGTTCGAGTCCGAGCGCACCAAAGCCGTCGGGCGTTTCCATACCAGAGTCCATCCGTGCGGACTTCTACGATGCGGCGGGCGATGACTCTACGAGGCGAGCGTCTGCGACTTCCAGCGGCCTTCGCGTAAACGCACGAGCGTCAGCGCCGACCGCAGCGACCACGCGAGTAGCCACGCGAGCGGCACGCTCCAGAGCCCGAGCCCCGCGCGCGTTCCGAAGAAGATTCCGCAGATGGCGAGGCCGCTCGTGGCGATGCCCATCCACATCGTGAAGCCGACGTCACCCGACGCGCGAATCGGCGCGAGGATCGTCATCGCATAGGTCTTGACGGGCAACGTCAGCGCATGCGCGGCGAGCGGCGCCGCCGCGATGCCGGCGATCGCGACGTTGAGGGTGACCAGCGCCGTTAGCGGCCACGCGGCGAGCGCGACGAAACCGGCGACGGCGGCGGCGATCGTCACGCCCGCGCGCGTCGCATCGCGGCGAAAGCGCAGGACGCCGACGATATCCCGGGCGCCGAGCCGTTGCCCGACGACGATCTCCGTCGCGCCGCCGATCGCCCCCGGCACCGCCCACGTCAGGTCCGAGACGAGCGACAGTGCGCGAAACGCCGCGACGGTCCGTTCGCCCAGCGGCGCCAGCAGCGCGACGGTGATCGGCTCGGGCACGATCAGCATGATCAAGAAGACGAACTCCGGCAACGCGAGCCCGGCGGTCGCGCGGACGTAACGCAGTTCCACTCCACCCCGCGCGAAAAGACCGAGCTGCGGTCGGCGCGCCGCTGCGCCGAGGCAAAACAGCATGCCGCCGATCTCCGAGATGAGCGACGAGAGCCCCGCGCCTGCGAGCCCGAGCGGCCGGTGCGTTCCCAGTCCGAGCGTGAGGACGACCAGCAGCGGCACGTGGACGAGGTTGATCGCGACGATCGTGCGGACTGAGAGCGACGTATCGCCCGCCGCGGCAAACGCGACGATGACGACCGTCGTCACCGCGATCGGTATCAGCGAGAACGCGCGCAGCATCAGGTAATCGCCGCCCGCACCCGCCGCCGCCACGTGCGGCAGCATCGCATGCACGAGCGGATGCGCGAATTCGAGCGCCACGAACGCGAAGCCGAGCGCGATCGCAACGGGGACGACGAACGACGCCCGAAAGATGCGTCCGAAGCGCGCGAGATCGTTCGCGCCGACGGCTTGCGCGCCGAGGATGCGCGGCCCGGCGCCGAAGGCCGAGAGCGCGATCGCGACGGTCGCGAACGCGCCCGCCGCCGCGGCGATCGAGGCGAGCGGGCCCGCGCCGAGCGTGCCGACGACGATCGTATCCGCGACGCCGAGAAATTGGTCCGCCACGAGCGCGAGTGCTTCCGGCACGGCGAGGCGGCGAAGCGCGGCCGCAACGCGATTGTGGTCGACGATCACGTTTGCGCTCGTTCGCCGCGAAGCGAACGGAAATCCGGTCGCCTACGGGCCTCCGGTTGCCATGGGAGCGACGAGGGCTGTATCGTGACCGTTGCGGGCCAGGGCCTCGGCCACGAAGCCGGACGCTTTCATCTCCTCGATAAAGCCGTGGAGGTAGCGCACCCCGGCATCACGGCCTTTGAGGGTGCCCATCGCCTGCTCGATCACCATGAAATGGCCGTCGAGAACCCGCAGTCCCTCGCGCGTTGCTGCGAGATCGACCAGCGGCTTACGGATCCCGGCGACGACGTCGGTCCTTCGTTCGAGGAACAAGTCGACACTCGCAGGCGATGTCGGCGCGTCCACGAGCGTCGCGTGCTTTAAATTGCGCCGCAGATACAGTTCGTACGCCGTATCTTTTCCGGCGGCGATCGTGATGTCGTCTCGATCGACGTCTGCAAGGACCACCAGCGCCGAATCATCACGAACCATATAGCCACCCTCGATAAACACGTACGGGGCGGTGAATGCTATTTCGGTCGCGCGCAGGGGATCGATTGCGAGGAATGCGACGTCCCACGCACCGGCCTCGATCGCCGCAAACACCTCTCCCGCTGCATCGAACGGAACGAGCTTCACGGCGACGCTCAGCCTGCGGCCCAGCTCCCGGGCCAGCTCGACGGAAACGCCGCCGATCGCGCCCGTATCCGCGTCGCACCGCGCGAGAATCGGATTCCCCAGGTTGATCGCGGCCCGTAACGACCCGCCCGGCGCAAGTTCTGCGGCGGCGCGCGCCGACGACACGCCTAAAATGTCGCTCATTCGTCGTCCCGCCTTTAGCGCGGGGGCCCTGCTGTACGTCAGGGCCGTGCGGTGCGCTAGAGCAAGATGAGTAAGGAAAAGCTCGCGTCATTCCTCTCTTAGCGCAACGTCTAGACGGGCTCGCAGCATGATGTTCGCGCCGGAACGACAGTCCGATAGCCCCGTTCGTTATAGGCGCTCATACCGCCGTCGACGTTCGTGATGTCGGTAAAGCCGCTCGACTCGAGGATCGAGCCCGCGGGGCGCGACGGATCGATGTGCTCGAGCGACGCTTCGAGCGTCGCCGATGCAACGAAAGTTGCCGATTACCTCGGTACGGCATACGGTCCGCCCACGCATCAAACTCCGTGACGCAGTAACGCTACGAACGCGAGTGCGGCGGGAGACGGCGTCCGCTGCCGCACTCGAACCACGCGGAACGTTCTTCGGAGTTCGAGATCGAGCAGCGGCACGCGTACGATGCGTCCGGCGAGAACGGCTGCGTCGGCGACGAGCCGTGAGACGATGGAGATGCCGATGCCAAGGGCGACGGCGCGTACGATCCCTTCGGCGGAGGGAAGCGTCAAAGCGACGTTGGGCGTCACGCCGGCCGCGAGCAAAGCACGTTCCGCTTGCGTTCGCGTTCCGGAGCCTTCTTCGCGCATGACGAACGGCGCGGACGCAAGTTCCGCTACGACGACCCCCGCGCGTTTTTCGGCGAACGCATGCGACGGCGGCACGATCACCACGAGTTCGTCGTCTGCGTACGCTTCGATGTCCAAATCGTCGTCGACGAGCGGGCCCTCGACGAGCGCCAGACTGACGCGGCCGGATTTTACCGCGAGCGCCATCGCCTGAGTATTCTCGACCTCTACGCGTAGCTGGATCCCTGGAAACGAGAGGCGAAAAGCAGCGACGAGATCGGGAAACGCATACGTACCGATCGTAACCGTCGCTCCGACCCGCAGTTCGCCCGCGCGAACGTCGGCGAATTCGCGCATCTCGCGTTCGAGCGCGTCGACGTTGCCGAGCACCAGCTCGGCACGTGCGGCGAGAAAACGGCCGGCATCGGTGAGGACCGTGCGACGTCCGACCAAATCGACGAGTTTCACGCGAAAATGGTCTTGAAGCGCGCGCACGTGCTGGGTGACGGCCGGCTGCGTGAGGTTGAGAAGCTCGGCGGTGCGCGTGAAGTTCGTTTCTTTGGCCAAGAGACGAAACGTCTCGAGCTGGATCAGATTGAACGACACCTTCCACCTATTAACGGAAATTTTACTAAAGCCAAAATAGTCTACTTGGACTTATGGAAACCAACTCCTTACACTAGCCGCATGAACACGGCAACCCGCGGCGTACGCCACCTCCCACATCTCGGTCGCCTGGGGCTCGACAGCGTCGGTCCGGGCTGGTTTACGAGCATCATGGGCACCGGCATCCTGGCTATCTGCGCGACGATTTCGCCCATTGCGGTCCCATTCGGACGACAGATCGGCGTAGCCCTATGGAGCGTCGACGCCGTGCTGTTCGCGGTCTTCGCGGTGCTCTGGATCGTCAGCAGCATCCGCTCCCCGAGGACGCTCGTCGCGACGCTCCACGATCCCGTAAAGGCGCAAGTGCTCGGCGCGCCGCCGATGGCATGTTTCACGATCGCAGTCGGTTTCTTGAAAATCGGCGAGACGTTTCTGCCGCTGGAATTCTGCATCGCAGCCGCGCAGGCGATTTTCCTTATCGGTGTCGCCGGCAGCATCGCTAGCGTGTTCGCCGTTCCCTATCTGATGTTCACTCGGCACGAGCTGTCCCATGAGAAGATGTACGGCAGCTGGCTGCTGCCGGTGGTCCCGCCGATCGTCGCGTCGGTTCCCGCGGCGCTGCTAAGCCCGACGTGGCCCGAAGCGATTCGTGGCGACATGCTCGGCCTCGCTTACGCGTTGCTCGGTGTCGGCGTGATCCTCGCAGCGATCATCATCGTGATTTTCTACAGCCGGCTCACGATCCATAAGGTGCCTGAAGGCGCGCTCGTGACGACGATGTGGCTCGTGGTGGGTCCGCTCGGACAATCGATCGCCGGTATCATCGCACTGGGCGGCGCCGCGAACGCCGTCTGGCCCGAACTCGGCCGCGGCCTTGCGATGGCGGGTGTCGCCTACGGCGTGCTCGTGTGGGGCTTCGCGATGTACTGGCTCGCGCTGGCGGTCGCATTGACCGTCCGTGCGACGCGCCGGCATCTGCCGTTCAATTTGAGTTGGTGGGCGTTCACCTTCCCGGTGGGCGTCCTAACCGCCGGAACCGACGCGCTGTACGGGCAGACGCACGCGCACATCTTCGGACTTTCTTCGCTCGCGCTGCTCGCACTACTCGCAGCGATGTGGACTCTCGTGGCGACCAAGACGGTCCTTGGCGCGTTCCACACGACCGCCGCCAGCATGCTGCCCGTACGAAGCACGCATCTCTCACCGACGTCCGAAGCCGCATAGTTCATCGCCGCAATCATCGAACACGAGCGCACGTCGTGGGCCAATAACGCTCCTCCGACGTCAAACGATCGCGTTGAAGCCGCACGACTCGTGCGGTGATCCGAACGTATCCGTCACTCGTATGCCGGGTACGCACTCGCGTCCCAGAGGAGCCTTTTTGATACCCTATCGTTTTGTTGCGCTCGCCGCCGCCGTCGCGGCGCTGGCCGCCTGTAGCGACGGTTCGACCGTCTTGACCCCGCAGCCCAAGCCGACCGCCACGCCGACGGCACCGCCGCCCCCGGGCAGCATCGGCTCGTTTCTTCCCTCACGACCATCGGGTCGACCGTCGATCCGGGCCCGGGTCCCGGAGCCGGCGATCGCAATCCCTACGGCCTCACCATAGCGACGGCGACGGCCGGCAAAGAGGTGCAGGGAAACCTCATGATTTGTAACTTCAACGACGCCGCAAATACATCGCAAACAACAATCCGATCATCGCTCCGGCCGGAACCATCAACACGACGCTTTCACAGAACGCCTGGTACGGTCCGTGGGGCGAGGCCTTCAACGGCGGCACCGCTTCGATGCCGACCTTCTTCGAGACCAACGCGAAGAACGGAACGGTCACGCGCATCCACATCAATCCCGGTCCTTCGTTCACGTTCGATACGATCTTGGCCGGGCTCGCCGTCAATAACGGCGTGCCGGGCAACATTCTCGCACCCGCGGGTCTGACGTACGACAAGGCATCCGACACGCTTTACGTCGGCGACTCGAACGCGAATCGCGTGATTAAAATCGCTCAGGCAACCACGGCGTCGGCGAGCACCTATGCGACGACCGCCATGGGCTTCAACAGTCCGAGCGTCTCCGTGGTCTACAGCGGCGCGCCGCTGGGGAGCCCGATCAGCTCGGCGCTACTGGCCAACGGCAACCTCGTCGTCGGCAACACGACCGATAATAACCTCGTCGAAATCAATCCCGTCTCCGGCACCGTCGTATCGACGAAACTCGTCGATAGGGGCGCCGCCGGTGCGATTTTCGGTATCGTCACGACGGGGGCGGGCGGTTCGCAGTACGTCTACTTCAACGACGATAACACGAACACGGTCGTCCGCCTCTCGCCGTAAGAACCACTCGAACCACGGTGCAAGGGGCCTCACTCATCCGGAGCGAGGCCCCTTGCCATATGCCGCCGCGTGACGGTTAAGCGGTTAACTGACCGTACCTTCGAGAACGAGCCGCCGCGGAGCCGTCTCGGCGTCACGCTCCCGTTCGAGCATCACCCGGATCGAAGATGCGTGGGCGAAGACGTCGCCCGGCGTCACCAGTACGTGCAACCCGTCGGATGTTACGTCGAGAATTCCGGGAGAACGGCGCGCGGACGTTCCGCGAATCCACACGCGATAGACCAGACCCGCACCCGCCGCCGGTAAGCCACGGACGATAAATCCGCTCTCGCGATGCGCGTCGCCGACGAGCGCGACTTCCACGGGATCCGTCGCGAGCATGCGCGCAATTTCCGCATACGCACTCGCAATCGCGCGATCGTGCCCGGCATGGAAAACCTCGAACCGCTCGGCACGTCGGGGCTCGCCGATCACCTGACGCTCGGTGCACCCGGAGGTGCCGCCTCGACGACGGTCACGATCAACAATCAAGGTCTCGTCGATATTCTCGAAGCGGCCGTTACGAACTTGATGCCAAAGCACGCATACACGCTCGCACTCTCGAATCAGGCCGATGGTAAAGGGCCGTTGCAACCGCTCTCGGGTTTTAACACCAATCCCGCCGGAGCGGCGATCGTATCGACGGTCGCACAATTGCGCGTCGCCCCCGCCCCGCAAAACCGCGACGCCCGCGCGTCGCTATATCGTCATCCTCGACGGAATGCCCGGCAGCGGCGGCGCCGTCGTACAGGTCCAGCATGAGTTCACTAGATGAGACGTTCGCGACGAATCGCTCGTCGGATCGCAACGACGCCAATGCGCGTGCCTTCGACGAGAAAACGGCGCATAACATTTTAGAACTTCCGGTGCGTCTCGTAAATGCGTACTCCAACGCCACATCACGATGCCATAGCCGAGCCAGATCGCGCCCCAGAATTGGAACGTCGGCCGCCTTCAGGAGACCGGTTCCATTGAAAAGGTCGAAGCCTCCGGTCGCAGACGGAGCACGTGAAAGAACGCTCGGACGGTGAGACTCAAGTGTACGCATTTGAGAGCGCCTAAAGTCAGCACCGCAGTCGCGTTCACCGCATAAGAAGCGATCCCAAAAAGAAGAAGCGCATCCCAACGGGTGCGCTTCTTCTTACTCGAAACTGAGCCGACGATCCGATTTGAACGGACGACCTGCTGATTACGAATCAGCTGCTCTACCAACTGAGCTACGTCGGCGCGCCCACGAGACCTCGGGCGAGCCCTTCGGTTCTTGGTGTCGTCGCAACACCCTCCCGCAAGGCGACTCGCAGGCGATGCTTTCGCGCATTATTGCCGGCGCTCGTGGCTATCGTCGTTCTCGGAAGCTCGTGCGTCTGCGGCGAAAGCCAGCCGTCCGCGCCCGCTTTTCTTGACGCTGTAGAGCGCGGCGTCCGCGCGCGCGATCAGTGCCTCGGCGTTGTCGGCGTCGCTCGGGTACAGCGCGATCCCGACGCTCGCGCCGATATTATACGACAGCGCCGCGCCGCGCACCGGCACGTTGAGCGTGTCGATGATCCGTTGCGCCAGTATTTCGGCGCTGCGCGGTTCCCGCACGTTGCTCTGCAAGATGACGAACTCGTCACCGCCGAGCCGAGCCGTCGTATCGCCCTCGCGTACGATGCGATCGAGACGCCGGCCGACGGCGCGCAGGACCTCGTCGCCGGCCGCGTGGCCGTGCGTGTCGTTGACCGCCTTGAAGCGGTCGAGGTCGATAAAGTGGACCGCCACGGACGTGTTACTGAGGCGTGCGGCGGCGAGCCGCTCCCCGAGACGTTCGAGCATCAGCGCGCGATTCGCAAGGCCGGTGAGGGGATCGTGAAATGCGAGCGCGCTCAAGTGCTCTTCGTGAAGCGCGCGTTCGACGGCGAACCCGGCGATCGCACCGATCGACTCGATGAGGTCGGGATCGTATTTGCCGTACGGCGTCGTACGCGGTGTCGCACTTGCGAATCCGATGGTTCCAAACGGAACGCCGGCGACGGAAATCGCCCCGCCGATGTATGTCCGCCACTTCGTGCTGCACGGGACGGCAAACTTTTGCCATTTCGGATCGCTGAGATTCTCGATCGCGAGCGGCTCCCGGGAAAAAAGCGCGTGTTCGCTCAACGGTTCCTTAAGAGGCCATTGGCCGCCGACGGGAGGCGCACCGTCACCGTATGCGTACGCTACCTCGAGCGAATCGCCAGCGGCTTTACAAATGACGGCGCAGTCGAGCCCCAGCAGATTCACACCGCAGTCCAGAATGTCGGTAATCTGCTGCCGAGCCGAGGTGCCGCCCGACACGGTGACGGCGTTTAGCGAGCGAATGCGATCCGTGTATTCGATCAGCTCGGTCGTCGTCTGGCGCTCGGCGGTGATATCCCGAACGACCGCATACGTCGCCACGACGTTCGAGCCGACGGTAACCGGAATCGCGGTCACGCGAACCGGCACGCGGCGACCGTCTTTGCAAGCGGCGATCGAATGATACTCGACCGTCTCGCCGCGAAAAACTCGATCCCACTGCCCTAGCACGGCCGGACGCTGATCGACGGGAATGACGACCGTCGCCGGCTGCCCGACGAGCTCGTCTTCCCGGAAGCCCGTCAAGCCGAGTGCGCGGGCGTTGGCCGCGCGGCAGCTGCAGGAGCGGTCGAACTCGAAGACCGCGTCGACGTGGCTTCCGAAAAACGACGCGAGGCGCTGCTCTGCGTCGGACTCCGAAACGCGGAGCGCCTCCCGCGGTGGCGCCAAGGATGCATCAACGGCGCGCACGGAACGTACCTCGCATGAACGTAGACCGGCCATCGGACGCCGCTCCGCTCGATCTCGCCTCACTACGCGAAGTATTCGAGGACGACGCCGCCGGGCTCATCGAATTCGTCGACGACGCCTTACCGGAGATCGCTGCATCCCTCGAACGGCTCGCCGGAGCCGCCCAGGCGCGAGACGCCGCAACTGCAGCTTCGGTCGCCCACGCGCTGAAGGGCGCCGCCGGCACTATCGGCGCACGCTCGATCGCAACGCCCATGCAACGCGTCGAAGATGCCGTCCGCAGCAGAGAATGGGACCTCGTCGTAACTGAGACCGATACCGCGCGTGCGGCGCTAACGATCGTCGTGCGCTGGGTCGAGCGACGCAAGGCTGACGCGTCGTAGAGGGCCGCACCAGTCATACAGAAGCCGTTATCGCGGATCGCGCGAGCCAGCGCTCGAGCGCGTCGCGCAAGTTGTCGAGTCGTACGGGCTTGGCGATGTAATCGTCCATGCCCGCGGCCAGGCACGCCTCGCGATCCTCGGGCCGCGCATTTGCGGTCATCGCGACGATCGGCACGCGCTCGGCACCGCTGAGGCGCTCGCCCGTGCGAATTGCCTCCGTCGCGGCAAAGCCGTCCATCTCGGGCATCTGACAGTCCATGAACACGAGCTGAAAACGTTCGCGCGCGAGTGCCTCGATCGCCTCGCGACCGTTGTACGCGGAGACCGCCGAATACCCGAGTTTGCGCAATTGCAGAAGCGCTAAACGATGGTTGACGGCATTGTCTTCCACGAGCAAAATCCGATTCGCATCCGGGTGCTGCACGTCGGGCGGATCGAAGGTGACGACAGGTGCCGCGACACTCGCGGGGAGCGACCGTTCCTTTCCGGCGCTTTCGCGGTCGTGCAGCGCTTCGGCGATGCAATCGAACAATTGGGAACGACGGATCGGTTTGGGCAAAAAGTTAGAGATCGACGCATTTGCCATGACGACGCGCTCGGGCGTATCGTACCCCGACATGAGAATCGATCGTGTCGTGCAGATCCGCAGATCCGCTCGGATGGAACGCGCGAGCGCGATACCGTCCATGCCCGGCAAACGGAAGTCGATGAGCGCGAGATGGAACGGTTCGCCGGCAGCCGCCCGGTCCTCGAGCATACGCAGGCCCGTCGCGGCGTCAGGCGCCGCCTCGGACCGCATGCCCCAGGCGGTAAGGTAATGTTGGAGCACCTCTCGCGCGCTCGCGTCGTCTTCGACGATCAGCGTGCGCACATCGTGCAGGTCGGTCGTCGAAGGCGCGGCGATCGCGCAGGACGCACGCCTGAGCCGAGCGGTAAACGTAAAGGTCGAACCGATGCGCAGCGCGCTTTCGACCTCAATGGTTCCGCCCATCAATTCGGCGAGCTGCCGGGAGATCGAAAGTCCGAGCCCGGTCCCGCCGTACTTGCGCGTCGTCGAGCCGTCGGCTTGACGAAACGGCTGGAACAACATGCCAGTCGTTTCGGCGGAAATCCCGATGCCGCTGTCTTTGACGGTGAATGCGACCGTTACCGTGTCCCGATCCTCCGCGACCAATTTGGCCGCGAAAATCACGCTACCGCGTTCGGTGAATTTTACCGCATTGCCGGTCAGATTGACGAGCACTTGGCGAATGCGCCCCGCGTCACCCTGGACGTGCTGCTGGATCGCAGGATCGACGTACGTCATCAACACGAGGCCTTTACCGTGGGCCTGCGGCGCGAGAAGGCCCGCGACCGACTCGACCGTCGCGAGCAAATCGAAATCGACCGCCTCGAGTTCGAGCCGTCCGGCTTCGATTTTCGAAAAGTCGAGGATATCGTTGACGACTGCGAGCAGCGCGTACCCCGAGTCGCGGACCACCGTCGCGTGCTCGCGCTGGTGCTCGTCGAGCGGCGTATCGAGCAGCAGCTCGCACATGCCGATCACGCCGTTCATGGGCGTGCGCAACTCATGGCTCATCGTCGCCACGAACTCCGATTTTAGCTGCGATGCCGCGACGGCCGTTGTCAGCGAAGCGGCCGAATCTGCAATAAGCCGTTTCATCTGCGCGATCAGCCAAAAGAGGACGCCGCATTCGCTGGCAACCATGGCCGCATGCAGCACGACGCGCCCGAGACCCGGTTCGGGAAAGACCGCTCCCGGAAAGACCAGGTCGAGGAAGAGATGGTGCAGGGCGGTCAGCGTGGCCGAGAGCGCGATCGGGCGCCAATCGACAAACGCGACGAGCATCCCGAAGACGACGAAGAAATACATGTGCCAGTCGATCTGCCATTGGCCGGCTCCGGCATACACCATGAGGGCCGGCGCCGTCGTCATCGCGGCCGCGATCGTCAGACGTGCCGGAAGTCCGCCACCGAAACGCCACGCAGCCAACGTCCCCAGAGCTGCGGCAAGCGTCATGAGCGAAACGACGCCCGGCAGCGGCAAACCGTTGGAATGCGCGATTGCAGCGACGAGCGGCACGTGCAGCCAGAGATACCCGGCGAAGAAGCGCGCAGCGCGTAAACGTAGCGCCGCTAGATCGTAGGGTAGCGGTTGTTGGGCGTCGGTCACGGAGTCCTCGCAGCGAACGATATACCGTTACCATCGGCGCAAAGAGCCCCGCGAAGGAGGACGGAGCCTGCGGACGACGCCGCGCTCGCTGCGTGTGACGGCGCGCACGTCTCATCCGCGCCGCGCACGTCGACGACGGGACGCGCGACGGAGCCGCCTAAAAGTGCGGTCGCGCACGGAAACCGGTCGCGCTATGGCCAAATCGCCCCGGTAGATGGGGAGCAGCTCTGCGATCACGCACTGCGTGGGACGTCCGCCGTTATGATGTCCGCGGTTTCTTTCGCGAACGTCTCGTTCAAACGTCCGCCGCGCACGATTCTCCGTCGAATCTCACTTGCCGTCGCCCCCGGCGAGTTCGTCGGAATCATCGGCGGCAACGGTGCCGGGAAATCGACGCTGCTGCGTCTAATGCTCGGGCTGCTCCTCCCGAGCGAGGGCGCTATTCGCGTTTTCGGCGAGGCTCCGCGGGCGGCGCACGGAGCGGTCGGCTACGTACCACAGCGCATCGAATTGGATCCCGACTTACCGCTGCGCGCGCGCGACTTCGTCGGACTAGGCGTCGATGGCGCGCGCTTTGGGATACCGCTTCCCAATCGCGCCCGCCGGGAACGCGTCGATGCCGCACTCGCCGATGTGGACGCGCTGGCCTTAGCCGATGCACCCGTCGGCCGCCTTTCGGGCGGGGAACAGCAACGACTGGCTATCGCCCAAGCTATCGTGGGCCGCCCGAGATTGCTCCTTCTGGACGAACCGCTCGCCAATCTCGATCTGCGAGCGGCCGCCGATATCGTCGCACTCGTCGCACGCGTAGCTCGCGAGTTGGATATGACGGTGCTGCTCGTCGCACACGACATCAATCCGCTTTTGCCCGTTATGGATCGCGTGCTGTATCTCGTCGATGGCCGCGCCGCAATCGGCACCGTCGCCGAAATCGTCAACGAAGATACGCTCAGCCGCCTCTACGACCGGCCGGTCGACGTGTTGCGCGTGCGCGGCCGCATCATCGTCGCCGCAGGCGACGCGACGTGAGCGCCTTCTTCGCGAGTCCCAACGTGCAGACGGCGCTCGTCGCAAGCGCGATCGTCGCGGCGCTGTCGGCGGCGATCGGATATTTCGTCGTCCTGCGCGGCCTCTCGTTCGCGGGCCACGCCGTCACGGATATCGGACTCACCGGCGGCGCCGGCGCGCTTCTGGCCGGCTTCGATCCGCTCGTCGGACTGATCGTCTTTTCCGTCGGCGCCGCCCTCGCGGTCGGCGCGCTCGGCGAGCGGGCGCGCGAACGCGATCTGGCCACCGGTCTCACGCTCTCCCTCGCACTCGGCCTCGGCGCACTCTTTTTACACCTGCAGACGCGCTACGCGAACGCCCAAAGCGCGTTGCTGTTCGGTTCGATCTTCGATACCGATCCCGCACTGCTGCGCGTCGTCGCGATCGTCGGCGCAGCCGCACTCGTGACGCTCGGTGCGATGTATCGGCCGCTCCTCTTCGCGAGCGTCGCACCGGACGCCGCGCGAAGCGCCCGCGTGGGGGTGCGGGCGCTCGGGCTCGCGTTTCTGACCGTCATGGCCGTTGCGGTGGCGGAAACGGCCCAAATCGTCGGCGTGCTCGTGAGCACGGCGCTGCTGGTCGGGCCGCCTGCGACGGCGATCGCGCTCGTGCGCGATCCGCTACGCGGCATTGCGCTTGCGATCGGGATAGGGATCGGCGAAGCGTGGCTCGCGATCGCACTGGCCTACAGCAGCTTCGGCTGGTCGCACGGCGGACGAAGCTGGCCCGTCAGCTTCTTCGTCGCGGCACTCGCACTCGGACTGTTCCTCGCGGCGCGTGCAGTTCGAGCGCGCCGCTGGTAAGGTGCCAAGTTTCCTTACCGGTCTCGCACAGCCGTACGTGCAGAACGCTTTGGCCGGCGGGCTCATCGTCGCGGTACTCTCGGCGTTTGTCGGCTATTTCGTGGTCGTTCGCGGCGCATCGTTCGCCACCCACGCGCTCTCGCAGATTGGCTTTGCCGGCGCCGCGGGCGCGGTGCTCGTGGGCATCGCGCCGCTCCTTGGGTTAATCGTTTTTGCGTTGCTGGGCGCGGCGCTACTCGGCTTTCTCGCCGCGCGCACGCGCTCGAGCGACGTTACGACGGCGCTGGTTCTCGTTACGGCACTCGGGACGGGCGCGCTCTTTCTCGCGCTGCAACGGAACTATGCGTCGAACGCCTTTAGCCTGCTCTTCGGAACGATCGTCGGGATCGATCGCACGCAAGTCGTCATCACCGCACTCGTCGCGCTCGTCGCTAGCGGTGCGCTCGGTACGATCGCACGCCCGCTTCTGTTCGGAACGGTAGCGCGCGAAGCGGCGGCCAGTGCCGGCGTGCCCGTCGCGGTCCTCGACCTCGCATTTCTCGCGATCGTAGCACTCGCCTGTGCGGTTACCGTACCGATCGTCGGTACGCTGCTCGTCTTCAGCTTGACGATCGGGCCCGCTGCCGCCGCCTCACGGCTCGCGACACGACCGCTAGCGATCGTCGGCATCGCCACGACCCTCGGCATATCGGCGGTCGTCATCGGCATCGCGCTCGCGTACGTCACCGATTGGCCGATCGGATTTTATATAGCCGCGCTTACGTCGCTTCAGTACGCGCTGGCGCGCGGCTGGGCGCAGTTGCGTGCAAGCAACCTACGCCAGATGTAATTCGCCGTGATCGTCGCAGTGCTCGCCGTGTTGGCGGTGGAGATGACCGTCGACGACGTAATCGATATGTCCGCCATGCGGGATAGCGACGTGTTCGCAGCCGACGCCGTGAACGTGATCGAGCGCATGCGCGCCGCACGCGTGCGTCGGATCGCACGGCTCAAGATCGGCGGCGCCGAGTTCGTGTTCGTCCACATGATCGCCGTGCGGATGGTGCAAGTGCGCGTCGTGAACGTAATCGATGTGATCGCCATGGCGGACGGCGAGGTGACCGCACGCATGACCGTGTTCGTGATCGTGCCGATTATGAACGTGCGTTTCCAAGTTCTATCCCTTCACTCGCCCGCGAGGCGGGGAGGCGCCGGCGTGGCGACTCCCCGCGGTGGCGCGCGCTAGAGCCGGTCGCTCGGGCTGAGGCCAGACGTTTTCGAACGTTCCGCGCCAAGCTCGGTCCCGGCGGTACCGCCGTCGATGTCGAGTTCTTCTTTACGGACCGTCTCCGAGACGTGTTTGGTCTCTTCGACGCGGCGCTGACCGACCGCGACTTCTTCGGTCACGACCGTACGCTTCTGGACGTCGGCTTCTTCACGCGAGAGCGGAACGCGAATCGTTTCGCCGTCGCCGATGGTGCCGACCGCGCCCGCGTATTGGCCGCTCGCGGGACGTCGCTCGATGAACAGCTCCTCGCGAACGAGCGGAACGTCCACCTCGACTTGCTCGCTGACGACGTTTTCGCCGACGACCGCTTCGCCCGCATCGACGCGGCGTTTATCGACCGAGAGGCGCTCTTCACGGAGCTTCAGCAGACGCTCTTTGTCGAGCTCTTCACCGGCTCCATAGCCGCCGAGGCCCACGAACGGCTTACCTGCAGCTACGCCGGCGGCGGGTAGACGATCGCTGTAGGTATCGGTCAAACGCGACGACGCAGCCGAGGTCACCATCGTGCCACCGCATTCCGAAACGATCTGTGCGGCGAGTTCGGGATGATTCGAACCATGTACCGTCAGGATGGCGCTATCGGTCGGCAAGGTCGTGTCGACCCGGCCCGCGTCGGCTTCGCTGACGCCATGACGCAGAAGCGCTTCGTGCAGGGATTCGTCGCCTCCAAAAAATCGGGCGAGTGCGTTATCGTCTTCCACGCGAGTTTCGGAGGCCGTCGAACTGGTGCTGTACGCACTGTCCGCCGCCATCGAGCGCGTGAGGCCGATCCACGTGTTATGAAAGCCTTCGTCGTGCAGGCGATGCACGGCTTGGTGTGCGCTTTCGCGGTCCGGAAACGTCGCGACGAGCGCGGATTCGTGCGGGGCCGTATCGGTACTATCGAACATCGTTAAGTTCCTTAAAAAGTTAGAGTGACATACGGACGCCGAGCGCTGGGTCTGGCGTCGTCGATTGCTGGAGTTTATTGACGGCAGCGTCAGCATTGCCGACCCAGCGTTCGGTGTAACGAGCGGCAGTTTCGCGCCCGCCGAGCCCGAAGGCGAGCCCGAGCGCGAGCGAAAGCGCCGCCACGAGCCCGATGTAGAGCGTGTTGACGACGATCGGCGCGATGTTGAGTTCGTTGAGCGCGGCGATTATCGCGAAAGCGAGGACCGCGCCGGAGGTGAGTTTCGCGAGGAGATTCGCGTTGCCGAGCCCGGCTTCGCTCGCGCTGGCACGCACGATTCCGCCGAGCAGTTGGCCGAGGAAAGCGCCGATACCGAGGATGACGACGGCGACGACGATGTTGGGAATGAACGCGAGAATCGAGTTGATGATTTGCGAAACTTGCGGCATGCCGAGTTGCTCCGCTGCCATCTCGACGAACACCAACCGGACGACCCACTTGACGACTTCGCCGAGCACGTCGCTGGTCTTCAGCTTCGCACCGCTACGTGCGAGAAAGGCATTCGCGCCGACCCGGTCGGCAACGGTATCGACGTGAATCGCACGAGCGATCTTCACGACGACCGCACCGAGTATACCGGCGATGATCCAGCCGATGACGAGCAGGAGCACCGCGCCGATGATGTTTGGAATCGCACCAAAAAAGCGGGCGAGACCCGCGGTCAGCCCCGTAAAAAACTCGGCGGACCAATCGGTAACGGTCGTCGCATTCATAATTGTTGTCCATTCAAGCGAGCTCTCGAAGTGTCACACAAAACGCCCGTGCCGCCGTGGGTGCCATCGGCGCTTACCCTTTTAGCACGGTTTCATTCCGGTCGCTCGGAAAAACTTTACGAAGCGCCGCTGCGCGGGTCGTCAACGCGCAGGACCTCGTGCTTCACGACTTCGTCGATGGTCGATTGATCGACGAACGTCTCGGTGCGCACGGCAACTTCGCCCGTAACGACCGTCGTTTTTACGATGCTCGCCTCCTCGTGACGCAGCGGAATGCGCGTAACAGCGAGGGGCGCTTTCGGCTCGAGCAGATTGCGATGTTCGATGACGAATACTTCTCGTTCGAGCTTGAGTTCGATGACGCGCCGCTCCGTCACGATTTCGGTACGCACCGTTACTTCGGCCGTTACGACGACCCGTTTGGAAACGTCGAGCACTTCGCGCCGGAGCGCTACCACTTCCGATAAGCCAGCCCGATTTTCCAGACCGAAATCGGCCCCGCGCGTCACTAACGCAGACGTTCGCGCCGCGTCGACGGCTTCGGCGTCCAAAACGAGCAGAACGCGGTGATCGTCGAGCGCACCCGCGAAATAGTGGGCTCGCTCCTCGTCGATGCCGCGGTCCACGAGGTCGCTCGGAAACGCATCCGATGGCGCGGCTTCGCGAGCGCCGGTCACGCGCGCGAGTTCGGCAAATACCCCCGTATGACGCACGGCAGACTCGATGCGCGCCGTCCCGTTGCGCTCGGTCAGCACGTCGAGCCGGCGAGCGGAATGGACGCCGAGCGCGATCGCACTACGCAACACGCCCAAGCGCGCGAGTTCCGTAATCGCCTCGCTCGCGCTGTCGTCATCGGGAAACAGCGCAGCCAGCGCATCGACGCGCGCGTTCACGCGTGCTCGCCCGCAGGCCGGTCGACGGCAAGCTCTTCATGGGCGAGCGACGTCGAAAAGTGGGCCGTCCCGCGTATTTCCCGCGTGCCGATGGAAACTCGCTCGTACTCGACGACGCGCAAGGCCACGTGCGCGCGTTCGCGCGAAAGCCTGACGACGATCCGCTGAGGTTCCCCGATCGGCAGCACGTCCGCATACGCTTGGGACACGGGCTCCTCGGCAATGCGCACCGCTTCCGCCAGTAGCGACACGTCGAACCGGACGTTCGTCGCGACCACGTCGCGTTCGACGGTCACGGCCCGATCGAACACGCGGTCCGCTCCGATTGCAAGCTCCTCGGCCTTGAGGCGTAACGTCGCCTCGGTCTGGTTTTCGGGATCCATCATGTCCCACGACGCTACCCGACACGACGGCCTTACAAACGATCGAATCCGGCAGTTAGCCCGGCGGAGCGAAAATCCACGAGCATCTCATAGGGCTCGCGAACGTTTGCGAGCGCCGGGCGAGAAAGCCAGAGGCGGCGCAGATGCAATGTGTCGAGGACGCGAACGAAGACGGCCTGCGCGGGATCGAGATCGGGACACATGCGCAAAGCGGCAGCGACCGCAAGTTCCGTCGTCGGCATCACCATCGGTAAGCGGGCGTTGCCGGCGGCCGTCGTCGTAAGCGCGTTGAGATACGTCGGAAGCGGATCGACGTGCGCCGCGAGTTCGCTCGTGACGACGTCAGCCAGGCCGACGCCGTTGGCATTTCCGTCGCCCCCGGGAGCCATGGCGCAGTAAACCAAGCGCGTGACTTTCGGGCCGCCTGAAATATATTCGCTCGGGAAGCGTCCAGTGACGTTGGGATCCCCGCCGCCGCCGCTAATCGATTTACCGATTCGATCGACGACGAGCACGTCGATACGGTCCAGCGGTAAGCGCGCGAGATTCGCCATCGCTTCCGCGAGCAGTTCCGGCTCGCGCTCGAGAATCGCGCTTGCCGCCATCGCTTCGATACGGCACGGTTCTTCGTTCGCGTTTTCGAGGATCGCTACCGCGAAGGCGACCTTGCCCGTTGCGATCGCAACGCGTGCCGCGGCCGGAACGCTTTCCCGCATCCCGCCCCAGCCCAGGGAATGCACCGAACGCGCGCCGGCTTGTTTGCCGAGACCGATCGCGAGCATCTTGGCCGGGCCGCTCTCGATCGGCCCGCGATACGACGTGTGCGGTTTGATACGGTTGATCGCAACGATCGCGTCGGCGGCGTGCGCGAGCGCATCCATGTACACCGGTAAACCGCTCGGCGTCCGCCCGACTTCGACGGTCTCCATCGTCGCGCGAATCGGTGCGCCGACGCTCGCCTCGCTAACGCCGAGGTGCGCGAGCACGTCGGCTTGCCCTTGTGCGGTGGACGCACCGTGCGAACCCATCGCCGGTACGATGAACGGTTCGGCACCGGACCGGCGCAATGCCGCAACGACGGCGGCAACGAATTCACCCAGGCGTGCGATACCTCGGCTGCCCACGGCGATCGCTACGCGCCCTTGCGGCATCGTCAGCGGAGCGAGCGCGTCGTCGACGGCGCGCGCGATGTCGCCGAGCGGCGCCGGCGTCGGCATCGCACGTTCGATCAGCGCGAGTTCGGGCAGGGCGACGTTCCCGAGTTCCGCTTCAAAGCGTTCGCGATAGCGCGTTACGTCGATCATGCGCGCGCCGCACTAAGCAACGGCGAATACGCCCGCGGGATGCCGGTACGTTTTGAATTCCAGCGCGTTGCCCGACGGATCGTTTAGGAAGAACGTGCCCTGCTCGCCCGGCTCGCCCGCAAAACGCACGTGCGGCGCGACCGAAAACGGATAGCCCGCATCGCGCAAGCGGCGGGCGAGCGCCTCCCACCGGTTCCAGGGTAAGACGGCACCGAAATGGGGGAGCGGAACCTCCTTGCCGTCCATATCGCAATTCGCCGCCGGCTCAGAGGTTGCGGCATCGACGTAATCGATCCACTGTTCCGTCGCCCGGCCCGCCGGGCACGCCAGTAAATCGCCGTAGAACGCCCGCGTGCTCGCGAGATCGCGTACGGGGAACGAGAGATGAAACGGCAACATCGTCCGGCGTTTCGCCGAGCGGCGGCAAAAGGCCGCCGTCGGCCCTCGTTCGAAAACGGCACGCATGCTCCGTCTGCGTCTCGGCGTCGCGCTAGCCTTCGCGCTGGCCGTCGCACTCGGCATCCCGCGCGAAGCGCGGGCCGACTGTTCGACGCGCTTCGCATACGCGAATGGAATCGTCTTCGTTACCGATCGCGAACCACTCGCCGACGAACGGATCTTCGGCGGGGAGCGGGCACGCGGGGATGGGGAGGACAGCGTCACGACCGGGACGCTCACGGCCCTGCGGGCCGGAGCGACGCGCGGTTGTACGTCGCCGCTCGCATTCTACCGAGCGATTCAACACCGGTTCGTCCGCGGTCACGGACGCCGCGTACTCGTCTACGTGCACGGCTACTACACGTCGTTCGTGCACGCGGCGGCCGACGCGCTGGCACTCAAGCGCGCGACGCACTTTCCAGGTGCCGTCATCCTCTATTCCTGGCCCGCGACGGCAACGGCGAAGCCGGCGTACGGCCTCCAGACGCGCAACGCCGCCTGGTCGGCACCGCATTTCGCCACGTTTTTGGACAACCTCGAACGGCACTTTCCGCGCACGCCGATCGCTTTCGTCGGCGCCGGAGTCGGCGCACGCTTCGTAACGGCCGGGATCGGCATCGTACGTCGCCAAGATTGTCGGCGCTGTTTCGATCGGGCGGTCTTCGTCGCCCCGGAAATTGCGGGCGACGCCCTGCGCAGCAAGCTCCAGGCCGCGCACCTCTGCTCGCGGCGCTCGCATGGCACGCGCGACGCCGCCGCGGTGACCATCTATACATCTGCCGTGCGGGCGCGCACGCCGTGCGCCGACGTCGATACGATCGCCGTCGATGCCGCCGCCTTCACGGCCCGCGACGGCCGCACGCCCGTACTCGCACCGCATATCGCGCGAGACGCCCGTGAGGCGCTCGCCGGAACGGCCCCCACCGCACCTCCGCGCCGGCTCGTGCGGGCGCGGGGCCGGGCGCTTTACGTTTTAGTTCGCCGCTAAGGTTTCTCCGCGAACGCCTGAACGAAATCGCCGGTCGGCTGCGCCCAGACGAGCCAAACGTTTCCCGTCTTCTCGTCGATGCCGACCGTATGCGCGCCACGCTCCACCGGCGTTTGCGAAACGATCGTCGGCGCGCCACGCACGTTATCGCGCAATACCGTGACCATGCCGCTTCCGGCACATGCGATCAGATGCGAGCGCTGATCGAGACTACATTGATCGATGCTTTTCTGCACTGCCGTCTTACCGAGCAACGTTCCCGACACGTCGTAGGCGACGAGCGTTGCGTTCTGGCCGCCGATGAGGACGTGCCGGTGCGCCGCGTCGTACTGAAGCGGATGGTTTCCGGTGACGTCCGGCGTTGCGATCGTCTTCTTCACCTTGAGCGTCGTGCCGTCGACGACGACGTATTCGCCGAGGTTCGCGATGTTTTGATAGACGTCGTGCGTTTCGGGATCGACGGCGAGATACTCCGGCTTATGGCCGGGTAAATCGACGGCTCCGACGCTCTTCATCGTCTTCGCATCGACGACGAAGATATGCGTTCCGTCGTCTTCGTCGGCATAGATGTGGCCGTTGGCGGCATCGTAGGCGAGCGCATCGACGGCTCCGCTAACGTCGGCGGAACGCAACACGCTTCCGGAAACGGGATCCACTTCTGAAATTGTATTATCCGTGCCGTTCCCCGTAAAGACGTGACCGCTCGCGGGATCGACGGCGATGCCGTGCACCGGTCCGACGCGCACCTGGCCGAGCACCTTGCCGGAATCGGCATCGACGATCGTCAGCGCTCGGCTTGCGGTATGGGCGGCATAGACGCGCCGGCGTTCTGCGTCGACCGTGACGTAGTCGAACCCGCTGAAGATCGGAACGGATTCGGGACTCGAGATTGGTACGAAAGGCATGCGCGAATGAAGCGCGATGCTGGGTGCCGACTCCTCCGTTAAGAACCTTAAAGCTGGTCCATCCGCAGCGCGACATCAGCATGACGCCACGCATTGCGAAATGCGGCATCGGCAGCCGCGGCATGCGGGTCCCTTGCGGCGGCGAGCGTTCGCGCCAAGCCAAAAAGCGAGCCGGGATTGCCGGGATTGCGCGCCAAGTCCGCTTCGAACGTACGCCGCGCTTCGGTGAAACGGCGACCCTCGTAATAGCGCGCGCCGAGGGTTTGGCGTACCGGCACGTACCACGCCGGCGGCTCGACGACGTCGAGCGTATCTTGCGCGGCGACGGCCGCCTGCAAGAGCGCGATCGAGCGCCGCTCGTCGCGCGCGCGGCGCGCGATGCTCGCATCGAGTACGTCGCGGGCAATCGTCAAGCGTGCGTCCTCGCCGCGTACGTCGTGTAACGTCCGGCTTTCGCGCGCGGCGCCGGCACCATCGCCGAGCTCGCTCTGAGCGAGTCCCCGCGCGAAATGCCAACGAACGCCGGGGCGGTCGGGCGCGCGTAGCGCGAGGAGTTCGCGCCAACGGTGAAACCGCGCGTAAGTCTCGACGGCCGCCTCGTCGTCCGAAACCTGCGCCGCAACTTCCATGGCGGTAGCGCGCGCGGCGCTCCAGCGCCCGGCGGACGCATACGCCGCACCGAGCACTTGCAGGTCGTGATGAAAATATCCATCATGTTCGGCTGCGTGCGGTTCGCGTAGCAACCGGCGGAAGAGCGCCACGCTGCGCTCGCCGGCGGCGATAGCTTCCTCGGATCGCCCGAGTCGCAAAAAAATATGCGCCGGCATGTGCGCGAGATGTTCGTCGGCCGGTTCGAGCTCCCGGCGCGCCAGACGCCGCGCGCTCGCGAGTGCGCGCGCGGGCGTCGTCGACCGCTCGTAAGCATGGATGAAATAGTGATTCGCACCGATGTGGCGCGGATCGGCCGCGAGCGCCGCGGCCAACAGCGCGATGATGCGCGCCGTGTAAACTTCCGGCGAGCCGTCGTGACGCCACATCCGCAGCGGCTGGAGATCCATCAGACTTTCGGCGGCAAGCGTCGCGATATCGACGTCTTTGGGAAACCGCCGCGCGACTGCGTCCATCGCTCGAGCATACGCGAATTCTGCGCCGTAGATCTGCGCCGGGCTCGTCGCCTCGTAACGCTTGGCCAGCGCGCCGATGAGATCGCGTTCGGACGCCGTCGCGCCTCGAGCCAGCGTCGCCGCTTGCGCACACGCCGCGCGGCCGACCGCCGCACGCGACAAGTCGTACGGAATGTTGACGTTCGGCCCGGCACCGAGCGCGATACCCCAATACGCCATCGCGAACGTCGGATCCAGACGGCCCGCTGCCTGAAAGTGCGCGAGCGCGTCTTCCGGCGCGAACGCGTAGATCGCCGAGAGTCCACGATCGAATTCCACTTGCGCCGCGGCGACGTGCGTCGACACGGCGTAGTGCACGAGCGGTTCGGCCGCCGCCGCCCCGGCGTGCGCGGCGCATGCGATCGCGACCGCCAATGCGACGGTCGCGATCCAAGGAGCGCGGAGGCGCAGATGGTGAATGGCCAAAACGGTGATTCGCAAGCTCTTTCTCTCGGGAACGCTTGTGGGTGCGACCGATTTCGGCAGCGCACCTCTGGGCGTTCCGCGATCGATGCTGCGTCCCGGAGACACGATCCCCGCTTACGGTACGCCGTCGCGTTTCGAAGCGAACGTCGTCCGGCGACCGCACGGCCTGCCGTCGCCCGCGCTCACGCCGCTCGAACGGCAGCCCGGGATCATCACGGCGAGCGGCCTCACGTTCGTGCGCACGCACGCCGGGGTCCCGCGAATCGATCCGGCCCGCCATCGTCTGCTCGTCCACGGCCGCGTCCGTAAGCCACTCTTCTTTTCGCTCGACGATCTGCTGCGCTTTCCCGCAACGACGCGCATCGCGTTTTTGGAATGCGCGGGGAACTCCGCGCCGGGGTGGCGCGCACTCGGATCGGGCGTCCAGTTTTCGCACGGGTTGCTGTCGTGCGCCGAGTGGACCGGGGTTCCGCTGCGGACGCTGCTAGACGAAGCCGGCGCGAGCGATCCGCGCTGGGTGGTCGCCGAAGGTGCCGACGGCGCTGCATACGAGCGTAGCATTCCGCTCCCGGCCGACGACGCCGAAGCGCTCGTGGTTTACGGGCAAAACGGCGAAATGCTCCGTCCCGAACAAGGGTATCCGTTACGGTTGCTGTTGCCCGGCGCCGAAGGAAGCGCGAACGTGAAGTGGCTGCATCGCATCAAAGTCGTCGACGGGCCGCTCTTCGCGCGGGAAGAGACCGTGCGATACGGGCGTACCAACGCCGACGGGTCGGCGCGCCTCTGCGATTTCACGATGGGCGTCAAATCGGTCGTCACGGAACCGTCTCCGGGACGCCGCTTTCCGGCACGCGGGTTCGCGGAATTGCGCGGCTTCGCATGGTCCGGCGCCGGACGAATCGCCAGCGTCGACGTGACGCTCGATGGCGGGGCCACATGGCACGCCGCCACGCTCGGGCAGCCCGTCTTGTCCAAGGCGCTCGTACGCTTTACGTTGCCGGTGACGTGGACCGGCAGCGAACGCATCGTCGCGAGCCGCGCTACGGACGACCGAGGCGGCGTCCAACCGACGATGGCAGCGCTGCGCGAAACCAACGGCGGCGATCTCCGCTATCACGTCAATGCGATACACGCGTGGCGCGTGCGCGGCGACGGCAGCGTGGAATCGCTCGATGCGTAAGCGCACGCTCGCCGGGACGCTCGCGGGCTCGATCGCGCTCGTCAGCACGTTCGGCTGCGCGTCGACGCACGCCGAACGACCCCGATCGTTCGCCATCGGCCGTACGGCGGAACCCGCTGCGATCGCACCGCTCGACATCGACGTCGCCGTCGATGGGGCGGGCCTTCCTCGGGGCAGCGCGACCGCGCAGGATGGTGCGGCGATATATGCCGCTTCGTGCCGCACCTGTCACGGCGAGCGCATCGCGTTGCGCCGGTGGCGTCCGACGGCGTTGTTAGATTACATCCGGCGCGCGATGCCGCCGACGGCACCGCGCCGCCTCTCCGCACGCGACCTCTATGCGGTTACCGCCTACGTGCTGTACGCCGACGGCCGCATCGCAGCGCACGACATCGTAGATCGGGACACGCTCGTCGGTGTGCAGCTTAACGGTTCTTTAATTAGGCCTTAAGCCGAGGCGCCTATCGTCAATCCGGCACGAACGCGCGAAACCGATGTCGGTTTTTCGAGCCGCGCTTACGAGACGTCGTAACCGTTTTGTGGCGCTTTGCGCTACGCCGGCCGACGCAGATCACCGGAAGCTATAGGAGTACGGCATGTTCCGATACGGGCGACTGGCGGCGCTATCATTGGCGCTGGTTTTCTCGGCGCAAGCGGCGCCGATACTCGCGCAGACGCCGCCTGCGGCGACCGCGACGGGCGGGTCGATTGTCGGAACCATCGTGGACCGCGCAGCCGGCACGAGCGTTTCGGGCGCGGATCTCACCCTGTATCGCGCGTCGGGCGAAAAAATCGCCACGGCAACGACCGACGCGCAAGGCGCGTTTACGTTCGCGATCGCGGCCGCAGGCATCTACTACGTGCAGATCGCTGCTAACGGGTATCAGACGGTGCGCACCGACGATATCGCGACCGTCGCCGGGGAGACGAACACCGTCCGCTCGGCCATCACGCGTTCGCGGACCGCGATCGAGAACGATCTGCGTCAGATCGGCCGCGTCAGCGCCTCGCGCACGTCCGGCAACGGATCGCTCGCGACGGCGACGACGATCAATCAATCGGTGACGAGCGAATTGCTTCAGCGCGAAGGCTACATCCGCATCGGTGACGGCCTCGATACGCAACCGGGCGTCAACCTCACAGGTCTGAGCTCGTCGGTCGGCGATGGCCTCGGCATCGATATCCGCGGCTTCGGTTCGGCCGAAACGTCGACCCTCATCGACGGCCACCCGATCGGCCCGCAAGGCGCCGTCAGCGGCGGCTTCGACTTCCAAGATTCGCCGAGCTACGCGATCGCTAACACGCAGATCACCTACGGTTCGGGCGCGCTCGGCCTCTACGGCACGAGCTCGATCGGCGGTACGGTTGATCTGCAAACCGTCAACGCGACGCGCACACCCGAATTGCTGCTCGAACAAGGCGTCGGCTACGAAGGCCGCCGTTTTACACGCCTTCAAACGACCGGGACGGTTGCGAACGAGAAGCTCGGCTACGCGATCGTTCACGCCGTCGACGGCACGACGGGACCGTATCCGACGCAAGCGCGACTGCAGCCGAGCTTCCTCTCCGGCAATTTCTCGCTCGCGAATCAAACGCTCCTCACGTACGGCACGAGCTCGGCCTACATGCTCCGCAACGACCTCGTGAAACTCAAATACTCGTTCTCGCCGTCGACGAGCTTCGAAGCGACAGCGCTCAGCGCGGATTCGTTCTCCGATAAGACCGGCAACGGCGACAACTGCTACTTTTCCGAAGGCCAGCAACTCTACAACGCCCAAGCCGCATCCGCCGCGCCCGCAACGTACCCGGTCGCGCTCACCAACGGCAACACCGTCAACGTCGATTGTCCGGCGGGATCGCTCGGCGCGACGCTCGATGACGTCAACGCGACGTGCCTTACGGCGTTCCAATACGCCCGCAAAGGCTACGGTCTTGCGGGTGGCGGCGCGGGCGCGCATCAGGAACATCGTTTTAACGACTACCACGGGCGCATACAGACGCGCGTGGGCAACAACACGCTAACGCTCGACGGGTTCGGCAATCGGTATTCGACCGACTACAGTCGCGCTCCGGTGAGCACGCTCAATCCCACGCCGGGTTTCAACACGCAGTTCTACGATACGACGGGCCTGCTCTTCTCCGACGACATCGCCGGCCGCACCAACGACTTCGGCTTCGGCTACTTCGTCGAACATCAGAACCACATCGGTGACTATTTGCAGAAGACGGGCACCGGCTACCAGATCTTCAACGGTGCGAACAGTATCCCGGGCGCCGTCTTCGCTCTGGGCGAACGCAACTTCTTCGTACGCGACCAATACACGCCGAACGGGCCGCTGTCGATCTACCTCAACGCGTGGCTCAAACGCTCGACCGTCACGCAGAAGCAGACCTTCGATCCGCGGCTTTCGTTCGTCTACAAGGTAACGCCGTCCGACGTCGTGCGCCTCACCGGCGGTCGGTCCGACGCGGCTCCGGCTCCGGATCTCTTGTCGGGTCCCGTATCGCCGAACCGGACGCCGTCGAACATCACGCCGCAATGTACGGGCGGTCAGTTGACGACCGTCGGCAACAGCAGCAATCCGAACCTCATTCAAGAGTCGTCGACGGACTATGAGATCGGATACGGCCACCGCTTCAACGGGGACAACGTCGTCAACGTCGACGGTTACTTCAGCTTCGAAAAAAATCGCATCTTCCGCGGCCAGATTCCGGTCTCGTCGCTCCCCTTCGTCCTTCCGCCCGACTTGCTCTCACAGTACCTGGCACGCATCTCGTCGTTTTGCGGTTCGCCGGCTCAAGCGACGATCGCCAATCTCGGATATCTGGCGCGCTATAACGCTGCGAGCACGCGCTATCAAGGTATCGAATTAACGGGGCGGTACCGGACCAACCAAAACCTGTTTTTCGATTACTCGTATAACGTTCAATCGGCGGCAGATCTCGGCGTTCCCGACTTCATTCTCGGACGGTCCGTCAATACGATCAACGGATCGCAAATTCAAGGCGTCGCGTTGCACAAAGCATCGCTCGGGCTCGACGTTCAAAACGGCCACGGATTCGAAGGCCGCGTCGACTCGTACTACCAAGGCGAATACAACGCGTACAATCGCACCCCGTTCTTCTACGCGAACGCCTCGCTCTCGCAGCAAGTCACGAAAAACACCCGGCTCAACATCGGCGTGCTTAACCTCTTCGATTCGATCTCGAGTAAGGTCTTCACGACCGGCGTGGGACCGTACATCGCCGAGAATCGTTTCGGCGGCGATGCCAACAGCTTCCAACAACAGACCCCGCAAACCGGCTTGACCCCGGTTACGGCGACCGTGAGCATCACGACTCGTATTTAAGCGATGCCCGGTTCGGTATCGTGAAACGTGCCGCGCTTGGCGGACTCGTCGAGTTCGAGATCCTCGAGCAGATAATACACGATCTTGCGATCGTCGAATCCAACTTTCGCCAGTTGCCGGCCACCGATCTCGACGACCTCATGGATGTGGCCGGTCTGGCCTGCATACCGATAGTTCAGGGCCGTATAATTGTCTTCGCCCGCGCGCGGATGCGGGACCGCTTTCGTCCCGCGCAAAGGCGTCTTATGTCGATGGTCGCTCACGAGGAGAGCCTCGATCCGTTGAGAAGTGGCACGACCCGCTGGTTCTGCAAGGAGCGTCCATGTTCATCGAATACCGTGGCAAGACGCCGACCGTGCACCCGACGGCCTTTATCGCGCCCACGGCCGTGCTGATCGGCGACGTCGAAGTCGGTGAGTCGGCGAGCATCTGGTTCGGCGTCGTTATCCGTGGCGATAACGGGCCGATCCGGATCGGCGCTCGCGCGAACGTCCAAGATAACGCCGTCATCCACGTTTCGGAAGACTGCCGTACCATCATCGGCGACGACGTGACGATCGGCCATTGTGCTACGATGGAAGACTGCACGATCGACGAGGGCGCCCTGGTCGGAAGCAATGCCGTCGTGCTCAACGGCGCGACGGTCGGCAAGCGCAGCCTGATCGCCGCCGGAAGCGTCGTTGCGGCCGACGCGAACATCCCGGACGAAGTGGTCGCGGCGGGCGCACCGGCCGTCGTCAAGAAAAGACTCGAAGGCGGGGCGTCCGCATGGGTCGATCGCGCCGGCCAGAAATATGTCGCCCTTTCGCGGATGTATTTGCATCACGGCCTCGGCGACCCCGAAATGCACGAACTGGCCGCCGAAGCGAGCTCCCGTTAGCGTCAGCGAACGTCGCGGACGAGCGTGAGGTAGTCTTCGAGCGGCTCGCCATCGTCGAGAAAGCCCGCCGCCCGTAACACAGCGAGTCGTGCGTCGTTCGCGCGAAGGCGCGTCACGAGCACGGCGGCGAACCGCCCGACCGCCACGGCATTAGCCGCATCGACGACCGCGCGGAACGACGCCGGATCGCCTTCAAAATCGCTGCAGAAGAGCGACGAGCCGTCGATCGTCCAGCGCAGCGACGCGCCCCCCGCATGCAACGCTCCGGCATCGATCTCCGGCTCGCCGTTATGGACCGGCATAGTGCGCGCCCTCGCCGTACGGCACGAATAGCGTGTGCTCTTTGAGAAACCGCAGCTTCACGGTTCCCGTGGGTCCGCTGCGACTCTTGGCGATGATGAACTCAGTGAGATCGGGTTCGGGCGCGCTCTCGGGATTGTAGTACGCGTCGCGATAGAGAAACGAGACCAAATCCGCTTCTTGTTCGATCGCGCCCGAATCGCGCAAATCTGAAAGCATCGGTCGTTTGTCGTTGCGCGATTCGACGCCGCGATTGAGCTGTGCGAGCGCGAAGATCGGAATCTGCAGATCTTTTGCCGTCGCCTTGAGCGTGCGGCAGATTTCCGAGAGTTCGTCGTTCCGGTTCTGCGGACGCGAGGATGTCGAGGGGCGCACCAGCTGTAAGTAGTCGATGAAGACGGCGGCGAGGCCGTCGCCGGATTGCAGCCGGCGGCAGCGGCTGCGAATTTCCGTAACCGTCACCGTGCCCGAATCGTCGATGTAGATCGGTAACTGCGAGAGCGCGCTCATGCCGCTCGAAATCTTTTCCCATTCGGGGTCGCGGATATTCCCGCGCTTGAGATTCTGCGAATTGATGCGCGCTTCGGCGCAGAGCAATCGCGTGACGAGTTCTTCGTTCGTCATTTCCAGAGAGAAGAACGCGACGGGCTTCTGTTCTTCTTTTGCGACCGCGGCGGCCATCGTCAGCGCCAGCGACGTTTTGCCCATCGCGGGCCGAGCGGCGAGAATCACGAAGTTGCCCGGTTGGAAGCCCGCCGTATATTCGTCGATATCGCGAAAGCCCGACGTCAGCCCCGTTCGATCGCCCCGCGTATGGTACGCGCGGTCGATCTGCTCGAACGCTCCTTTGAGCAGCTTGTGAATCGGCGAAAATTCGGAGCGATTCTGACGGCGGCCGACATCGTAGACGATCTGTTCGCTGCGGTCCAGCGCACCTTCGACGTCCTCTTCGTTTTCGAAGCCGATTTTCGTGATCTCAGTGCCGGCATGAATCAATCCGCGCAGCGACGATTTTTCACGCACGATCTGCGCGTAGTACTCGGCGGAAGCGGCCGTCGGAACGGTGTCCATCAGCGACGTGAGATACGGCAATCCGCCGACGCGATCGAGCAGATTGCGGCGTCGCAGTTCTTCGCCGAGCGTGATCTTATCGAGGGGTTCGCCCCGCTCGTAAAGCTGCACGAGAGCGAGAAAGATCGTCTCGTGCACGTGCGCGTAAAAATCCGACGGCGAGAGCATCTCGCTGACCGCCGACATCATCTCACGATCGACCAGAATCGAACCCAGGACTGCCATCTCGGCTTCCAGATTGTTGGGCGGGATACGATCGACGCCGCCGAGCCCCGCCGCCGCGATCGTCATCGTTTCTCCGGCGTGCGCGGTCGCACGATATCGAGCGCGTCGAAGGCGTCGCGCACGTTGCCGACGAGCACGACCTCGATTCCGCCGATCGAGCGATCGACGTCGCGGGCGTTCTCGCGCGGAACGAGCACGCGACGCATGCCCGCTTGGCGCGCCGCGTAGAGCTTTTCGACGATACCGCCGACCGGCCGCACGAGCCCGGAAATGGAGACTTCCCCCGTCAACGCGACGTCCCGCGGCAACGGCGTCTTCACGATCGCGCTGTAGAGCGCGAGAAAGATCGCGAGGCCTGCCGACGGTCCATCGATGTTGCCGCCGCCCACGACGTTGACGTGGAGGTCGTAATCCAGCGGATCGATGCCGGCGACGCGGCGCACGACGGCGGTCGCGTTGAAGACGCTATCTTTGGCCATCGAGCCCGCCGTATCGTTGAAACGCACCGTCCCCTTGTGCGGCTCGGACGCTCGGAAGGCGACCGCCTCAATCTCGATGAGACTACCGACGTGGTGGGCGACACCGAGTCCGAGCGTCTTACCGATCTCGCGACCGCGGCGGGCCCGCACCGGCGTGTGCTGCACGAGACGGCCGGTCTGTACGACGGTCGTCACGTCCGCTTCGACGATCGTCGTGACGCTCGCTTTGCGTCGCGCGCTGGTCTGCGAACGGCGCGCGGCCGGTGACGGGCGTTCGGAATCGCGAAAGAGTGCGTGGCCGTGCGCGTCCGCGACGATCTGTACGGCTTTGCGGCCCTCGATCGTATACGACGCGATGAGACCGGGTACGCTCGCGGCGAGCTTAACGCCCAGTCGCCGCGCCGCACCGGCAACGATCTCGCGGATCTGGGCTTCCGTCAGCGGTTCGAAATAGACCTCGGCGCAACGCGACCGAATCGCGGGATCGATCTCACTTGGATCGCGCGTCGTCGCGCCGATCATCACGAAATCGGCGGGTGCGCCATCGTCGAACAACTTCTTGACGTAGGCGGGCACGCTCGGATCGCTACCGTCGTAATACGACGACTCGAACGTGAAGCGCTTATCCTCAAGAACCTTGAGCAGCTTCGTCTGCAGGGTCGCGTCCATCTCACCGATTTCATCGATGAAGAGGACGCCGCCGTGCGCCTTCGTCACGAGTCCGAGCTTGGGCTCGGGGATCCCGCTCTCGGCAAATTCGCGCCGGGAACCTTGGTAGATGGGATCGTGAACGCTCCCGAGCAGCGGATTGATCGTCTCCCGCGGATCCCACCGCAACGTCGCGCCGCTCGCTTCGACGAATGGCGCGTCCTCGGCGAACGGCGCGGAGGCGCGTGACTTCGCGACGTCGAGCGCCAGCCGCGCCACCGTCGTCTTGCCGACGCCGGGCGGTCCGTAGAGGATGACGTGCTGCGGAAACGGCGACGAAATCTTCGCGAGCAGCGACGCGATTGCCGACTTCTGGCCGACGACGTCGGCGAGGGCGCTCGGCCGGAGCACGTGGAGCGCGGAAAGCGAAAGCTTACGCGTATCGAGCGCGACGAGATCGTCGAGTTTCTTCTGCGTCGCGGCGGTTTCGGGGCCACCATCTTCGCGAATCGCCTCGAGTTTGAGATCTTTGAGATACTCGAGATGACGTTCGGCCATCTTGAGATTCACCTTCATATCGATCTTGTCTTCGACCGAGCGCTGAGCGACGAGATCGGCGAGACCGTCTTCGATCTCCGCGATCGCGTCGCGAAATTTCCCCGGCTGCGGAAGTCGCTCGAGCGTCGGATCTTCGAAGACGAGCCGCTGCAGCGCCAGAATTCGCTCCGGTAAGGCGCTCGAACGCATGAACTTAAGCGCGTTGAGCTTGCCCGCGCGCAACACCATCTTGTCCGCGCCGATCGTATTCGAAAGGACTTCGTAGAGGGCGGCGACGTAGCGGCGTACGCCGTCATCGCCGCCGTGTTTTCGGCGAAAGCGGGCTACGAACGCGGGATCCGCCCCTTGCGCCATGCGAGACTAGGTCGTCGAAGCGATGACTTTGACGGTCGTCTTCGCGACGATGTTCTTCCCGAGCCGGATTTCGACGGGATAGCTCCCGAGCGACTTGATGTTCTCCGGCACTTCGATCTTGTGCCGATCGATTTCGATGCCGAGGGCGGAATGAATCGCATCGGCGACGTTCCCGTTGGTCACGGCTCCGAAAAGCCTCCCGTTACCGCCGGCCTTCGCAGGCACGCTGAGCTGGAGCCCTTCGAGCTGCTTGCCGAGCGCTTCGGCGTTCGCGATCGCCTCGGCGTCGCGCCGAGCTTTCGCCTTACGCTGCTGTTCGAGCAGCGCGAGCGAGCCCTTCGACGCTTCGGCGGCGAGGCCGCGCGGGAGCAGAAAATTGCGCGCGTAGCCGTCGGCGACTTCCAGGACCGTACCGGTCGTGCCCAGCGACTTCACGTCGTTCATCAAGATAATTTTCATGCGTTACTCGGCGACGAAGGGAAGAAATGCGATGACGCGGGCCCGCTTCACGGCTACCGTCAGCAGGCGCTGGTGCTTCGCACAATTACCACTGATCCGCCGGGGTAGGATCTTACCACGCTCGGAAATGTATTTCCGCAGCCGCGTCACGTCCTTGTAGTTGATGTCGGGCTGCTTATCCGCGCAGAAATTACAGATCTTACGCTTCGGCCGGCGTTCTTTTTTCGCCGCGTTTCTCTTTTTCGATGTGCTGGTAGCCAAAAAATCATCCTCAATGTAGGTGGAGACGGCTGCGCCGGCCATGCGACGGCAGCCCTACATACGTGACGGCGAACGTCACGACCGAGACGAAGCTCGGATTTGGGGACGCCACCGTCCCAGGGTCACGAAAGGTTATTCTAGCGTAAAACGGTTCGTTCGTCTAGCAGGTTTCAGCGAAAGAGGCCCCCTCCGCCGGCAGGCGCAGTCCCGCTTAAGGTTTCTTCGCGACGCGCCGATGGACAAGTATGGTCAGTTCCCCAAGCCGTCGTGCAAGGTTCGCCATGGTAAGGTTTGAACGTTTTCTACGGGACGATACCGGTCAAGGGCTGGTCGAGTATGCATTGATTATCGCACTCGTTGCCGCGGTGGCGTTTGCCGGGCTGACGCTACTGGGCGGCAAGAGCAACAATACGCTCAATAATGTCGCCAACCGGTTAAAATAGGTCCGAGCCATGAGCACGTTCGAGCGTCTCCTCCTCGATGATGCCGGTCAAGGACTCGTCGAGTACGCGCTCATCATCGCGCTCGTCTCGATCGTAGCGCTGGCCGGTCTCTCGCTCTTCGGCGGCGACAGCAACAACTCGTTGAACAAGGCAGCCAACAGCTTACAATAGACCCGCCGGCTGGGGCTAGCCCACTCGGCGCTCCTTGTCACAAATGGCCGAAAGAATCGGGCGGCGTTCCCCCGCACGTTGATCTGCCGCGCGTCTGCGGCACGTCAAGGAGTGCAACATAACGAATGTCGATCGATCTGCGTGACTTCCTCATGCTCCCGTACGGCGAGCTCGAAGACCTCAACCTCGCCGCCAAGGAACAGCGCAGCAACCGCCTGCCGAGCCATGAGATCCAGGAAAAGCGCCTCAAATATCTGAGCGACGAAACGCGCATCAAAGCCGTTACCGTTCTCTTCAGCGATCTCGAAGGCCGGCTTCACATGCTGGATTACGATAAGAAGTTTTTAGTGAAGTCCTACGACAACCTCACCTTCGACGGGTCGTCGATCCGAGGGTTCAGTCAACAGAAAGAGAGCGATCTCCGCCTGGCGCTGGACTGGAGCGCGTTCTACTGGGCGCCGGGCGACGTCTTCGGGTCGGGCAAGGTCCTCGTGTTCGGCGACGTCCTCGCCCGCGACGGAGCGCCGTACGGCGCCGACATCCGCGGCAGCCTCAAAATGCTCTCGAACGACTTTTACGAGCGCGAAGGCTACACGCTCAACGCCGCTAACGAGATCGAAGGCTTCGTATTTGCCGGCCTCGATGCCGAGCGGCGTTACCACGAAACCGGCAAATTCGACTACGTGAACACGGGCGGATATTACCATTCGCTTCCGGGCGACCCGCTGCGCAGCTTCATCGATTCCGTCGCGGAAGTGCAGCGCGCGATGGGCTTCCAGAACGAAAAAGACCACCCCGAAGTGGCGCCGTCGCAATTCGAGATCAATTATAGCTACGGCGAAGTCGTCGCCGCAGCCGATCAGATTCAGATCTACAAATTGATTTGCCGGCAAGTCGCGACGCGCATGGGCATGTCCGTAAGCTTTTTGCCGAAACCCGTCGTCAGCGTCAACGGCAACGGAATGCACACGAACGTTTCGATCAGCAAGGGCGGGAAGAATATCTTCTGGGACGCCGCGGGTGAAGAGCGCCTGAGCCCCTTCGCGTGGCAGTTCGTCGATCGAATCCTCACGCACGGCAACGATATCTGCCTGATGCTCAATGCGAGCGTCAATGCGTACCGCCGGCTCGACCCGCACTTCGAAGCTCCCAATCAAATCAAAGCCTCGGCGATCGATCGGGGTTCCATGGTCCGGATCCCGTTCGGCAACGAACGCAGCGCGCGCGTCGAAGTGCGCTCGGTCGCGCCCGATGCAAATCCTTACATGGTCATGCTCGGCGTGTTCAAGACGGGTCTCGAAGGCACGATTAGCGACGAAAGCAACTTGCGTCAGGCAGCCCACTACCTGCCCGACAATATCTATGATGCCATCGAGAATTTCCGCGCGTCGAGCTGGACGACGACGCTACTCGGCGAGGACGTCAAGGCGCGCTACGCCGATCTCAAACAAGCCAGCGCCGACCGCTGTCCGCGCCTCCTGGGCACGATCGTGAAAGCCCAAGAAGTTCAGTACCATCACGAAGTGTACAACCAATATCTTTGGAATATGTTCTAAAGTCCGTCTGGTTACGACGAACGACGATGGAGCGCTCGTAAGAACGGGTGTTCCATCGCCCTAGTTCGAACCGTCGCCGCTGGAGACGTGGATCTGCGGCTGCCCGCCCGTGGAGATGATGACGATGGCATTCGAGCCTTCGCGGACGCGCGTTCCGGCCGGCGGCACTTGTTCGATAACGCTATTGGCGGAAGCTTGTGAAAATGCGGCCGCGTACCGGATGCGTAGTTTTACCGGCCGCAGCCGTCGTACCGCGGATTGAAACGAGATACCGACGACATTCGGGATCGCGACGAGCGGTAGACCGGAGCTCACATAGAGCGCGACGCGGTCGCCTCGATGCAGCGCCGAGCCGGGTGCCGGCTTCTCGGCGATGACGCTTCCGCCGGGCACGCGCTCGTCCGCGTGCGAGATTACTTCGGCACGGAGGTCGCCCGTTGCTAGGACGCTTCGGGCATGCGCGACCGACGTTCCGCGCACGTCCGCGACGGCGACTGCGGGCGGACGCAACGCGGCGACCACAGCGGCAAGTATCGCAAACGCGAGCACGCATACCGCCACGGCTCCCCCGGCCCACAGTCGCGTTTTCGACACTGCGCGCGCTTGCCAACCGGCACCGGCTGCGCAGGAACACGTTGTGCGTATCGCACCGGTGCCGATGTTGCGGCACGAGCGGCAGCAACGTAGGTTGCGCGAGGCGGCGGCGCGGGCGCCGGTTCGACGGCGGGCGCCGGTTCGACGGCCGGCGCCGCTGCCGCCGTAACCCGGCCGACGAGCGTGGGAGCGTCACTTCCATACGCAGGCGGCGTACCCGCAGACGACGGGCCGATCTCGAGTTCGGCAAGTGCCGCATCCAGATCGCCCGCCGACGCGAAACGAGCTTGCGGGTCTTTTTGCAATAGTCGATGCACGATGCGTGCCAGCCCCGGACTCATGAACGCGTGCAGGCTCGCGATAGCCGGTACCGCATCACCGACGTGCGCGAGCGCGATCGCAACCGGCGAATCGCCGTTATAGGGCACCTCGCCCGCGCAAAACTGGTAGAGCATGATGCCGAGGCTGTATAGGTCGGAGGCGGGCCGAGGGCGCGCCCTTGCGCTTGTTCCGGCGAGAAATAATGGACGCTGCCGAGCAACGCACCGGGCGTCGCCAGCGTGAGATCGCTCACTCCGATCGCTTTTGCGAGCCCAAAAATCGGCGACTTTTACGAGGCCTTGACGGTTGACCAGAACGTTTGCGGGCTGGAGATCGCGATGGACGATCTGTTGTGCGTGAGCGGCGGCTAAGGCGCAAGCGGTCTGACGCGCATAGTCGATCGCGCGCGGCTCCGCAAAGCGGCGTTCTTGCGACAACATCTCGGCGAGCGAACGGCCCTCCACGTACTCCATGACGATCGCGTGCAAGCCGCCGTCGGAAACGATGTCGTACATCGAAACGACCCGCGAGTCGACGATCCGCGCGGCTAGCCGCGCTTCGGTGTAGAACCGTTGCACGAACTCGCCATCGTGCCCGTAGGCGGCCTTGAGCACTTTTACCGCGACCGCCCGGCCGAGCAGTTCGTCGCGCGCGCGCGAAACGGTACTCATCGCGCCTTCACCCAGAAGCCCGTCGATACGGTAGCGCCCGGCGAGGAGCCGCGCGGCGGTCCGGTCCATGACGCGTCCTTTCCCGGGCGGCGTTAAATCGCTTTACAAACGAACGATTATCGGATGCTGGTTGCGAAGAACGTTCCATTCTGGGAATATCCGTACGCCGTAATATGCCGGGCCGGCGTAAGCGATCCCGAGATGGCACCACTAGCTTGAGCCTGGCTTATATCGATGCGAACCGGCGGCAAGCCGACGAGGGTAACGACGTTGCCGTCGACGGAGAGAATCGTCCCGTTCACCTGCTGCTGCCCGTAGCCGGCGTTCTGCCCGCCACCGGTGCAATTGACGACGAACACGTTGTTCTGATAGCAGCCGCTCAGCGTATAATGCTGTCCGACGTTGAGCGGCGTGCCGCTCGCATTGACCGTGATGGTGCGGCCGTCGTCGAGCCGAACCTGAGCGGTATTGCCGTTGACGCCGAGCACGGTGCCGCTGATCGTGGCAGTGCTGCCGGACTGACCGTCGCGGTGGTGCCGATGGTGCTTGCGATGGCGCTGCTCGCCGTCGCCCTGCTCGTCGTCGCCATGCTTGCACCAGCCGCGCTCGTGGCCGGCAGGATTGACGCAATCCTGGCCGCCGTGATGCTCGTCTTCGTCGGCGAGCGCCATCTGCGCGGCGATGTTGGTGAAGCTTGCGGGCTGGTTCGTGGGCGTGAATGCGGCGCCGAGCAGCATCGATGCAGTGGTAGCCGTGGCAAGCGCTGCCCCGTACCCAAATCTCAGTAGTCCTCGCATCGTGCCTCCTGACGTATCGGTAAAAATAAACTTAAGGTGGCACGGTAACGAGCGTTTCCCAGAATCGGTTCGTCCGGGCGAAAAGAGTGACCGGATCGTGATGGGTCGAGCATGCAAAAAGGGCACGGCGAACGTCGTCGCCGGGCCCTTTCCCGTGTCGTGCGCCGGGTTAGTGGAGGTGGAACCCGATCCCGACGTAGGGGGAGATGTGCGACTCGTTGGAGGGAGCGCTATTGCGCGCCGTCGTCCGGTCGCCGAGCAGACCCGCGTTGATGAAGATCGGACTGCGGTTGGGCGCGAGCGCGAGACCGGCATCGTACTTGAACATGCGATACGACAGTCCGAGCGAGCCGGGCTCGCCTACCGTATTCCGATAAGCGCCGGTAAGGTTCGGATAGTAATACGTGCTGAAGTAAAGCGAGATGGGCCCTTCTTTATCGGGCAATTTCTCGATCCCGAGGCCGAGACCGCGCACGCGCGGATACCCGACGTTGTTATATTTCTCGAGGTAACTGACGCCGAGATACAAACGCGGATCGAGCAGTTTGATGCCCAGACGTCCATCGTATTGTTCGTCGGTGATCGTGGTGCGCGGGACGAATTGCTGACCGTTGCGGCCGATAGTCGTGACGCAACCGATGTCGCCCGGGCACGTTCCCGCGACGTTCGCGATCGATTGATCGTGCTGATAGGTATACGTCCGATATTCGGCACCGATCAACAGCTGCAAATTATGCAACGTAAACTCGTGTAAACCGAGCGCGCGGAACGATTGGTGCCCGTGATTCGCGGGACTGAACTCGTTGGAAACCTTCGGATTGACGAGATAGTCGCCAAGCGCAATCGTCTCGAGCGATTGACGGAACGTCTCGTGTCCGTTCCGATCGTTATTGAGATTCGAACCCGAGGGTCCGATCGGAACGGGCGTCGCGGCCGGAGCGGCAGCCGGCGCGGGCTGAGCGCCGGCTGCGACCGAGCCGAAGGCCAGCAGCGCGGGAAGAGCGGCGAGCGAAGCGCCGATGCGAAGGCGGCGCACTAGCGGGGCGCTCCAGCATACGGAAAGTCGTTCTGGTAATGTTTTGCCGCGGGGGTGACGTTGTCGCTGGTCAAGCAGGGAGTTTCCTTACCATCGTCTGGAGCGAGGCCGAGTTTCGGAATGAGACTTCCGAAAAGCGAACCGAGAGAAAGATCGATAACGGGGCTGCGTAAATCGCGTCCGCCGAAATGACGGTACGGATCGCCGAGGGCGCGCTTGATGCCGTAGATGCCGAACGGCGGAACCGCCCGCACGACGGCGACGGGCAGGCCGCTCTTACCGTTGGTTTCGACGGCGAGATAGCGCGCCGGGCCCGGTGCCGAGAGATCGGCTTCGATCGCATCGGGAATGAGGACCTTGACCGCAGCATCGGCGATCCTTGGCGAACGATGGGCGACGTTGATCATAAAGCTATGAATCGAATTCGCAAGAACCGTATCGTTCGTGATCGGGCTGCGGTTCGTTTTGTCGTGATCAGCGAAATTTTCCGTCGCTTCTTTAACGGCCGGTCGCGCGAGACGTTCCACCTGGGTGTACGTCACGTTCGTGCCGCCCTCGGTACCGAGAAGCTTAGCGACATTGTTCTTTACGTTCTGTAACGACGCGAACGGCGAGCTTTCCGAAGCGCTGCCGTCGTTTGTCGGCAACGAAGTCGTCGCCCAGACGTTGATGCGGCCCACGTCGCCGGTCGGGTCGGCGAGCAGACGGCGCGGCATTTCGAAGGCGATCTGCAAGACGTTGAAGCCCGCCAAGAAGTCCTGCGCGTCCTTACGGAAGCAGGCCGCGGTCGGCGGCGGCGGATTCGGCTGGTTGTGGAAATCCCGGTCTGGAATGATCTTGAAAAATTGCGATAGATCGAAATAGAACGGATCTTCGCGCGGCCCCGCATAGGCGTGGACGCCATTGGAGAGCATCGTCGGCGCATCGAAATTAAATGTGCCGGTCGGAGCGACGAACGTCGACAGGACGCCCTGCATATTCGGCTTCGCAGGTCCGTACATCGTTAATTTTTGGGACGGTCCGGTACCGGACGCTTTCAACTGCACGACGAGATCTTCGTTGAAATCGTTCCCGGTGCCGATTTTGAACTGATACATCGCGCCCGGATCGAACGAGCGGGAGTTGCCCATCCCGGTGGGAATCAGCGGCGAAACGTCCATCGCGAGGACCACCGCGTTCGGGTCGTGGGGGCTCGGGTAGACGAAGACGTCGGTGATATCGATGCCGGGCCGGCTTACCGTCAGCGGCGAGTCTTGGTGGTCGGACGCGACGAGGGAGCGGACGCCGTACGTGCCGATGGCTGCCACGAGGGCGACGCCGGCAGTACATGCGAGCAATCGCTGTACGAAGGTTTGCACATTATGCTTCCTGGGGGAGTGTGACGACGTCGCGCACCTTATTCGTCGATTCGAACCGAAGTGCTACGAACCGCGCCCTGCGTCAGGGGAAACGCGAACGAACTCGACGTCTATAATTTCTTAACGCATACCCTAAGCAAGCGGATGTCACACACGATGCCGCGCGCCCGCCTTCGAGGAGATCCCCGCTCGCCGCCGCACGAAGCCCGCCATGGCCGCAAAACGCAAGATCGCTCCTCCCAAGCCGCGCCTCGACCTGCCCTGGTCGCAGCTAAAGCGAGCCCAGCAGAACCAGCTCTATACGAAAGCTCTGCACGATTACACGACCGGTCGCGGACCGAATCCGGGCTCGAGCGGCGATTTTCAACGCAAGCAAGCCACAGCCGAAGCGAAAGCCCAACCCGCCTCGATTCACTCTTCGCCGTCGTAGTAGCCCAGCGGCTCGGAACGAACGATCCGCGACTCGGGCGAGCGAACCATCCATTTCCCGCTATCGGGATAGTGACACGATTCGCCAAGTGGATTGTCCGCGACGACGTACAGGGCAGATCGACGGGTCCGTCATTGACGATTTGATGCCATTCGAATCGCGGTATCGTTGGAAGATGTTGCATGACGTTCCGGCGGCTCGCGCGGCGGTCCGCTTCGTAACGCCGCACGCGCCGCGGTCCGGTAACGTGCGATGCGCTTTTCGGTAGGCGTCAACTATTGGCCGCGGCGCAGCGCGATGGCGATGTGGCGCCGCTTCGACGCGGGCGAAATCGCGGAAGACTTCGCACGCATCGCGGGGCTCGGACTCGATACCGTTCGCTTCTTTTTGCGCTGGGACGACTTTCAGCCACAACCGGACGCTCTGGATTCCGTCATGCTGGGCCGTCTCGACGTCGTCATCGCTCTCGCATCCGAAGCCGGTCTGCGCGCGATGCCGACGTTGTTCTGCGGCCATATGAGCGGCGTCAATTGGCTTCCCGCATGGACGCTCGATGCGCGGACGTCGCACGGACGCTTTCGCACCATCGCAGACGACGCTCCATCGTCGCACGGCATCGGCGATATGTACGCCGGACCATTACTCGACGCGCAGGTGCTCTTCGCACGCACGGTCGGAGAACGTTTACGATCGCACCCCGCGATCGTAGCGTGGGATCTCGGCAACGAATTCAGCAATCTACGCGAACCCGCAAGCGAATACGTCGCTGCGGAGTGGAGTCGCCGTCTCACGCGCGCGTTGCACGAAACGTCGTCGCTGCCCGTTACCGCCGGCATTCACGGCGAAGATCTGACGCGCGATCGCAACCTTCGCTTCGGACCGCTCTGTGCGCCCTTCGCGTTTGCGAGCATGCACGGCTACAGCGTTTACAGCGGCTTCGCGAAGGATCGCCTGGACCCCGAAGTCGTGCCGTTTCTCGCACGGCTCGCGGCCGCGTTTTCGTACAAGCCGGTGCTCTTTACAGAGTTTGGAAATCCAACCTGTCCGCCCGGAAAATTATCGCCCTTCGAACGCGTCGCTTTGCCGGACGAACCGCCGAACCCGTCGATTTCGCCCGACGATGCACTCTTTGCGACGTATGCCTGCTTGCGTGAAGACGAGAACGCAGCCTACTGCACGGGCGTCTTGGAACGACTCCACGCCGACGGTCGCTTGGGGGCGTATTGGTGGTGCTGGGCCGACTACGACGACGCACTGTGCGCGGAGCCGCCCTTCGATCGAGCGCCACACGAGCTGAGTTTCGGCATCGTTCGAAGCGATGGGAGCGAGAAGCCCGTCGCGGGCGCCCTGGCGGCGTTCGCTCGTGCGCAACGCGAGGTCATCGCGGTCGTGGAAAAGCCGCTCATCTCCGACACGTATTATTACCGCACCTTACCGACCAGCACGAAGACGCTGTACGAGTCGTTCCTGCGCACGAGCGGCGACCGGCACCCGCCAGTCTAGGCGTTCGCAGCGCGCACGCTACCCGACGTTTTGAGCGTACTCGGGCGCAACAGGTAAAATACGGCTGCCACGACGACGTTGATGATCGCTTGCGTCACGAATTGCGAGCCCGTCATCGTATGAGCTCCGACCAAGCCGTAGAACGCGTAGGCGATCCCGATACCTTGTTCTGCGATCGGAATCCAGACGAAGGCCCGATAGCGCAGCGGGTCCGTTGCGGTGAGCAGATAGACCGCCCCGAGTAGGAACAGCACCATCCCGTACTGCTGGCTCATCGAAAAGAGATCGCCCGTCCAACCGCTCTTGGGCATCCAGCCCACAAACGAAGCTCCGAGCGGCGCGGCGAACGTCGAAAGCGAGGCGTTGATGAATTCCCACACGGCCCAGACGACCAGGAGTCCCTGAAGCGGACGCGTCGATTTCATGTGATCGAAAGCCTTTCATAAGCCGGAGTCGGTGCGATATCGTCGCGGCGCGAGCATCCGTTGCAGCCAACGGCGCACGGCGTACGTTCCGTCGACGGCGTGACGGTTGCGAGTTTTTTTCGTGGCAAGAGTCGCCGTGCGCTCGCGACGACGCTATTGAAGGGGCAGAGGTAGCGACAGATGCCGCGTTTGCCCAAAATGGCGACACTCCCCGCCACGACCGCCGCGAGCGCGAACTGGAAGAGATGACGCTCCCACGCGAGACTGAAGCTGAGCGGCATGCGATCGTGCGCGGCGAGATTGGGAAGCGCGAGCCAACCGACGGGCATCCACATGACGACGAGCGCGAGCGTAAGGAAGCGGCCCAAACGCGCATCGAGGCGCAGCCGGGGACGTGCCAGGGGTTCGAAGATGTCTTGGATGGCCCCGATCCAGCACATCGTACCGCATACGAGGCCCGAGCCAGCGACGGTAATTCCGACGAGCGCGAGCCAAAAGATGGCGCCGACCGCGAGCCACAGCGGCCCGGGAAGATGGACCTCCACGAGAGCGAGATTGACGAACACGAAAATGATCTGCAAGAGGCGCCGTCGCCGCTGCGGTGAGAGGCCCCCCGTCGCTCCTGCCGTTCGCTTCATGGTGCCCTCGATGGTACGATAGCGACGATGCCCGCGCCGCGACGTGGGTCACGGAGCGACATCCCGATCGGAGAAGTGAAGATGCGAATCGCCTTCGTGCGCGCGGTTCTGGGCTCGGTCGCCGTGGGCGAGCTCGCCTGGAGCCTGCTCTTCTACCTCCGGCCCGAAGCGGCGCTCGCGGCGCTCGGACGCGGCGTGCTGGATCCGGTCATCGCTCGCCAGTATCCGCTCTATCTCGCCTCGGTCGCACTCGCTTACGCGCTCGCGGCGACGGATCCACCACGCTATCGCGGCATCGTGTGGATCTGCATGGCACAGCGTGGCGTGGAAGTGGCGGTAGCGCTCATCGATTGGCGCGCGCACGCGATCGCAACCTCGTCGCTTGTGTGGCTCGGCACGCTCGAGATCGCCATCGCGCTCGTGCTGCTCTTGGCGCTTCGCCGCGGCGTAACGGTAGCGCGCGGCCGCGCGCTACCGGAGCCGCGCGATCGAGGCCTGGTGCGACTGCTCCGCGCGTTCGGCGGGCTGCAGCTCTTTTGGTTCTTCGCATCGACGATTTTCGTGCAACTCGGAGCGCGCTTGCTCGGCTGGAAACTGCAGGATCCATACACGACGCAGCAGCAGGGCATCGCGCTGCTGATCATCGGCCTGACGAGCTTACTCGCCGCATCCGACGTGTCACGCTATCGCGTTTTCGTATGGGTGCCGATCGCGAGCCAACTCATCGGAATGGTGAACGCGCTCAACGAGATCCGTCTGGGCTCCATCGGCTGGGGACCGGCGGCCGTACAGTGGACGATCGAATCGGCAATCGCGGGTGCGTTCGTATACTTTTCGCGACACCAGTTGCGGGCCATAAAGCCGACGCACGCGCTCGCGGAATAACGCGGACGCTTCGATGGCGAACGAAAAGCGCAGCCCGGGTTCGACGGTCGACCTCTCGCAAGACGAGGAACGCGATGTCGAGGACCGCAGCCCGCCGCGCGCCGCCGTCGTATTCGAAACGGTCCGCCGCGAAGGCGAGATCGAATTAGAGCGGCCGATCTTCTCGCTCGCAACTTCGGGGCTCGCCGCAGGCCTATCCATGGGGATGTCGCTCGTCGCGCAGGGCCTCATTCGGTCCATGCTGCCGGACACGCATTGGCGGCCGCTGGTCGATAGCGCCGGCTACACGGTGGGGTTCCTCATCGTCGTCCTCGGGCGGCAGCAGCTCTTCACGGAGAACACGATTACGGCGATTCTCCCGCTCCTGGACGCGCCGAAGAAACTGCCGGTGCTGCAACGCGTCGCACGCCTCTGGGCCGTCGTGCTGCTGGCGAACCTCGTCGGCGCCGCACTTTTCGCGTACGCCGTCGCAGATTCGTCGATTTTTTCAAACGACGTGAAACGGTCGTTCCTCGAGCTCGGGACGCTGGCTGCGGCACCCTCGTTTTGGGAGATCGTGGTACGCGGTATCTTTGCGGGCTGGCTCATCGCACTCATGGTGTGGCTGCTGCCCGGCGCAAATCAAGCGCGGCTGCCCGTCATTTTGATTATCACCTACTTTGTAGGCCTGGGCTCGTTCTCACACATCATCGCAGGCTCGATCGAAGTACTCTACGTCGTCGCAAGCGGACAGCTGACGTGGCTGCACTACCTCGGCAGGTATTTGTTGCCGATCTTCATCGGCAACGCGCTCGGCGGCGTGTCGCTCGTCGCGTTGCTCAGCTACGGGCAAGTCGTCGCGGAAGGCGGCGATGTCGAACGTGCGCCGGATGCGGCGCGCTAATGGAACGTGACGACGTTACCCTGCACGACTTGCGCATCTTCCTCGAGTTCGCGCGAACCGAACACCTGGGCCAGGCCGCAGAAGCCCTGGAGCTTTCGACGGCCGCGGTGCAGCGGGCGGTGCGCAGCCTCGAGGATCGTCTCGGAGTGCCGCTCTTCGCGCGCGACGGCCGGCGGTTACGACTGTTGCACGCCGGACGCATTCTCGCAGACCAAGCCGCGCGCGTGCTCCGTTCGCGCGACGATGCGATCGACGCCGTGCACCTCGCGGCGGGTCTGGTGCGCGATGTCGTGCGCGTCGGCTATCTCTATTCGCTGGGCCTGCGCGTCATGCCCGAGTTGATCGTGCGCGTGAAAGCCGCGGTGCCACAGGCGCGGGTGGAACTACGGCACGGCTCGACGGCGGAACTCGTCGGCGGCGTTCTCGCAAGCGAACTCGACGCGGCGTGCGTCGCGCCGCTGCCCGAACAGCGCGATCTCGAAACCGTGCCGATGTTCGAGGAAGCGCTGCTCCTCTGCGTTCCGGCGGGGGACGCACTCGCGGGACGTGCGAGCGTCGATCTACGCGCGGTGCGCACGCGGCCGTTCGCGGCGCTGCGACAGGGTTTCGGCACGCGTGCGTACCTGCTCGAAGCGTGCGCGCGCGCCGGCTTTCGACCGGCGTTCGCCTACGAAGTGGACGACATCTTTACCCTCGAAGGTCTCGTCGGCGCGGGTCTCGCCGTCTCCGTACTGCCGGCGCAAATGAGGACCATCGCGAATGCCCGCGTCGCCTACGTGCCGCTCGTACCGAGCTGCGCGACGTCGCGTGTCGTCGGGCTGGTCTACCGGCGGACCGGCAAACGGCATCGCGCCCTCGCGTCGCTCGTGGCAAGCGCCCGGGCCTGGCACGCGTAGGCCTTATGTCGCGTGCGCGAGGGTGGTTTCGTACTCCGTCGAGACGTCGCGATTCGTGTAGTCCTGCATGCGGGACGCCGCGAAAAGGGAGATGACGGCACAGGCCGCGATGTACGCCGCAATCGCGTACCCGGTATGAAATTTGGCCAAGAGGAACGTCGCGATCAACGGCGCCGGGCCGCCGGCGATGATCGACGCCAGCTGGTAGCCGAGCGACGCGCCGCTGTACCGCAAACGCGGCGTGAAGCTCTCCGCGATGAGTGCCGCCTGCGGCCCGTATTGGATATCGTGCGTCAGCAGCGAGATGAAGACCGCGACGAAGATGAGCGCCGGCATCGCCGTATTGAGAAGCGCGAAGTACACGAATCCAAAGATGCCCGTCGCGGCGGCCCCGATCATGTACACGCGTCGCCGGCCGAACGTATCCGAGAGATGGCCGGCGAGCGGATTCCAGATCAGCGATCCGACGGCGGCGGTCAACACGGCGAAAAGCAGCAGATTGCGCGGCTGTTTGAGAACTTCGGTACCGTATGTAAAGACGAAGGCCGTAAAAATGTAGAACGGCGCTTGTTCGGAGAGCCGGACCAGCGCGCTCAAAACGACCTCGCGCCATTGCGTGCGCAACACGTCGGCGACCGGCGCTTTCGAAACGCGGTTTTCGGCGATCACACGTTTGAACGTGGGCGTTTCGGAGATGCCGACTCGGATATACAAACCGATCGCGACGAGGATCGCGCTGAGAAAGAACGGCGCACGCCAGCCCCAGACGAGAAACTGATCGCCGGAAAGGGCGCTGAACCCCAGCACCGCCAGATTGGCGAGAAAGAGACCTGCGGGAACGCCGAACTGCGGCCAGCTTGCGATCAAGCCCCGTCGGTTGTTGGTCTTCGCCCATTCCATGGCGAGCAGAACCGAGCCGCCCCATTCGCCGCCGACACCGATACCTTGTACGAAGCGCAGCAACGTCAGCAGCACCGCACCCCAGATGCCGATCTGCGCATAGCCGGGGACGAACCCGACGAGAAAGGTCGCGACGCCCATGAGCAGCAGCGTCGCGATGAGCGCGGCCTTGCGGCCGAGGCGATCGCCGTAATGACCGAAGATCGCAGCACCGATGGGCCGTGCGATGAAGCCGACGGCGTAGACCAGAAATGCCTGCAGCGTTCCGACGAGCGGATCGCTGTTGGGAAAGAAGAGCTTCGCGAAGACCAAGCCCGTTACCGTGCTGTATAAGAAAAAATCGTACCATTCGATCGACGTGCCGATCGTACTCGCGATGACGGCGCGCGTGAGTTCGCGGCGCTGCTGCGCGGCGCTAAGCTCGGGGGCTGTAGTCGCTCGTGACAAGGTCGTCTCCTCGCGGCAGCCGCCGAACGATACCGGCGGGGAACGCTTTCGGTACTGTAGCAACGCGCGGAGCCGGGTTCCAGCGCAGCGCCGACACGATCGTTGCGTTCCACGCAACGATCGTCGAGCAGCCTCGCTTGTTCGGTCGAGCGGGGGCCGCTACAGTACCGGACATGCACCCGTCCGTCACGCGAAACTGGTCGACGCGACGTGCCGCCAAAGCGGCGCGACTCGCAGATGCCGGGCGCTATCTGCGCGGCAAACGCGTCGAGACGGACGCGATCGTGCCGTTTCTCGAAACCGTCGTACGCGCGCGCGATCGCGTCTGCCTGGAAGGCGACAATCAAAAGCAGGCGGATTTTCTTTCGCGCAGCCTCGCCGCCGTCGACGCCGCGCGCGTTCACGATCTGCACCTGCTGATTTCGGTAATCGGCCGGCCCGAGCACCTCGATCTCTTCGAACTCGGTATCGCATCGCTCGTCGACTTTTCGTTTTCGGGGCCGCAGAGTTTGCGGCTCGCGCAACTCGTCGCCGACGGCCGCGTCCGCATCGGTGCGATCCACACGTACCTGGAATTATTCGGGCGCTATTTCGTCGACCTCACGCCGAACGTGGCGCTGGTCGCGGCCGATAGCGCCGATGCCGACGGCAACCTCTACACCGGCGCCAATACCGAAGAAACGCCGACGATCGTCGAGGCGACCGCCTTTCGCAACGGCATCGTCATCGCGCAGGTCAACGAGATGGTCGACCGCGTGCCGCGCGTCGATATTCCAGGTTCGTGGGTCGATGCCGTCGTCGTCGCCGACCGGCCCTACGCGATCGAACCGCTCTTTACGCGCGATCCCGAGCAAATCGACGACGTGCAAGTGCTCATGGCGATGCTCGCGATTCGCGGCGTCTACGAGCGGCATCGCGTGAAGCGGCTCAACCACGGCATCGGCTTCGACACTGCCGCGATCGAACTGATCTTGCCGACGTACGGTGAGTCGCTCGGCTTACGCGGTGAGATCTGCACGCATTGGGCGCTCAACCCGCATCCGACACTGATTCCGGCGATCGAATCGGGCTGGGTCGAAAGCGTGCACTGTTTCGGCGGCGAGCTCGGGATGGAGCGCTACGTCGCCGCGCGTTCCGACGTATTCTTCACGGGCTCGGACGGGTCGCTGCGCTCGAATCGAGCGATGTGTCAGACGGCGGGTCTATACGCGACCGATCTCTTCATCGGCTCGACGCTGCAGATGGATCGCGATGCGAACTCGTCGACGGCGACGCTCGGACGCATCGCAGGCTTTGGCGGCGCGCCGAACATGGGCAACGATCCGCACGGGCGGCGACATGCGTCGCCAACGTGGCTCGGCACGCTTCCCGGCGCGAGCGAGATCGAACGCGGCCGCAAGCTCGTCGTGCAATTGGTCCAGACCTTTCGCGAATCCGGAACGCCGACGTTCGTGGAGCGCCTCGACGCCGTCGAACTCGCGCAGAGCTCGGGCTTTGCGATCCCACCCGTCATGATCTACGGCGACGACGTCACGCACGTCGTGACCGAAGAAGGTGTCGCGTATCTCTATCGCGCGCGCGATATCGACGAACGGCGCGCGGCGCTCGCCGCGGTCGCGGGCGTCACACCGCTCGGCATGGAGCGCAGCACCGCCCGCGTCGAGGGATTGCGTACGGCGGGGATCGTCGCGTTCGCAGAGGATCTCGGCGTACGGCGCGGCGAGGCGCGGCGGTCGCTGCTCGCCGCGAAAACCGTGCGCGATCTCGTTACTTGGTCCGACGGGCTCTACGAGCCGCCGGCACGCTTTCGGAGTTGGTAATTCGCGATGCATGACATCGTCGTCGAACGCGCGGGCGGCCGCGCGATCGCGCACCGCAGTCACGTCGGCGTCGTCGCCTCGGGCAACCTCGAAGTGCTCTGCGAACCCGCGGCCGGCCACCGCGCGCGCGTCACCGTTCGAACGACCGTCGACGGCTTCGATGCGATCTGGCGAGCGGTGCTCGAACGCTTCCTCGCGCGACACGACGTCGCTGCCGATTTTGAAGTCAACGATTTCGGCGCGACGCCCGCGATGGTCACGCTGCGGCTCGAACAAGCGCTCGAAGCGGCCGGCACGTGAGCGTCGCACGCGTGCCGGTCTCGTTCGCCGAAGCGACGCCGCGCGAACGGCTGGGCGCGCTCGTCGAGCACTTCGTCGAATTCCTCGATCCCTTCGAGCGCGTGAGTTCGCCGCATCTCGCCGCACACGGACTGGTCGCACAACGCGACGACGGCGTCGTCGCGGGCCGCGGAACCATCGCGGGAATAACGGTGGGGGCGGTTGCAATCGACGGACGTTTTCTCGGCGGTTCCATCGGCGAGATCGGCGGGGCGAAGATCGCGGCGACGCTCGAAGGCGCGCCGGGCGGCGCGCTGATCGTCTTCGATACCGGCGGCATCCGGCTCCAAGAAGCCAATCTCGGCATCCTTGCGATCGCGGAAATTTGCGATGCGATCGTGGCGCTGCGCGCGCGCGCGCCCGTCGTCGCGGCGATCGCGGGGCGCGTCGGGTGCTACGGCGGCATGTCGCTCGCCGCGTCGTTATGTTCGCACATCGTCATGACCGAAGGCGCGCGCTTCGGGCTCAACGGTCCCGACGTCGTCGAACAGGAAGCGGGGGCGGGCGAACTCGACTCGCGCGACCGGCCGACGATCTGGCGGCTGACGGGCGGCGCGCGGCGGGTCGCACAAGGCCACGCGGACGTTTTGGTATCCGACGACTGCAACGCGCTCGCCTTCGCGCTACGCGCCGCGTTCGACGCGCCGTCGCAGCACGCCGAACGCCTTTCGACGACGCGTTTATGGGCGACGTTCGACGCCGCGCTCGGAGAAAACGTATGACTCGCGGCGAGTATTGGGTGCGCGCCCTCTTTACCGATGCTCGCTACGCAGCGAACGCCGTACCGTCGGTGCGCGTCGTCGATGGAACGCTCGAGGACACCGCGTGGCGCGCCGTCGCCGTCGTCCCGAACGCGGCGGCACGTTTCGCGCGCGCGCGCGGCGGCGAACTTGGGCTCGAGGAAGGCCTCGCGCTCGCCGAAGCCGTGCGCGCGGCACCGCGCGGCGCCGCGCTCCTGGCGGTCGTCGACGTGCCGGGCCAAGCGTTCGGACGGCGTGAAGAGACCGCGGGTTTGCAGCTCGCGCTCGCAGCCGCGGTGGACGCGTATGCGACGGAGCGGCGCGCGGGCCGGCCCACTTTCGCGCTCGTCGTCGGGAAGGCGATTTCGGGGGCGTTTCTCGCCCACGGATTGCAGGCCGGCTGGATCGGGGCGCTACGCGATCCCGGCATCGAAGTACACGTGATGTCGGCGGCTTCGGTCGCGCGCGTCACGCGAGCGACGCCCGCTGAAGTCGCCCGCGTCGCGACGATCGTTCCCGCGACCGCGCGCGACATCGTGACGTTCGCGCGCTTCGGTGCGATCGACGCGCTCTTCGATATCCGCGACCCGCTCGCACCGAGCGTAGCGGAACGCGACACGATCGTGCGTGCGCTCGTCGAGGCGCATAAACGCGGACTCGGTACGCGAGCACCGCGCGAACGGCTGGCGGCGCCCTCCGCTCGCGCAACCCGCGCCCCCGCACTCGACGTGCGCGAACGCATCGCGCGCGCATGGCGGCCCTGATGCGCGCGTGCGTGCACGATCTCGTGCGGATCGGCCCCGCGACCAGGGCCCGGCTCGAATTGCCGGCCTGGGCCGAAGCGTCGCTCGCGCGAGCGTCGTGGGTCGTCGTTCGGCGCGCGTGCGAACGCGATGGCGTTGCGGTCGGCGTACGCGGTGCGACGCGCGGCGAGCGTTGCGCGACCGCGATCGCGGACTCCGATATACTCGCGCGGCAGCGACCCGAAGACCTCGTCTCCGCGGTGTACTCCTCCGCGGGAGCGCTCGCGGATGCAGCGCGGCAGCTCGACGGCGCGGCGCGGGCGTGCGGTCTGGTTTGGGGGCCCACCGGCTCGTACGCGTTCGAACTCGCAAGCGGCACGAAGGCGACGCACGCTGCGAGCGACCTCGACTGTATCGTCCGCACCACGGGCGCAACCCCGGCGGCCCTGCTCGCGTTCGCACGCCGCTGCGGCGAGATCGCACGGACGCAACACACGCGCATCGACGCGGAGCTGGCCTTCGCCGGGTTCGGTATCGCGCTTGCCGACTTCGTGACCGGCGGCCGCCGCATCGTCGCGAAAACGCCCGGCGGTCCCGCGTTCGTCGATCGGGCGTCGCTGGCATGGCGCGCGTAGCGGCGCTCGCGCGGACCGCGACCAGCGCGCTCCTGGACGAACTGGCGACGACGCCGAAACCCGGGCTCGTGGATCTCGAGCATCGCGGCGCGCATCGCGACCTATGTTTCGCACGGTTACACGACTCCGCGCACGCGCTGGAAACGACGTTCCGCGCGATCGGCCGCGCCGCAGCGGGCAACCGTCCTTCGATCGCGCTGCGCGAGGAAATCGGCGCGCTCGCGCGTCGCGGCGAACGCGCGATGCTCGTTGCTAGCGGCGGCAGCAACACGCACCGCGGCGCACTCTGGGCGCTCGGCTTACTGGTGGCCGGCGCGGCGGCCTCGCCCGCAGCGCGCGAGGCGAGCGCGATCGCCGCGCGCGCCGGCGCGTTGGCACGCATTCCGGATCGCTTCGCGCCGGCCGGCGCAAGTCACGGAACGCTCGTCGCACGACGCTACGGAGCGAGCGGCGCGCGCGGCGAGGCGGCGGCGGCCTTTCCACACGTCGTGCGACTCGCGCTGCCGCTCGTACGGCGCGGATGCGCGCGGGCGGACGTGCTGCTCGCGCTGCTCGCGCGCATCGACGATACGTGCGTGCTCCACCGCGGCGGACCCGGCGCCCTCGCGTCCGCGCGAGCGGGCGCCGTCGCGGCGCTGCGCGCGGGCGGCACGACGACGCGCCACGGACTCGCGCGGACGCGCGCCCTCGACGCGACGCTCGTGGCCCGCAACGTGTCCCCGGGAGGCTGCGCGGATCTGCTGGCGGCGGCGCTCTTTCTCGACGCCGTCGCGCCGTGATTGCATGGCTCTTTCCCGGTCAAGGCGCGCAGCGGCCGGGCATGTTACACGAACTTTCCCAGTTGCCCGGCGGCGCCGACACGCTGCGCGAAGCGGAGCGCGTTCTCGGGTGCGCCGTGCGCGACGATGCGGCGACGCTCGCAGCGACGCTCGGCGCGCAACGCGCGCTCGCGATTGCCGGAGTCGCATCGGCGCGCGCTCTGCGCGCAGGCGGCGTCGTCGCGAATGCCGTTGCGGGCCATTCGGTCGGTGCCTTCGCGGCGGCGGTCGCCGCCGACGTTCTCGCATTCGCCGACGCGTTACGCCTGGTCGACGCGCGCGCGCGCGCGATGGCGCTCGCGTTCTCGAGCGGGTTCGGCATGGGCGCGATCGGCGGATTGACGGAATCTGCGGTGCGTGCGCTCGCAACCGAGTTCGCAACGCCGTCCGAGCCGCTGTATGCGGCCAACGTCAACGCTCGCGATCAAGTCGCACTCGCGGGGGCGCGCGCGGCGCTGGAGCGGGCGCTTGCGGCCGCGAGCGCTCGCGGCGCGCGTACGGCGCGCCTGCTCGACGTCGCGGTGCCGTCGCATACGCCGCTCATGGATGACGTCGCTCAGACGCTCGCGTGCGCGTTCGCGGGCGTACCGGTCGGGAACGCATCGTGTTGGTACGCGACCAATTGCGACGGCCGCCTCGTGCGCGAGGCAGATGCCATCCGGCGGGATCTCATCGCGAGCGTCGCGCGCCCCGTGCGCTGGGCCGACGCGACGCAAGCGCTGGCCGAACGCGGCGTGACGCTCTTCATCGAGTCCCTGCCCGGCAGCGTTCTCGCCGATCTCGCGACGGTCGCCTATCCGGACGCGCGGGCGGTTGCGCTGGCGAACGTCGGATTGCGTTCCGCGCTGGCCCTAGCGGCACGCAATGAGCCGGCGCGCCGACCCGATATCGCGTAATCAGGCGGCAGCGCACGATCGGCGCGGCGATCGCTTTCGGGTAGAGACGAGCGAGAAATGGCTCGCCGCAACGTCGATCGACGTCGCGTTCATGCGCTTCGCGAAGAAAACGTTGCAGCTCCGGATCGAGCACCCGATCTTGCGTCGAGTCGCGCAGAACGACGGGACGTGCTTCCAGGCGGGCGCACCGGACGCCGCGGCGAGCGCCGCTGCCGCGGCCGGTTTTTGCTTCGCCGCGAACCCGGCAGCAACGTCGGCACGTGACGCCGCGGCACCCCCGCGCGCTTGCGGCGTCGTGCCTCATATTACGAGTTGGTGGAGACGGAATATCGTATTACCCGAGCAACGTGCGCGCAGAAATTTCTTTCGCAGTTCGCGTACGTGCTGCTCTCCCGTGGAGGTCTCATGGCCACGCCGCTTTCCGATGTCCCCGAATCGTCGCCGACGCGCGCCCGCTTCTTTCCGGCACGGCGACGCTCTTCGGTACGCTCGCCATCGGGTCGACCCTCGCCGCACTCGCGCCGAGCCGCGCGTGGGCGCTGGAGATGCACGCGTTAAGCGCCCCCGAGGGCAGCGCGCTGCTCGCCTTAGCGCAGACGCTCTATCCGCACAAAACGCTGCCGACGGCGGTGTACGCGCTCGTCGTCAAAGAGCTCGACAAAGTCGGATCGGGCGATCCGAAAAAGGCCGAAACGATGCACGACGGTGTGAAGACCCTAGACAAAACCGCGGGCGGTTCGTTCGCCGCAGCGACGCCCGACGCACGGCTGGCCGCTACGCGGAAGCTCGAGGGATCGCCAATTTTCACGATGGTCCGGTCGACGTGTATCACGGCGCTCTACGATAACGCAATGGCCTACGCGCACTTCGGATATCAAGGCGCGTCGTGGCCCAAGGGCGGTTACAAACACCGCGGCTTCAACGATCTCGCCTGGCTTCCCAATCCCCCCGAGGACGCGAGCCCGACGCTCGGCGTTCTGCTGTAAGGAACGACGCATGGCACGCTACGCACACGACGACGCTTCGGTCGCCGTCATCATCGGTTCGGGCGCCGGTGGCGGGACGCTTGCGAACGAACTCTGTCAGAAGGGCGTACCGGTCGTCGTCCTCGAGGCCGGCAAACGGCAGACGACCGCGACGTTCGTCAACGACGAGTGGCCGTCGTTCAACCAACTCGCCTCGCTCGATAAACGAACGACGTCGGGGACGTGGCGCGTGGCGAAAGATTTTCCGAACCTCCCGACGTGGGTCTGTAAGACGGTCGGCGGGACGACGACGCACTGGGCGGGCGCGTCGCTGCGGATCCAGCCGCACGAATTCAAAGCGCGGACGACGTACCGCGAGGTCGCGCAAGCGAATTTCGAAGACTGGCCGATCACGCGCGAGGAACTCGATCCGTACTACGCGCGCGCCGAAGCGAAGCTGGGCGTGACGCGCACGAACGCGCATTCCGGGCTTCCCGGCAACAACAATTTTAAAGTGATGTACAACGGCGCCAAAAAAATCGGCTACCACAAGTGCAGCACGGGTCACATGGCGATCAACAGCAAGCCGCACGACGGACGCATCGCGTGTATGCAGCTCGGATTTTGCTTTCAGGGCTGCAAATCGGGTGCCAAATGGTCGACGCTCTATACGGAAATTCCGCATGCCGAGGCGACGGGGAAACTCGATTTGCGGCCGGAGTCGCACGTCTTGCGCATCGAGCACGACGGCAAAAAAGCGACGGCCGTCGTGTACGTCGACGCCGAGGGGAAAGAGCAACGCCAACGCGCGAGAATCGTCGCGGTCGCGGGCAACTCGATCGAGACGCCACGGCTCTTGCTCAATTCGGCCACGAGTGCTCGTCCCGACGGGCTCGCGAATAGTTCGGGGCAAGTCGGCAAGAACTACATGCGCCACCTGACGGGTTCGGTGTACGGGATCTTCGACGAGCCGGTGCACATGTATCGCGGCACGACGATGGCCGGCATCGTGCAGGACGAAGTAGAGCACAAGCCGTCGCGCGGCTTCGTCGGCGGCTATGAGATGGAAACGATCTCACTCGGGCTTCCGTTCTTCGCGGCGTTCCTGGATCCGGGAGCGTGGGGCTCGGACTTCGCCATGTTCATGGACAACTACGCGGCACGTCGCCGGCATGTGGATCGTCGGCGAGGATATGCCGCGCGAGTCAAACCGCGTCACGCTGAACACCGACGTGAAGGACCAGCACGGCATGCCCGTGCCGAACGTGCATTACGACGACCATCCCAACGACCTCGCGATGCGCGAGCATGCGTTCACGCAAGGCTCGCGCATCTACCAGGCCGTCGGCGCCAAACATTGATGAAGACGCCGCCGTATCCGTCGACGCACAATCTCGGCACCGCTCGCATGACTGCCGATAAAACGAAGGGCGTCGTCAACGCGCACGGCCAGTCGCACGACGTCGCCAATCTCTTCATCTCCGACGGCAGTCAATTCACGACGAGCGCGGCTGAAAATCCGACCCTCACGATCGTGACGCTCGCGATCCGCCAGGCCGAGTACATCACCTCGGCGATGAGCAAGCAACTCGTCTGACCTGCCGATCTACGCGCGAGCGACCCCGCTTAGTTCGGGCATGAGCCAGCCACGCTCGAGCAGACGTACGACGCGCTCGGGCGGAAGCGGTCTGCTGAAGAAAAAGCCCTGGAATTCATCACAACCGAAAGAACGCAGGCACGCGAATTGTTCGTCCGTCTCCACGCCCTCAGCGATCACGCGCAGGTGAAGATCGTGAGCGAGCGTCAAGATCGTGCGCGCGATCGCACGATCGCTGCGCCGCGTCGTCAGATCGGTAACGAAACACTTGTCGATCTTCAGCGTGTCGACCGGTAGCCGCTGGAGGTACGCAAGCGAACTATATCCGGTGCCGAAATCGTCGATGGCGACGCTGACCCCCATTGCTTTGAGCCGCACGAGCGACGTCGCCGCCGTGTGCACGTCCGCCATGACCGCGCTTTCGGTGATCTCGAGTTCGAGGTAATGCCCTTCGAGGGCGGTTCGTTCGAGCACGGCGCGCACGTCGTCCGCCAGCTGCGGATTGATGAATTGGCGGACCGCGATATTCACGGCGACGCGGATGCGCGGAAGACCTCCGTCGTGCCAGGCTTTGAGCTGCGCACACGCCGTTTCAAGCACCCACGCACCGATCGCATCGATCATGCCCGTTTCCTCTGCGATCGCGATGAAAGTCCCAGGCGATAAACGGCCGCGCACCGGATGATTCCAGCGCACCAACGCTTCGACCGAGACGACTCGCCCGGTGTGCGCGACGATCGGCTGGTAATCGAGTTCGAGTTCGTCGCGCTCCAGCGCCTTGCGTAGATCGTTTTCGAGCTCGAGCCGTTCGCCTGCGGCATCGTGCATTTCCGATGCGTAAATTTCGAAGGCGTTGCGCCCGCGTGCCTTCGCACTGTACATGGCTGTGTCGGCGTTGCGAATCAATTGCTCGACGCTGCGGCCGTCGCGCGGAAACACGCTGATGCCGACACTCGCCGTGACGGTGAGTTCCATGCCCTCGAGATGCACGGGCTGCCGGCACGCCTCGAGGAGCCGCCGCGCCACGCCGTACACGTCTTCCAAGCTCGGCACGTCGGAGAGGACCACCACGAACTCGTCGCCGCCCGTGCGGGCGATCGTGTCTTTCTCTCGCACGCAACTCAGCAGACGCGGTGCCAGCGCTTGCAGTAGCGCGTCGCCGGTCGGGTGCCCGAGGGTATCGTTGATATTTTTAAAGCGGTCGAGGTCGACGAATAACACCGCACTGCGCCGGCCGCCCTGCTCCCCGCGGTCCACCGTTTCTTGCAAGCGCGCGTGGAGCAGCTGGCGATTCGGCAAACCGGTAAGGCCGTCGTGCGTTGCCTGATAGGTCAGTTCTTCGGCAGCGCTCTTGCGATCGGTAATGTCGACGGCCGTCCTGATGAGTCGAGACGGGCGGCCCCATTCGTCGAGAACGAATCCGCCACGCTCTTGCAGCCAACGCACTTCGCCGTCGGAACGGCGAATGCGGCGATCGACGACGTACGATTCTCCTGCGTCGCGAGCGCGATCCACGATCGCCTGTGCGACGGCGTCGTCTCGTGAAAGGCGAACGTGCCAATCGTCGGCGTTCGAGGTACCGGGAGCGAGGCCCAGCAGGCGTGGAACTTCATCGGACCACGTCATGCGCTGCGTCGCGAGGTCGAGTTCCCAGCTGCCGAACTGTCCGACCCGTTGCGCTTTGGCGAGTGCCGCTTCGCTGCGGACGAGCGCGTCGAGAGCGATCTTGCGTTCCGTGACGTCGAGTGCGATGCCGATTACGCCGACGATCGCGTGCGCCTCGTCGCGCAGCGGCTCGGCGTGCGTTTCAAACCATCGGCCGCGGACTAAACTCTCGTACCGGGTCGAGATTCCCGTCAGCGCGTCGTGACAAGCACGCAGCTGCGCGTCGTCGGGGTTAGCCTCTTTGAAGAGACTCGCGACGTTGGCTCGTTCGGTGTCGCTCGCCGTGAGCCCGATTGAGGTCATCGCTGCACCTCGAATCGAGGTATAATTTAAAGCGCGGTCGACCGTCCAGACGATCGCCGGGATTTGACTGACGAAGAGATTGAGCCGAACTTCGCTCTCTTCGAGAGCGACGTCGACGGCATGCGTGCGTTCCCGGGCGAGGACTTGCAGCTCGTGGGACAGGCCCTTCACTTCTTCAATGGCGGAGCTTTGAAGCTGCAACAGCAACAGATAATCGATGACGGGATCGTGAACCGCGAAGTCCGCGAGCGCCAAGTTCGAGCCATCGAGGTGCGTCATTTCGGCGACCCACGGCGAACCGAAGAAGAAAACGAGGCCCGCGGCATCGTGACGCAACAGCTGACCGCGTAAGCGGAGTTCGCAGTCTCCGGAGTTCGCGTGCAACAGCGTCAGCGTACGCGGGTTCGCGCTGGAACAGCTCCGCGAGCGGTGTCTCCGGCGAGATGAGGTCGAAACACGAAGCGAGCGGCCGGCCCACTCGAATTGCCGGATACGTGCGCTCGAGCGTCGTCCCGACTTGGCGCACGTTCAGCTCGCGGTCGACGGCAAAATGAAATGGGAACGCGAGATGGAGTTGTTCGGCCGTGAGCCCGACGTCTTCGGGCAAGCTACACGGTCGGGGCGAAGGCTACGAGAAATTCGTCGTGTTCCGCGCCCTGCGCTCGCCGCACGCCACCTTCGATACGGACGTCCGTGCGAAGTCGTTCGCCGAGTCCCTTCAGCAGCCCGACGACCATCGGTGCGAGGCCGTCGCGTTGCGAGCGATAATGAACGGTCATCGAACCGGCGCCGGATGCCGTCATGCAGACGTCCGTGCAGGTGATGTGCGGGGGCCGCAGTTTCGGCATCGTGAGTTGAATGCGGGCGTGCAGCGCGTCGAGGTTTTCGAGAAATTCGGGAAACGTGCGGCCGGTCATCGCGAAAAGTTGACCGTAGCCGGAGTTCGCCGTGAACAAGATCCAATGCTTACCGAAGGCCTCGAGAATCTCGTCCGACGTCCGGCCTAGGACGGTGCCGGCCGCGGCGACGAGCCGGAAGGTCACCTCGTCGGGATAGGGCTCCATACCGATGAACGTCGGGTCGTCGACGCCTGCCAAGGTCCGAATCGCGGTCCATGCCCCGGGACCGCCTACGTCGCAGGCAGCTGTTTGATGGCGTTGTTGATGAGGCCGTACATCCCATGATTCCAAAGACTGAAGCTGCGGGGGCGCCGCGCCTATACGTTCGGCAAGCATCGGCTCGAGAGTGAGTCTCGACGCAAGCGTTAGCTCTTAGCGTCGGTTCGTTTTGCAGCGACGAGTGAGCCAGCTCACGAAGGAGCCGCGAACCATGCCTGCGTCGCTCGCGGGACGCCCCGCGTTTGCGACCGGGCCGCACAATCGCGCGCCGAACGTCCGACCCCGAAGCGCAAGCCGTAAGTCGACGATCTCAAACGACCGAGCGTCAAGTCGTACAAAGAGGCTTATTACATATATATGTAGATGCTAGCAAAACCTCTATGCTACAGAAACGACCGCCCGCTATGGATCCCGAACCAGAAGTAAATTTTTCGACGAGCCGCCTACGAAACGTCGCCGCCGCGAGCGTCCTCGGTCTTGGTGCTGCCGCAGCGCTCGTCGCGCTTTCGGCCCGCCGAACCGAACGCAAGCACCCACCGGCCGGACGCTTCGTCAACGTCTCGGGCGTCGCGGTGCACTATCTCGAAGTGGGTAGCGGCCCTCCGGTCGTCCTCATACATGGCAATATGATGAGCTCGGAAGATTTCGTGGCGAGCGGAATCGTCGAACGGCTCGCCACGCGGCATCGCGTTATCGTCTTCGATCGGCCGGGTTTCGGGTACACCGATCGTCCGCCGGGTACCGGTTGGACGCCGACACGTCAGGCGGCGCTGCTCCATGAAGCGCTCGTCGCGCTCGAAGTGGTCGATCCGATTCTGGTCGGACATTCCCTCGGTTCGCTCGTCACCGTCGCGCTAGCGATCGCGTACCCCGCAGACGCCCGGGCGCTCGTCCTGTTATCCGGCTATTATTTTCCGACGAACCCCCTGGGCGTCACGTCGCGGGCGCTCCCCGCCCTGCCCGGACTCGTCGATGTCGCCCGGTTTACGACCGCACCGGTCATGGCGCGCGTTATGAGCCCTGTTATCGCGCGCACGATGTTCTCGCCCGCGCCGGTCACGCCAAGCTTTGCCGAATACCCGCTTTCGATGTCGCGACGTCCCTCGCAGATTCGTGCGACGCTGGAAGATGCCGCCTTCATGGATCCGTGCGCGAACGAACTCGCGGGACGTTATGCAGAGCTGACGATGCCGGTCGAGATACTTGCCGGCGACGGCGACAAAGTCGTAAACACGTGGCAACAATCCCAGCGACTAGGACGCCACGTTCCCGACGCAAATTTCGGTATCGTAGTGGGCGCTGGGCACATGATCCATTACATCGCTCCCGAGCGCGTCGTCGCCGCGATCGAGAAGGTCGAAAATCGCCTCGCGGGCTTCCCCCGTCACGCGGTAGCCGTATAGGAGCGAATGCTATCCGGCTCGATGCGCTTCGTTTCGTTCCAGCGACTCGAGTTCGGGTATCCGGTCGCGCGCTTCGAACGCGGTTTTGAAGATATGCGGTGCGAGCTGCCGTTTCTTCAAAGCATCCCCGAGCTTGCTCTTGAGGAAGGCATTGGTCGTGTAGCGAGTCACGTTGGAGTAATACGCATCGGTCAAGGTACGAACCATAGCGCTATATTCATCGAGTAGCTCTGAAGCGATGGTAAAATTATTGTAATTAACGATTGCGTGGACTTTATGGCCCAGGCCCCGGAGCCGTGCGTCCACGAGCGAGCGTATTACAGCGATTTGAGCGTTCGAGTGAACGCTCAATCCTTCGAAATTAAGGAACAGTATCTTTTGCAGCGAGTCGTAGGATAAGCGCTGCTCGAGCGGGACCGCGAGGATATCGTCTCGCAGACCCATCGGCTCGTTCCTAAAGATGCGCGCGTCCATGAGCCGCGGCGGTTCCGAAACGATCGGCGCGAAATCCATCTGCGCCAGAATGTCGCGTTCGATGTCGATGCCGGGCGCGATTTCGATCAATCGTAAGCCTTCGAGTGTCAGATCGAAGACGCACCGCTCGGTAACGTACAAGACCGGCTGCCGGCGCTCGGCGGCGAAACGCCCGTTAAAAGTTAAGTGCTCGACTTCCTTGACGAATTTTGGGGTTGTGCCCTCGCGAAGTATCTCGACTGCTCCGTCCGTAAGCGTCACGCTCAAGCCGCCGGCATTAAAAGTGCCGATGAAAACGACCTTCTTCGCGTTCTGACTGATGTTGATGAAGCCGCCGGCACCGGCCAGTTTCGGACCGAATTTGCTGACGTTGAGATTGCCGGCCGCGTCGGCCTGTGCGAGGCCGAGAAAAGCGACGTCGAGTCCGCCGCCATCGTAGAAGTCGAACTGATACGGTTGATCAATAACGGCCTGCGCATTTACCGCCGCGCCGAAATCTTGGCCGCCGGCTGGAATTCCGCCGATGACCCCCGGCTCCGCAGTCAGCGTCAGGAGATCTCCGATGCGCTCCTCGTTCGCGACGACCGCAACGCCTTCGGGCATGCCGATCCCGAGATTGACGACCGCACCTGCGAGCAACTCGAGTGCGGCGCGGCGCGCGATAATTTTTCGTTCGTTCAGCGGCATCGGCGAGCAGGGTACGATCGGCGCGCGAATCTCGCCGCTGTACGCGGCGTTGTAGCCGGTCGCGAACGTCTGCATGTGATGCTCCGGTTTCTCCGCGATCACCACGCAATCGACGAGCAACCCGGGGACCTTTACTTCTCGGGGATTGAGCGAGCCGTTCTGGGCGATCCGCTCGACCTGCGCGATAACGACACCGCCGGAGTTGCGTACCGCCATAGCGATCGCCAGCACTTCGAGGGTGAGCGCCTCCCGTTCCATCGTCATATTGCCGTCGAGGTCGGCCGTCGTCCCACGAATGATGCCGACGTTGATCGGAAAAGCCTTGTAGAAAAGCAGTTCCTGGCCGCCGACGGTCACGACTTCGACCAAGTCTTCCGTCGTTCGCGCGTTGATCTTCCCGCCGCCGAACCGCGGATCGACGAACGTCCGAAGACCGACTTTCGTGAAGTGCCCGATACGATGCGCCGCAATGTCGCGAAAGAGATGCGAGATCACGCCTTGCGGCAGGTTATACGCTTCGATTGCGTTGGCCATCGCTAGGTCTTGCAACTTGGGAACGAGGCCCCAGTGCCCGCCGACGACTCGCTTGATGAGTCCGGCGTGCCCGAGGCGATTGAGCCCCTTTACCTTTCCGTCGCCCTGTCCCGCGGCATACACGAGCGTGAGGTTTCGCAGCGCGCCGCTAGCGCCGCCGTCGGACTGCGCGCCGAAAAGATAGAACTCTTCGAGCGCCACGGCGATGCCTTCCGCGAAGCCGATGCCGACGAAGCCGCCCGTAGCGATCGTGTCGCCAGCGTGGATCAATCGAACCGCGTCGATCGCCGACACGACCTTCCCGTAATTCGAATCGCGAATCGACGAAAGCTGGACGTGAGTTGGCGAGCCGATCCGACACCTCCCGAGCGTTTTGAGCGCTTGCGGCGCAACCTCCGGCGAGATGCGCCGCGTCGCCGAACTAGCCTGCCATGGCCGCGAGCGCGCTACTCGGGGCCGTGCGCCGATCGAGCAGCCGATCTCTTCGCGTCGCGCCGGTTTCGGCCGGGTACGACGTCACGGTATGGATGCAACGCTCGTCGCCGTCGCCGGAGTCTACGCCGCGAACGCGCAGCGCACGAAGGCCGTGCGTACCGCGCCGGCTTCGCGCAACGTGCTCGTCAATGGGGACTTCAGCCGCGGCGAGCTCCGTCACAACTGGACCGCGCTCTATGCGGGGTCTGACGCAATCGCCGGGTGGCACGTTATCCGGCCGATCGATTACGTCTCAACGACGTATTGGCAGACCGCCGATGCAACGCGCAGCATCGATTTAGACGGGACGCCCGGACCGGGCGCAATCGCGCAGACTTTTTCGACCGTACCGGGCGACACGTACGCGGTCCGCTTCGAAATTGGCGCGAACCCCGAAGGGCCGCCGCGAGTGAAACGCGTCCGCGTCACCGTGGGCGGGACGACGCGCAGGTACTCCATCGACGTCAGCGGACGCAGCAATGCGGCAATGCATTACGCGCAAGCGGCGTTCACCTTCGTCGCCCCGGCGCGGACCGCGACGCTGACGTTCGCGAGCCTGAGCCGGCCCGGGAATTGGAACGGTGCGGTCATCACGAGCGTCGTCGTGACCGACAGTACGACCACTGTTTCCAGCGAAACCGCACGGGCCGAATTTACGCTTCAGTCTCCGCGATGAGCGCGTCGACGACCGCTTCGCTGCCGCCCGTAGCGAACGCGCGACGCTGACGGCTCGCGCCATTTCCGTCGCGCAAGATGCGCTCGACCGTCGTTCTAACGCGCTCCAGGTCGCCGGCATCGGAGAGCGCCGGTTCCTGCCGGGTTAGGAATTCTCGCACGATATCTCCGGCCGGCGCCCGGCGATTGGTGCCGAGGTCGATGAGCTCTCCGTCGAGACCGTCGCGAGCCGCGCGCCAATGAGCGACGCGAATCCGTTCGGTGCGCACCGCCGGTGCAGCGACGCCGCTTGCGATATCGCGCGCGCACGTTTCGACGAGCGCGCGCACGAGCCCGGCGATCGCGACCGCTTCGTCGACCGTAGCGCAGACGTCGGTGACGCGGAATTCGAGCGTCGGGAAGCGCGCGGAGGGCCGCAGATCCCAGTACAAATTCGTTTCGTCACCGATGCAATCGCTCTCGACCAGATCGCGCACGAGCCGGTCGTAGGTCGCGCGCGAACCGAACGCGTCCGGCGGACCGGCGAGCGGCCAGCGGCTCCAAACTTCGGTTCGATAGCTCGCATAGCCGGTATCGTGGCCGTTCCAAAATGGCGAATTAGCGGCCAATGCGAGAAGCGGAACGAGTTGCCAGCGGACGCGATCGAAGATCGCAATGCAGAGCTCGGGATCGTCGATCCCCACGTGAACGTGGCACCCGAAAATAACGAGTTCTCGCGCGATCTCCCGATAGGTATCGCTGAGGCCGCGGTACCGCTCCTTATCCGTCGTGCGCTGCTTCGCGGCCGCCGAGAACGGATGCGTTCCAGCCGCGATCAAGCGGGCGCCTTCGGCGCGTGCCGACGTTCCCAGACGCCGGCGCGCCGCACGGACTTCACGTTCGACGTCGTCGAGCGTCGCACAGACGGGCGTGGCCATTTCGATCTGCGACGACTTGAATTCGCTTTGTACCGCATCGCCCATCGCGTGCTCCGCGCGAGCCATTACCCCCGCGGCTGCGGGAACGAGTTCCCGCGTCCGCGGATCCACGAGCCCGTATTCTTCTTCAACACCGAACGTGCGCATAACAAACTCGCGCCTTGTGTGCAGACCTCATTTCACCTGCGTGGCCCGAGCGCCAGCGCCGCTACGGCCGATAGGTCGACAGCAGTTTACCACGTTCGTCGACGACGTAAATTTCCTCATATTGATCCACCGACGCAAACTCCCTCAGATACGCCGCTTCGGCAACCTTTAATGCGCGCGCGTCAAAACGCGCCCGGGCCGGGCTGCCTAGCTTCTTCCAGCGGACGGCGTCGACCGTAACGCGGGCATAACTTAAATTCAACCAAACGGCAGCACGAATGCAGGCGCACGATCGCAGCTCCGCATCGGCTCGCAACGCCGCGAGCAAACTCGGATCGCTCTTTACTCGCGCAGCAGCTTCGACACCGGACACGAGGCCGAACGACGACGTCACGGCGAGTGCGAGTGCCGCGAGCGCGCACATCGGCCCCACGGCCCGACGGCCGCCAACGCTCGCGCCGGACTTCGGCTCGAGCGACCTTTCGGCGAAGCACGCCGCGAAGTTCGAAGCCATGCTGCGGCGTTCGCTCAGCTAGAATCGAAACCTCGAAAGCGCGCTTAGCCGCCCTGGACGATCGCTTTGGCGCCGCTTCGAGGAGCCGAGCGTCGGCGGAGGGGTCGCCCGCGAAGACGACGAGATCGGCGAGCAACCCGGGCGCGATGCGGCCGCGATCGTGCGTGCCGAGCAGGTCGAGCGGTCGCGGCCTCCGTGCGGACGACGACAGGCCGCCACGCTAGTCGGCCCTCGGCAACACCGGCTTGTGGTCCGGATACGGCGGATGCGTGTACGTCGGCAGCGGGTGTTCGCGCAGGAGTTCCAACGCGCGCTTCACGCCCACTTCGAGTTGCGGATCGTGGCCCTCGCGCACGAGCTTGGGATCTTGGAACACTTCGATATCGGGTGCGATACCGTGATTTTCGACCTCCCACTGGCCATGAAGGCCGCCGATCGCGACGCGCGGCGCGGTGACGGAGCCGCCGTCGATCAAGGGGGGATATCCGCCGATTCCGACGAGACCGCCCCACGTGCGCACGCCGACGAGCGTGCCGAGATGTTCTTTGCGAAAGTACCACGGCAACGCATCGCCGCCGGAGCCTGCGAACTGATTGATCAGCATCACCTTGGGCCCGTAAATCGCCAGCGGCGGATCGAGCAGCATCTTTCCATCGCGACCTTGAATCACGCTGAGCGGTTTACGATTGAGGTAATCGACGATGTAGTCCGCGATTTGGCCGCCGTGATTGAAACGCTCGTCGATGATGACGCCTTGCTTGCCGACCTGCGCGAAGAAGTACCGGTTGAAATTCGTGAAGCCGCCGTACCCGGTATCGGGGAGATAGACGTACGCGAGTTTGCCGCCGCTGAGTTCGTCGACTTTGCGGCGGTTGCTCTCGATCCAATCGAGATTACGCAATGCGAATTCGTTAGCGACGGGGACGACGACGACGTCGTGGGATCCCGAACCGTCGGCACGCGGAGCGACGGTGAGTACCGTTTGTTTGCCGGCCGTCTCCGCAAAGAAGCTATAGAGATCGTCCGTCGCCGCGACGTGATGGCCGTTCACGGCGATGAGATAATCCCCGACTTTCACGTTGGCGCCGGGTTGCGTCAGCGGCGCGAGCAGTTCCGGATTCCAATTTTCGCCGCCGTAGATCTTCGCGAACCGATAGCGCCCGTTATCGATCGTGTAGTCGGCCCCGAGCAGTCCGACCGTCGTATGCGACATCGGCGGCTTCGTGCCGCCGCTTACGAACATGTGTCCGACCGAGAGGTAGCTGAGCATTTCTTCGAATAGGAAATTGAGATCGCTGCGCGAGCTCACACCGGCCAGATACGGCTCGAAGCGTTTTTCCGCCGCCGCGAGATCGAGACCGTGATAATGCGGATCGTAGAAGAAATCGCGTTCGATGCGCCATACTTCGCGATACATTTGCTTCCAATCGGCGCGCGGATCGACGTTGACTTCCATCGCCGCCGTATCGAGCGCGCCCGCCCCCGGTTCGGCGGGCTTGCGCGTGGAGGCGACGTACCATTTTTTCTTCTGCGCGTAGAGCGCTTTCTCGCCGTTTGCCGACAGCGCGAACGCCGAAACATTGGAAGCGAACGGGGTCACCTTGCGCGACGCCAGGTCGAACTTCGAGACCGCGATGCGCACCGGCCCCGGGTCGTTTCGCACGAGCGGTTCTTGCTCGAGAAAGAGCTCGCCCGTTTTGCCGGTGGAAATCCCGACGTAATTCGCATCCGGAATCGGCAGCGCGACGATGCGCTGCAGGATGCCGTCGAAATCGAGCGTGACTGCGGGAGACTTACCCGCTTCCGGCTTCTTAGGCGCGGCGGGCGGCGCCGACGGTTCGGGTTTCGGTGCGTCGGACGCAGCGGGTTCGTCGCTCGCATCGACGCTTTTCTTTGGCAACTCGTCGTCGCTCTGCGCTTTCACGGGGGACGCGAGATCGCGGCGCAGCACGGCGACGTAGATCGAACTGCTTACCGGATGCTGGTCGCTCGTCATGTCCAGGCCATGTGAGGTGAGTGCCGTGTTCGTACTCGCCGTGAAGTACAGATATTTTCCGTTCGCATCGAACGTCGGATACCGCACGTCGCTCAGGCCGTCCGTGATTTGACGGCTCCGGCGAGCGGTGAGGTCGTACACGAAAGCAGCGCGGAGATAGTTCGGCAGTTCGTTTGAGTATGCGAGCCAACGGCTGTCGGGCGACCACGCCGCATCGAAACTTCTCACGCCGAAACCTTCGGTCGACGCCACCGCGACTTTGACCGGCGTCGGGTGTGCGAGATCGACGTAGTACAGGTTGAGATGCTTGTCGCTGTAGGCGATCTTCTTGCTGTCCGGCGACCAGATGGGCGAATAATAATACGACGGCGACGGACCCAAATCGACGACGCGGCGCGGCAAGAGCCCACGCTGGTCGCGGATGGTCAGCGCGTACTCTCCCGACGTATCGGAAAAATACGCGATGGATTTGCCGTCGGGCGACCACGCGGGATCGCGGTTGGCGGTGTGCGGCGCATCGCTGATGTTCCGGATATCGCCGTGCTCGGCGGGAACGGTCATAATTTGGCCGTGCGCTTCGAACACCGCGCGCACGCCCGACGGCGAGATGTTGGCGTTCACGATGTGCTCGCCGACGTGTTCCCAGTGCGGCCGCACTTGCGGCAGATCCGCCGCGACGCTGACGCGCACCGGCGCCGCGGTCCGCGTGCGTATGTCGTAGACGTGCAGCGCGCCGAATTGCGAGTAGACGATCGCTCCGGCTCCGGCCGAGGCAGACGTGATATCGAAGCCGTCGTTCGGGAGGGCGCGTGCGACGCGCTGCGTTTGCGTATCGTAGGCAAAGAGGGTGACGGGGCCGTTGCGGTCCGAAAGAAAGTAGACGTCTTTGCCGACCCACATCGGCGTATCGTCGTTGGAGTTATCGCGGGGTACTTTGACGACGCTCGAGTCCGCGAGATTGGCTATGTAGATCGGCGTCGTCTGGCCGCCGCGATAGCCTTTCCAGAACGGTTCCCAGCGAAAATTCGGCACGTAGGCGAGGTGCGATGCGTCGGGTGAATACGAGCCCGCCTCACCCATCACGAGCGGCACCCGCGCCGGAAAACCCCCCGTTACGGGAACCGTAAAGAGCGAATTCGGATCGGTGGCGCTCGCCGCGGCGGAACGAAACAAGACGTTCTTTCCGTCAGGCGTCCAGCCGACAGCCGTTGCAACGTCGGGATGCGACGTCAAGCGACGCGGTTCGCCGCCCGTCGCGGGCACCACATACACGCCGACGATGCCGTCGTAATCTCCGCTGAACGCGACGGTCGCCCCGTCGGGTGAGAACAGCGGGCCCGTTTCGAGATTGAGGCCGGTGACGAGCCGGCGCGCTGCGCCGCCGCCGCGCTCGACCGTCCAAATGTCGCCGCCGTACGCGAAGGCGATCTGCGTCTTACTGATCGTCGGATCTTGCAGCAGCAAGGGCGGCGCGGCCGACGCGGCCGACGCACTCGCGGCGGGGCACAGCGCGGAGCCGGCGGCGAGTATATAGAGAACAAACATGCGTGTGAAGCGCAGATGCATTGCCGAGGTTTAGGCCAGCACGGCTTCGCCGCCTTTGACCGGCGCGTCGAGCGATCGTTCATGCTTTGCAGAGGATGAAGCAACCGTGAAGGAAACATTCTTCGGCCTGTGCGTTTAGTGCTCGAAGGAATCACAAAGTCGTTTCCCGCGGTCGCGGGAGCAACCCCGATGCGCGCGCTCGAGCCGATCGATCTCACCGTCGAGCCGGGCGAATTCGTCGCCGTGGTCGGGACGTCGGGGTGCGGCAAGAGCACGCTGCTGGAGATCATTGCCGGGCTGCAACGGCCCACGACCGGGCGGGTGGTACTCGACGGCGAGCCGGTCGTCGCGACGCACCCGCGCGTGAGCGTCGTTTTTCAGGAAGACTCGACGTTTCCATGGCGCACGGTGCACGACAACGTCGCCTTCGGGTTGCAGATGCGCGGCGTGCCGCGGCGCCAGGTCGACGAGCGCGTGCGGGCGATGATCGAACTCGTCGGGCTCGGCGGGTTCGACCGCGCGTACCCGCACCAACTTTCGGGCGGCATGCGTCAGCGCGTCGCGATCGCGCGCACGCTCGTCATGGACCCGGCGGTAATGCTGATGGACGAGCCGTTCGGCGCGCTCGACGAGCAGACGCGCTTTACGCTCGGCGAAGAATTGCTGCGGATCTGGCGCACGACCGGCTGCACGATCTTTTTCGTTACGCACGGCCTGCACGAAGCGGTGCAGCTCGCCGACCGCATCGTCGTGATGACGCGCCGTCCCGGGCGCATCGCGCGCGTGTTCCAAAACGATCTCCCGCGTCCGCGCCGCGAAACCGACGACCCCGTGCGCTACGCCGAACTCATCGAAGGCATGCGCGAAACGCTCGGGCTCGTCGCGGCGGCGGCGCCGCTCGAATCGACCGCGGTGTGAGACGCTCGGTCGTCGCGACGCGCTGCGCCGTCATCGTACTCGGCATCGCGGCACTCGAGTTGGCAGCCCGGGCCAAACTGGCCGGGCCCACGCTCTCCGTTCCGCCGAGCATCGTCGTACCGCACCTTTTCGCGCAGCTCGGCAGCGGCGCGCTCGCGCCGCATCTCGCCCGCTCGGCGAGCGAAATCGCGCTCGGGTTCGCGCTCGGCGCGGTGGTCGGCATCCCGACCGGCGTCGTGCTCTGGCGCGTGCGTTGGCTCGCCGGCGTGATCGAACCGCTCGTCGCCGCGTATTACGCCGTCCCGATCTTCGCGCTGTATCCGGTGCTGATCGTCCTTTTGGGTGCGGGCATACTGCCGATCGTTGCCATCGGCGCGTTCGCCGCGTGCGGCGCGATCGTGCTCAACACACTCGTCGGACTGCGCGAGATTCCCCGCGTCTACTTGGCAGTGGGACGAACGGTCGGCGCGAGCCGCGCGCAAGTGGTACGACACGTCGTTTTTCCGGCCGCCGTTCCGCAGCTCTTCGTCGGCTTGAAGCTGGGTTTCATCTATGCGCTCATCGCCGTGATCGCCGCCGAATTCATTCTCGCGACCGTCGGCTTAGGCTACGAAGTCTCGTTCCACTACAACAACTTCGAGTCGCGCGATATGTTCGCGACGATGCTGCTCGTGATCGCGCTCAGCGTCGGCGTCAACGCGCTGCTGACCGCGATCGAAAATCGTTTACGGCATCGGCGCGCATGACGACCGCGCGCGCCACGACCGTCGGCCGCATCGGCTTCGCCGTCTTATCGCTCGGAGTGTGGTCGCTTTTCAGCGCGACGACAGGACGCGACGTGCTGCCTTCGCCGCTGGTCACCGCACAAACCCTTGCGGGCGGATTTCGCGACGGATGGCTGCTCGATGCGACGCTCGTGACGCTCTCTGAAACGATCCCCGCTTTTTTGCTGGCCGCAATCGTCGGCCTGATCGCGGGCGGCGCGCTCGGCATCGCACGCTATTGGGGCGACGTGTTCGAGCCGCTGATTCTCGGCACGTATGCGATTCCGAAGGTCACGCTCTATCCGATTTTTCTGATTCTCTTCAAGGTCGGCGCGGCATCGAAAATCGCTTTCGGATTCTTCCACGGCGTATTTCCGATTCAGATTCTAACGCAGTCGGCGACGGCGAACATCAAACCGACCTACCTCAAGGTGGCGCGCTCGCTGCGGCTGAGCTCGCGCCAAACGCTGCAATTCGTGGTGCTGCCGGCGATCGTGCCGATGCTCGTCATCGGCTTGCGGCTCGCGTTTAGCTTAACGTTCATCGGCGTGATCTTAGGGGAAATGTTCGCCTCGCACGCGGGTCTGGGATTTTTGCTCGGAGCCGCCGATGCGACGTTCAATATCAAGCGGATCCTGGCCGTCATCGTCGTCCTCGCCGCAATCGGGATCGGCGTGAACGCCCTCTTCTACTGGTGGGAGCGGCGCGTGGGCCACGCTCGCGCCGACGTTGCGGAAAACGCTTTAGCTCTTTAATTTCTTGCAAAGGGAACACACCGTGATAGCACTCGATCGACGAACCTTCATCGCTTCCGGCGTCGCCGCGGGTCTCGCGGCCACGCCGCGGTTCGCGCGAGCGGCGGCGCCCACGCCGATCACGATCACCGTGACGCATTACCCCGAGCAAGACTACGCATTGCCCGTGGTCATGGCGCAGCAACTGGGCTACCTGCAACACGAAGGCATCGAACTCAAGGAGATCGTCGGTTCGAGCGGCGGCGGAACGACGGTGCGCAACATCACCTCGGGCGGTCTGCTGCTCGGCGAGGTCGCGACGCCGGCCGCGATCAAAGCGATCTTGGCCGGTGAAGACGTTCGGATTATCGCAGGCGGCGTACAAACGCTCGGCACGATCTGTTGGGTCGTCAAGAAAGATTCGCCGATCAAAACGATCGGAGATCTGGTCGGTAAAACCGTCGGTTTCAGCAATCCGGGCTCGGTGAGCGAATCGGCGCTGCAGATCGCCCTCAAAAACGCCCACGTCGACCCGGCTGGCGTGAAAACGCGTGCCGCCGGCGGAATCGGCGAAAACTACACGCTGCTGATGACGGGCGGTCTCGACGTGGCGTTCACCGTCGATCCGTTACTATACGAGCACCGCGATCAACTCCGCGTGGTCTTTTTTGCGCGGCAGTACGTTCCGCGGTTTTTGCAGACCGTCTGGCTTGCGAGCACGCAGACGTTGCGCGAGCGTACACCGTTTATCGCCGGTTTCTTGCGCGCGCGCGCGAAGGGCGTCGACTACGTCGTCAGCCATCCGATCCAAGCCGCGCAGCGGTACGCGAAGCTGACCAACGGCGATCAGCGCGCGTCCGCCGTAACGCTCGCGCAGGAGCAGCCGGCATCGTACTTCGGGCACGGCGAACTCGATCAGAATTCGCTCGCGCTCATCGTCGAAAGCATGCGGATCGGAAAACTGCTCGGCAGCGACAAAGTCGATTTACCGAAGCTGGTCGATCAAAGCGCGCAGCCGGCCGGGCATCGGTCGCGTCTGTCGGAAGTGTAGGGGATGATGCATAACGGGCCGGCCGCACTGCGGCACCTCATGAAAACGACCGACCTCGTCTGGGGCCCCGGCGTCTACGACGGCATCTCGGCGCGAATCGCCGGGCAGATGGGCTTTCCGATGCTCTATATGACGGGCGCGGGGACGGCGGCGAGCCGCATCGGCCAACCCGATCTCGGGCTGACCACACTCTCGGAGATGGTCGATAACGCGCGCGTGATCGCGGGCGTCAGCGCGGTGCCCGTGCTGTGCGATGCCGACACGGGCTTCGGCGGCCCGATCAACGTCGCACGAACCGTGCACCTCTACGAGGGCGCGGGCGTAGCCGGGATTCACCTCGAGGATCAAGCCTTTCCCAAACGCTGCGGACATCTGCAGGGCAAGGTCGTCGTTTCGAGCGACGAGTTCGTGCAGCGCATTCGGGCCGCCGCAAACGAACGCCACGACCCGGATTTCGTCATCATCGCGCGCACCGACGCCTATCAGGCGAACGGCTTCGACGACGCGATGGAGCGCCTGCGGCGATGCTTCGATGCGGGCGCCGACGTCGGGTTCTTCGAGGGACCGTCGACGCGCGAGGAGCTCGCGCGAATCGTTGCCGAGGCGCCGGGTCCGATGCTGCTCAACTTGGCGACCAACGGCACCACGCCGAATTTGCGCGTCGACGAAGTTCGCCGGCTCGGTTTTAAATTCGCGATCTGGCCAACGGCAACGATGGTACCGGCGGCGCTCGCCATCCGGCGCGCGCTCGAGGAACTGCGCGACGACGGCACCGACGAACGATCGGTCGAGGGTTTGACGCCGCGCAATCTCTTCGAGATGGTCGGTCTGGACGAAGCTCTGGCGATCGACGAACGCAGCGGCAGCAACGTCTTCGCGCAGGCATGACGGCGATGGGCATGACCATCACGGAAAAGATTCTCGCCAAGCACGCCGGACTCGAACGCGTGGAGCCGGGGCAGATCATCAACGCGCACGTCGATCTCGTTTTCGCAAACGAGCTCTCGGCCTCGGTCGCCATCGCCGAGTTCCGCAAAGTGCGCGGCGCGACGCGCGTCTTCAATCCCGAACGCGTCGCGCTCGTGGCGGACCACTTCGTGCCGGCTAAGGATCCGCAATCGGCACTGATCGCCGCGCTGATGAAATCGTTCGCGCGAGAGCACGGCGTTCGCCACTTCTTCGATGTCGGGCGCGGCGGCATCGAGCACGTCGTACTGCCCGAAGAAGGGCTCGTCGCGCCGGGCGAGCTCATCGTCGGCGGCGACTCGCACACGTGCACGCTCGGCGCGTTCGGCGCATTCGCGACGGGCATGGGCTCGACCGACATCGCAGCCGCGCTCGTTTTAGGCGAAGTGTGGCTGCGCGTTCCACCGACGATCGAACTCGTCTACACCGGGATTCCCGGACCGATGGTCTTCGCGAAGGACATCATGCTTGCGACGGTCCGGCAACTCGGTATCGACGGCGCGACGTATCACGCGCTCGAGTTTACGGGCCCCGCAGTCGACGCGATGTCGATCACGGGCCGGATCACGATGGCCAACATGGCGATCGAAGCGGGTGCGAAAAACGGCATCTTTCACGCCGACGAAAAGACCATCGCCTACGTGCGCGAGCGTACCGAGCGTCCGTTCGAAGTCGTTGCCAGCGACGCCGATGCACGTTACGCGCGGACGATAGAGATCGATCTCACCGAGCTCGAGCCGCAAGTCGCCTATCCGCATCTTCCGGAAAACGGCCGCGCGATCTCGGAAGTCGGCGATGTGAAGCTCGATCAAATCTTCATCGGGTCGTGCACCAACGGGTACCTCGAAGATCTACGCGTTGCGGCGAGCATCCTGGAGGGGCGTCAGATTTCGCCCGACGTGCGGATGATCGTTAATCCCGGTTCCCAGCGCGTGTATCGCGCCGCGGCCGACGAAGGTATTTTAAGCATTCTCGTCGCGGCCGGCTGCGCGGTCAACACGCCCGGCTGCGGCGCCTGTTTCGGCGGTCATATGGGCACGCTCGGCGCGGGCGAAGTTTGCCTCTCGACGACCAACCGCAACTACGTCGGCCGGATGGGATCGCCCGAAGCATTCGTGTATCTCGCTTCGCCCGCGACCTGTGCGGCATCGGCGCTCGCCGGCAAAATCGTCGATCCGCGCAGCACCGTCGCGGTCGTCGCGTAGTGGCCGCGCTGCTGCACGGCCGCGTGCATAAATACGGCAAGAATGTCGATACGGATGTGATCATCCCCGGCAAATACCTCGCGATTACGGAGGTGGCGGAGATGGGGCAGCATGCGATGGAGGGGATCGATCCCGGCTTCGTCGCGCGCGTGCGGCCGGGCGACGTGATCGTTGCCGATTCGAATTTCGGCTGCGGCTCGAGCCGTGAAAACGCGCCGCTGGCGATCCGAGGCGCGGGCGTGAGTGCGGTCGTGGCCAAGAGTTTCGCCCGCATCTTCTATCGCAACGCAATCAACATCGGGCTGCCGATTTTCGAGGCGCCGGAGGCGGTCGATGCGGCCGAAGCCGGCGACGAACTCGCAATCGACCCGGCGTCGGGGGAGATTCACAACCGAACCAAAGGGACGACGTATCGCGCGGCCGCGTTTCCGCCATTCATGCAGTCGATCATCGATGCCGGCGGCCTGCGCGCTTACGTCGAGCGGCGGCTGCTCGAGAAGGGCCCTTCGTAAGCGCCGACCGCTAGGCGCGCGTCATTTTTGCGGCCTGCACCCGGGCGACCAGATCGCACTCGTACGCGTCGCTGTCTGCGAGCGCGACGAGTGCCTGGCGATCGTCGAAGGTCAGCATCCGGTCGAGCAGCGTCTGCGTCGAGCCGGCCGGCATCGCTCGTTGCAAAGCCGCTCGAACGCCGCGCTCGCTGGAACCGGAAGAGCCAGGGGCCGGCAAAACCGTTTCGGAAAATCGGCACGGTGACGATCCTCGACTTGCTCGACGCCGCGCGGCGCGACCGCGGGACCGCGCCCGCCATCGGCGACGTAACCTACGACGGCCTCGTCGCGCGCGCCGCCCGCGTCGCCACAGGCTTCGCCGACGTCGGGATCGAGCGCGGCGACCGCGTCGCGATCTACAGCGAAAACCGTCAGGGCTTCATCGACGCATACCTCGGCGCGCTCCGGCTCGGCGCGGTCGTCGTGCCGACCAACGTCCTCTATCGCAGCGCCGACCTCGGGCACGTCCTGCGCGACGCCGCGGCGAAGCTCGTCGTCGCGAGCGCCGCCCAGCGTCCGCACGTCGAAGGGCTCGACGATCCGCCCCCGGTTATCGATATCGCGCACATCGAGGCGTGGGCGAGTGGCGACGGCGCTTTGCATCACGGCGTTCGCGTGCGCGATGACGAGATCGCCGTCATCGTCTATACGAGCGGCACGACCGGCCGTAGCAAGGGCGCGATGCTCCCGCACGGCGCGATCGCAGCCATCGCAACGCAGGTTGCGAGCGCCTGGCGCTGGAGTTCTTCCGATACGCTCTACATCGCGCTGCCGCTCTTCCACCTCCACGGGCTCGGCGCCGCGCTCAACGGCAGCATTGCCGCGGGCGGGCGCATCATCATCGAACCGCGCTTCGATGCCGCGCGAACGCTCGACGTGCTGCGCCGCGACGACGTGACGATGTTTTTCGGCGTTCCGACGATGTACGTGCGACTGCTCGAAGCGCTCGGTTCGGCACCAGCGCCCCGGCTGCGCGTCTGCGTTTCCGGTTCCGCCGCCCTGGACGCGACGACGTTCGAAACGTTTCGAGGACGCTTCGGCATGGAGATCGTCGAGCGCTACGGCGCGACCGAATTCGGCTTCGCGCTAACCAACCGATACGGCGGGACGCGCGTGCCGGGCAGCGTCGGCATTCCGTTCGCCGGCGTCTCGGTGCGCGTGGTCGACGCCGACGCGAACGACGTTGCGGAGGGCGCCGTCGGCGAATTACTCGTCCACGGGCCCAACGTTTTCGCGGGCTACTGGCGGGATCCGCAAAAGACGGCGGCGGCGTTCCTAACCGGCAGCGACGGACGCCGCTGGTATCGCAGCGGCGACCTCGCGCGCTACGACGTCGAGCACGGCGTCTACCGGATCGTAGGGCGCCAAAAAGAACTGATCATCTCGGGCGGATTCAACGTCTATCCGCGCGAGGTGGAGAGCGAAATCGATGGTTTCCCGGGCGTTCGCGCGAGCGCGCTCGTCGGCGTCGTCGATGCCGCGCGCGGCGAAATTCCGGTGGCCTTCATCGAGGCCGACGAAGTCGATCCGGCGGCGCTGCTCGCGTATCTCGGCGCGCGTTTGGCGAGTTTCAAATTGCCCAAGCGCATGCATCGCGTCGACGCCTTGCCGCGCAACGCTCTCGGGAAAATCGAAAAGCACCGGCTCGCCGAACCGGCGGTTCCGGGCGCGTCGCTCTAGCTTCCGGTCCAGTGGGGCGGACGCCGCGCGACGAACGCCGCGACCCCTTCGCGGAAATCGTTGCTGCCGTAGCACGCGCGCAAGAGGTCGGTGTCATCGGGCAACCTTTGCGCTTCGAGCAATCGCAACGCCAGCGCCTTACTCGCGCGAACGGTCAGCGGCGCGAGCCCCGCGATTCCGCGGGCCGCTTCTAGCGCGCGCGGTAGAACCTCTTCGTCGCTTCCGACCACTTCGCCCAAAAAGCCGAGGCGGTATGCGTCCGCGGAGTCGAGCAACGTTCCGGTCAGCAGCAGTGCCCGCGCTGCATCGAGCCCGATCAGCGCGGCCAGGCGCGCGATGTTGCGCAGCGAGATCGTATTGCCGAGCGTACGCGCGATCGGAATGCCGACGCGCGTGCCCGGCCCGCCGATGCGCACGTCGCACGAAGCCGCGATGCTCGCTCCGCCGCCCGTGCACGCGCCCCGGATCGCCGCGATCGCCGGCACGCGCAGGTGCGAAAGCGCATCGATGGCGGCCTCAACGCGTTTCTCGTACGCGAGGCCGTCGTCGCCGCTCGCAAACGCCGTGAAAGCGCCGATATCCGTACCCGAGACGAACGCCGCCTCGCCCGCCCCGGTGAAGACGACGCAGCGTAAACTGTCGTCGCCATCGAGTTCTCCCGCACACGCGCGCAGTTGCGCCCACATCTCGAACGTCAGCGCGTTGCGCGCCTGCGGGCGATCGAACGTGACGAGCGCGATGCCGGGTTCCGGCCGCTCCACGCGGATCATCGTGCGACCTCGGCCAGCGCGGCGATCTCGTCCGCGGTCGCGCCGATCCCCCGCAGCACGTCCGCCGTATCGGCGCCCAGCAGCGGCCCGGCGCGCTCGATGCGCACCGGCGTTTCCGCAAGACGCATCGGCGAGCCGAGCTGACGCACGGAACCGAGCGTCGGGTGCGTCGCATCGACGAAGAAGCCGCGCGCCGCAAGGTGTTCGTCGGCGAAGACGCGGTCGAAACTCCAAATCGGGCCGCAGGGGATACCGGCCGCTTCGAAACGCTCGAGCCAGGCCGCGCCGGGACGCGTAGCCGTAACGCCTTCGATCGCGGCGACGAGCGCACTGCGGTTCTGCATGCGCAGGGTGTTGGTCGTGAAGCGCGGATCGTCGAGCAGCGGCAGCGTATCGAGCACGGCGCACGCGCGACGCCAATGCTCGGGAGAGTTCGCGCCGAACGTAAACCAGCCGTCGGACGCGCGCACGGCTTGGTACGGCGCGATCGAACCGTGAGCCGAGCCCGAGGCCTGCGGCACCTCGCCCGTCGCGAAATAGCGGCCGGCCTCCCAAACGCCGAACGACACCGCGGATTCGAGCAGCGAGACGTCGATGAACTGGCCGCGCCCGTCGCGGTCGCGCGCGCGCAGTGCCGCAAGCACGGCGATTGTCGCGTACAGGCCGCAGCTCAGGTCCGCGATCGGCACGCCGACTTTCACCGGTGCGCCGCCGGGCTCACCCGTGACGCTCATGAGGCCGGACATCCCTTGCGCGATGATATCGAGTCCGGCGCGCCCGGCATACGGTCCGTCGCTGCCGAACCCCGTTGCGGCGAGATAGACCAGTCTCGGTTGCTGCGCCGCGAGCGTCTCGTACCCGAGGCCGAGACCGCGCATCGTGCCGGGCCGGAGGTTTTCGATTAGAACGTCGGCGGTCGCGACGAGGCGCCGGAACAGCGCCTTCCCGGCCGCCGCTTTGAGATCGAGCGCGACGCTGCGTTTGCTGCGGTTCAAGCGAACGAACGGCGAACTCTCGCCGTCGATGAAAGGTCCCGTGCCGCGGGTCAAGTCGCCGCCGTGCGGGTTCTCGACTTTGATGACTTCCGCACCCAAATCCGCGAGCTGCATGCCGCAAAATGGTACGGCCATGAAGTTTCCCACTTCGACGACGCGGACGCCGTCGAGTGCCGCGACCCTCGACTCGGTCATGCGTCGCGCACGATCCGGCAGGCGTCGATCGGCAGATCCAGGACGACCTCGCTGCCCGGCGCCATATTCGCCGAAGGATGCGTCGAGACGCGTATCTGCGCGGCACCGAGATCGATGAGATAATCGCGCGCGTCGCCGAGATAGGTTTGGCGTACGACGCGACCGGCGAGCCGGTTGTGCCCGTTGCCGCGGTAGCCCGCCGCGGCGCCGTCGGGCGCGACGAAGCGCAATTCGTGCGGCCGGATGCAGAGCGTGACCGCGGCGCCGCTGGCCGTGCCGGAGTCGTCGAGCGCGCGCAAGCGCAAGCCGCCCCATGCGACGGTGCCGGGCTCGACCAGCGTCCCTTCGAGCGTATTCGTTAAACCCATGAAGTTTGCGATGAAGCTCGTAGCGGGCCGCAAGTACACATCGTCGGCGGTGCCGACTTGCGCGATGCGCCCGGCGTGCATGATCGCGATCCGGTCCGAGGTGACCATCGCCTCCGAACGATCGTGCGTGACGTAGACCATCGTGATGCCGGTCGCGTCGTGCAGCCGTCGGATCTCGAAACGCATCTCTTCGCGCAAATTCGCATCCAGGTTGGAAAGCGGTTCGTCCAGGAGCAGCGTCTCCGGTTCGACGACGATCGCGCGCGCGAGGGCGACACGCTGCTGCTGACCGCCCGAAAGTTCGCCCGGATAGCGGTGCGCGAGTTGCGTCAAGCGGACCGAAGCCAAGACCGCCTTGACGCGATCTTCGATCTCCGAGCGGCTGCAACGCAAAACTTGCAAGCCGTAGGCGACGTTTTCGAACACCGTCTTGTGCGGCCAAACCGCGTAGCTTTGGAAGATCAGCGACATGCGGCGCTTCTCCGGCGGCACCGTCGCGCGCTTGGACGAGACGATCCGGTCGCCGACGGCGATCGTGCCCTCGTCGGGCGAAAGAAAGCCGGCCAGCAACTGCAGAGTCGTGGTCTTCCCGCAGCCGGAAGGCCCGACGAGCGCCATCACCTCGCCGTCGCGAATGTCGAGGTCGATCCCGTCGACCGCCCAGAGGTTCGAGCCCGGATACGTCTTGCGCAAACCTGCGATGCCAATAGCCGCCATCAGCCCTCCCGGCCCGTGGTGAAGTCGCGCCCGAGCGCTCGGTACGCGAGGGTGATCAGCGCGAACGTGATGACCAGAATGATAACCGCCAGCGCCGCGACGGCCTCGTAGTTACCGGCGTCGGAGAAGTCGAAAATCTGCGTGGTCATCGTCGCCGTACCGGGTGTGAAGAGAAAGATCGCGGAGCTGAGTTCGCGGATGGCCGGAATGAAGACCAGGAGCCAGCTTGCGAGCAGCCCGCGGCGCAAGAGCGGGGCGGTGATCGTAGCGATCGTGCGCAAGCGGGTGGCGCCGAGCGTGCGAGCCGCGTTTTCCAGATCCGTGTGAACGCCGGCCAGCAGCGTATTGAGGTTCGAGAAGGCGATCGGTAAGAAGCGGGCCGCGAAGGCCAAAATTAATATCCACGCCGTTCCATAGAGCACGAGCGGCGGCCGCGAATAAGCGGCGTACACGCCGATTGCGAGGACGATGCCCGGTACCACGAACGGCGCCGTGCACACGAAACCGAGGAATCCGGCACCGCGAAACAGCTTCCGATTCGCCGCGTAGGCGATCGCAACCGCGACGCAAACCGCGACCGTCGCGGCCGCGGCGCCGTACGTCAGACTATGGCCGATCGCGGCCGCAGTCGTCGGATTTTCGACGAAGGCCCAATGATACCAGTAGAACGTAAGGTTGCCCGGAACCGGACCGTTGCCCCACGAGCGCGAGAGCGACGTAGCCAGGAGCGCCAAATACGGCACGACGACGGAGAGCCCCGGGACGATCAATGCGAGCGCGAGGATCGGGTAACGCCATTTTCCCAGCGGGATCAGACGTCGCTTTCCGCCCTTCCCGCCGACGGTCGTGTACTTACGCCGGCCGAGTACGCGGCGCTGCAGGCCCAGTAGCGCGATCGTAAGCACGAGCAACGGCATCGCGTACGCCGCGGCCAACTCCGTGCGGACGGGAAATTGGAAGAACAGGTAGAGCTGCGTCGTGATCACCTGCGTGCGCGCCGGGATCAACAGAAACGCCGGCGCACCGAACTCGGCGATCGCTTCGAGGAACGCCAAGATGAAGCCGGCGACGATCGCCGGAGCTGCGAGCGGCAGCGTGATCGACAGTGCCGTGCGCAGACGGGAACCGCCGAGCGTTGCCGACGCATCTTCCAGGTCGGCCGGCATGAGGTCGAGCGCGCCCGCCGTGAACGTGAACACATAGGGCACGTTGTAGAGCGCCATCACGAAGATCGCACCGGCGAGGGAAAAGATGTTGAACGGACCGTGTTCGGTGTGGGCGAGCGCCGCCAGGCCGCGATTGATCCAGCCGCTGTTGGGAGCGGCGAGCGTGATCCACGCTTCGGCGCCGACGAACGACGGCGTGACGAACGCCGCCGTGACGAGGCCCCGCACGAGCCCGCGCACCGGAAGATCGGTGCGCGCGACGAGCCACGCGAGCGGGGCCCCGATCGCCGTCGCGAGCGTCGCGACCGAAATCGCGAGCACGAGCGAATTGACGATCGGGCGCAGATAGATCGAACGGCTGAAGGCTTCGACGTAATTACCGACGGTGAGGCCGGGGGTTCCATCGCCGTGCTGCAGGCTGATGACGAACAGCCAACCCAGCGGCACGACGACGAGCAAGAACAGCACCGCCGTCGCGACGACGAACAGCGGGATACTCCCGTCGAACCGGCGCGCGGCGCGCACCGGCTCGGAACGCACCGCGACATCGGCCACCGGCTAAACCCCGAAAGTCTCCCGCCATTTGGCGATGACTTCGGGAATCCCGGTGCTCAAACGGTCCACCTTCGTGCGGTACAGCTTGAGTCGATCGAGGTGGACGTTGCCCGCCGGCGGCACGTCGGTGCGAACCGGAATCACGAACGACTTGAGCAACGCCTGCGAGTATTCGCGCGAGTAGTAGAAATTCATAAAGAGCCGCGCCGCGTTGGGATGCGGCGCATCGCGCATCACGGCGACCGGGTTGATCACCACGATCGTGTCATCCTCGGGGAAGCCGATGTCGATCGAGGTGCCCGACGCGTGCCGCTCCGATGCCAAACTATCGGCGCCCGGACCGATGGTTCGTTCGCCACTGACGATATCGTTCGTGGCGTCGAAGACCGAGCGCCCGATCTTTGGATCGTTCGCGGCGAACTTTTTAAAGTAATTGTCCCAACCGTACTTGTCGTTCATGGCCAGGACCCAGTTGCCGACGAAGCCGCTGAACCCGGGATGTCCGGTCGTGAGCTGCCCCTTGTACTTGGGGTCGAGCAAATCGGCCCAGCGTTTCGGCGCGCCCGTCTTCTTGGGATTGTAGTTAAAGAGCATGAGCGCGTAGGCGCCGAGTTGGTAGGTTTCGTCGGGATCGAGTTGCCGAAACGCCGGGGCGATCTTGTCGAGGTCGGCGGGCACGAAGCTCGCGAGCGCGTTCTGCTTCTTGAGCGCCGGATAGTGCGCTTCGTCGGTCGACGCGAACACGTCGACTTCTTTTACGCCGGATTTGAGATCTTGGCTCAAGCGCTGGAACAGCACCTGGCCCGTCTGGCGGATGAAGTTGACTTCGATGCCGGGATATTTGGTCTTGAACGCATCGCGCACGCGCTCGGCGGCGTCTTGAGCGTACTGGCCCGTCCACCACACGACGGTGCCTTCTTTTTTCGCCGCGTCGTAGAGTTTGGAGACGTCGGCTTCCTGAAGCCCGCGCCGGCGCGCGCTCGCTGCGAGCGGAGAACCGGCGAGCGCGCCGGCGCCGAGAGTACCGGCGCCTAACTGCAAGAAGCGAGAACGTGTAGTCATTGAGTTGCCCCTTTCAATGGGTGCATCCGAGAATAAAATCTTCCGCTGCCGGATTCAACGCGCGAGCGCACGGTCCAGCACTTGTGCAACGTGCAGCGTGTCCCGCGCGGCACCGTGAGCGATTTGATGTTTGCAGCTCATTCCGTCGGTGACGATCAGCGTCCCGGGCGGCGCTTCGCGAACCGCCGGCAAGAGGGACGCTTCCGCCATACGCATCGAGATGTCGTAGTGCTCGCGTTCGTAGCCGAATGTGCCCGCCATGCCGCAGCACGACGACGCGATCGGCGTGACCTCGAGGCCCGGAACGAGCGCGAGCGTGCGCGCGACTGCGGGCATCGCGCCGAACGCCTTTTGGTGACAATGACCGTGCAGCAGCGCGCGGCCGGCGAGCGGGCGCAGCGGCGGAGCGAACGTGCCCGCTGCGTGTTCGCGCGCGACGAACTCTTCGAAGAGCAGCGCGGCCCCGGCGACGGCGCGCGCGTCGTCGGTCGGGACCAGGGCGAGAAATTCGTCGCGCAACGTCAACAAGCACGACGGCTCGAGGCCGACGATCGCGACGCCGCGGCGCGCGTACGGCGCCAGCGCCGCGATGGTCCGCTCCGCCTCGGTCCGCGCGTCGTCGATCGCCCCGGCGCTGAGGTACGTGCGTCCGCAGCAGAGCGGCCGCGCGCCATCGCGCGCCGTCGCGGAGAGCACGGTATAGCCCGCCGCACGCAACACCCGGAGCGCCGCGCGCGCGACGTCCGACTCGAAATAGCGGTTGAACGTATCGACGAAGAGCACGACCTCACGCTCGCTCGAAACGCGCGCGGTCGTCAGCTCGCGATCGCGGAACGGACGTAGACTAAAGCGCGGCAGGTTACGCCGGGCCGTGAAGCCGGCGACGCGCTCGGCGAACGCTCGCGCGCCGGGCAGTTGTTGCGCGATATTAGCGAGCGCACGCAGCGGTCCGAGGCGATATGCCACGCGCGGCAACGCGGCTACGACGCGATCCTTGAAGCGCATGCCGTGCCGCGTGCGGTACGCGCCGAGAAACTCGACCTTCATGCGCGCCATGTCGACGCCGGTCGGGCATTCGCGGCGGCAGGCTTTGCAGCCGACGCACAGATCGAGTGCGTCGTACACCTCAGCGGAGGTAAACGCGTCGGGCCCGAGTTGCCCCGTGAGAGCGAGCCGCAGGGCGTTCGCGCGCCCGCGCGTCGCGTGGTGTTCGTCGCCCGTCGCGCGATACGAAGGACACATCACGCCGGCGTCGTCTTTGCGGCAGGCGCCGTTGTTGTTGCACATCTCGACCGCGCCCGTCATGCCGCCCCACGCCGACCAATCCAGGCGCGTCGGGATCGTTACCGGCGCGTAGCCGGGGCCGTACCGGAAGAGCGTGCGATCGTCCATGCGCGGCGCATCGACGATCTTCCCGGGATTGAGCGTCCCGGCCGGATCGAAAGCGGTCTTGACGTCGCGGAACGCGCCGACGATGCGCGAACCGAACATCCGCTCGTGAAACTCCGAGCGCACGATACCGTCGCCGTGTTCGCCCGAGTGCGCGCCGCCGTATCTTGCGACGAGGTCGAACGCTTCTTCGGCGATCGCGCGTAATTTGCCGACGTCGGCGTCGCGTTTGACGTTGAGGATCGGCCGCACGTGCAAGCAGCCGACGGAGGCGTGCGCGTACCACGTTCCAACGGTACCGTACTTTGTGAAGACCTCGGTCAGCGCGGCGGTGTAGTCGGCCAGATGCTCGAGCGGAACGGCGCAATCTTCGATGATCGAGATCGGCTTCTCGTCGCCGATCGTCGAGGTCATGATGTTGAGGCCGGCGGAACGCACGCCCCACACCTCGCTTTGTCCCGCGGCGTCGCGTACGGCTACGACGGCATGCGGGAACCCGAGCTCGGCCATGCAGGCATCGAGATCGCCCAGTTTGGCTGCCAGCGCGGCGGGATCGTCGCCGGCGAACTCGACGAGCAGCAGCGCATCCGGTTCGCCGCGCACGTAGGTCTGCATCGTCGGCGCGAACGTCGCGATCCCGCGCGCGAGTTCGATCATCGTGCGGTCGACCAATTCGACTGCGACCGGGTCGAGCGCGACGAGGGCCTGCGTCGAGCGCATCGCGTCGGCGAAGCGGGGAAAGTGGCAGATGCCGAGCGCTTTCGCGCGCGGCAGCGGCTGGAGCGCGAGATCGATCTCGGTGAAAAACCCGAGCGTTCCCTCCGAACCGACCAGCAGATTCGCCATGTTGAACGGCCCGTTCGGGCGCACGGCTTGAATCGCATAGCCGCCGACGTGACGCAGCACTTTGGGAATGCGGGCCGCGATCTCGTCGCGCTCGCGCTCCGCGATCGCGCGCACGCGTACGACGAGTTCCGCGTAACGCGCCGGCGCCGCGCCGCCGTTGCCGCCGACCGGTCCGAAGGTTGCGCGCGTGCCGTCGGCGAGCACGGCGTCGATCGCGGCGACGTTGTGCACCATGTTGCCGTAACGGATGGATCGCGCGCCGGAGGAATTGTTCGCGGTCATGCCGCCGATCGTCGCCCGGCTCGCGGTCGAAGGATCGACCGGGAAGAACAGGCCGTGCGGCTCGAGCGCCACGTTGAGCGCATCGAGCACGATCCCCGGCTGCACGCGTGCGCGCCGCGCCGCGACGTCGAGCGAGACGATCTCGCGCAGGTACCGGCTCGCGTCGACGATCAAGCCCGCGCCGACGGTCTGGCCGCACTGCGACGTTCCGCCGCCGCGCGCGGTGACGGGCACGCCTTCTTCGCGCGCGATGGCGATCGTCGCCTCGATGTCTTCGGCCGTTCGCGGCACGACGACGCCGAGCGGGACGATTTGATAAATCGAGGCGTCGGTCGCGTACATGCCGCGCGTCGTCCGGTCGAAATACACGTCGCCGCGAACGGCGGCGCGCAACCGCGCCGCGAGCCGGTCGGCGAAGAGCGGTTCGCGCGCCGGCCGCGGCGCGCCGCTCACATCGGGCGCAGCGACGCTCACGCTAGACGGCAGCGAGACTCGGCGCGACGCCGGCGCGCGAAAGCGACGCGAGCGCCGGCGTCACGCCGTCGCCGTGCGGGATCCCGGCGAGCTCGAGGCCCATCTGCACGCCGCACAACGTTCCGGCGAGCATCAAGTCGTTGAACGAGCCGAGATGGCCGATCCGAAACAGGCGCCCCTTCATGCGGCCGAGGCCCGTTCCGAGCGACATGTCGAATTTTTCCAGTATCGTGGCGCGTAACGCGTCCGCGTCGGCGCCGTCCGGCACGAGCACGGCGGTCAACGTATTTGAGTATTCCTGCGGGTCGGCAGCGAGCAGCTCGAGGCCCCAGCCGCGCACCGCCGCACGGGTCGCTTCGCCGTGCCGCGCATGGCGCGCGAACACAGCCTCGAGGCCTTCTTCGTGCAGCATGGCGAGCGCTTCGCGCAGACCGTAAAGCATGTTCGTTGCCGGCGTATAGGGAAAAAATCCCGCGCGATTGGCGGCCAAAATCTCTTCCCAATTCCAATACGCGCGCGGGAAGGTCGCCGTGCGCGTGGCGGCCAGCGCTTTGGCGCTCACGGCGTTGAAGCTCAAGCCGGGCGGCAGCATCAACCCTTTTTGCGAGCCGCCCACGGTAACGTCGACGCCCCATTCGTCGTGCTTGTAGGGCAACGACGCAAGCGACGAGATCGTATCGACGAACAAGAGCGCCGGGTGGCGTGCTCGGTCGATCGCTGCGCGAAGCTCGGAGATGCGGCTCGTGACGCCGGTCGAGGTCTCGTTGTGGACGACGGCGACCGCACGAACACGGTGCTCGGTGTCGGCCATCAGGCGGGCTTCGAGCGCCGCGGGATCGACGCCGTGCCGCCAGTCGCCGGGCATGAAATCCACGTCGATGCCGAGGCGGCCCGCCATCTGGCGCCAGAGCGTCGCGAACTGGCCCGTCTCTGCCATGAGTACACGGTTTCCGGGCGAGAGCGTGTTCACGAGCGCCGCTTCCCATGCGCCCGTGCCCGAGCCCGGGAAGATTACGACCGGGCCGGCCGTCCCGAAGACCGGTCCGAGCGACTCGGCAATTTCGAAAGTCAGCCGCGCGAAATCCGGCCCCCGGTGGTCGATCGTCGCCCGGTCCATCGCTCGCAGGACCCGCTCCGGCACGTTGGTCGGCCCCGGTATTTGCAAGAAGTGAATGCCGCTGCGAAAGGGCTGGGACATCGTGGAGACCTCCGGTCGCGCACATTGCATGCAATAGACATGGGGGCCTCTGCGCTGACGGCGAAGTGCCGTCGCATGGCAGCTACGGAGATCGTGCGCTTCTCGCTCCACGACGAAACGACGGCACGCTTGCGCGCGATGATCGTGGACGGCGTCCTGCTGCCCGGCGAACGCCTGGGCGAGCGGGAACTCAGCGAGCGGTTTGCAATCTCGCGGACGCCGCTGCGCGAGGCGCTCAAAGTGCTCGCCGCCGAAGGTCTCGTCGAACTGCTGCCGCATCGGGGCGCCCGCGTTACACGGCTTTCCGCCGAGGATCTGCGCCACAGCTTCGAACTCACCGGTGCCCTCGAAGCGCTTGCGGGTGAACTCGCGTGCGCGCGCATCGACGACGCCGGCATCGCAGCCATCGCGGCACTGACGGAGACGATGGCGATCCATCACGCGGCGGCCGAGCGCAGCGATTACTTCGCGTGCAACCAGCGCATCCACCAAGCGATCGTGCACGCCGCGGGCAACCCGCAGCTGAGCGACATGTATGGCGTGCTGTCGCGCCGCATGCGCCGCGCGCGCTACCTCGCGAACGTCCCGCGTTCGCGCTGGGACGAAGCGATGCACGAGCACGAGCAAATCCTCGCGCTGCTGCGCGCGCGCGACGGCACGGCGCTCGGGCGCCTTTTGCGCGAACACCTCGCCCACAAGTACGACGTCGTACGCGACATTTTCGCAGAACCGGAGGCGCCGGAAGCGACGGCAACGCCGCTACCGCTATGACGCCGCCCGGGCCGCCGCCGAAGCCGCCGCGGCGGCCCGCGACGACGCCGGCTGGTTTACTGGTTGACTATTTTTGCGCGGTCGTGACTTTCGAGAGTTTGAAAATCGCGATCGCATCGCCGAGCGGATAGCTCATCTGGAAGTTGCCACCCGCGGCGACCGCGACGTATTGCTGACCGTTGACTTCGTAGGTGATGGGGGGCGCGTTGACGCCCGCGCCGAGGTTGTAGTGCCAGAGTTCGGCACCCGTTTTTGCGTTGAAGGCATCGAAGTTGCCGTTGCCCTCGCCCATGAACACGAGGTTGCCGGCCGTTGCGAGCGCGCCCCCGATGAGCGGTTCGGGCGTCATCTTCGTCCACGCGATCTTGCCCGTCTCCGTGTCGATCGCGACGAAGCGTCCGTCCTGGACGCCGTGCGGCTTGACGTTCGTAAACGCGCTGCCGAGCCGCAGCGAACCCTTCGTCTCGCTCGCCGGCTGCGTGGTAAACGTCATGAGTTGATCCATGCCGAGCACGTACGCGAAATGCGTTATCGGCGAGTATGCCGGCGGCGACCATTCGGCGCCGCCGTTCGCGCCGGAAGCATATCGACGCCGGCCTTCGTCGGCTGGCTGAACGCGTTTTTCGAAAACGCAACGTAGGGATCGGACTTGCGAATGAGTTTGCCCGTCGCGCGGTCGACGATGAAGAACCAGCCGACCTTGCCGGCCTCGCCGGCGGCCGCAATCGTCTTGCCGTTCTCATGAACGTCGAAGAATACGACCGGACTCACCGCATCGTAGTCCCACACGTCGTGCTTCACTTCTTGGTACGCCCAACGTAATTTACCGGTCTCGATATCGAGTCCGACGATCGAATCGGTGTACAGATTATCGCCCTTACGATTGGCGCCGTAGAGATCGGGGTTCGGATTGCCGGTGCTGAAGACCAAGAGTTTTCGCTCGGCATCGATCGCGGGCGTCGTCCAGACCATCCCGCCGCCGCCCTGGAACGACTTCCCGGCAAACGTCGCGGGATCGGTCGACTGCCAGCGCCAGCGCTGCTTGCCGGTCGTCGCGTCGTACGATGCGACGAATCCGCGGATGGCCCACTCGCCGCCGGCGCTGCCGATGATGACCTGATGTTTGTACACTTGCGGCGTCATCGTTTCGGAAAAGCCGACCTTCGGATCGGCGACGGTCGATGCGAAGACCGTTTTCCCGGTTTCGGCATTGAGCGCGACCAGTTTATCATCGAGCGTCACGAAGTACACGTTGCCGTAGGCGACCGCAACGCCGCGATTCACCGGACCGCAACAGATCTTGAACGTGCCGAGATTATACGTCGTTTCCCAGATGCGGGCGCCGGTCGCGGCGTTGAGCGCCATGATTTTCATCTTGCGATCGACGACCGGCGTCGTAACGTACATAACGCCGGCGACGACGACGGGCGTCGTTTCGAAGCTTGCCGTCATCCCCGTTTGCACGAGCGCGACGGGCGTCAGCGACGTGACGTTCTCGGCGGTGATCTGGTCGAGCGATGAAAAGCGGTCGTTGGCATAGCTCTTACCGCCGAGCAGCCAATCCTTCGCGTCGTTCCCGGCTGCGCCCATCATCTCGTCGGTGACGTTGACGTTCGCACCGGCCGGCATCGGGCCGAATTGCTGCGTCGTCGGCGGCGCCGCGCGGACGATTTCGTCGGCCTGACCCGACGTATCGGCGACCGTGCCGTTTTCGTTCTTCATTTTGGCGTTCTTGACGCCGGCGAGTTTGACGCCGGGCGCGGTCTGCATGGACAACGCGGCGGACCCGGCGCCCCGGCCATTTTTGCTTAAGATGTATGCCGTCACTGCGAGATAATTTTGCTGGCTCAAACTCCCCGGAGCATTGAGCGGCATCTGCTTCTTTATGAAATCGTAGAGCTGAGCGGCGGTTTTGTAGTTCGCGTCGATCGATTTAGCGAAAGCCGGGCCGGTAAGGGCGGGACCCGAGCCTCGCGAAAGATTCGCAGCGTGGCACGACGCACAATTTGCGGCGTACACCGACCCGCCTTGCGCCGCTTGCGCCGTGGTGTACGCGCCGGACGGAGCGGCGGCCGGCGCCGTTGCCGCGTGGGCCGCGACGCCGAACGCGATCGACAACGCGACGACGCTGCCGATGAAAGTGCGTTGAATCGCGACACGCGCACGTGCACTACGGGGATCAGCGGACATGGCAACCTTTCATATGGGAAACTGCTCCGTACCGGTATAACGACCGGTGGAGCTTCGTCAAGTTGTTGCTGAAAAAATGCCGCGACTTCCTTCGCACGACGGCGCGCGCGGGCGCAAGCGGCGACCAGCCGCCAAGCGAGAACGAACCATTAGGAGGCCGGCATGTTTCTTTTCTTTAGTAATCGTTCGGGCTGTTTGAGATCGTTATTCGTATCGGCTCTCGGGTCGCTCGTTATCTTCGGGCTGATGCGAGCGTGCGGCCATGCTTGACACGATCGCGTCCGTTGCGTCCGACGCTAAGGGACTGGCTTCTTCGCAAGCTCGGCGACGTACGCGCTGACGTCGGCGACGTCGCGGACGGCGAGACCGAGCGTCGGCATGGTGCTGCGCGGATCGATGGCTTGCGGATGGCGGATCATGTAGGCGACTTGGCCCGCAGCCAGGCCGCTTCCGGCGAGGCGCGGCGCATCCGGCCCGTTCGCCCCCTGCGCACCGTGACACGTCGCGCAATTCGCGGCGAAGAGGTCGGCGCCGCGCCTGGCGTCACCCGCTCCGATGGCAAGCGCTGGAAGTTGCGCCGGCGCGATCGGCAGCGCGCCTTGATCGGCGAGCATGCCCGCGGCGTGGTGATGGTGCATGTCGCCATCGCCGTCGACGGCCCACACTTTTGCGCGCTCCGTTTCGAGCGGCCAGACGTGCAGCATCCAGTTGAAGACGAGCGGCGTAAAGCGACCTCCGGCCGCGTCACACGCCTGCTGCGTATCGAGCGTGCCCGCAAAGCCGAAACGCGGATCGTGTCCCAGGGCCGGCGGGGGCCAACAGAAATTGACGTGACGGTGCCACGTTCCATAGCTCATGGGGACGCGATCGTCGAGCTGCGCTGCACCGAAGCGATTGGGAGCGGTATACATCACGCCGGCAACGACGAGTCCCCCCTGCGGCGTGCGCCGATAGATCAGCGACGTCGGCCGCGACGGATCGAACGGTCCGATGCCCGCGGCGAACGCGTTGCGGTAGTTCGTGAAGTGCTCGACGGGCAGCGGGATGCCGGGTAGGAATTTCTTGTACCCGTCGCGCTCGGCGTCGGCGACGTTGCGGTAGCGCAGCACGGCGGCCCGCGCCGCCGCGACGATCGTCGCGCTGCGTTCGCCATCGCCGGTCCGCTCGGGTGCGCGGAGCGTCATCTCCATGTGTTCCTCGCGCGTGACCGGCACATCGGCGGCGGACGAGCGATGCCGCGCCGTCGTCAGGACGGCGACGACGAGCAGAAGCGCGAAAAGGAAAGATAACGCGCGAGGCATCGCAAAAACTGCGACACCGCTCGCGTAAGCTCCCGGAGCCGAGCCGTCACTCTTACGAGATCTTCATCTGCGTGAGTTGCGGCGACGGTCGCGCTGCCCTAGCGAGAACGCGCCGCCGGCATCGGCTCAATGCGGAAGATCTGCGCGAATCGTGCCAGCAATTCGGGGTCTCCGGTGAGCTGCACGGTGCCGTTCTCGACGGCAAAGGCTGGGCTTAGCTCTCCCGCCATGAGAGCTCGAAGCCCCGGCCCCGCTTCGATCGCGAGGTCGGCGCCGGGCAGCGAACCTTCTGCTACCTCGACGCAACCGTTATCGACGCGCGCGTGCAGCACGATCGCGCCGACGCGCAGTTCGTACCCGGCGCGGAACCCGCGCGCCGCTTCGGGGTGGAACGTCGTACGCAGCGCCATGATTAGCGAATCGATCGTGACCGTTTCGTCCGGGCGCGGATCGCCGAGGGCCTTCGCGCCCCAGCGACCGAGCCCGACGACCACGGTTTCGAGTTCCAGGCCATATTCGGTGAGCTCGTAGACCACCGCGCGAGCGGGTCGCGGCAACACCCGGCGTCTCACGACTGCGGCATGTTCCAGCTCTTTAAGACGAGCGGCGAGGACGTTCGTAGGAATTCCCGGCAGCCCGCGGAGCAGGTCGGTGAATCGCTTCGGTCCGACCAACAGGTCGCGCACGACGAGCATGGCCCAGCGCTCGCCAACCACTTCGAGAGCACGAGCGAAGCCGCAAAATTGACCGTAAGCGCGAGTTCTCACACCTCCACAATAACACGTACTCTCATACTGCAATAATACTTGCTCTTCGCAATCAAAACGTAGTAAGATACGCTCACCTCACTGACACATAGAGGAACGACCGCCATGGAAGCTACACGCAGCCGTCGGCTAGCTGACGACGTTTTGTACCGCTCGTACCGCTCGGACTGCGCGCCGCTCTTAGCGCAATAGCCGACCATGGAGCCCGATCGGAGTTTATTTCACGCCCGAACTTAAGACAACAACACGCGCTTGCGCGTGAATTGGGAGGAACGGTTATGGCGACGCAATTGGCACCCTACATCTTCCTTTACGGGCGTTGCGAAGAAGCGCTCGAGTTTTACAAGAGCGTCTT
>JAABUX010000159.1_pt1 | contig 117360 bp, 92 predicted proteins | sample 5561851 | NCBI WGS metagenome assembly JAABUX01 (sample SAMN10711883, study PRJNA513361) | rock metagenome | isolation source: Antarctica rocks | place: Antarctica: Victoria Land, Richard Nunatak red sandstone | collected 2016-01-03
CCTCGACCGCTGCCCACCGCCGCCGCCCTCGCTCGTCTAGATCGTCGAACAAGGCGAAGTATTTGTCCCGGAGGATCAGTATGGGATCGTTGGTTTGCATCTCCCTATCGTGGTGTTAAACGCCATGCAAAACAAGAGCAATGCCGGTAACTTATTTTGGCGCGGATCCTAACCACTTTTGGATCGTCTGAAGTTTTCAATGTCTCAAGGCGACTTGGCTGTCGCGCGGCGTGTACTCGCAAAACTCCGCGGCGCCTTTCCAGCCGGGCTCGAATGCGGCCAGGATGTCATTCCAAATTGTGCTGGACCGGGCACCTCGCCGGGTCAAGTCGGCCTGCTTCCGGGCGATGATGAAGTCGCGCACTTCGGGCCAACGCAGGGCGTGCATGCAGAATTGAAGGAACTCCCACGGCTCACGCTTCAGGTAAAAAGCGTCGCCGAAGGAGTCGGTGAAGAGTCGCACCACGAATGACCGCCGTTCCTCATGTTCCCGCACCAGGTGGAGGAAACGAGCCATCTCGGGTTCGGCATCATCTTGATTGATGACGGCCAAACTTTTCGCCGCCGCCATGTCGAAAAGCCGGCGGAGCGATCGTTCGATGGGATCGTCCTGGTCATTGGTCGTCACCGCTCGGCTCGCACAACTGGAGTTGGATGTTCCAGGACTTCTCCACGTAAACCCGATCGGTCACGAGGAAACCCGCCCCGCTAAATGCTCGGATCGCGGCGCGGTTGGCTGCTCGGCCGGTCGGCAGGTCGTGTCCCGAAGCGTTAACCTGTCCCGCCGCTCGCACCGGCCGTCCTTGGGCGAGGTTGGCGTGACCGTGGCCGACGACCCGTTCGCCCACAATCAAGAGACCGTCTGCCAGGACAACATAATCGAACCATTGAGCCCCGCGAACCCTCAAGAAGTAAGACGGCGAGACTTGGTTGAGATGCGGCGGCGTCGCCTCGTCGGGAAACAGATTGGGGAAGAGGACAGAGTTGGATCTCGGAATCGATCTGGACCCTGATGAACGAATCGCGAACCGTGTCACCCGACGATAAACCATCCTCGAACGCCGGGCAAGGGGACGAGATCGACGAGGAAAGAGCCGACCGTGCATGGAAGAGGTCGGAAACCGCTTATTGCTCTCAGTCGGCGACCCGCCAACTTGACCCTACGAGCGTGACCGGGCGCTTCCAGTCGGGGAGGTTGGTTCGGACGACCTCGTCCGGTCCTTCGCCGTAGTCGGGCGGTGCCGAATCGAGTCCGGGGACTTCCGCGAGGTAGTACTCGAAGTCGTGGGCCGAAACCCGGAGCTGTGCGTTCGAAATGCCCACGATTCGGAGTTTGAGGAGCGTGCCGTCCCGGGTCACGATCGTGTCGCCGATGGTCCAGGCATGGCCGAAAGAAGACCCATCGCCGGTGTTCGTCTTGGTGCATTCCCAGCCGAAGTCGCGGACCCCTCGCCCCACGATCAGCGCTGCGAGGTTTGCCCCGCCCGCGAACGCCATCCGCATCTCCAGGAGGATGCCGACCGTTTGCGTGACGCATTCACAGCGGACGTCGAGGATCTGCGCTTCTTGCAGGGCGTCCTCCACGCGAAGCGGGTCCTCGTCGGGGCGAATCGCGGGAAGGAAGGGCTTCTCGGTTCGGCGATTCGTCAGCGATTCAAAATTGTTCATGATGCGCCCGGAGAGTGATTTGGAATTGATCTTCCGTTGGACGCGATCGGGGCCGACCGGCCAAAGCTGGCGTCCGGCCTCAAATTCCGACAAAGTTCGGAGCTTCGAGGTGCCGATAGGCAAAGAAAGTCATTTGATGGCGGGTCGCCGGGAGTGGCGGCCGAAAGTCGGGCGAGTTGGGCTTATCGGATCGCGGGGTTCCCGTTACCATGCCCTGCCGTCGGTGGCCAGGCCACCTTGGGGGGCGACCGACGACGCGTCGCGACGAGTCTCATGGATGAGGCATGATGAAGAACGTTCGCACAAGCCGATCCATCCCGCACGCGGAATACTTCCCGAGCGCCGAGGCCGATCTCGGGCCGACCCGGTGGTTGGCGGTCCTCCGCAATGACGCCCGAGAGCTCACCCACTTCTGGCCGGTGGTCCAGAACATGGTCGCGCAAGAGCTGCGCGTCCGGTATCACCGCTCGATCCTGGGCTTCTTGTGGACGCTCATCAACCCGATCCTGATGATGGCCACCTTGACGATGGTGTTCTCGCAGGTCTTCAACAAGGAAGACTGGAAAGAGTACGCCATTTTCCTGTTCGCCGGCCAGGTCCCCTGGACCATGTTCACCGGGAGCCTGTCGGACTGCGCCACGTCGATCGTGGCCAACGAAGGGCTGATCCGGAAGATCTACCTGCCCAAGCTGGTGTTCCCGATCGCCCGGGTGATGATCAACCTGACGACGTTCCTGCTGTCGTTGATCGCGCTTTACATCCTGGCGGGTTTCATCGGGGCGAAGTTGTCGCCGTCGATGGTCCTCTTGCCGGCGATCATCCTGCTGTTCACGACATTCGCGCTGGGATTGGGGTTGATCCTGGCGGTGGCGAACACGTTCTACCGGGACACCGGCCACCTGATCACGGTGATCCTCCAGGCCTGGTACTTCGCCACCCCGATCATCTGGGGGGAGAACGGGTTGCCGAAGACCTTGGAGACGCGGTGCTGGCTCAACCCGGCGTACCCGTTCATTCGGATGTTCCAGTTGATCATACGTGACGGCCAGTGGCCGACTTCCACCATGTTCTTGGCGGCCGCCTTCATCGCGACGGTGAGCCTGGGGATCGGGTATGTCACCTTCAAGCTCCACGAAAACAAGCTGGTCTTCCGCCTCTGACCGCGACCTCGGCGGCGAGCCGTCGTCGCTGATGAAGCCCGAAGCCAACCGGCCCCTGGTCGAGCTTGACGACGTGTCGCTCCGGTTCGTGAGCTACCACGACAAGCAATACTCGCTCAAGCGCCAGGCGCTCGACCTGCTGCTCCGCCGCGACACTCCTCCGGTCTCGAACGACTTCTGGGCGCTCCAGAATGTCAGCTTGCGGATGTGTAAAGGGGAACGGATTGGGATCATCGGCTTCAACGGCGCCGGCAAGAGCACGCTCCTGCGGACCCTGGCCCGGATCTACACCCCGACCACGGGTCGGTTGAGCATCCGGGGGACCGTCGCCCCCTTGATCGAGATGGGCGCGGGGTTCAACCACGAGCTTTCGGGCCGCGACAATATCCTCTTGAACGGCGCGATGCTCGGGATCAAGCCCCGCGAGATGAAAAAGAAGATCGATGGGATTTATGACTTCACCGGCCTCCGAGAGTTCGCCGACCTCCCGCTCAAGTACTATTCGAGCGGGATGTACGCCAGGCTGGCGTTCGCCATCGCCACCGAGGTCGACCCGGACATCCTCCTGATCGACGAATCCTTGGGCGCCGGGGACGTGATCTTCGTGGATCGGGCCAAGGCGAGGATCGACGAACTCCTGGCCAAATCGAACCTCGTGGTGATCGTCTCGCACGACCTCGGGCAAGTCCACAAGATGTGCACCCGGGGGATCTGGATGCACGAGGGGCAAGTCCGGGTCGACTCGGACATCACCGACACCATCACCCAGTACCTCACCTTCACCCAGGCGATCGACGCCAAGGCCGCCGAGGCCGCCCGTCGGGCCGAGTTCGCCGAGATGGCCCACTGAAGAGGGATTTAGCCACGGATGGAACACGGACGGGACACGGATAAGACTAAAAATCACTTCTTTCTGATCCGTGTTCCATCCGTGGCTAAGGATTGATTTTTATTCTTATTTGAGAGGGAGGGTTCTTCCGTGCTGATCGGGATCGACATGCTCGCCGTCCAAGCGTCCGAAGGGGGGAACCACGAGGCGGGACGCTACGGTCGACAGCTCGTCGACACGATCTTGGCCCGGAACACTTCGGACCAGTTCATCCTCTACGCCCACGACGGGCTGCCGACCGCCCAGGTCGCGTCGTCGACGCGGCGGATCACCCGCAAGGGCCTCGAACCGATCGCTTCGGTCGGCCCGGCTCGGCTCAGGGCGACGATCCAACGGCTGCTCGACCACAACCCCGACGGCCTCGACTGGCTGGTCCTGCTCGACCCGTTCGCGCCGCTCTACGGCGGCGTCCCCCCCGAAACCCCGCTCGGGCCTTTGAAAGTCGCCTCGGTGGTCCTCGACCTGGGCGCCGTCCGGGGCGACGACCGGCGGCTGGTCCCGCTCCGGCGGCACGAGGCGATCTTCGCCGTCTCAAGCGCCACGTCGGCGCAGTGCCGGGGCAGGCTGGGGTCGGCTTCGAGCCGGGTCGCCACGCTCAACGTCGCCGCCGTCCCCGGCTTCAACGCCCCCGACCTGGCCGAACCGCTCGGCAAGGCGGCGGGGGACGAGCTGGGCCGGTTGGGGATCTACGGGCCGTTCTTCCTCCACGTCGCGGGGGTGAACCCGTCCCCGGGCAACATCGACGCGATCCTGGACGTCTACGCCCGGCTCCCGATCGAGCATCGCCACCGCCATCGCCTGGTGATCACCGGGCCGGTCGACGACCCGGCCTCGATCCGGTCGGCGCTGTTCGACAAGGGGATCGACGACGGCCTGATCCTGGCCGGCGACGTTTCCGAGCGGACGCTCCGGACCCTCTACGGGCGGTGCTCGGCCTACCTGTCCCCCGGCGTCGAAGAAAGCTCGGGGCTGTTCCTGGTCGAGGCGATGCGGTCGGGTGCCCCCGTGATCGCCGGCCGGACGGGGTCGCAGGTCGAGATCGTCGGCGACGCCGGGCTGCTGGTCGACCCGCTCGACCCCGACGAGGCCGCCGGCGAACTCGCCGAATTGTTGGGCAACGCCGACCTCGACCGCGACTTGAGGAAGCGATCGGTCGCCCGGGCGTCGGCGTTCGGGTGGGACTCGGCGGTCGATGCCGTGCTCGCGGTCCTGTCCGACGGGCAGACCCCCGCCGCCACTTCGACCTCAAGCCCGGGTACCTCGACCGTCTCGACCCGACTCCGGTTCGACGCGGGGCACTCGGTCCGCCCCCGGATCGCGTTCTTCCCGGGCCTGGTCCTCGACCGATCGGGCCACCCCGACCTCGTCGGGCTGATCCCGTCCGACTGGCCCAAGCTCTACAACGTCGACTTCTACTTCGAGCCCGAGCAATCCGGACTCGCCGACGGCCTGTCGATCGAGTTCGGCGGGTTCGACGCCCGACTCTTCGACCGCAACGACGGCCTGCTCGGCTACCACGCGGTGGTCTACCGGGTGGGCGACGCGAGCCGGCTCGACCGGATCTCGGGTCGCTTGGCCGGTCGCCCCGGCCTGGTCTTGCTCGAAGACGACGCCTTCCTCGACGCGATCTTCCCCGAACCGGCCCGCTCGATCGCCTTGGACCGGCCCGACGGCTGGAATGTCATGACCGCCCCGCTCCCGCACCACCTCCGGTCCGACGCCGCCGTCGCCCGGGTCCGCGACATCTTGAGGACCAATTCGAGGGTCGCGGTCCGATCGCCGAGGCACTTCGACCTGCTCCACGAGGCCCTGGGCGAGCAGGCCGAGTCGATCGTCCTCGTCCCGCTCGACCGGGCCGCCGAGCCGATCGCGCCGTCGAGGCGGGCCTCGGCGAGGGCCCGGCTCGACCTCTGGTCCGACACGGTGGTGATCGGCCAGTTCGCGAATCCGGACTCGGGCTTCGACGCGATCCTCAAGCCGAAGGCGTTCCGGTCGATCCTCAAGGCCGCGGCCAACTCGGTCGTCTTGACGTTCGGGTCCGAGCAGGTCCAAGGCAAGGCCAAGCTCGCCCTCGAAGCCAAGCGGCTGGGGGTGGGCGACCGATATCTGTTCGCGTCGCCGGTCGGGCCGAGCCAGGTCCTCGACGTGGTGGCGATGCTCGACCTGGCGATCCACGACGGCGGGATGTCCGCCGAGCTGCCGATCCTCGACCTGCTCCGGGGCGGGGTGGCCACCGTCCTGGTCGGCGACGAGTTCCCCGGCCACTCCGCCTACCGGGTCCGCCGATCGGGCCGGCCCAAGGCCCTGGCCCGGATGATCCGCGACCTCGCCATCGACGCCGAGGCCCGAGCCGCCCTCGCCCGGTCGGGCCGCGACTATGCCCTCGGGGTCGCCGATCCCGCCACCGCCTCGGCGCTCTTGGTCGAGCAGGTCGAGCGCTGCGCCCAGGAACTTCCCCGGGCCTCGGGCCGGAGGGTCCGGCGATCGGTGCCCGGCTCGCCGCGCAGGATGACTTACAATCCCCACTTCTCCCGCCCCTCGTCGGCGACGAACGAGGCGGCCAACGGTCGAGGTGAACGATGAAGCGACTCGTCAAGCTGATCCTCAAGCCGTTCTGGCGCCTGAGCCGACCGTTCCGGGCGCCGCTCCTGAACCGGTTCGACGACCGGGTTTCCCGGCTGGTGTCGAACTCGGTCAACGCCCGGATGCTCCCCGAGCTGATCGAACCGCTGTCCGTGGCCCTCCGCCGCCTCGAACGGATCGAGGACTCGCTCGCCCGCGCCGACCGGACCGCGACGGCGCTCTCCGAAGAAGTCGACCTGGTGCTCAACGGCGTCAGCCGCGAAATCTTCCGGCTCCAGGCCCAGGTCGAACACTTGCAAACCACCCTGGCCCGAGACCCCCGAGCCGTCAACGGCGGCCTCTCGATCGTCGACCAGTCGGGCGACGAAAGCCCGATCCTCCGGGGCAACCACAACGAGCGGTCGAAGGTCGGCTGACCCGACTCGAAAAATTTCGCACGCATTTCGGAAGATCACAAAATTGGCACAAAATTGGTGTCAATTCATCTTCCGGGGCACAAAATTGGAAAATTGGTGTCAATTCATCTTCCCGCCTGTTCAGACAACCTCTGGACCGATTCGCACCAAGCAAAAAATGAATTGACACCAATTTGCACCCTCCAAGCAAAAAATGAATTGACACCAATTTGCACCCTGGACCGATTCGCACCAAGCAAAAAATGAATTGACACCAATTTGCACCACACCAATTTGCACCACCAAGCAAAAAATGAATTGACACCAATTTGCACCAATTCGCACCAAGCAAAAAATGAATTGACACCAATTTGCAAAGCAAAAAATGAATTGACACCAATTTGCACCAATTTGCACCAAGCAAAAAATGAATTGACACCAATTTGCACCAATTTGCACCCCAATTTGCACCAATTTGCACCAATTTGCACCCCAATTTGCACCAATTTGCACCCGACACTGGTACGATCGATCAGAAACCGCTCTAATACTACAGTTGCAGAAGATTTGTTCAGTGCCGAATCAAGGCCGAGATTCGACGGTTCAACCGTCTGCTCCGAGCATGTCGAGGCGAACTTCCCGAGCTTCTTCGGCACTGAACAAACCTTCTGCAACTGTAGTACTAAACCCGGTTCCGTTGGAAACCAGGAATTTCCTAATTTTTGGGTGGCAGGGATCTGCGGTACTCCGCAACCCCGGGAATTTGCCCGACCCGTGATCCGCAGACCGGGGTTGCGGAGTACCGCAGATCCCTGCCACCCAAAACTCCTGATCTCCAACGGATTTGGGTTTAGCTGCGGATCGCCCCATTTTCATCGGTTTGGGTGCCGCCATCCTGGCGGCATGTGGGCTGACACCGAGTTATTTCTTTTTTGCCTTGCTGTATCATTTAGCTTTGGCTGAGACGTTGGCGACCGAGTCTGCATCTTGGTAGGTTGTCAAGCCACCCCGAGTAGTTGGCGGCGTAGACTCAACGGCGACAATCGTCCGGCTTGTCGGGGGGTTTCCAAGCGACACGCTGGTGTACTCCGTGTACTCATACACTCGAGGCCCACCGGGCGTCACGGACTCCGAGTAAATGGCGGTCCCTTGATCCGCGCCAAGTGTGGACACGCTGCCTCCGTTCGAGTCACGGACCTGCACCTGATATGAGCCCGAGCCGACGGGCGGGTCCCACTTGATCTTAACCGTGACGCTGTTAGCACCCGAAGTGCCAGCTTGGGTCAGGACCGTTGTGTTTGCGGTGGGATCTTGGATTTTCGTCGCCGCAACCCCGTCGCGGGTGACGCCGAGTATTACCACAGCGACCAATGGAATCAGCGTGGGGCAGCGAGTTTGCATGTAGTCCTCGTTCGAGTTGCCGAATTCAAGATGGTGAGCTTGAGCAACACAGGTGTTGCTCAAGAAGGACTATACGGCGGGTCACACATACGCGAATCCGCCGACAATGTCACGTTTAGGTCACGGTTTAGTGCAAATTGAGCAGCCCGGACGCCAAAAGCAACCGAGAACATCAGCGTGTTTTTGCATCAGGGCAGCGTCGCATCGTCAGCTTCGCCGCCGCCGCGAGTCCCCAAGGCGACCCAGAGGCGACGTTGGACCGACTCCTTCACGAAGCGAACCCCGCCATCCATCAGCAAGGTGTGCATCCCATTACCATGACGGCTCCCAGCAGTTGTGGCCGACAAGGTTCTGAAACGGCATGATGGTTTATTGGGCGGCAGCAAATGGTTATACTGAGTACCGCCGGCCCCCCCGCTGACCCAAGGCGATCCTTTGTAGGGTTGAGTGACGAAGGAGTCATGCGGATCGAGGTTTTCGCAGACGCGGGCGAAATCATCCCAGTTGTCGGCCGCGATCGGCGCGGCTAAGCTCCATGTCGACCCGAGCCGATCCCCTTGAATGTTCGCTACGCCATTCACCGCATTGAACTTGGTGCCCTTGCCGATGATCCACTCCGACACGCCCGCTGTATGACTCAGCCCGTCGGTAATGTCACGCGGTGCCAGCGGTTGGGCGATGAAAACACCGTCACCGGAGTAGTAATCCGAGCCACAATTCGCCGCGTAATTGGTGGGTTTATTATCTGCGATGACGTCTTCGGGATGTGACATCCAGTCGGGGTCCGAGGGACAAAGTAAGACGCTGAGATCGGTTTGGAGAACCGTCCAATTCGGGTCGATGAAAGCGACATTGCGGGGCGGAACGAAGTTAACATTCAGCGCATCGTACAGGGCGTGCTGATCCAGGTAGGGTAACAGCGGCACCAAGTAAGATAACGCGGCAAAATTTTGGTTGGGTTGATATCCCGAGGGGAACGTCCCCCGACTCTCGGCGTGCTGATGCAACGCCAGGCCGATCTGCTTGAGATTGTTGGCGCACCGGGCACGCCGCGCCGCCTCGCGGGCCGCCTGGACCGCCGGGATGAGCAGGGCGGCGAGCAGGGCAATGACTGCGACAACTACGAGTACCTCGATGAGCGTGAATCCATCGCGTCGTGCGGGCCGGTTCATTGTGTGGTCCTCCGTGCGCAAAGTGGTCGTGGCGGAACTCGGTCCGCCCTGTCGAGATGAAAGGCGATCGGCGGCGTGGCGGTATCGAACGCCCAGGTAAAGCGAGCCCGCCACGAATTTGCTTGTGTTTGGATGGGCGTTCAACCCTTTTACCCGACCGCTCCTAAATCTTGCAAACAAATTCCTGAAATTCGGTGCGGGCTCGGTTTTTCCCCTGCCGAACAAGTTGCCAGAGTCGACTTGTGGGGAAAGTTCGGTGTCAGCCCACATGCCGCCAGGATGGCGGCACCCAAACCCATGAAAATGGGGCGACGCTGACGTAAACTGGGGTCCGTTCCCTCGCACGGTCTGACGCCGTTAGAACATTGGTGCTTCGAGCCCGCGTGTCAGCCTGGCGCAACGCATCGCGCGAACCCAAACCTGTCGCCCGGGCCTCAAAAACTCGGAGCACGTTGAGCAGATTGCTTTGCTCCCCGCGATGCTTCCCCCCACCGTGCGAGCGGACCTTTTGGGGCGACCCTGGAGTTGACCCCGTGGACGAAGACATCAAGCCCTCTTGGCGTCTTCGTCATGGCCCAAGTGGCCCGATCTTGTCTTGGTCTCTTCCAATTGGTTTTTCCGCCCCGATGCCAGCTCTTGCGGAGGTGAACTAACCCAGTCCGCTTCACGACCGACCCTTGCGAAGTCGCCGCTGGCAGACTCGGATCGCTGCTGGCTTGGTGGTTGCGAAAGCGTCTTCAAACTTTCTGAGCAGTTCTTATTTCGGAGCGGATGCAAGAAAAGCCGAACGGGACAGCCCTCGCTTCCGACGCCCTGAACGTTAGTTCTTCGGCTTGATGATGCGGCCGATGTCGCGAGCCGAATGCAAAATCCTGAAAACCTCGATCGTGTCGTTGAGAGGCCGGTCGGGTGGCAGGGTTCCGCGGTACACCGCAACCCCGGTCTGGGAATCACTGGTCGGGCGAAGTCCTGGGATTGCGGAGTCCCGCAGACCCCTGCCAGCCGGCCGCAACCCCTGCCGAGGTTTGCGCCGCGAGGAGTCTAGCAACAGTCGGGTGGGTGGCCGAAGGTTGGACCAGGGCCGATCGCGGAGGCGGGCTTGACCGGAGGCCGATCGGTCGTATGATACCGCCGCGATGCCTGATCCGGGATCTCCGCGCAGGATGCGTGGTCCCCCCGCCTCGGGTCGATGGAGTGACCCGCCCATGATCTTCCTCGCCCCATTATCGGTCAGCCTGGCACTGCTGGGTTGGACCGACGTCGCCGTCGCCCCGAGCAAAGGGGACCGGGTCCTCAGCTCGTTCCAGCGCAGCCTCGGCGCGCTCGATCGCCCGAGCGAGCGGACGGTCGAAACCCTGAAGCGGTTCGCCCTCGAATCGAAATACCGCCGCGACCCGTCCGACGTCCTCGCCACCCTAGGTTCGCAGGTTCGGGCCAACCCCGACCCCGACCTCGTCTATGCCCTGGCCGAGTTGTCCTGGGTCGAGTCGAAGCGGCTGGAGCGCCGCCACCGGGCCGAGTCGGTCGACCGGACCATCGACGCCCTGAGCTACGCCCACGACTATCTCTTCGGACCCGAGCTGGCCCACGACCGCCAGCCGTCCGACCCGAGGTATCGCCTGGCGTGCGACCTTTATAATGGCTCGCTGGATCGACTGCTCCGCGAGGCCCAAGCGGGCAACGGCAAGATCGAGGCCGGCGGCGAGTTCGGCCTCAAGGCCAAGGGGCGCGAGCAGGTCTTCAAGGTCCGGCTCGAAAACTCCCCCTGGACCGCCGACGACGTGGATCAGGTCATCCTCGCCTCGGCCTTCGAGGTGTCCGGCTTGCCGACCCTGAACTACCAGTACGGCCTGGGCGTCCCCTTGATCGCCGTCCGGCGCTCCGATAAGAAGCCCGAAGGGGTCGAGCGGTTCTACCCGCCCGAGATGGGGTTCCCGCTCACCGCGTTCATCCGACCCCCTTCGAAGCTCCGGCCCGAGCGTTCCGGGGCGACCGAACTGGTGGTCGACCTGGTCGACCCGCTCCGGACCCGGACGATCGGGGGGTCAACCATGCCGACCGAGTCGGACCTGACGACCCCCTTGGCCTACATGTGGTCCCGGTCCGACCTGAGCCGGTTCCGCTGGACCGGCCTGATCCGCCCCGGCTCGAACGCCGGACGGGCGGGCTTGATGATGATCCGCCCTTACGAGCCGGGGAAGATCCCGGTGGTGATGGTCCACGGCCTGGCGTCGTCGCCGCTGGCCTGGGTGGCGATGGTCAACGACCTGCTCCGCGACCCGAGGGTCCAGGAGCGTTACCAGTTCATGCTCTACATGTACCCGAGCGGAATCCCGCTGCCGATCGCCGCCGCCGGGCTTCGCGAGACCTTGGGAGAGGCCGAGAAGACCTTCCGGATGCCCGACGGCTCGCCCGACCCGGCGTTCCACCGGATGGTCTTGCTCGGGCACAGCATGGGGGGGCTTTTGAGCCACGCGATGGCGGTCAAGAGCGAGCAGAAATTCTGGGAGCTGAACACCATCGCCCCGATCGACTCGATCAAGGGGCCGCCTGACGTCCTCGACGAGCTGCGCCGGTACATGTTCTTCGACGCCCAGCCGTTCGTCAGCCGGGTGGTGTTCCTGGCCGTGCCGCACCGGGGGTCGGAGTTGAGCCGGAGGGTGGTCGGCCGGATCGGCTCGACCCTGATCAACGAGCCCGACCACGTCAGCGACCTGCTCGTCCGCCTCGTCCGCGACAACCCCGACGCCTTCCCCCGCCGGTTCCGCCGCTTGCCGACGAGCATCGACACCCTCGACATCGACTCGCCGTATTTGAAAGCTTTGCTCGCCATGAAGCCCGGCCCCGACGTCGCGTTCCACTCGATCATCGGCTCGCTCCGGCCCGAGGGGAAGGAGAACACCACCGACGGCGTGGTCGCCTACCGGAGTTCGCACATCGACGGCGCCGAGTCCGAGAAGATCGTCCAGTCGGACCACTCGGTGCAGAACAACCCCTACGCGATCATCGAAGTCCACCGGATCTTGCTCGAACACGTCGGCCTCGGGGCGCAACCGGTCGCCGGCGGAATCGCCGTCGGCGTGGTGCAATGAGGCATTCAACCAAGATCATGGAGCGAGCGAGACGATGAGCCGAACCCTGGCCGACGACCTGGCGGCGTTCACCCTGGCGACCCGGTTCGAGGATTTGCCCGCTCCGGTGGTGGCCGAGGCCCGTCGGCGGTTGATCGACGCCTTCGGCTGCGCGGCGGGCGCGCTCGACGAACCGGCCCCGGGGATCGCTCGGAGGGTGGCTCGGTCGATCGGGGCCGAGGGGGCGAGCTTGATCGGAGGGGGGCGGAGTTCGCCCGACTGGGCCGCGTTCTCCAACGGGGTCCACATCCGCTACCTCGACTGCAACGACACCTACCTGTCGCTCGAACCGGCGCACCCGAGCGACAACTGGGCGGCGGTGATGGCCGTCGGCGAGCTGGTCAAGGCGACGGGCCGCGACTGGATCGCCGCCGCCGCCGTCGCCTACGAGGTCCAATGCCGACTGGCCGACGCCGCGAGCATCCGGGCCAGGGGGTGGGACCACGTCACCTACGGGGCGCTCTCGACCAGCCTGGCGGCCTCGAAGTTGCTCGGGCTTGATCACGCCCGGACGGTCCACGCCCTGGGGATCGCAGGGACGACTTCGGCCGCTTTACGCTTGACCCGGGCCGGCGAGCTCTCGATGTGGAAGGGGTGCGCCTTCGCCCACGCCGCCCGCAACGGCGTGTTCGCCGCGATGCTAGCCCGCGAGGGGATGACCGGCCCCGCCCCGCTGTTCGAGGGGGACATGGGTTTCTGGCAACAGGTTTCCGGGCCGTTCGAGGTCGCCAACCTAGGCGGTCCGGACGCGGGCGACTGGATGCTGCCGAAGACCTCGATCAAGTTCGTCCCCGCCGAGTATCACAGCCAGTCGGCCATCGCCGCCGCGTTTCAGATCCGCCGCGAGATCGCCGACCTCTCGCAGGTGGATTCGATCGAGATCGCCACGTTCCGGGTGGCCGTCGAGATCATCGGCCAAGACCCCGAGAAGTGGCGGCCCAAGACTCGGGAAACCGCCGACCACAGCCTCCCCTACTGCACGGCGGTCGCCCTGATCGACGGCGTGGTCTCGGCCGAGCAGTTCCACGACGACCGGCTCCATGACCCTGAGCTATTGGCCCTCGTCGAGCGGACGACGGTCATCGAAGACCCGATCTTGACCCAAGGGTACCCGTCGGGCATCCCCAACCGGGTCACGGTTCGACTCAAAGATGGGCGAAGCTTCACCGAGGAGGTTTCTTTCCCCCCCGGCCACGACAAGAACCCGCTCACCGACGGCGAGCTTGCCGACAAGTTTCACGGACTGGCCGACCCGGTCTTGGGTCGGGAACAGTCGGATCAAATCATCCAGCGTCTCGCTCGTCTCGACCACGACGAGGCCCCTTGGGAGGTTGTCGGGCTTCTGGACCGAGTAGACCGCCAACCGTAATTTGCAGGGTAAATTCCTCCCGGCCCGGCAGTTTGGGTCGGCTTTCAAACCGCATTGTATGCGTTCACAAGTCGACTTGATCGATGGAGGGGGTTAGGTCATGCTCGAGGCCAACCCTCCCGGAGGGCTTGCCGAAAGTACCGTGGAACAGCATCCCGGCACGAGCTCAGGTCGTTCCGGCAGACGCGGCGTTTGAGACCCCAACCGTGGCTAGTAGCTCGACTTCGGACTCGGAGACGACTGGTATGCGTGAGATTTGCCGAGGCATGCTCTTGCTGTGTGTAGGGTCCATGAGCATCCAAACCCACGCCACCGACGCCCGAGGTGCCAACGAGGTGGCGGCGCACGCTCCGCCCGGATATTCCTCGCCCCAAGAGGCGTTCGTGGCGAGACGAAACGCCCGCGCCAAGCGTGATTGGCGAACATGCTTCGCCTCCTCAACTCCGGTCGTCCAGGAAGCGGAGGCCCAGGATCTCGTGGGTTGCTGGATCCTCACCGAAGCCGGGATGGAGGGTGTGTATTTTGACAACACCGAGGATGGACGTAGGGTGGGGATGGTCAAGCTGCGCGCGGTCATGAAGAAGCATGGCCTGGAACACAAAGAATTCTGGGCCCAGTACCTCAAGGAATACCACGCCACGCATGGCGTGGATCTGGCGAAGTTGACGGCGGAAGCCATCAAACGCGGGCGTGAGCGGATGGACAAATGCCTCGAGAAACACCCGCTTGAACGGGAGGCCGTCGAGAACCATCTCAAGAAGTATCCCGAGGACATCGACTTGTTTTTCCTCCCTCCGGAACCGGGAGAGGAACCCGATTCTCCCCTGCCCGAACTCGACGATGAACTATTCGGCAAGACTATCAAGACTATGACGGCTCGGGTCACGAACCAGGCGGTATTCTACGAGGAGGCGAGCGAGATCATCAGGAACAAGGACGAGCAAGACCCGGAACCGACTTATGATTTCAGCGACCTGCAAGGGGTCGCGGTGTCCGGGGACTCGGCCAGGGGTTGGATCGAGTGGACTATTGTTCGCTTCGTAGCTGGCGTGAAGAAGGCGTCCCAACCCACACGTCTGCTGCGATCGTTCCGGAGGCTGGATGGCCGGTGGTATAATGACAGTCTCACTGAGGATTTCACCTCGTTCGACCCCAAAGAGGTGCGAAGACAGGTAAACGAGCCCCCAACGGGTGGCGAGCCTCCCGGGCGGTGACCCGAATTTCGAGCGATCGGATGGCCGTCTGTGCGGCCGGAGGGACCTAGTCTCTGAGTTCCTTCGGGATGTGCGGCTCGGCACTCTGACCAACGTTGCATCTAACCCGCCGGAGTCGCGCCAGGTGGTACCCTCGTGAACGGTGACCCCGCATTTTGGAGTTGGTGGTCTACTAGGGGCGAAACCCCTCGGATAATCCGCGGGAGCGATCCTGTTTAGAAAGTTCGACCAAAGCGAATCATCCCTTTCAACCGATCTAACCACTATCCAACTGACGCGATCGAATTGAATTGATCCACGGATGAAACGAGGATTGGACACGGATGAAGGATTCCATCCGAAATTGATCCGTGCCCCGTCCGTGTTCATCCGTGGCTAAAAAATCCACTTCGCGAGGTTCTTCAAGGATGAGTTGGCCCTTCGACGCTCGACGCTCGACGCCCCTGGGGTTCCTGGGGATGCTGGCCCTGATCGGGGCGTTGGAGTCGTTCATCGCCCGCAACGACCCGCGGTTCTCGGCGGTCGAGGCCGACACCTGGAAGTCGGCCCGGGTCGCCACCGACCACCTCCAGGCCGGCGGCGTGCTGACGTTCGGCGACAGCCAGGTCGAGCTGGGGATCTCGCCGATCTCGGTCGAGTCGAGGCTGGGCCAGCCGGTGCAGTGCCTCGCGGTCCCGGGAGGCCAGGCGCCCTCGTCGTACTTCCTGCTCCGACGGGCGCTCCGGTCGGGGACGATCCCTTCGGCGATCGTGGTCGACTTCGAGCCGCACCTGCTCCAGCACGGTCGAGGCCCCGGCCAGAGGATGTGGCCCGAACTCGCCGACTTCGACGAGTGCCTCGACCTCGCTCAGACTTTGAAGGACTCCGACGCCTTCGCCTCGATGCTCCTGGCCAGATCCTTGACCTCCTACCGCGAGCGGCTCGAGATCCGCTCCAACTTGATGGCTAGCTTCCGAGGCGAGACCCCCGCCATGCCCGGGGCCATGACGATGGCCCGGAGGAACCGGGGGATGAACCGAGGGGCGGTCATCATGGCCAAGCAACCCCCCGGCCACCAGCACGACTACGCACAGTGGGCCAACCCATCCCAAACTGGTTGGGTTCCCGACCCGCTCAACGAGGCGTATGTTCACCGCTTCCTCCAGCTTGCCAGGAGGCACAACATCCCCGTCTTTTGCGCCTTGATGCCGGTCGTCCCGGGACTCAAGCAGAAGGCGATGGCCGTCGGGATGGAGTCGGCCTACTTCACCTGGCTCGGCAAGCTCCAAGGGCGTTACCCGCACCTGTTCGTCCTCGACTGGCGGAACGCGGGCTACCCCGACTCGGTGTTCATCGACGCCTTGCACCTCGACGTCGAAGGCTCGGCCTCGGTCGGCCTCGCCCTGGCCGAGTACCTCCGGCGTTGCATGCGGGGCGAAAACGTCGGTGAGCGCTGGGTCACCATGCCGCCGTTCCGGTTGGATGGCTCGCAGGTCGCGCTCGAAGACCACAACCGATCCGACTTCGTGGTCCGCTCGGCGGCGGTCGCGGATTCGATCCGACGCTGATTGCGGTTGACCTCACGGTCGAACTCGTTTATTCCCAAGGCGATTTCCCGAAAGGGTGAGCCAAAGGCGGCCGAAGGATCGGCCGCCCCGACGGGCAAGGGAGGCCAGGCCGGTATGGGTCCGACGATCACCACCGAGAATGTCATGAGCCTCGACGGCGTGACCGTGTTCGTCGATGCCGGGCCGTTCTCGTATACCCGGCTGACCGGGTTGTCGCGCTACACCGCGCAACTGACGCTCGCGATGGCCGCCCAGGCCCCGATCCGGTTCTTCTGCGAAGGGCAAGAGATCCACCCGCCGACGGATCTGGATTGGTCGCAGGATCAAGACTTGGCCCGATGGTCGCGGCGGGTCTGGAGAGGGCGGCGGACCCCGCTCGGCACGATCCCTGACCGAGCGATCGGGCTTTATTGCACGCTCCGGCCGCTCGATCGGATCTTCCCTTTTGAAGTCAGCGTCCTGCACGACTTTAGCCCATACACCGTCCCCAGCACCCACCTCGAATCAACCCGGAAGATGTTCGGCGGCTTCTTCGCGCGAGCCTTGCCCGTGTCGGACCTGGCCGTCGCCGTCTCGGAATCGACCAAGGCCGACGCCGCCTGGCTCTCGCCGATGGACCCGTCCCGGATCGTCGTCGCCCCCTCCGGCCCGAGCCTCTGCGTCGGCAAGCACGGCCATTCGCGGGCGGTCAAGCGGCGCCGCGACGTCGGCCTGGTGGTTTCGACCCTGGAGCCTCGCAAGAACGCCCGGTTCTTGTTCGACTGGTTTCTCAACTCGGATGCCGTCGCCGACGACTCGGAACTCTGGTGGGTCGGCCCGACCGGCTGGTTGAGTTCCCGGAGGGAGTTGAAGCGGCTCCAGAAACCGGGCAGCCGCCGCCGGATCAAGTTCCTGGGCGTGGTCGACGACGCCCGGCTCTGCCGCCTCTACCGGACCGCCGCCTACTCGGCCTACCCCTCGCTCTACGAGGGATTCGGCTTCCCCGTCCTCGACTCGCTCCGGCACCAGACCCCGGTCCTGGCGGCTCAGAACAGCTCGATCCGCGAGTTCGACTCCACCGGACTCTTCTTCTTCGACCCGCTCGACCAGGCCAGCTTGGATCAGGCTTACGGGAAGTATCATCAGGCCATCGGTCAAAACATCGCACAGGCGCCGCTCGAACAGGACTACTCGTGGCGAAATGTCGCCAGGGTCATCCTCGACGAGCATCGGAGACACTTCGATTCGACAGGGGCGAACCAGGTGACGACCCGAGCGGCATGAGCGATCCTCGCAACAACATTGGCCGGATCAACCGGTCGGGTTGGACCGATCCGCCCCTCTGGCCGATCCAAATCATGAAACGATCGGAAAGTTTCCCGAATCCGCGAAACCAACCGAGTTGATGATCTGATCCCCACTCAAGGCCCCCACGTTCTCAAGGAAGAGGGCGAATCATGCTTTTTAACACGTTCCACTTCGCTTATTTCTTTGCGATCTTGTTCCCAACGTATTGGGCACTCCAGAAATTCCACAAGGCCCAGAACCTGCTGCTCCTGTCGGCGGGTTACTACTTTTACGCCTGCTGGGAGCCGAAGTTCCTGGCGATCCTGATCCTCTCCACGGTGGTCGACTTCTTGTGCGGGTTGTGGGTCGACCGGATCGAGTCTCCCGGCAAGCGCAAGCTGTTCGTCCTGATCAGCATGGCGCTCAACCTGGGGATGCTCGGTTACTTCAAGTATGTGAACTTCTTCGCCGAGTCGCTCAAGCTGGCCCTGGGCCGGGCGGGGTACGACGTCCCGCTCTGGCATATCCAGGTGGTCTTGCCGATCGGGATCTCGTTCTACACCTTCCAGTCGATGAGCTACGTCATCGACGTCTACCGCAAACACATCAAGCCGACCCGGAACTTGCTGGAGTTCGCCACCTTCGTGTCGTTCTTCCCGCACCTGGTCGCCGGGCCGATCATGCGGCCGACCACGCTCTTGCCGCAGATCCAGTCGCCCCGGCGGTTCAACCTGGAGCAGATCTACCAGGGGGCCTACCTGATCTTCTGGGGCCTGACCAAGAAGGTGGTCGTCGCCGACAACCTCGCCCCGATCGTCAACGACCTCTTCGGCAAGTGGCAGACCATCGACGGCGGCCTGGCGATGCTGGCGATCTACGCCTTCGCGTTCCAGATCTACTGCGACTTCTCGGGCTACACCGACGCCGCCCGGGGGATCGCCAAGTGCCTGGGGATCGAGCTGGCGCTCAACTTCAAGCTCCCGTATTTCGCCGCCAGCCCGCAAGAGTTCTGGAGCCGCTGGCACATCAGCCTGTCGAAGTGGTTGCAGGACTACCTCTACATCCCCCTCGGCGGGAGCCGGGGCGGATGGTTCAACACCTACCGCAACCTGATGATGACGATGATCATCGGCGGCCTCTGGCATGGCGCGGCCTGGACGTTCATCCTCTGGGGGACGTATCAAGGCGTGATCCTGGTCGGGCACAGGTTGCTCAAGCCGCTGTTGGCCAAGGTCCAGCCGACAGGTCCGATCGACGCCGCTTGCTGGCGAGCCGTCCGGATCTTCGCCACGTTCCACCTGGTCTGCCTCGGCTGGCTGATCTTCCGGGCGGGGTCGATCGAGCAACTCTTGGGGATGCTCCGCGCGATCGTCGACCGACCGGCGATCCCGGCGGCGAGCTACCTCTTGCCGGTGACGATCATCATCCTGCCGCTCCTGATCGTCCAGTTCGCCCAGTACATGACCGACGACCTCGACATCGTGTCGCGGACCCCCTGGTATGTCCGGAGCGTGTTCTACACGATGCTGTTCTACGCCTTCGTCCTCGGCGGCGAATTCGGCGGCAGCCAGTTCATCTACTTCCAGTTCTAACCCGAAGGGAACTTCGCGGATGTCCGAAGGGCAAGCCGACCCGCCCGAGGGGGCGACCGTCTCGGGTCGCCCCGCTCGATCCCCTTGGGGTTTCCTGGGGATGCTCGCGCTCTTGGTCCTCGTCGAGTGGACCTTGGGCCGGCACGACCTCGACTTCACCGCCCCCTGGCACTGGGACTGGCGGGTCTCGGGCAAGCTCGCGGCGAAGAAGCAGGCGGGGGCCGACGTCCTCCTGTTCGGCGACAGCCTGCTCAAGTTCGGGGTGATGCCCAAGGTCCTCCAGGATCGGTCGAAGTTGACCGCTTACAACTTCGCGCTCCACACCGGTCAGACGTCGTCGAGCTACTTCATGCTCAAGCGAGTCCTCGACGCCGGGTATCGGCCCAAGCAGGTGATCCTCGACGTGACGCCGCACATGTTCGCCCATAGGCCCGAGGAGAACGCGAGGCTCTGGCCCGAGCTGCTCTCGCCGATCGAGTGCTTCGACCTCGCCCGGACGATGCGTAGCTCCAACTTCTTCGCCGGGACGGCCTTGGCCCACCTCGTCCCCTCGATCAAGGAGCGGCACGACATCCGGGCCTCGCTGATGGCCGGCCTCAACGGCCGGCCCAGCACGTCGCGCCGCTACGAGATCCCGGCCTACCGGCGGAACTGGAAGCTCAACGACGGCGCCCAACTGATGCCCGACGGCCCGTCGCCGCCGATCGACCCGGTCCACTGGGCCAGGTCGCTCTACTCGTCCTGGAAGCCCCACCCGGTCAACGTCGCCTACCTCGACCGCTTCTTGACCCTGGCGGAGTCGGCGAAGATCCCCGTCGTCTGGCTCCTCACCCCGGTCCAACCCGCGCTCCAGGACCAGACCGAGGCGAGCGGCTTCGACGCCGACTACACCCGATTCGTCGAGGGGGTCGTCCGCCGGTTCCCCCGAGTCACCGTGGCCGACGCCCGCGGGTCGGGCTTCGAGGCCGCCGAGTTCAACGACGGGGTCCACCTCAAGCGCCCCGGCGCCCTGCGCCTGAGCGCGTCGCTCGGTGACCTCCTCCGCCACGTCGAAGATCGCCCGCGATGGGTCAAGCTCGACGCCGGCCGCCCTCGGTCGGTGGAGTCGGCGATCGAAGACGTCGGCCAGTCCGCCGTCGCGCTTCGGGGCGGCCAATCGGGGGTCCGTCGATGAATCCAGCCACCATTCGAGCCGGCGACCGACCGGCGGAGGATTCCCCCATGACCGTTTCGCGTCCCCCGACCGCTCGGCGAGTCCCCTGGGGACTGGCCGGGATGCTGGCGATCGTCGCGATTTTCGAATCGTTCGTCGCCGCGAACAGCCTCCGGTTCTCTCGGATCGAACCCGACGACTGGCGAAGCGCCGCCGAGGCCGCCGAGCGCGAGGTCCCTTCCGGCGGCGTCCTGATCCTCGGCGACAGCCAGGTCAAGTTCGGGATCTCGCCGTTCCAGGTCGAGGCCGAGGTCGGCCAGCCCGCGCAATGCCTGGCGATCCAGGGGGGGCAGGCCCCTTCGTCGTACTTCCTGCTCCGCAAGGCCCTCAACGCGGGGATGATCCCTTCCGCCGTCGTCGTCGACTTCGAGCCGAACTTGCTCCGCGATCCGCCGACGAACAAGCCCCGGATGTGGGCCGAGCTGGCGAGTTTGAAGGAATGCTACGAGCTGGCCTCCAGCCTCCGCGACCTGACCGAGTTTTCGAGCATGGCGCTGGGGCGAATCCTCCCGTCGTACCGCGACCGCCTGGAGGTCCGGGGCAACCTGATGGCGGCCTTCAAGGGGGAAACCCCGAACACCGCCGCGATGATCGAGATGGCCCGGCGAAACCGGGGGATGAACCGGGGGGCGATCCTCATGTCCAAAGACCTGGGGGACCACAAGCACGACATCTCAACCTGGGGGAACCCGACGCCGGTCCCTTGGAAGCCCGCCGACGTCAACGACCTCTACGCCCGTCGCCTGCTCCGCCTCGCCTTGGACCACAAGATCCCGGTTTACGCCGCGTTGATGCCGCTCTCGCCGGGAGTCCAGGACAAGTACGAGCAATCCGGGCTTGACGGACGCTACGTCGCCTGGATCGAGAAGTTGCAGGCTCGCTTCCCGAACTTCCACGTCCTCGACTGGCGGCACGCCAACTATGGCCCGCTCGCCTTCTTCGACGCCTTGCACCTGAATTCGGTCGGGGCGTCGGCGGTCGGGTCAAGCTTGGGGGAGCACCTCAAGCGGGCCGGCCGGGGCGAGGTCCCGGCCGGGCGCTGGACGAAGATGCCCGCCTACAACCCGAGCGTGGCGGCGGTCGCCGTGGAAGACTCATCCCAGTCCGACGCCGTGATGCGGGCGACCGCGAGCCTCCGGCGTTGAGGGTCGGGTATCGATCGGTCCTCCGCTTCGCACTTATCTCGATCCCAGAAATTCATCGCACATTGCAGATTGCAAATCGCGGAGGATTCAGGATTCATTATTTGCAATTTGCAATCTGCCATTATGAGATGCATCGAAAATTCCTGGGATGCGTATCAGAGGAGATTCGGTTCATGGATGAGAACCTGGTGATGCACTGGCTGAGCCGCGAAGACCTCCCGCTCAAGACGGTTTCCTATGCGCAGAATTACGAGGATATCCTCCTGGCCCGGGTCTTCCCCAAGAGCGAGGGGATGTACCTCGACGTCGGCGCCAACCACCCGATCTTCCATTCGGTGACCAAGCTGTTCTCGACTCGGGGGTGGACCGGGATCAACGTCGAGCCGTCGCCCCCGGTCTTCGACCGGCTCGTGCTCGACCGCCCGAACGACATCAACCTCAACGTGGGCGTGGGCGATCAGGTCGCCACCCTGACCTTCTTCGAGGCCCCAACCTACCACGGCTGGTCGACGTTCCGCCTTGAACTGGCCGAGCATTACCGCAAGCTCGGGGTGGGCGTGGTCGAGCGCGCGGTCCCGGTGACGACATTGGCCCAGATCTGCGCCGAGCATGTGGGGGACCGGACGATCGACTTCCTCAAGGTCGACGCCGAGGGGTTCGAGCATCAGGTCTTGCTCGGGGCCGACTTCACGAGGTGGCGTCCCCGAGTCCTTTTGGTCGAGAACTCCTGGTCCGAGGTCTGGGAGCCGATGCTCTTCCAGGCGAACTACCTCCCCGCCGCGTTCGACGGGATCAACCGGTTCTACGTCCGGGTCGAAGACGAGGCTCTGCTGCCTTCGTTCCGGTCGACGGTCAACGTCCTCGACAATTTCGTCCCTTACGAATACGTCCGCCTGGTCGACCAACTGGTCCAAGAAGCGTCCATCCGATCGAGTTTCATCGACACCATCCGCACCGACATCCCTCGGGTCGCCCGCAAGTTCCGGTCGGTCGTCCGTCGCCTCCGGAGCCGTCGCGTCGGCTGATCGGTCGACATAACTCAACAACCTTCCTTCGTCGATTTCGGGTCCCGCGTGTCATCCGGAGGTGTGGTCATGCCCAGCGGTCGCTTTGGAGGTTCGCCAACGCGATGGGTCCCGCTCGGCTTGCTCGGCGCGCTGGTGTTGATCGCCCTGGTCGAGCGGCATGTCGACCAGCACCCCCTGGATTACCTGGGCGGGAGCCACTGGTCGTACAAGGTGGCGTCAAGGGTGGCGGAAGCGGGGTCGGAAGGAGATCAGGTCCTCTGCTTCGGCGACAGCCTCTTGAGGCTCGGCCTGGCCCCGACGGCGCTCGAGGCGGAGTCCGGACTTCGGGGATACAACTTCGCCCAGTCGGGCGGGCAGGCCCCGGGGAGTTATTTCCTGCTCCGGAGGGCGCTCAACTCGGGGGCGAAGCCTTCGGCGATCGTCGTCGACTTCTTCCCCCGGCTCCTGGCCGAGAACCCCAGCTTCAACAACGACAACTGGCCCTTCCTGGCCGACCTGCGCGACAGCTTTGGGCTGGCCCTGCTCGCCCGGAAGCCGGAGATGTTCGCCCGGCTCGCCACCCGCCTGGCCCTCCCCTCGGCGAGAAGCCGGATCTCGCTGAGGGCGAACGTGCGACTGGCCCTCCAGCCCGGCCCGGTCTCGATCAAGCACGAGATCCTCAAGTCGATCCACAATTGGAAGGTCAACCGGGGGGCCGAGATCACCGCGAGCCGCCCAGGGCTGGTCGAGGACGTCGACGCCTGGGAGCGCGGCTATTTCTCGGGCTTTCATTGTTCGAGGATCAACCGGGCTTACGTCGAAAAATTCCTCGACCTTGCCGCGAGTCACCAGATCCCGGTGTTTTGGTTGTTGCCCCCTTACCAACCGGCCCTCCAAGGCCGCTGCGAGCGCTCCGGATTCGACGCCGAGCACGAGGCGTTCGTCCGAGGATTTTTGCCTCGATACCCGGGCCTGTTCGTGCTCGACGCGAGGCGGTCGGGCTATCAGCCCGAGGTGTTCTACGACCTCCATCACCTGGGCCGCGAAGGGGCGTCGGTGTTGAGTGCCGACGTGGGAGAGGCGATCCGCCGATGGCGGGGTGAATCTAGTTCACAAAACCAGTGGGTCGCGCTCCCCGGATACCACCCTCGTCCCGACGCCACACCCCTGGAAGACGTCGACCAATCGCGCATGGTGGTCTGGAAGGAAATCCAGGCCGGACGGGTCACGAACCCGCGAAGATAAGCGTTCTCGTCGACGGATCGGCCCGGACATCCCCGACAAAGCCGGCTTTTCGCATCCCTCCCCGACAACTTCGGGGGGGCCGTCCCCTCGCGCCCGTATCGTGACCTAGGGTTACGATGGAACGACGCATCCCACCGCCCGCCAATCATCGCCGGTGATAAATCGACGCCACCCATCGACAAATCGGGTCGTCGGTCCCCCCTCGAATATTATCCAAACATCTAGGAATGACAATGACCAAGCGACGGCTTGCGATTGAATCTTTGGAAGCCCGGCTTTGCATGGCGGCACCGACGCTCCAGGCCGAGATCAACCTGCCAAGTACCGGTTCGTGGACGCCGACGCCCTACCGAGCGTCGCCGATCAGCGTGGATATCTTCGGGACCGGCAAGGACGACCTGATCACCGTGACGGCCGGGTCGAAGCTCGTGGCCTACGGCACCCAGGCGGACGGGTCGCTTGTTCCGCTGGTGACGTATCAAGCTCCCAACGCCATCGCCGACATCAAGTCGACCCCGGTCGTCGTCACCGACCCCAGGACCGGGCGGAAGGACCTCTTCGCCGGGATGGGCCGCGACGAGCGGACCAACGGCGCCATCGAAGACGGGCGGGTCTTCGGGTGGGACCTGCAGACGGGCCAACTCCTTCCCGGCTTCGCCCAGGGGGTCAGCACCGGCGTCAACGTCGCGGGGATCACCGGGGTCTACGGCGCCCTCACCTCGGGCGTCCTCGAAGGCAACGGGATGCCCGACATCGTCGTCACCTCGTTCAGCCACAAAGTGACCGCCATCCGGCTCGACGGGTCGATCATCTGGCAGTGGACCAACGACGACACGATCGTCTCGGGCGCGGTGATCGGCGACATCGACCGGAGCGGGACCCCTTCGGTCATCATTGGCGGCGACAGCAGCGACAGCGCGTTCTACCAGGCCGGTGGCTGGGTCAACGTCCTGAGCAACACCGGCATCCTCAAGTGGCGGAAGTACATCCCGGGCGAGACGACCTGGGCGACGCCGACGCTGGCCGACCTGAACAACAACGGCTACCTCGACATCGTGATCGGGACCGGCGAGAACTTCGACGCGGTCAACCCGGGCGCCCGGGCCTTGGGCAACAACATCTACGCCCTCGACCCGTTCGGCAACATCCTCCCCGGCTGGCCCTACCACACGACGAACAACGATGCCGTCGCCCACCAGGTGCTCAACTCGGTCGCCGTGGCCGACCTGATGGGCAACGGGCAGCTCGACGTCGTGGCCATCGACCGCGCCGGTTATTTGCATGTGATCCAGCCCAACGGCCAGGACCTTCCGGGGTTCGTCGGCGGCAAGCGGATCGCGGCCGAGCTTCCCGCCACGAGCATCCCCGACGACTACGCTTCGCCGATCATCGCCGACGTGACGGGCAGCGGCCGGCCCGAGATCGTCGCGGCGGCCGGGCCGTTCCTCCGAGCCTACGACGTCTTCGGCAACATGGTCTGGAGCGCGACGACCAACAATGTCAGCGGCCTCCCCGAAGGGATCGACTCGGCGGCGGTCGTCAGCAACATGGACGGCGGCCCGAACGAGACTTTGTCCTTCGTGACGTACAACGCCAACAATGCCAACCGGCCCGACCAAGCCTTCGTCTACTTGCTCCCTAAGACCACCCTCGCCCCCCCCTGGCCGACCTTGCGTCGGACCGCGTCGGGCAACGCGGTGGTCCGGTCGACGACCTTCGATAATATTTTTGTGTCGCTCGCGTTCCGAGGGGCGACCGGCTCGGTCCCCGGCCCCTCGACGACCTCGGCGTTCGACGCCGCGCTGGACTCGAACACGCTCGACCTGTTCTCGACGGCCTACTACGTCTTCACCGGCCCGCTCGCCCGCCAGGCCGAGGTGACCCGGGTCTACCAGTCGCTCCTCGGGCATGCTCCCGACGCGAACGCCATCTCCGGATGGTCGAACTACCTGGCGACGAACACCGTCCGGGACATGGAATTGCTCCTGATCGGCGGCCCCGAGTTCGCCGCCGTGTCGGGCAACACCCTGGCCGGCGAGGTGACCCACCTCTACCAGGCCATCCTGAACCGAACCCCGTCGCAGGGCGAGGTCAACGCCTGGGTCGCCACCGGCCAGCCGGCGAAGGCGATCGCCAACACCTTCCTGAACAGCGACGAGGGGCTGAACGCCACCTTCAACGCGATGTACACCGGGATCTTCGGCCCGGGGTCGCAAGTCAACATCCTGCCCGACACCCGGGCGGCGTTCGCGTATGACTACCACCGGGGCGCCCGCGAAGAAGACATCATGGCGCACCTCCTGGCCAATAACGGCAACTACGCGGCGTCGAACTTCCAGGCCAACTACACCCGCGACCTGTTCCGAGACATCTTCCACCGCGACGCCAGCCAGAGCGAGGTGGCCTCGTGGGTCCAGCTCCTCGACCGGGGGGCGATCAACGCCGCCCAGGAACCCGGCTTGCTGCTCAACAGCCCCGAGGCCCGCGCCGACTTCATCCAGCAAGAGTTCCAGACGCTGCTCGGGCGGCCCGCCGACGCCGGGGCGATCAACGCCTTCTCGAACTATTCCAGCCGCGAGAGCGTGATCCTGACCATCGTCGGCAGCCCGGAATATTACGCCCATAACGGGGGGACGGTCTCGTCATACGTGACGGCGGTCTGCCGTGACCTGGCGGCCATCAGCCCGGTCCCGCAGCAGTTCTTGAACCAGTGGGTGACCATGATCAACTCGGGGACGCCTCGGATCACCCTGGCGCAGGACCTCATGGCCAACCCCGGGCTTTACTTCAATCAGCAGGCCGTCAACTGGATCATGCAATACCTGCCCGACGAGACCCAAGGCGTGCTCCGGTCGGGGGCCTTGCCCCCGGGCGCCGCGGGGCAGCCGATCAACCCCAGCCCTTCGCTGATCGCCTCGCTGGTGAACATGCACAACCAGGGGGCGTCCGACGAGCAGGTCATCAGCTCTTTGTTCTCCTCGGCCGCCTATGCGAGCCGGACCACCTATTTCAAGGGGATCTGGCGGAGCCTCGGTGTTCGGATCTGATCGAACCAGGTCGGGCGGAAGCTCGGATGCTCCCACCCGACTTGTTCAGGCCGCGGCGATCGAAGCGACGGACGAGTCGGCGTTCGCCTCGCAAGCCTCCAGGATCGTCCGGGCGACGTTTCGCCAAGAGTAGTTCTGTTCGAGCGGTCCTTGGGGGATGGCCCGCCCGACCGCTTCCTCCCGGCACCGCTGGTACGCCCGATCGAGGCTGGCCTTATCGAGCGGGTCGAAGAAGAGCAAGCCGGGGGAGTCGAACTCGCGGATCGAGCTGTTCTGAGCCGCCAGGACCGGGGTCTGGTGCCGAAGCGAGTCCAAGACGGGGAAGCCGAAACCCTCGTAGAGCGACGGATAAGCGGAATAGCTCGCCGTCCGGTAGAGGCGGCACAATTGGGCGTCGTCGACCACGCCCAGGAACTTGATCCGCCGGCGGCTGCCGGGGCGCCGCTCGAACGCCCGGAGGTCTCGCTTCGAGGTGATCCAGCCGATCGAGCCGACCCACCAGAGTTCGGCGTCGTCGGGCAGGGCGCTTGAGGTGTGGAACCAGTCGCAAAAGAACTCGGGGTTCTTGCGGGGTTCGAGGGTGGACACGACCAAGCCGACGTTGGGTCGGCGGTCGACCGGGCCTGGTTGGATGTGCCGGGCGACGCACAAGCTCGGCCCGGAGTGAGCAACGACGATCCGGGCCGGGTCGGTGTTGACCAGCCACTCGGCGTCGGCCTTGGTCGAGTGCGACACGGCCACCGCGACGTCGGAACCGGTGATCGCCCGGGCGCACAATCCCTGGAAGTGCGAACGTGTCCCGGCCTTGTGGGTGTGCGGGAGCAAGAGAGGGGTGAGGTCGTGGAGGATGCTCACTTCATGGTCGAACCGGCGCTCGACGGGCCGGAGGAGCGGCCAGACCCCGATACTCCCGCTCGGGGGTTGGCCGATCGGAGCCTTGGCCCCTTGCCAGAGGCGGCGAGCCCAGCCCTCGAGGTCTTGATCCTGATCCCAGCCCAGGTCCCAGGGAGGCTCGATCACGCGGTCGCCGACGAAGAAGCGGACCTCGCGGAGCGACCCCATCGCCAGCGCCAGCCGGGCCGCATAGCGGCCGATCCCCGTCAGGTGCCGGTCACTCAGCGGGTTGGCATCGATGTAGACCGGCGCACTCGACCCGGTGCCCGCCGTTCGAGGCTTCGTTTGCGACATGGGTTCGGTCTCGAAGAATGGTCGAACGAGATAGGTCTTACAGAGTTCGATCAAATTGAGCCGCGGATCGAACACGGATCAGAGTTTTTCTATTTCTCCCATCCGTGTTCCATCCGCGGCTAAAAGGCGACTCGATCAGGAAGCCCAGGCGAACCGACCGGTGGTGATGGCGGGAAGCTGCTTCAAGGCGTCTCGAAGGGCTTCGGTCACGATGTCCCGGCCGGCATAGGCGAGCATCCTCGACCGGGCGACCATCGCCCTGGCCTGATAGCCGGCGAAGTCGTGGTCGACCAGGTTGGCGGCGTCGAGCAGGCGGTCGTGGAGGTCGGACCAGACCAGGCGGTTCCAACTGGTCTCGATCCGCATCTCGGGGTCGTGCGGCCAGTAGGTCGGCTCGGGGTGGGTGCCCAAGACGAAGCCGACCCGGTCGTCCATGAAGTCGGCCATCGCCGTGTGGTCGGGGGCGATCGAGGGTCGGCCGCCGGCCAGCGACTGCTGGAGCGGCAGGCAGGCGCCCTCGGCCTTGCTCGTGTTGACGTAGAACGTCGTCACCCGCATCAGGTCGGCCATCTGGGCGTCGGTCAAGAAGTCGGTGATCACCACCAACTTGCAGCGGTGCTTGATTCCGAGCCCCTGGTACATCGAGCGGAGCAGGCCGATCTCGTGGTGTTCTCGGGTCGGGTTCGTCGCGAGCTTGATCACCAGGGTGGCGTCTTCTCGGTCCTTGAAGGCGAGCAAGAACGCCGAGAGCAGGTCGAGGTGGTTTTTCCGACGATCGCCCAGGTTGAAGATGCTGCTGAAGACCAGCCCCTGGATCGTGAGCGGGGTCGAGGGCAAGAGCGGGTCGGGGGCCATCACCGGCTCTCGGCCCGCCATCTTGAGCGATTTGATCTTGACGAGGGTGATCTTGTCGACGGCCTCGTCGCTGAGCCAGCGCCGGACGTGGAGTCGATACCCGTCGCGAGCGATCGCGTAGCCGAGCCGACCGAGACCGGGCTTGGGGCCGGGGAGCGGCTGCAAGGTCGAAGGGGATCGCCCCGACGACTCCAGGAGGTAATGCCGGGTCTTGCTGATCCGCTCCAGGGTCTTGGTCCCGAGCCAGGGGTAGACCTTGCGGAAGACGCCTCGGGCGAGGAGGAACGACCGCCGTTTCCAGCCGGTCCGGGACGCCGGGGACGTTGTCGGCGCGATGTCGGGCTTCAAATCAGAGCTTGTGGCGACCTGGGCGATCGATTCGAGCTTGAGCGGAGCCGATGCGTCGCCTCCCCAGACGACGTGGCGGCAGTTCAAGGTCCAGGAGCCGTCGGGCGACCAGTCGGGGACGGCGAAGTGTTCGGGCTTGAGCGGGACGGGGACGATCCCGATCGGGCAGTCGACCCCCCCTCGTCGGAAGGCGTCGGCGGTGAACCGGCAGGCGGTCAAGATCAGGTCGGCCCGGCTGCAAACGCGAGTCCAGTTCTGCCGGGTGTCGTGGCCGAAGTCGCGGTCGGGGATGTCGGGAAATTCCCAGAACGGGAAGATGACGTTGGGCAAGGCGGGGGTCAGATAGACATCCTGGGGTGGGTGGAGCGCCAGGTGGATCGGCTGATAGCCGTCGGCCTCCGCCTGAGCGGCGGCGAACGCGAGGCTGCTCTCGGGGCGATCGAGCAACCGCCAGGTCCCCAGGCGTTCGAGGACCGGGGCCAGGGCTTCGAGGACGAAGTAGTAGGAATAAGCCGCCGAGCCCAGCGAGCCTTTGATCCCCCGGGCGCATCCGGTCGTGCTGACGAGGAAAGCGTAAGGGCGAAGGGGATCACCCGGACGCATCGAAAGGCTTCGAGGGGTCGCGACCATGAGGAACTCGCTCCGATCCAAACTCGACGACGGGAAGCTCGAATCCATTCGACATCCCCTCCGTCGAGGTTTCGGTCGGACCTTAAACAGCCAACTACGATCGGTCAACATCAGAATGACCGGGGAAGGCTCGGAACAGCGGCCTGGCGACGACCGGACCGCCGGTGTTACGATCCGGCCGGTCCCCATCAATTCGAATCATCCCGGCGGGGCGATCATCCATGAGTTCCGCAGGCAGCCGGTTGCGAACGGCGATCCAGGAGCGGCCGATCCTGATCCCCGGCGTGTTCAACGCCTTGACGGCCAAGATGGCGGAGCGGGTCGGCTTTCGCGCCTTGTATCTCTCGGGCGGGGCGTTGTCGGCGGGCTGGGCGGGCTTGCCCGACGTCGGCTTGCTCGGAATGACCGAGTTCGCCGAGCAGGCCGCGATCCTCGCCGGGGCGACGAGCCTCCCCCTGCTCTGCGACGCCGACACCGGCTTCGGCGAGGCGATCCACGTCGAGCGGACCGTCCGACTCTATGAGCAAGCGGGAGCGGCGGGCCTGCACATCGAAGACCAGGAGATCCCCAAGCGGTGCGGCCACCTGTCGGGCAAGGCCCTGGTCGACGCCGACATCATGGCAAGTAAGGTCCGGGCCGCCGTCGCCGCCCGACTTGATCCTGATTTTGTCGTGGTCGCTCGGACCGACGCCCGGTCGGTCCTCGGGTTCGACGAAGCCTTGGATCGGGCCAGCCGCTACGTCGACGCCGGGGCGGACTGGATCTTCCCCGAAGCCCTGGAGTCGATCGACGAGTTCGCCCGGTTCGCCGAGGTCATCTCGGTCCCCCTCGTGGCCAACCTGACCGAGTTCGGCCGGAGCCCGCTGCCCAAGTTCGAGGTCTTGGCCGGGATGGGCTACCGGGCCGCGCTCTATCCCCTGACCGCGTTCCGGGTCGCCATGAAGGCGGCGGAAGGGGCGCTCGAAGAGTTGCACCGCGAGCAGACCCAAGAGCGACTCCTCCCCCGGATGCAAACCCGGGCCGAGCTTTACGACCTGCTCGGCTACGAAGGTTGGGAAGCGCGCGACCGGGAATATTTCGGGGCTGACTGATGGGGCTGGTCGAGATCCTTTGGAACGAATCGCGGGAATTTCCGCTCCGGGCCAGGTTGGCGGACTTTCAGGGGAACCCTCGATTGATTCGTCGAGGGTATTTGGTAGAATATCGAATTGGTTTCCGGTCGTCCAAACAAGTCGATTGGGCAACCTTGAGCGAAAGAACATACCGGACGGTTCCGCGACCCTAGGGGCGACCTGGGGGGACGCCGGCTCCGTCTTATTCGATAGATTCGATGAGTTTCGGTCCGCTCCTGATCCACGAAGCGTTTCGAGGTGACTTTACCCGTTGGCGAACGGTTCTTCACGACTCCTGGAGACTGGTCTGGCCGGCTTTTCGGCGGAGCGGCGGTCGGTCTTCCCCACCGAATCGAGAGGGCGGCGAGTCGCCCGATCGCTCCCTCGACCGGCTCGCTCCCAACCGTTGATCTCGACCCCGGGGGATTCAGAAGTCCCCGGAGATCCCGCGAAGCGCTTCGACAGGATGCGGCCATGAGCTCGAGGAAAGGCTAGGACGGACGTGGTCGGGGAACTCATCGCGGCTCTCGTGGGGATCGGACTGGGAGTGTTCGTCGGGATCGGTTGCTGGCAAATCTACGCCCGGACCCAAAAGAAAACCATCCGCGACCAAGTCGCCGCCCTGCTGCTCGACGCCGATCGCCAGGTTGAAACAACCCGGAAACAGGCCGAGCTTGCCGCCAAGGAAGAGATGCTCAGCCGTCGGATCATGATCGACGAGGAGGCCGAAGAGTCGCGCCGGATGCTCCGGGAGCAAGAAAAGCGGCTGGACAAGCGGGCCGACCTGCTCGACGGCAAGCTCGAAATTATCAACAAGAAAGACCGCGAGTTCGAGGTGATCCAGCGCCACCTCACGACCCAGCAAGACGAGCTGACGAAGCGGCACGGCGAAGCCCGGGAACTGATCGCCGAGCAGCGAGGACTCTTGCACCGCCTGGCGCAGATCGGCCCCGAAGAGGCCCGCGAAGTGTTGCTCCGGCGGGTCGAAAGCGAGCTGAGCCATGAAGTCGGCGGCCTGATCCTCAAGCATGAGCAGTCGCTCCGCGAGACCGCGGGCCAGAAGGCCCGCGAAGTCCTCGCCACCGCGATCCAGCGCTACGCCGCGAGCCACACCGCCGAGACCACCGTCAGCACCGTCGACATCCCCACCGACGACATGAAGGGGCGAATCATCGGCCGCGAAGGCCGGAACATCCGGGCGTTCGAGAAGGCCACCGGCGTCGACGTGATCGTCGACGACACCCCGGGGATCGTGATCGTCTCGGCGTTCGACAACGTCCGCCGCGAGACCGCCAAGCTCGCCCTCGAAAAGCTGATCTTGGACGGCCGGATTCACCCGACCCGGATCGACGAGATCGTCGCCGAGACCCAGGTCGAGATGGAGCGGCACATCCGCCAGCTCGGCCGGGTCGCGGCGCAAGAGGCCAACGTCCCGGGCCTGCACGAGAAGCTCCTCGACTACCTCGGTCGGCTCAAGTTCCGGACCTCCTACTCGCAAAACGTCCTCAAGCACTCGATCGAGGTCGCCTACCTGACCGGGTTGCTCGCCGAGGAGATCGGCCTGAACGGGGCGCTCGGCCGACGCTGCGGCCTGCTCCACGACATCGGCAAGGCGGCCGACCACGAGATGGAAGGGGGCCACCCGGCCATCGGCGGCGACTTGACCAAGCGATACGGCGAGCCGAAAGAGGTCGTCCACGCCGCGCTCGGGCACCACGACGACCTCCGGGTCGAAAGCCCGTACACCGTGCTGGTCGCCGCCGCCGACGCCATCAGCGCCAGTCGCCCGGGGGCGCGCCGCGAGTCGCTCGACAAATATGTCCGACGCCTCGAAGACCTCGAAGCCCTGGCCTACGGCTTCCCCGGGGTCGAGCAAGCCTACGCGATCCAGGCGGGCCGGGAAATCCGGGTGATCGCCGACAGCCACCGCCTCAGCGACGAGGCCGCCGCCAAGCTTTGCCGGGACATCGCGCAGGCGGTCCAGGAGCAGTTGACCTACCCTGGCGAGGTGAAAGTCACCGTGCTCCGAGAAAGCCGGGCCACCGAGTTCGCCCGGTGAGAAGATGCTTAGCCGCGGATGAACACGGATGGGACACAGATTAAAACTAATAGATTGGGTCTTTCCCAATTCTGACACGATTGAATGACTTTTGATGCCGCTCAATATTCTTTTCATCGGCGACGTGGTCGGCTCGCCCGGTCGGAAGATCGTGGCGCAGGCGGTCCCTCGCTTGATTCATCGCTGGGACCTTGGTTTGGTCGTCTGCAACGCCGAGAACTCGGCGGGGGGTTCGGGCCTGACGATCAAGTGCCACGAGGAGCTGGCCGACGCCGGAGTGGACGTCTTCACCCTGGGCGATCACGCTTATCGCAAGGACGAAGTGTTCACGCTGTTCGACCGGAGCGACCGGATTCTCCGGGCGGCGAACTATCCCCTCGACGCACCCGGGGGCGAGTCGGTGGTCGTGCCCGCGAGGGATGGGACCCCGGTGGGCGTGTTCGTCCTGATGGGGCGGACGTTCATGAAGCCGGTCGACGACCCGTTCCGCGCGGCCGACCGGGTCTTGGCCAAGCTCGAAACGTCGGCTAAGGTGATCGTGGTCGACCACCACGCCGAGGCGACGTCGGACAAGCAGTTGCTCGGGCGTTACCTCGATGGGCGGGTGTCCGCGGTCCTGGGGACCCATACCCACGTCGCCACCGCCGACGAGCAGGTCTTGCCCAAGGGGACCGCGTACCAGTCCGACGTCGGGATGACCGGCCCCTACGACTCGATCCTCGGGAGGCGCTACGACCGGGTCCTCGCCTCGACCTTGACCGGCGTCCCCAACCATTATGATGTCGCCACCGGCGACCCCCGACTGTGCGGGGCGGTGGTCTCGGTCGACCCCTCCACCGGTCGAGCCTTGTCGATCCGCCGGGTCTCGATCAACGGCGAGGACACCCGCAAGCTGCTGACCGGCGAGTTTTGATCCGACAGACCGTCAGTCGCCCAATCCCCAGTGCTCGACGAGTCGCGCCAGGGTCCGGTTCAACCCTTGAACAACGGCGTCGGGGTCGGCGAAGCGGCGATGCTCGACGAAGTGCCAGCGGACCCAGCGTGCTCCCCCCAAGAGAGCGTTCGCGGCCTCGAACTCGGCGATCATCGCCCGGTCGTCGTCGCCGATCGGCCGGACGCCGTGGTACGCCTCGACGGCGAATTTACGATCGGACTCGACCCGACCGACCGTCTCGCCGAGCAGCCGGGCCAGGTCGGTGGCGACGGAGTCGACCCCCATCGCGCCGAAGTCGACCAGGCCGGTGAGCGTGTCGCCTTCGAACAGGAAGTGGTCGGGCCGGACGTCGCGGATGCACGGTTGCAAGGCGAGGGTCCGCTCGGCGGCCTGACTCAAAGGGGCGGCCAGGCGAGGGGCGACCTGTCGGGCGCGATGCAACCATCGGAGCGCGGTCGGTTGTCGGGGGTCATCTCGGGAACGGTCGAGGGCCGACTGGAACTCGGCGAACTCGCCGGCGATCAGCCGGTTCAATTCCCGGCTCCGGGCGATCAGGCCGGGGCTTCGACCCGAGACCGTTTGGGCCGCGAACTCGCCGTGGAACTCCGCCAGGGTTTGACACATCGAGGCGAGGTGGGATCGGGTGGGAGGCCGCCCCAGGTCGGCCAGGCCGGGCAAGAACGGGGTCATTTCCCAGAATCGTCCCTCGACCTCGACCCAGGTCGACCCGTCCAGCCCTGGGACCGGGACCGCGAGATAGTCGATCCGCCGCGCCTGGATCAGCCGGCGATGGATCTGGTCGAGGGTGGCGCGGGTCGGTCCGTTCTTCGGCCAGGCCCGGACCATCAAAGGGCCGGCGCGTGCCTCGACCCGCCAGAGTTCGCTCCCGCTCAATCCCCCGGCGCCACCCAGGGGGGTCGGCGATCGCGTCGGGTGCAGGGCGGCGGGGTATCGGCCCCAGAAATTGGCCGGGATCGTCGATGGCGTCATCTTCGGGCCGGAGGATTCGCGTCGCGGATCGACCGGATCGCCGCCATGAATCGGTCGGTCGTCGCGGTCAGGAAGGCTCGCTCCGAGGTCGAGTCGCCGGGGTGGACGAACTCGGACGGTTCGATCGCCGGGCCATAGATCACCTCGGCCCGCGACGGGGTGAAGAGCGACCGGAGGAACTTGATCGACCGAGGGGTCCCCCGGATATAAGCCGGGATCACGCGGACCTTGGCCCGGATCGCCAGGAACGCGACGCCATGCTTGCCCTGGCCGATCTCTTCCCCCGACTTGGGGATGATCGTGCCTTCGGGGAACATGGGGACGACCCCCCCCTGTTCCAAGACCCGGAGCGCGGCTCGGATCGCGGCGAGGTCTTTGCCGTCGCGGTTGACCGGGATGCAGCCGATCATCCGGCAGATCGGGTTGAACAAGGGGAAGTCGTAATACTCCTTGGCGATCATGAAGCCGAGTTTCCGCCTCGTCCCGGCCTGGAGCAAGAAGTGGTCGATGTTGCAGGTGTGGTTGGCGATCAGGATCGCCGGCCCTATGCCGGGAAGTGGCGCCCGGCCCGTCTTGAGGCGATGGACCGCCGAGCAGTAGATTTGGTTGAAACGCCACATCCAGGACAGGATGCCGTGGAACTCGGCGGGGTCGACCGGGTTTCGAGGCTGGACCAGGAGCGGGATCACCACCAAGGCGACCACGAGTCCGAGGGGGGCCGAGAGGCTCATCGGTCGAGGCTTCTCCGAAATCCCTGCATTTCACGGGCGAATGGTCAAGTCACGGTGGATCAGAGCAGTTCTCCGACCCCAGGTCAATCGACCACCCGCGCCGTCGACGGGCGGCGGGTCCGTCGCCGGGCGACGATCAAGGCGGTGGCGGCGAAGCCCCAGAGGGCGACCGTGGTCGGCTCGGGCACCGGCGAAGCGGCGCCGATGGACAACCCGTCGGCGGCTTTGAGCTTCCGAAGCCCCTGGCAATACGGGCAGTTGCAGAAGACCGGGTGGTGTGCGGTCAAGAGTTCAAGCCCGCTCAGGCCGAGGGTCCCCTGGGTGAACTCCTTGCCGGGACCGTTCAAGAAATTCTGGGCGGACAGGAGTTGCACGGCTTGCGGGCTGAAGGTGGTCTGCGAGCCGGTCAAGGTCGACCAGTTGGCCGTCGCGGCGTCGATGTAAGTGCCGGTCTGGTCGGGGTGGCTTGCGATCCCGAAGGCGTGCATCAACTCGTGGGCGATGTTGTTGCCGATCGCCGTCGCCAGCTCGTCGGGAGATTTGGCCTGACCGAACTTGTCGATGAACGAGAACCCGTCGTTGCCGACGTCGGTGATCCCGATCGCCGCGCTATTGCCGGAGTACGAGGCCCCCGAGACGACGCTCATCGTGTGGGCGTAGTTCTGGGTCGGGTCGGTCGTCAGGCTGATGTTCAAGCCGGAGTGGTTGTAAGTGTTCTGGACGGTTTGGAGGACCTCGGTCTGGAAGGCGGCCTGCTGGGTCGCCGTCGGCGTCCCGTGGAAGACCGACTGGACCGCCGCGCTCTGATACCAAGCCTGGGCATTCCCCGTCGTCAAGGACTGGGCCTCGGAGTAGGGGCCGTTGCCGAAGTTGATGAACGCATCCGTCGTGTGGCCGGTGCCGGCCGAAGGGGCGGGGGCGGAGGCGAAAGTGGTCGTCGGCTGGGGCACATAAGCGGGGGCGATCGGGGCGATCGGCGCGGCCGAGACGACGGCGGCCGGGGGTGCCAGGGACACGCCCGGGTTGGTGTAGCCCAGGCTGAGCGTGTTGGATTGAGTCGGGTAGCTTGGCGTCGTGGAATAGCCGGCGAAGCTCTGAGGGGATTGGCTCCAGCCGACGTTGGCGAGGTTCTCTTGGCTGATGCTGATGCCGGCGCCCGGTCGGGACACCACCAGCGAGGTTGGCATCTCCGGAAGACCCGATAGCTTGGGGCGATCGGGGATCTGGTGGCTCGCCCGCATCGACCCGGCGAGGGTCGGAGCCACCATCGAACCCAGGATCGACACACCCAATGCTAGGGTCTTCACGACGGACATCGCGAACCTCCTGTTCGTGGCATCGAAACCGACGCCTTCATGGCGTCGCACGCCGCGGCAGCATCCATGCCGCCCAGAATCGCACGGTCGGTGAGCGGCGGAACCGACCCGCTTGGCAAACAATAACGAAAGGCGGGAATCGAGGCGAGGGGAGAAGGGGTGATTTGCTCGGAGGTAGCCGACACCCAATGCAGATCCCGGTCCATTGAAACCCGAAATTTGCCCAAAACTTAGGGCTTGTGGTGCGAAACTTCAGTTCTTGCAGCAGTTTAGGATTTTCCCTAGATCCTCGTCCATTTCGGATTCGACGCAATCTTCGTGATGGCCTTATCGGTTTTGCCGTTTTTTACAACCCTCGCGGTAAAAATGTCAGATCGACAAACTTGGAGAATTTTCAAGGCGACATCTCGATGACAGTGGAAAGTCCAGATCGTCGGCCTGGCGGGTCGCACGATCGGGCCAACAGGCTTTGCCAGGGTTGCGAACGGAGGGCATCCGTCATACAATCCGTTCACGAAGGGTGGTGCTCAACCTGGCCAATCTCAGGTGGCCGATCCCTGGCTGATCCAGTGATCTACTCGTCAGGAGCGACCCGGTGAAGTCTCGACCTTGGCTTCTCGTTTCTCTGGTGGTCCTCGGTGTCGGCTGCGGAACCCAGTCGCCGCCGAGCCGGAAGGCCGAGTCGGAACATGCTTCCAACTCGGAGAAGCGGGAAGCGAAATTTCCCTGGGGTCCCGCGGCGCCCGAGCCGCCCCTCATGCCTTCGCCGGTCCCCCAGCTTCCCGAGCAGACCAAGTCGCCGATGAACCCGGGGGATGTCAACGGCCCCAAGATGGAAGACAAGCTGATCCCGAGCACCTCGAGTCCGTCCGACCCGAAGTGAGCGGAAATGGGATCATCAAGCCGACCGAGGATCAACGGGCCGGACCCTGGACCACCGAGTTGTCGAGGGTCCCGATCCCGTTGATCGTGATCCGAATCTGGTCGCCGTTTTTCAAGGTGAAGTCGTCGGGCGGGACGACGCCGGTCCCCGTCAGGAGGAAAACCCCGTCGGGGAAAGTGTTGTCGCGCGCGAGCCAGGCGACCAAGTCTTCGAGCTTCCGGGCCATCCTGGAGAGGGGCGTCGAGTCGCGGAAGATCGTCCCGCCGTCGCGGTCGATCTCGAGGTCGACCTTGATGTCTGAGAGCGGAGGCATCGCTTCCAGCAGGGTGATCGCCGGCCCGAGCGAGCAGGAGGCGTCGTACGTCTTGGCCTGGGGGAGATAGAGCGGGTTGACCCCTTCGATGTCGCGGGCGCTGACGTCGTTGCCGATGGTGTAGCCGACGACCCTCATCTCGGGGGAAAGCACCAGCGCGAGTTCCGGCTCGGGGACGGTCCACTTGCTGTCGAACCGGACCCGGACCGCCTCGTTCGGACCCGCCACCCGGCTCGGCGTCGCCTTGAAGAACAACTCGGGCCGGTCGGCGCGATACACCCGGTCATAGAACGTCGCGGCGTGCTCCGACTCTTCTTCGCGGGCAACCTTGCTCCGCTCGTAAGTCACCCCGGCCCCCCAAACCTCCTGGCGGTCGATCGGCGCCAGGAGTCGCACCGACTCGACGGCGAACTCCTCGCCGACCCCCGCCAAATCCCAGGCTTCCTGGACCGCGAGCATCGGGCTTGGAGCATGCAAGAGGTCGGCGAGCCGGGCATCCCGCGCCGCCACCGGGCGAACTTTGCCCTCCAGGAGCAAGCCCACGCGAGGCGTTCGGGTCGAGTCGGTCCGGCTCAGAAACTTGATGACTTGCATGTTGGTTCGAGGTCCGATGATGGGGACGAAGAGCTTGTCGAGTTGTTCCAGACCTTCGGGAATAACGCGACGGTCCTCGGTGGTCAACTCCCGGCCCCGAACCATCGGCGGACCGCCCAGAAAACGAGGAAATCCCGCCTTAAGTTCTTCGACGATTTTGGCGATAATTTGGATTGAACCTTTCGATCCGAATGCGTCGCACTCGGTCGAGGTGGCGATACGATCGATCCCGCTGGACGTTTGGGGTGAAGGCGATGGCGGAACGGATCATGGTGGTGGGCCACTCGGCCATCACTTGCCTCGGTCGGGACATGGACGCGACCTGGGCGAACTTGATCCAGGGTCGGTCGGGCATTCGTCGCCACGCCGAGTTGTCGCCCGACGCCTTCCAGGTCGACTTGGGAGGGATGGTCGCCGACTTCGGGCCGGGGACCGAGTCGGAAGACCCGGCGGTTTCGCGGTTGGCGGCGAAGTCGATCCACCTCGCGCTGGCCTCGGCACGGGATGCCTGGGGCGACGCGAAGCTCGACCGGGTTGGCGACGTTGATGCCGACCGCGTGGCCGTCGTGGTCGGGTCGGCATTTGGAGGGATGGATCTCCACGAGGCGGAGCTGGCCAAGTCCTCGAAGCGAAAAGGGTTGTCGGCCAGCCCCTACCTCGTCCCGGGTTTGCTGATCAACCAGGCGGCGGGGCAAGTCGCGCAGCACCTCGGGTTGCATGGCCCGAGCGTGGCCCCGGCGAACGCCTGCGCGACGGGGGGTCATGCGATCGCCTTGGGGGCGATGTTCCTCAGGGCGGGCGAAGCCGACCTCGCGGTTTGCGGCGGGTGCGAGAGCGCGTTCACGCCGCTGATCGTCAACGGGTTCGCCACGATGAAGGCCCTGGTGGGTCGCAAGGCCGAGGACCGCTCGGTCGAAGATCCCTCGCAGGCCGGCCGACCGTTCAGCGTCGATCGCGCCGGGTTCGTGATGAGCGAGGGGGCGGGGACTTTGATCCTGTCGACCGAGTCGGCCTTGAAGAAATACGGCCTGACGGCCCAGGCGGAACTGGCCGGATGGGCGTTGAACTCCGATGGATACCATATCACGATGCCCCACGGCGAGACGATCGAGAAGTGCCTGGCCGCCGCGCTCCGCCGCTCGGAGATCAGGCCGGGCGACGTCGATTACTACAACGCCCACGGGACGAGCACGCCGGTGAACGATCGGGTCGAGACGCAGGCGATCAAGAACGTGTTCGGCAGCCACGCCCGGCGGATGCCGGTCAGCTCGGTCAAGGGGGCGATGGGGCATGGCCTGGGCGCGGCGTCGGCGATCGAGGCGGCGGTTTGCGTCCGGACGCTCCTGACGCAGATCATCCCGCCGACGATCAACTACCGCCCCGACCCCGAACTCGACCTCGACTATGTGCCCGACCATTCGCGACCGTCGACCGTCGACACGGTCATGAGCGCATCCTTTGGGTTTGGCGGAACGAACAACGCCTTGATCTTCCGAAGGGGGGACCGATGAGCGACCCGAACCTCATGGCCCAGTTGACCAGGGCGATCCGGTCCGTGGCCCGGATTCCCAAGGACGTGCCGATCACCGCCGACACTCGGTTGTTCGACGACCTGAACATCGACTCGCTCGACCTCTTCGCCGTGCTCGTCGAGGTCCAGGATCGCTTCGACGTCCTGATCGACGTCGAGGAGATGCCCGACCTGAACCGGGTGGGCGACCTGGCCGCGTTCGTGACGACGCGGCGGAACACCGCGGCGGCCTGAGCGACCTCCCGCTTCCCGCCGACCCCTCGCGACGATCCCGACGAAGGCCCGACCGTAGTCCCGAATCCTATGCATCCCAGGAATTTTCGATGCATTTCAAATCGCGGATCGCAAATCGCAAACGATGACTCCTGAATGTTTTGCGATTTGCGATTTGCAATATGCGATTTGAGATGTGCGATGATTTTCCGGGGATCGGTATCAATCCGAAAAGGTGATCGATATGGGGCGTCTGAAAGCTGGTTTGCAGAAGCAAACCTTGCGGGTGCTCCTGCCGCTCCTTCGTCATGCCCCTCCAAGATTCTCGGCGGCGGTGCTCGACGCGATGGGTTGGGTCAACTTCGTCGTGGTGCCCGGCAATCGCGCGATCTACACGAGCCGGGTCGTCCGAGGTCGGGACGAACTCGCCGAGTCCTGGGACGACAAGGCCGTCGCCCGACGCTACGCCTCGGGGCTGGTCCACTGGCGGAGCCGCGACCGGCTCCTCGACGGCCTGAGCGACGAGGACGCCGTCGCCCGGTTCTCGGTCTCGGGCCGCGACCACCTCGACGGGCCCTATGCCTCGAAGCGAGGGGTGATCCTGCTCGGCAATCATTTCGGGACTCACCTCCACCCGTCGCACTGGCTGTTCCGCGAGCGTTACCCGCTCCGGTTGTTCATGGAGCGGCCCCGGAATGTGTCGAAGTACCTGACCGACCAGTTCCAGACCAGCGGATCGTTGGGGCAGGAGAAGCTGTTCATCTCCCGGAGGTCCAGCCCCACCGAGGCCGCCGGGTCGATCCTCCGGGCCATGCGGATCTTGAAGGCCGGGATGGTCCTCCAGATCGCCGGCGACGTCCGATGGCATGGGTCGCACACGACCCCGGCCGACTTCCTCGGTTCCACCCACCTGTTCTCGACCACCTGGGTCGTCCTGGCCGCCATGACGGGGGCTCCGGTGGTCCCGGTGTTCTGCCGGCCCGACGGTCGAGGCCGCTATCTGGTCGACTTCCAGCCTTCGTTCCGGGTCCCCGCCGACGCCGTCAAGTCGGGCCTCGCGTCCCACTTCGTCCAGAAGGGCCTGGATCTCGTGATGGAGCAGATCCGCCTCCACCCCGACCTGAGCAACGACTACTTCGCCTGGCCCCGATCCGAGATCGAGCTGAGCCGGGTGGCCTGAGAACAATCGGGAACTGGGATTGCCCTTCCCGCCAACCCCGATTAAACCAGCGAACGCCCCGCCGCACCCCGCTTGGGCGGTGGGCGGTGATCCCGGCGGTGCGACCGAGGAGAGTTGTCGCGATGATTGTCAGCGCATGGAAGCGGACCCTGCGGAACGATTGGCACTGGCTCGCCCTGGTCGTGATGACCTTCGCGGCGGTCTGGCATGCCGTCGACTTCTCCGACACGCCCGACACCGACTTCCCCAAGGTCGTCCGGCCCCACTTCAACACCCATCCCCCCGCCGCCTATCGCCTCGCCGAGCCGGGCGACACCCTCGACCGGGTCGGCCTCTACCTCGCGGGGGCTTCGCTCGCCTTGACCTTGGTCGGCCTGGCCCGGATCGCCCGGTCGCGCCACGACGGATCGTCCGAGTCGTGGCTCCTCTGGCCCACGGCGACGGCCATCGCGATGGCCGGAACCTGGTACGCCGCGACCCCCGGGCCGTCGTTCGACGGTTGGCACGGCCTGGGCTGGCGGACGATCCTCGACTCGTCGGCCCCGTTATTCACGAGGCTCCCCCTGCTCGTCGGCGCCTCGGCGCTGGTGTCCGTCGTCGTGGTGAACCTGGCCCGATCCTGGCCCGAACGGCGACAACTTTGGGCCTCGGCCCTCAAGGCCCGGGTACTCGGGTTGTCGATCGTCGCGGGATTCCTGGTCGCGGGTCGTCAGGTCGAAGTCGACTGGCTGGAACCGGTCGGCTACTGGCCTCGCTGCGCGTTCGACCTCGGCTTCATGGCGTTCGCCCTGGCGGTGATCCGGGCCAAACCCGCCGGGGGCCGGCCGGTTCGGGCACGATTGACGCTCGGATTCGCCCTGAGCTGGGGCTTGATCGTGGTCGGAGGTGTCATGCTGGCAACCTACCATCGTCCGATCGCCCGCCTCCGGCCGGTCGTCCCCGGGCGGATCTACATCAGCGCGATGCCCACCTATCGCGGCCTGTCGATCGAGCGGAAGCGGATCGGCTTCAAGACGATCATCAACCTGTTCGACGAAGCGTCCACCCAGGCGAGTCCCTACCACGTCGACGAGCTTCGGTTCGTCCGGGAGCATGGCTTGCGCTACCTCGGGAGCCCTTCGGACGGCCTCGAATCGGACCATTTCCTCGACGAGACGTTCGCCCTGGCGCAAGACCCCGACGCCTGGCCGATCCTGGTCCATTGCCACGGCTGCATGGATCGCTCGCCCGCCTGGATGGGGATGTATCGGTTCTTGGTCGAGAAGAAACCGCTCGCCTCGGTGCTCCGGGAGATCGAGCAACACCGGGGAAATCGACCCAAGGCCGTGGTGACGCTCCAGTTCAACCGGAAGCTGCCCAAGCGTGCCCCCGAGCAGTTCTTCAACGACCCGACCGGCGCGGTCCTGTTCCGGTGCGCCGAGGGGACGACCGACCCGTTCCACCTCCTCGACTGGAACCCGACCCGGACCGAACGCCAGGTGGTCCGGCGGATCGACCCGGACTCGCCGGTCCGTCGGCCTTGATGCGTGGCCCGGAAATCAATCAGGCATTTCAATAGGAGTCACGCGGTTGGCTGTCTGGTAGGGTGCGTGAAACGCACCGAGGCTCGACGCCGGAGATCGGTGCGTTTCACGCACCCTACAAAATCGGCTCCGCCTCGGCCAACTGCGTAACTCCTATTCGAATTGCGGATTGCAAATCGCAAAAGGTCTCTCGACAAGGTCTTGCGATTTGCGATCCGCAATTTGAAATATGCGATGAGCATCCTGGAGCCGTGAAGGAATGGCGCAATGGGACAAGCGAGATCGAGGACCCTGGATGATCGGCGATCGACTTTGCTAGGATGAAGTCGGCCTTGACGGTCCCCGACCGCTTGTTAAATTACGCCCGCCTCCACCCTCCGTACCTCGGGTTGCGAAGTTTCCCATGCCATCGAATCATCCCCTGAGCGCGACCGCCGCCCGGACCGAACCGCCCGTGATCAGCGAGTTCATGCAAGCCGCGCTGGCGAACCCCGGCTTGATCTCGCTGGCCGCCGGCTTCGTCGATCAAGCGAGCCTGCCCCGGGAGATCGTCGGCCGGATCACTCGGGAAATCTTCGGCGACCCCGCCGAAGGCCGAAAAGCGCTCCAGTACGGCACGACCGTCGGCGACTCGACGCTTCGGCGTGAGATCGTCTCGCTGCTCGAACGCAACGAGCGGGTCGAGCCGGGGTCATTCGCGGCGATCTACCCCCGGGTGGTCGTCACCACCGGCTCGGCGCAGTTCTTGTACCTGGTCGCCGAGGCCCTGCTCGACCTGGGCGACATCGTCCTGGTCGAGGCACCCACCTACTTCGTCTTCCTCGGAGTCCTCCAAACCCGAGGGGCGAGGATCATCGGCATCCCGATCGACGACGGCGGGATGAGGCTCGACGTCCTCGATGAAACCTTGGCCGACCTCGAAGCCCAGGGGGACCTCGGTCGGGTCAAGATGATCTACACCGTGTCCGAGCATTCCAACCCGAGCGGGATCAGCCTGGCCGAAGATCGCCGAGGCCCCCTGGTCGAGCTGGCCCGACGCTGGTCCACGCAAGGCCAGATCTACGTCCTCGAAGACGCGGCCTACCGGGGGTTGAACTACGAGCGCGACGAGCCTTCGAGCGTCTGGCGGCACGACCCGGAAGGGGAAACCGTGATCCTCGCCCGGACGTTCAGCAAGACGTTCAGCCCGGGGGTCAAGCTCGGCTTCGGCGTCTTGCCCGCCCCGTTGGCCGCCCCGGTCCTGAGCCTGAAAGGGAACCACGACTTCGGGACGACGAACCTCACCCAGCAGGTCATGGCCCGGGCCTTGGCCGACGGGTCCTACGAGCGACACCTGCTCGGCCTCATCGGCATGTACCGTCGGAAGCGCGACATCATGCTCGATGCCTTGGACGAGCAGTTCGGGTCGTTCGACGGGGCGTTCACCTGGACTCGCCCCCAAGGCGGGATGTTCGTCTGGCTCGAAGCCCCCAGTCACCTCGACCTCGGGACGGAGGGGCCGATGGTGGCCCAATGCCTCGAACGAGGGGTCCTGTACATCCCCGGTGCGTTCGCCTTCCCCGACGAGCCGACCGCGCCGCCTCGGAATTTCGCCCGGATCTGCTTCGGGGTCCCGAGCGAGGCGGACCTGGTGGAAGGGGTCCGACGCCTGGCCTCCGCGTTCGAGGACAGTTTGCCCTTGCTTCCCGTCACTTGAACCAGCGGCCGAACGATTCGGCCGCGAGGTGACGGCGAGGTAGTCCGGCGCACCCTGGCAAGGATGCCGAAGGAGGAGCCGTGCGGTTCGGAATCTTGCAGCGCTACGTCATGGGCGAAATCTTCCGGGCCTTCGCGCTGGCCCTCCTGACGGTCACTTGCGTCTTCGTCCTCCTGACCGTCATGACCAAGGCGGCCTCGGCGGGACTCGGGCCGAGCGAGATCCTCAAACTCGTCCCGTACCTGATCCCGTCAAGTCTCCCGTTCACCGTCCCGGTCGCCCTCCTCTTCGCCGCGACGGTGGTCTACGGCCGGCTCGCCTCGGACAACGAGGTGATCGCGGTCAAGACGGCCGGCATGAGCGCGATGGTCCTGATCTGGCCGGCGATCCTCCTGTCGTTCTTCCTCAGCATCTCGCTCAGCTACCTCACCGCGACCGCCATCCCCATGTCCTCGGCGGCGGCGCGTCAGGTCATCTATCAGAACATCGAAGACCTGTTCTACAAGAAGCTCAAGATGGACCGGGTGTTCGACGTGCCCGAATGGCCGTTCTTGATCAAGGTCAAGGACGTCGAGGACCGGGTCTTGCTCGGCGCGACGTTCAAGCAGAGGGCCGACAAGCCGAATCCCGCCGTGGCCATGCCCGGGATCGGCGCGCCGGCGAGCGCCGCCTACCAGATGATCGTCCAGTCGACCGAGGCGACGATCCGGTTCGACTTCGAACACAAAAAGGTCGTGATCCACTTCAAGGACGCCGACATCAGCCGGAGCGGGATGGAACCGTCCGAGGGGATCGTCCGCGACACCTCGTTCGACTTCGATATCCCGGGCAATGGGCAATTCGGCGGCTCGGAGAAGATGCTCGAAGAGATGACCGTCGCCGAGATGCGGGCCAAAGAGGTCTATTTTCGCGAGAAGATCGTCTCGGAACGAAAGCATCAGTCGATCGCCGCCGCCTGGTATATGGCCTCCGGGCGGATTCGGTTGATCCCTTGGAACGAAATCCAGGCCGCGTTCGGCAAGTATGACTACTGGGCCGGGCAGATCTCCAAGATCGAGACCGAGATCCAGAACCGGTTGGCGATGGCCTGGGGAAGCTTGTTCTTCGTCGTCCTGGGCGCCCCGGTGGGGATCTTGTTCGCCCGCCGCGACTTCCTCAGCGCATTCATCTCGTGCTTCATGCCGATCATCCTCGTGTACTACCCCCTGATGCTGTTCGGGACCAACCTCGGCAAGGAAGGGATCGTCAACCCGATGACGGTCTGGGCGGGCAACGGCGTCCTCTGGGTTGCCGCCTGGTTCTGGGCCTTGCCGCCGGTCCTGAAGCGATGATCTTCATGCCACAGATCGATCGAGCAAGCGAATCTTAGCCACGGATGGAACACGGACGAGACGCGGATGGGAAGAGGAAAAGAATCTGAACCGTGTTTCATCCGTGGCTCGATCTGATCGAAGTGCATGGTCCTTGAAGCATATAGTATGGGTTTGATTGAGTTTCTTCTTGCGATTTGCAATCTGAGATTTGCCATTGTTTCTCGGACCCACGTCAGACTCTTTCCGGCGAGACGACCGAAGCGGGGCGATCACCAAGCAAGGAGGCTGGGCGATGTTCATGCGAATCCTCGATCGAGAACGCTACTGGGCGTTCCTCAAAGCGTACCTGATCTGCTTCTTCGCCCTGGTCGGCTTGTATGTCGTCATCGACGCCTTCAGCCAGCTCGACGAGTTCGAGGAGTGGGCCGACTCGACCCCCGAGTTGTTCTACAACATGGGGCGGTATTACCTGATCAAGATGAGTTCGATGTACGACCAGATCTGCGGGATCATCACCATGATGGCCGCGATCTTCACCGTGACCTGGATGCAGAGGAACAACGAGCTGCTCGCGATGCTCGCCGCCGGGATCAGCACGCAGAGGATCATCCGCCCCGTCCTGATCTCGGCGATGGTGGTCAGCAGCCTGGCCGTGATCAACCAGGAGTGGATCATGCCCCCCCTGGCGGCGGAACTCCAGAGATTTCCCGACGACAACGGGTCTCGCAAGATCAAAGTCTACATGCAGGAAGACTTGAACGACGTGGTGCTCGAAGGGGACATGGCCGACCGGGCTACCCGGACGATCACCAAGCTGGCGGCGACGATCCCGGTCCGGGTCGCCGGCAAGATGATGGAAATCTCCTGCACCGAGGCCGCCTACGTCGACCCGGATAACTCCAAGGTCCCTTATAGCGGCGGATGGCTGCTCCGCGACGCGAAGTTCTTGCTCCCGATGCCGACCACGGAGTCGCTCAACAACCTGACCCACGGCGTCCTCAGCAAGGTCGACGACGCGCGCGCCTACCCGCCGCCGCTCGACCCGCTCGACACGATCACCACTCGCTCGAATGCGGTCAACCTGTTCCTCAAGACCGACCTGACGTTCGCGACTTTGACCCGAAGCCGCCACTGGTACCAGTACGCCCGGACGCCCGAGTTGATCCGTGCCCTGTCCAACCCGACCAATCTGGGCGACCGCAACGACATCCAGGTCTTCCTCCACGGGCGGATCATCCGACCCCTGCTCGGGTTCAACCTGATGCTGCTCAGCCTACCGCTCGTCCTCGGCGGGACCGGGCGGAACATGTTCGTCAACCTCGGGCTGTCGCTGGGGACGTCGGGGGTCTTCTACTCGGCCAACTTCATGTCCCAGTACCTCGGATCGCACGGGGTCCTCAGCGCCGAGCTTGCGGCCTGGGCACCCCTGATCCTGTTCGGGACCATCGCCGCGGCCCGTTGGGGTTCGATCCGGACTTGAGAGTTCGGCTCGGTCAGGCGTGGTGCTCGGCCAGGAGGATGACAAGACCGATCGATGAGACTCGCCCCTTCATGCTCGAAGGGGCTTTTTTGTTGGACAAATTTTGATATCAATTCTAGGAATATATTAAACCGATCCCAGAAATTCATCGCACATCGCAAATAGTGCATCCGTATGGCTTTGCGATCTGCAATTTGAGATGCGTTGGAAATTCCTGGAATGCGTATTATTGCAAATCGCGGATTGAAAACGGAAGGTCAATCTGGACAATACTTTGCAATTTGCAATCCTGCAATCTGCCATGCGGTGAATTCCCGAAGACTGGATAACATTGCCGGGAGCGATCCGGATTGAGTCGATCGGTCGAGCGGCGATCTTGCCTGGTCGAAGCGACTCGGCTTACCTGCCGAGCGTCCGTGAACGCCAGCTCCCGGTCGACGACGCCTGGACGGTGCTGGAGTCGCCCGACGGGATCGGGGCACCGACGACACCGACGGGTTGGGCCGGGGTCGATGATAGGTCGGCGCTCAAGGGAACCGGGTCGATCGCTCGCCGCGAGACCCCTTCGGCGTCGATCGGGCTGGGCTCGGGACGACCCAGGAGGATCTTGGACTGGGGGATCGGTCTCGACTCATAAACCCTCGACGACGGGGCGGCCGGTGCCGCCGGGTCGAGCAGGGCCAGGTCTTTTCTCGTCGTGTCGGGGATCTTCGGTTCCTCGAACAGCGCGACCCGACGTTCCGGAGCGAACGTCGGATTGACCGTGGCTTTGGGCATCGTGATGTCGATGGCGAACTTTTCGCGGACCCACGTCAGCCGGACATTGCCGGGGAGTTGGACGATGGTTTGACCCGGAGCGGTCCCAGCCTCTCCCGAAGTTTGAATCACGTCCTTCTTGGATGGGTCGGTAAACCTCACTCCGAAATAATTGGTCATCACCGCGCTTGCGAGCAGTTCCTTCTTGGCCCCGGCATACAGCCGGTGTTCGAGGATCTGCGCACTCGATTCTTTGACGATGGTTTCTTTGGTGTAGGTTTGCCCTCGGCCGTCCTTCCGAAATTGGGTCAGGACGATCGTGCCGGGCGTTTCACCGTCTTTGGCATAAACTTTTTTGGCTTCGTCGTCGGTGAATGCCCTGAGCCCCATCGCCTCCATGATCCATTCGGGCTGCAAGGTCACCGCCAACTGGCTCGAGTTGATGTTCCTGTGTTCGCAAAAGTAAATGGATTTCTCTTTGTCGTCTTTGACCCAGAACCAAAATTCTTGATCGTTCGACCCGATGTCCGCCAGGGGTCTCCGAAACGCCTCGACTTCGAGTCGGAACTTCTTTCGACCTTCGAGCGCGAGGTGTCCGTTGACACGCTTGTCGCGTTCTCCTCGATCGTTGATCAAGGCGATGCTCGGCGATGCTTCGAGCGATTGGATCGCCGCCGCGTTCCTGTTGTGGCGGGCGATGAATCGGGCGGCGGAAACGTCGCTGCGTTTGATCGGAGTTTCGGGAGTCGCCAACTTCGCGGGAGGTCCGGCATGGCAGCCGAAGCCGGTCAGGATCAGAAATGAGCCGGCAATCCAGTGGCGTCGAACCATCGCGATGGGAACCTCCCCGGTCACGCCTCGATGAGGACGGGGACCGGCATGGAACAGGGGAGCCATCCTGGTGCTGAGGCGGGGGGCGAATAGGCCGCTTCGACGACGAGTGGGTCGCCGAAGACTAGCCCATGCCCCCGGTTTCGACAAGCTCGGTGTCCGAAAAACCGCCTCGCAATACCAGTTATCACCCAGGATCGGCTCGGACCGACTCAGTTCTTCAGGAAACGGTCGAGCGCGTCGAAACCTCGCTCCAAGGTCGGCAGGCTGGTGGCGAACGAGAGCCGCGCGTACCCCTCCGCGCCGAAGGCCGAACCCATCACCGTGGCGACGTGGGCATCGGCCAGGGCGGCCAGGCAGAAATCGGTCGAGTCGGCGATGGCCCGGCCCCCGAGGGTCCGCCCCAAGTGCTCGGAGACGTTCATGAAGGCGTAGAACGCCCCGCCGGGGGGGACGCAAGTGACGCCGGGGAGGTCTTTGATCCGGTCCATCACATAGTTGCGCCGCTTGGCGAACTGGTCGAGCATCGCCCGGACCGAGTCTTGCGGCCCCTGGATCGCCTCGATCGCGGCATACTGGCTCACCGAGCAAGGGTTGCTGGTTTCCTGGCTCTGGACGTCGGCCATGAACTTGGCCACGGCCACCGGCGCCACCGCCCATCCGATCCGCCAACCCGTCATCGCATACGACTTGCTCACCCCCGAGATCGTGATCGTCCGGTCGGCCAGTCCGGGGCGGAGGGTGGCGAAGCAGGTGGCCTCGGACCCTTCGTAGAGCAGTTGCTCGTAAATCTCGTCGGACAATACCGCGACGTCGGTCTTGAGCACGGCGTCGGCCAGGGCGGCAAGCTCCTCCCTCCGATAAACGACGCCGGTCGGGTTCGACGGGCTGTTGATCATCAAGAGCTTGGTCCGAGGGGTGACGGCCTCGGAGAACTGGTCGGGGCCGAGCTTGAACCCCGAGCCTTCGGTCGTCTCGATCACGATCGGGGTGGCGCCCGTCAGCTTGACCAGGTCGGCATAGCTGACCCAGTAGGGCGCGGGGATGATCACCTCGTCGCCCGGTCCGCACAAGGCCATGAGCGCGTTGTGGATTGAATGCTTGGCACCGTTGGAAACGAGGACCTGGTCGGCCTTCGTCGCCAACCCGATGGCCTTGGTGTAGTGGTCGGCGAGGGCCTGCTTCAGCTCCGGGATTCCGGCGGGAGGGGTGTAGTGCGTATGACCCGCCCTCATCGCCCGGATCGCGGCGTCCTGGATGTTCGTCGGCGTGTCGAAATCAGGCTCGCCCAAGGCGAAGTCGAGGACGTCGACCCCCTGCCCTTTGAGTCGCCTCGCCTCGGCGGCCATCGCCAGCGTGGCGGACGGTGAGATCAAGGTCGACCGTTCGGCCAGTTTCAGGACCATCAAACCCTCGCCCGTTCGAGGACCTCGAAACGAAAATCACCCACTTCGACCCAAGCAGAGCCGGTTCGATGGTATCAGGTTCGCCGAGCCGCGCCTTGCGACTCCCTTTCGAGGACGCCCGTCGCCGGCTCGAACATATTATTTCGAAGGCGATCGCGGGAAGTACCGATCGATCGAATCCGAAGACCAGATTCCGAACAATCTGTCTGCCTATTTTACGCAGACTGTTTGCTTGAGTCGCCATGAGTGTTAGGATAAGGGAGCCTGGAAGAATTTGATGAGGCTGATCGATGGGCATTCCGGGGCGACTTGGATCGGTCGAGTTTGCCGATTCCACCAGCTTTGACCGACAGCTTTGGGTTCTGGGGGCAATCGCATGCGACGTGTGGTGGTGACCGGGATTGGGGTTGTTTCACCCAACGGGATCGGCCGGCACGCATTCAGCGAGGCGATCGTCGAGGGCCGCTCGGGCGTCCGCGTGATCGAGGGTTTCGACACCTCGGGGCTGAACATCAAGGTGGCGGGCGAGGTCCGGGGGTTTGACGTGACGCCTTACCTCGGCGAATCGAAGAAGAACCTCAAGATCATGAGCCGGGCGGTCCAGTTCGCGCTGGGGGCGGGGGCGATGGCCGTCGAGGACTCGGGCCTGGAGGCCTCGAAGCTCGATCCCGGTCGGTTCGGGGTCTGCATGGGGACCGGGATCACGCCGATGGACGTTAGCGAACTGATCGGGCCGATCAGCAAGGCGATCGGCCACGACGGCGGCTTCGAGGTCGGCCGGTTCGTCAAGGCGAGGGCGGAGTCGATGTTCCCGCTCTGGTTGCTCCGCCACCTCCCGAACATGGCGGCGGCCCATCTCTCGATCTTGCACCAGGCGATGGGGCCGAACAACACCATCGTCACGGCCTGCGCGGCGGGGACCCAGGCGGTCGGCGAGGCATTCCGCCTGATCCGCCGAGGGGATGCCGACGTCATGCTCGCCGGAGGGTGCGACAGCCGGCTCGATCCCTTGTTGATGGCGGCCTACGAGGCGATGAAGGCGGTGAGCATGTCGAGCCGACCCGCCTCGGAGGTGTCTCGACCGTTCGACGGCGAGCGCGACGGCTTCGTGATGGGCGAGGGCGCGGCCGTCCTGATCCTGGAAAGTTTGCAGCGGGCCCGGCGGCGGAGGGCCAGGATCTACGCCGAGGTGGTCGGCTACGGTTCGTCGTTCGACGCCTACGGGATCACCCGACCCGAACCCGAAGGCAAGGGCGCCGCGCTCTCGATGAGGGCCGCCCTCCGCGAGGCGCGACTCGACCCCGACGCGATCGACTACATCAACGCCCACGGGACCAGCACTCGGCTCAACGACCAGATGGAAACCGTCGCGGTCAAGAAAGTCTTCGGCCATCGCGCCGGCCTGATCCCGATGAGTTCGCAGAAGTCGATGGTCGGCCACCTGATCGGCGCGTCGGGGGCGCTCGAAGCGGCGGCCACCGCACTCTCGCTCGAACGGGGGGTCGTCCCGCCCACGATCAACCAGCACACGCCCGACCCCGCCTGCGACCTCGACTACGTCCCCAACACCGCCCGAGAGATCCCGCTCAGGTCGGCGATCACCAACAGCTTCGGGTTCGGCGGGCAAAACGCCTCGCTCGTCATGACCCGGATCTGACCAACGGGTAACATGGGGCGACGCTTCTTCGACGCCCCACCCCCGAGTCTTTTCGATGCTCCACCGCCGGCTTGGGTTGTTGCAGGCCGTCAGCCTCAACATGTCGATGATGGTCGGGGTCGGCCCGTTCATCGCGATCCCGCTCTTGCTCGGCAAGATGGGAGGCCCCCAGGCCATGCTCGGCTGGGTCATCGGCGCCGCCGTCGCGGTCGCCGACGGCTGGATCTGGAGCGAGCTGGCGGCGGCGTTCCCCGGCTCGGGCGGGACGTACCACTTCTTCGACTCCGTGTTCGGGGCGACTCGGCTGGGCCGCTCGCTCAAGTTCTTGTTCATCTGGCAGTTCCTCTTCAGCGGGCCGCTCGAACTCGCCAGCGGGATGCTCGGCTTCGCCGACTACGCGGCCTTCCTCTGGCCTCCGCTCGACCGGGTCGTCTGGCGGGTGGACGGTTTGTCCTGGGTGGTCCGGGGCAAGAACCTCCTCGCCGTGGCCGCCACCCTGGCCTTGGTCGGCCTGGCTTATCGTCGGATCGAAGCCGCCGGTCGGCTGATGATCGTGCTGTGGGTGGGGATGCTGGTCGCCGTCGCCTGGGTGATCGTCGAGGGGTTCGCGCACGCGAATCTCCGCCTGGCGCTCGACTTCCCGCCCGACGCTTGGCGGCTCGACGGTCGATTCGCATTGGGCTTGGGCGGTGCGCTCGGGCTGGCGATGTATTCGTACCTCGGCTATTACCAGATCTGCTACCTCGGCGACGAGGTGATCGAACCGGCCCGGACGATCCCGCGATCGATCACCATCTCCGTGACGACCGTGGCGGTCATCTACTTCACGATGACCTTGGGCATCCTGGGGGTGATCCCCTGGAGGGAAGCGGTCGGCTCTTCGCACGTCGCCAGCGACCTGATCGCCCGGCTGGACGGGCCGATTTGGGCGAACGCGATGAGTTCGCTGGTGATGTGGTCGGCGGTGGCGGCCTGCTTCGCGGCGCTCTTGGGATACAGCCGAATCCCCTACGCGGCGGCGAATTCGGGCCATTTCTTCCGGGGGCTGGCGCACCTCCACCCGGTCGGCGACTTCCCCGATCGGTCGCTGCTCGCCATCGGGGGCCTGGCGGCGATCGCTTGCCTGGCGGAGCTTGGCGCCGTGATCGACGCCCTGCTCTCTTCGCGGATCTTGATCCAGTTCGTCGTGCAGGCCCTCATGGCCGTCCACATCCGAAGTCGGCCCGAACTCCTGGCCCGACTGCCGTTTCGGATGAAACTCTACCCGATCCCCGTGGTGGTCGCCCTGGTCGGCTGGCTCTGGGTGTTCGGAACCACGTCGCTCACCTCGATCGCGTACGGCCTGGGATCGCTGGGGCTGGGAGTGGTCGTCTTCTTGATCTGGGATCGGGGCGTCGGGAAGCTGGATCGCCGGTCGAGTTGACGAAGTGAGTTCGCTCGACCGACGATCGCGAGGTCAACTGGCGCTGCGCTGGTCGGCGATCTTCTTCAACTGGCGGCGGGCCTTGACGAGGATCGGCCCGATCGAGTTTTCGGGGATGCCCAACTGCTTGCTGATCTGGCGATAATTGAGATACTTCAAGTGGTACAACCGGACGACCTCGGCGTCGCGCTCCGGGAGGTTGGACAGCATCCGCTCGACCTCTTCGGCGGCGAGGACGGGTTCGGCCTCGGAGCGATCGTCGTCCTCGACGATCGCCCGATGCGCCGAGGCGTGGCCGAGTTCGGCCTCCCGGAACCGTTTGACCACCTCCTTGACGCAGATCCGCCGGGCGACCACGGTGAGATAGGTTGGCAAGGAGCTCTCGGATTTGAAGGCCCTGAGCAGCCGATAATCGTCGTCGACGATCGCCAAAAAAATCTCGGCGGCGATGTCCTCGATGTCCGCTTCCGAGATCGTCATGCTCCGGGCGTGGGCGACGTGGTGGATGACGTGATAAATCAAGCCCATGTAGCGGTCGACGAAGTCATTCCAGGCCCGGGGTTGGTGGCCGAGACAACGGTCGAGCAATTGTCGGTCGATCTCTCGAAGTGGCACGGACAGACCTCCTCATCCTTGTGATATGGATGGGTTGCCTCCGGAGGGATGTCCGGTTCGGTGGAGGAACAAATCCCATTTCTCCAGTTTAACTCAACAACCGGCCCCGGCAAGCCAATCGGATCTTTGCCCGGCGAATTCGCGGTTTCTTCGCCAAAAAAGTCCGATCGAAACAATTCGGACACTCGATCCGATCGACTTGTCGGCTCGCCGGGTCGGTCGAAGACCGGACCGATTCCCGTTCCTCCCGACGCCGCTCACGGTTAGAATCGGCCCTGAGCCTCGGCCCTCGCTCTTTCTCGACGGGCCGAGCCGTCCGCCAAAAACCCGGAGGCGTTACCTTTGGATCTTCAAAAAGGTCCGCCCAGAATCCTGATCGCCGACGACAACGTCCAGAACGTCGAGCTCCTCGAAGCGTATCTCAGCGGGATCGACTGCGAGATCGAGACGGCGGTCGACGGCGAGGACACCTTGCGGATGGTCGAGGAGTTCCGCCCCGACCTCCTGCTCTTGGACGTCATGATGCCCCGGTTGTCGGGCTTCGAGGTCTGCAAGAAGCTCCGGGCCCGTCCCGAGACCCGGGAACTCTTGATCCTGATGGTCACCGCGCTCAACGAGCCGGCCGACTTCGAGCGCGGGGTCCAGGCCGGGACCGACGACTTCCTGACCAAGCCCGTCAACAAGGTCGAGCTGCTCTGCCGGATCAGGAGCCTCCTCCGGGTCCGCCACCTCAAAAGCCAGCTCGACCGGACCCTGGCCTACCTGGCCGAGGTCGAGTCGGCCAGTCGAGTGGAACGGCCGGCCCCGTCACGCTCCTGATTGTTAGGTTTTGACCCTCCCGAAACGAAAGCCCGCCCGAAGATGGACGACAGACTCGCTCGGGTCGTGATCAAGCCTCGGCGGGCCCGCCCGTTTTTCGCTCGACACCCTTGGGTCTTCGTCAACTCGATCGACCGGGTCGAGGGCGGCCCCGAGCCGGGCGACGAGGTCCGGGTGTTCGCCGCCGAGGGGCAGTTCATCGCCCGAGGTCTGTTCAACCACCGGAGCGCGATCCGCGTCCGGCTTTATCGCTGGGCCGACGAGCCGATCGACGAGCCGTTCCTGGGCGGTCTGATGCTCGAAGCCCTCCGGCTCAGGAGCGATGCCCTGGGCCTGGTCGGCCCGAAGTCGGCGGCCCGATTGATCTTCAGCGAAGGCGACGGGATCTCGGGATTGACGGTCGACCGCTTCGATCGCTACCTCTCCGTCCAGATCACGAGCCTCGCCCTCGACCGCCGCCGCGACTTCCTGGTCGACTGGTTGGTCGAGCGGACCGGAGCACTCGGCGTGATCCTCCGAGGCGAGAAAGGCATTCCCTCGCAGGAAGGCTTGAAGGTCGAGGAAGGCTGGGTCCGAGGGCAGGCACCGTCCGACCCGATCGAGATCATCGACGGCGGGGTCCGCTACGCCGTCGACCTCGCCACCGGCCAGAAGACCGGGTTCTTCCTCGATCAGCGCGACAATCGAAGGGCCGTCGCCGGTTATGCCCGAGGGCGGCGGGTCCTCGACCTTTTCTGCTACACCGGGGGTTTCGCGCTCAACGCTCTGATCCACGGCGGGGCGAGCTCGGCGATGGGGGTCGACGCCTCGAAGTCGGCGATCGAGCTTGCCCGGCGGAACGCGGGGCTGAACGAAGCCAACGCGGTCGAGTTCGAGTCGGGCGACGTGTTCGACAAGCTCGAATCGCTCCGAAGCGAGGGCGAAACCTTCGGCCTAGTCATCTGCGACCCGCCCAAGTTCGCCAAGCATCCCAAGGGGGTCGAAGACGCGGTCCGGGGTTATCTCCGGCTCAACCGGGCGGCGCTCAACGTCCTGGAGCCTGGGGGGATCTTGGCGACCTGCTCGTGCTCGGGGCTGGTGGACCGGGGGGTCTTCAACGACGTGCTCGGCCAGGTCGCCGAGTTGTCGGGGCGGTCGATCCAGGTCCTCGAACAGCGAGGCCAGGCGGCCGACCACCCGGTGTCGGCGTCTTGCCTGGAAACCGAATACCTCAAGTGCGTCATCGCCCGGGTGGTCTGACGCCGCTTCCCGTCTTGCTCCGAGGGGTGCCGAGGTGGCGAACGGACGCGAACTTCTCGGCTTCGGGGCGGCCCTGGCCATGCTCGTCTCTTGCCTTTTCTTCGAGTCGCTGTTCGGGGGCAAGGTCCTCAGCTCGGCGGACGTCCTCCTGGCCTCGGCCAGTTTTCGAGGAGTCGCCCCCGCCGACTACGAGCCGGCCAACCGGCTCCTGATGGACCCGACGCTCCAGTTCGAACCTTGGGTCGAGTTCAACCGAAGTATGCTCCGATCCGGTCGGTTGCCGCTCTGGAACTCGTCGAGCGGTTGCGGGGCGCCTCACCTGGCGAACGGACAGTCGGCGGTCTTCGATCCGTTCCAGGTGATCGCCTATGTCGGGACCGTTCCCGAGGCGTTCGCCCTCATGGCCGCCGCCCGGCTCTGGTTCGCCGGCCTCGGGATGTTCCTCCTGGCGCGAGCCTGGGGTTTCGGCGCGTGGGGCCGTTGGTTCTCCGGGCTGACGTTCCCGATCAGCGGCTTCCTCGTCGTCTGGCTGCTCTACCCGGTCACCAACGTCGCCGTCTGGATGCCTTGGGTCTTCCTGGCGACGCAGTCGGTCTGGGATCATCCCGGTCCCAAGCGGCTGGCCGGTCTCGCGCTGGCCGTCGCCGGGGCGCTGGTTGGGGGCCACATCCAGACGGCGGCGCACGTCCTGCTCGCGGCCGGGGCGTATGCGATTTGGTTGACGTTCGTTGGCCGTCGAATCGGACGCTCGTTGGTCTTCTGGGTCGTCGGCGTGTTCCTCGGGATCAGCCTGGCGGCGATCCAGATCGTCCCGCTCGCGGTCTATCTCACACGGAGTCCGGTCTGGGGGGATCGCGATCGGGAGCGGGTGGAACCCTGGAAACTGGTCCGCCCCCGGATCTTCGAGGCGGTTTGCACGGCGATGCCGTCGATCTACGGGAGCCAGAGGCAAGGGGAGCCCAACCTCGCCAAGGCGATCGGGGCGGACAACCAGAACGAGTCGGCGGGAGGCTACGCGGGCCTGGCGACGCTCGCCTGGCTGGCCCCGCTGGCATGGGCGAACCGCCGAGGTCAGCCTCGGGTCTGGTTCCTGGTCGGCTTCACGCTCTTCGGCTTCGCCGCCGCGTTCCGCTTGCCGATCGTCGATAATTTGCTTCGCGTGATCCCGGTCCTCAAAGTCACCGACAACCGCCGGATGACCCTCTGGGTGGCCTTCGGGCTGGTGACGCTCGGCGGTTTCGGGATCGACCGCCTGGCTTCGACCCGGGTCGGAGCTTCGTGGCGAGGTTGGGGCGTCGTCTGGGTCGTCGTCTCGCTGGCGATGATCGCCTCGGCGCTCGCCATCCGCCAGTTCAAGGGTCTGATCCACGACCGAGCGGCGGCCCATTACGCCGATGCGGCGCTGAGCACCGCGGGAGCGGACCGGGCCGAGTACCAGGCCAGGGCCGAGCGGCAGACCGAGGCGACGCTCCGCTTCGTCCCGCGTTACCTGATCATCACCGGGGTCGAAGGTCTGATCCTGGCGGGACTTCTCTTCGGCTACCGTCGAGGCGTGGTCGGCGAGCGGACCGCCCGAGCGATCTTGGTCGGCTTGACACTTGCCGAGATGCTTCGGTTCGGCTTCGGGCTGAACCCCGCGATCGACCGGGCCGACGACCGGCCCATGACCCGCCTCATCGCCGACCTCCGGCGCGAGGTCGGGCGAACCGGGCGGATCATCGGCCTGGGGGCGGAGTTCCCGCCCAACTCGCTGATGCGGTACGGCCTGCTCGACGCCCGGAACTACGACTCGGTCGAGACGAAACGGAACCTCGACTGGTTCCGGCCGATCTACGATCCCAAGGTAATGGCCCAGACCAGCCGCCGCGAAATCACCTGGGATCGGGTCGACCGGTCCCGCGACCGGCTCCGGGCCGCCGGGGTCAAGGCGGTCGTCGCCGCCTCGGAGCCGCCCCCCGAATTCGGCCGGGTCGGGCGTTACGGCAAGGTCTGGGTGGCGTGGCTCGAGGCCGATCGGCTGGTCGACGTGGAAGGGTCCGGCAGGGTGGTGGGCGAATCGGGCGGAGACGGTCGGTTCGCGGTCGAAGTCGCGTTCGACGAGCCATCCCGGTTGATCGTCCGCGAGACGTTCGACCCGGGCTGGGTCGCCGAGGTCGACGGCCTCCCCGTCGCGGTGAAGGCGTTTCGAGGGGCGTTTCTCGCCGTCGAGGTGGGTCCGGGTCGGCACCGGGTCGAGCTTAAATATGACCCGACGGAGGTCCGGGCGGCCTGGATCATCACGAGTTTCGCGGCGATTGCCTTGGTTTTCGCCTTGACGGGTTCCCTCGAATTCCGATCTACTCGAAGTGTGGTCCCACGGCTTGGACGGACCCAAGCCTTCGGGTTAGAATCGGATTCTTGAATGCTCCCCGGCCCACCCAACCGGTGCAACGCTTGAAGGACACGACGCTGATGGTCCACTTCACGTGTGATCTGTGCGGCAAAGATTTGACCGCCCCAGGCGACCCTCGCTTCGTGGTCAAGATCGAAGCCTACGCCGGTTTCGATCCGACCCTGATCTCCGAGGACGACCTCGACGACGATCACATGGAGGTGGTGTCCCAGCTCCTTCAACGCGACGAAGGGCTCAGCTCCGAAGAGATCGAAGCCCAGGCCCGCAAAGGGTTCCGCTTCGACCTCTGCTCCTGCTGCCACAAAAAATTCCTGAAAGACCCGCTGGGACGCGAGTCGATCTTGTCATTCGACTTCAGCAAGAATTGAAACGCATCGAAAGATAGCATTGCAGATCGCACATTGCAGATCGCAAAGGTGATTTTGTCAAACAAACCCTTTGCGATTTGCGATGCATTGCTTTGATTTTCCTTTGCAATCCGCAATTTGCGATCTGTAATTTTCCCCTTAGAGCCGTACTACTTGTTGAGCAAGAGCAAGACGTTGGTCAGGACCGACAAGCCCAGGAACGCGGCCAGGGCGGCGATGATGGTGTTCCGGTTGTTGACGTAGCCGGCCATCTCGATCCGTTCCGACTGGGCGACGGGCGAACCTTCCACCTCGTCGTCGGAGACGTCCCCTTCGGCCAGGCCCGCGAGCGAGTCCGACTTCCCTCCGGCGATCATCGGGCTTTCGCCCTGGAGCAGGCACTTCAGGTCGAGGATCAGGTCGTCGGGGTTGCGGTAACGGTTGTCGCGGTTCCGGGCCATCATCGTCTCCACCACGACGCCGACTCCGCTCGAAAGCCGGGTGTTGACGTGGTCGGGCGGGACGAGGAAGGCGTTCTTGTCGACGTGCTTCCGCATCACCTCTTGTGGGGTCTCGCCGGGATACGGCACCCGGCCGGTGACCATATGGTAGAGCGTGGCGCCTAGGCTGTAGATGTCGCCCCGGATGTCGACGTCGACCTGCCCTCGGACCTGCTCGGGGCTGATGTAGTACGGGGTCCCGATCGCCATGCCCGCCTCGGCCATCGCCCAGTTCTCGTCGGCGGTGGGTCGGGCCAGGCCGAGGTCGGCGAGCTTGACGTTGCCGTCCTTGGTGAGCATCACGTTCTCGGGCTTGATGTCGCGGTGGATCAAACCTCGCTCGTGGGCATGCTTCATCGCCTCGGCGACGGCCAGGACGATCTTGATCGCCACCTTCTCGTCGAAGACCTTGTTCTTGTCGAGTTCGTCCTTGATCGTCGCCCCTTCGACATATTCCATGACGAAGTAGTGATGCCCTTCGACCTCGCCCGCGTCGATGGCGTTGACGATGTTGTTGTGCGACAGCTTGGCGGCGATCTTCGCCTCGCGCTCGAACCGCTTGATGAACTCCTTGTTCTCGGCGAGCGAGTCGAGCAGCACCTTGACCGCGACGATCCGGTCGACGCTGGTCTGCTTGGCCTTGAACACCAGCCCCATCGACCCTTTGCCGAGCCGTTCGATGATCTCGTAGCCGGGGATCTCGAACTTCCCCCCCCCTTCGGTGCCGACCTCTTTGACGAGGCGGATCGACTGGTTCTTGGTCAGGACCTTGGCCTCGACCATGATGTCGACGAGGTTCCGTGGGGCCGCCGCGTCCGGCTTGCTCGCCAGCTTGGCCCGGAGCGCCTTGCAGGCTTCCACCTCTTGGGGGGTGGCCAACCCTCGCCGGATGATCGACTTTTCCAGGTTGAGTTCGTTGACGCCGGACAAACCTTGCTGCCCTTTGGCAAGGTCTTTATCCCTGGGCTGGGACTTGGATTCGGCGGGCGAGGACATGAAAGCCGCCTCCTGATCAATCTCGAAAAAGGGACGAGACCGCGAGTTGCCTGGGATAAAGGGATCAAACTCGGTCGTTCATCGATGATGATAAATGCTTGGACGCTCCCAAGCCCGCAAGCCCATTCAGTATGAGGCTCATTAAGTTATTGTCAACGATGTCCCATTCGGGGTGCGAGCCGAAGCCGATTTTATCGCGATATCAATGTGATTAATCATCATCAGATCGCTCGTTGTGTTTCATGAAAACGACGACTACCGGGGTCCTCAAGCAACGATTGCCCAACCGGCAAACTTCCCCAGGCTCTCCGAAATCCTCGAACGAGATGCTATCTTGAAGGAGACAATCATCCGAATCGGCCATCTTGCATGGTGTTTGACTCATGAGTTATCCCCCTTTCGAGGATCGACCGACCGACCCTCTCTTCGATTTCGACTTCGATCAGGTCGTGCGGGATGCTCGGTCGAACCGGCTTGGAGCCGGCCTGTCATTGGTGGGTTGGTTCCATCTTCTCTTGTTCGGTTCTTGCGAGGTTTTGTACGGGCAAGGCGACCGGGCGGCGCTCCACTTCATCCCTTTGTGGTTCCTTGATGTCGTGTTCACATTGCTCGTCCTTCATCACCGTCTCCCATCGATCGGGTCGCCGGGTTCGGCCCGATCGTTCCGGGTCGCCTTTCGGATCTGGATTACATACACGATCCTTTGTTTGACGTCGGCTTCGCTGAACTCGATCACGGGTTTCCAGGTCGACTGGTTCAAGGTCTCGTGGGCGATGTTGGCGACGTCCAGCTTCGCGACGATGGCCTGGATCTTCCACCCGGGTTTCTTGATCCCGGCGGTCCAGATGTCGATCACCGCCCTCTTGATCGCCTCGCACCCCGACCATGCCTACGCGATCTTCGGGGTGTCTTGGTTCTTGACCTTCCAGGGTTTTGGGGTCCTCCTGGAGCGGAACCGACTGAACCCGCCCTTTTTCCGAGGGGCCAAGCGGCGAGTCGACGTGGTGCGTCGTCGGGAATCGCAGGAAGTCTGATGCCCTACTTTACTCGTTCGATCGCGTCTCGTCGTCCGGCCGCCTTCCCCAATCTGAGGATCAAGCCCGCGACGATCCCGACGACCACTCCGCCGAGATGCGCCAGGTAGGCGGTCCGACCCGACTGCGCGACGGCTCCGGGGAGGAAAAAGCCCAGGACCAACTGGGTGACGATCCATGCGCCGATCACCCCGGAGGCGGGGACCAGGAACAGGGAGTTGAAGACCAGGACCCGGACCCGGTCGCTAGGGAACCAGATCAGGTAGGCTCCCATGACGCCCGCGATCGCCCCCGAGGCGCCGAGGATCGGGGTCAACGAGTTGGGGTCCGCCGCGACCTGGGCGAGGGTCCCGACCAGCCCCGAGCCGAGGTAGAACCCGAGGAACACGAAGCGGCCGAAGACCTCCTCGACCCTCTGGCCGAAGATCCACAAGAAGAGCATGTTCCCGGCCAGGTGGATCAGGTTGGCGTGGAGGAACATCGCCGAAGCCAGGGTCAACCAGATCGGCGACGGCCCTTGGGCCTGATGCACCAAGACCGCCGGGTCGCCGGACGGTTGGCTCGAGCGATCGAGAATCCCGGGTCTCGCTCGAAACGTGAATGGGTTCGCCAGGTCGATGTTGTGCGTGATCTCGTAAGGGGTCGCGGAGTAGGCGATCAAGAACGACGACGGCTTGACCTGCTCCACCCCGAAACAAATCAGGTTGGCCGCGATCAGAAGATAGGTCGCCCAGGAAGTCGCCTGCGAGGTCTCTTCGTTGCCTAGGGGCATCACCATTCGTTTTCCGCTCCGTGGTCGGAAATCACAGGTCGCTTGGTCGAGTCGGGCTTGATGGCCCACTGGTCGGCGACTTGATTCCGAAGTCAAGTTCGTTATATTCGGTATCATCCCGAAATTCTCGAGCAAACTTTGGGGCTTGTGATCGCGCATTGCGATCATAATTGGCTGAGGTGGGTCGCGGTCCTCGATGAGTCGGAGGCGAATTTGGCGACGATCGGCGTGATCGCGGGGGATGGGGTGGGTCCCGAGGTGGTCCGTCAAGGCTTGGCGGTCTTGTCGGACGTGGGCGGCTTGATGGATTCTCGTCCCGACCTCGTCGAATTCGACCTGGGCGGCGAGCGCCATCTCCGGACCGGCGAAGTCTTGCCCGACTCGGTGCTCGAAGAACTCCGAGGGTGCGACGCCATCTACCTCGGTGCCGTCGGCCACCCGGGGGTCGCCCCCGGCATCCTCGAAAAAGGGATCTTGCTCCGCCTCCGGTTCGAATTCCACCAGTACGTCAACCTCCGGCCCGTCCGACTCTTCCCCGGCGTGGAAACGCCGATCAAGGGCAAAGGCCCCGAAGAAATCGACATGGTCGTGGTCCGGGAGAACAACGAAGACCTGTACGTCGGGGCCGGCGGTTTCACCCGCAAAGGGACCGCCGAGGAAGTCGCGATCCAGACGTCGATCAACACCAGGGCGGGGGTCGAGCGTTGCTTGCGGTATGCGTTCGACCTGGCCCGGTCGCGGGGCCAGGCTCGACCGTTTCGAGGTTTGTCCCCGGCCGACCGCGACCGGGGCCTCGTCGGGCTGGTCACGATGGTGGCCAAGACCAACGTCTTGACCTTCGCCCACGACCTCTGGATGCGGGCCTTCAACGAAGTTTCACTCGACTATCCCGACGTCAAGACGGATTATAACCACGTCGATGCGTGTTGCATGCGGATGGTGGTGGCCCCCGAGCGGTTCGACGTGATCGCGACGACCAACATGTTCGGCGACATCATCACCGACCTCGGCGCCGTGCTCCAGGGGGGGATGGGCCTGGCCGCCTCGGGGAACTTGAACCCGGACCGGACCGCGCCCAGCATGTTCGAGCCGGTCCACGGTTCGGCCCCCGACATCGCCGGTCGAGGGGTCGCCAACCCGATCGCGGCCCTTTTGTCGCTGGGGATGATGCTCGACCACCTCAAGGAGACCTGGGCCGCCGAGGCGATCCGGTCCGCCGTGGCCAAAGTCCTCGCCTCCGGGAGCCCGAGGACGCCCGACCTCGGCGGGTCGTCGACCACGGCCGAGGTGGGCCAAGCCGTCCGACGCGCCCTGGAGGAGACCGCCCGATAACATCGCCCGCCCGAGCCGCGTCCAACGCCCCGACCGCCCATCTCTCGCGTCGCGTCGCCGAAGCTCTCGCGGGTCGAGTCCGAATCGCCGACGACGTCAAACCTCGACAGTCCGCCCGCGAACGTTCCGCCTCGATCCGCCCTCGCCCTACCCATCGGGAGAGTCGCTTCCATGAGCCTCGGAGCCGCCAACGCCCTCGATTCCAGCGTCCTGGTCCTGAACAAGTATTATATGCCCGTCCACGTCATCCCGGTGCGTCGGGCGTTTTGCCTCCTTTTCAAAGACCTGGCCGAGGTGATCACCCTATCCGACGGCCATTACCAATCTTACGACTTCCAGAGCTGGCGAGAGGTTTCCGAGGCACGCTCGAAGTTCAAAGACCCCGACGATGATTATATTCGGACCATCCACTTCGAGATCCAGGTCCCTCGCATTGTCCGGGTCCTGACCTATGATCGAGTGCCCCGGAACAAGATCAAATTCAACCGGCGGAACATCTTCGCCCGAGACGGCAACCGCTGCCAGTATTGCGGCAAGAAGTTCCCGACCGGAGAACTGAGCCTCGACCATATCATGCCCCGGAGCCGAGGCGGCGGGATGGACTGGGAAAACATCGTCTGCGCGTGCGTCCGGTGCAACGTCCGAAAAGGGGGGCGGACCCCGTCCGAGGCGGGGATGCGTCTGATCAAGACCCCGGTCAAGCCCAAGACCAGCCCCACCTTGAGCCTGAAGCTGGCCCACCGCAAGTACCAGAGCTGGAAGACGTTCCTCCACGAAGCGTACTGGACGGTGGAACTCCGGTGATCGAGGACGAGTGATCGACCCTCGCCTGTTCAAAAGGGTGTAACTTTCAAATCTGGAGATTCTTCGAGATCAAGAATTGCAAATCGCAGGATTGCAAATCGCAAAGGATTCAGAAATCTTGATTTGCGATTTTCAATCCGGATCTCCAGATTCGAAAGCTACACCCTGTTCAAAAATCCCCACGCCCTATTCTCAAAGCATTGATGGTATCTTTGATGGCGTTGTTGTATTCTGAGACAAAGGTCATACTTTCGATTCCTGGTCATCCACTCCCCCCAAAAACGAGGACGCTTCCATGTCGCGAAGTTTGTCGATCGGTCATCGACGCGGATTCACGCTGATCGAGTTGCTCGTGGTCATCGCCATCATCGGCGTCCTGGTCGCGCTGATCATGCCCGCCGTCCAGTCGGCCCGCGAAGCGGCGAGTCGGACCCAGTGCATCAACAACCTGAAGCAGATGGGCCTGGCGGCGATGGAATACCACGACGCCTTCGGTTCGTTCACCGGCGGCTGGTATTGCGACCCTGCCCTCGATCAGAAATGCGTCTTGACGGCGGCTCAACCTTACATGTGGAACGGGCTGACCGGGTTGTTCCTCAAGATGGAGTTGAACAACAACTACAACGAGATCAACATCGTCGTCCCGACCAACTACCCCGATAACACGACGGCCATCCGCCGGACCATCAACGCCTTCGTCTGCCCTTCGAACCGGAAAGCCACCGTGACCGCCAGCGACACGGCGGGAAACACCGCGAAGCTCGGGCCGTCGGACTATCGAGGGAACCTGGCGGCGGGCTTCGTCACGGGCATCACGGCGAACTACTCGAACGGCAACACCGACCCGTCGAACACGACCGACGGCAACACGCCTCCGGCTCCGCTCCTGGGAGTTTACGACAACGGGATCACCTACATGAACTCGGCGGTCAGCATCGCCGACATCTCCGACGGGACCTCGAACACCGTCCTGATGGGCGAGACCTTGACCGGGACCTGGGCCGAGGCCAGCTCGTGTTGCGTCCGGACCACGACCGACCGCCAGATCAACAAGCCGATCATGATCCAGAACCAGAACTATTATACCTACTGGATGAGCAAGCATCCCGGCGTGGTCAACTTCCTGAGGGCCGACGGCAGCGTCAGCACCGTGACCAATCAGATCAACAAGCTCGTCCTGGTCAAGATGATGACCCGCAACGGCGGCGAGGCGCTCTCGGCCGACCAGATGAGATGAGGTCGACGAACTGTCTCAGAAACACGGAACGCCACCGATCGTCCTCTCGAAGTTCGAGGGTACGACAGGTGGCGTCTTTGTCTTGATCGAATCGAATCCGACCGCCGATCAAGCCTTTTTCGAGCAGGCCGACCCTTCGAGCGAGGCTTTTTTCTCGGTGATCACCGGGAACTTGGGGGCTTCCTCGGCGTTGAGCGCGGTGAAGTCTTTCCACTCGTCGGGGACGTTGTCTTCGTGGAAGATCGCCTCGACGGGGCATTCGGGGACGCACGCTTCGCAGTCGATGCACTCGTCGGGGTGGATGTAAAGCATCTGCGCCCCTTCATAGAAGCAGTCGACGGGGCAGACGACGACGCAGTCGGTATATTTGCAGTCGAAGCAGGGTTCGGCGACGATATGGGACATTCCCAAACTCCTTGATGAGCCGATGAAGGTCGAGGGGCGGCGACCAAACCGTAAAGGCGGTCATCGGCCATTGCACATCTTATCTTAAGTCGCCGTCCGGTCGAGGGTCAAGTTCGCCTCGATCGAGACAACCTTACCCATCCCCGCTTCCCGAACGGTTTAGCCTTTCCGCTTAGCCGACTTGATCGTGATCGCCTTGAGCGGGACGTTGCCTTGCGCATCTCCGGTCGTCTTCGTAGCAGCGATGCTGTCGACGGCGTCCATCCCGTCAATCACTTTGCCGAACACCGCGTAACCGCCCCCAGTCTTGTCGAGCTTCTGGCTGTTGTCGGCGTGATTGATGAAGAACTGAGAGGTGGCCGAGTTCGGGTTGCTGGTTCGGGCCATGGCGATGGTCCCTCGGGTGTTGCTCAAGCCATTTCTCGACTCATTCTTGATCGGAGGCAAAGTTCCTCCCTTTTCCATGATCCGGCCGTTCGCCTCGATCATTTCTCCTCCTTGGATCATGAAGTCAGAGATCACGCGGTGGAAGATCACACCGTCGTAATACCCCTTGTCGACGTACTTGAGGAAGTTGTCGACGCTGATCGGGGCCTTGGTCCGGTCGAGTTCCAGGGTGATCGCGCCGGCGGTGGTGTCGAGGACGACGACCGGGTGGTCGGCGTCGGCGGCCTTTGCCGGGTCGTTCATTCCCAAGGAAGCGATCCCGATCAAAGCCGCCAGGACGAATGCGCCGCGGATCATGGGTTGTCGGTCTTTCATGGCGAGGCCAAACCTTCCCAAAGGGACTATCGGGTCGAAGAGGTGGTCCGATCGGGTCCGAATTTATCACAGCCCCATCCAGACTGTCGACCCGGTGTGCCTGGGGCGGTCGGTCGAACGGGAAAACCATCGGACCCCTCGCTCGGGGTCCGACGGTCGAGTTCGCTCGAATTCCCCTCGGATTCCGTCGGGTCAGTTGGCGGGCACTTGCAGCAAGAGCAGGTTGAGCTTGTCGGCCAGGGCGGCGGGGAGGCGGTCGCTCCCCGCCTTGGCGACCTTGAGGTAGTCGGTCGCTTTTCGGGCCTTGCCCTTGTCGGCCATCATCAATTGCCCCATGTGGAAGTTGAGGACGGGGTGCTCGGGCGACTTGCTCAGGCCCTTCTTGTACGACTCCTCGGCTTCGGTCTTCTGGCCGAGTTCTTCCTGGATCGAACCCAAGGTATCGTAGAACTCGCCCGGCAAGCCGCTCGGGTCGACCCGTTTCATGAGGTTCTGGGCCAGAGCCAAGGCGTCCCGGCTCCGCTTGAGGTAGCTGTGGAGAATCCAGGCCTTGTTGTTGACGGCTTCGACCAGGTTGGGTTGGTTCGCGAGGATCGCGTCGTACTCGGTCAGAGCCCGGTCGAGCAGCTTCCTGGACCGGGCCTGGTCGGTCTGCGCCTCGGACATCGTCAGCAGGAGGTCGCCGAGGCCGAGGTGGGCCGAGGTGTTGTTCTTCAAGTTCGCCGCCTTCTCGGCCCAGGGGAGGGCAAGCTCGGCCTGGCCGGCCTTCGAGTAGCCGTTGGCGATCGCGAGGACTCGGTCCCCCTTGGTGTCGGGGTCGCCCAGGGTTTTGGCCAGGGTCATGGAATCGTCGAGGTCGGCCTTCGGGGCGGGCTGCCCCTTGGTCCGAGGTTCGGCGAGGACCTGGATGGCCATCGACAGCGCGGCCGAGTCGTTCGGGTTCGCCTTGAGGGCGGTCTTCAGGGTTGCGACCGCCTTGCCCCGCTCGCCGTTCATGAGGTGGATCTCGGCGGCGAGGCTCGACGCCTCGGCGAACTCGGGGCGGTCGCGGAGGGCGACATTGAGACGTTCGAGGGCCTTGGCGCGGTTGGCCTGGACCTGGGTGACGGACCCTTTCTGGACGGCGGTGGCGCGGGCCTCGACGAGCATCGCGGCCAGGCCGGTGGGCTTGTCGGGGTCGGCGTCCTGGAGGTATCGGGCCTGGCGGATCGCCTCGTCGGTCTGGTCGTTTTGGAGCGAGAGCCGGGCCAGTTGGAGCCGGGCCTCGGGGAGCCTGGGGTTCCTCGAAAGCGCCTCGGCGTAGGCGGCGGCGGCCTCGTGGGTTTGCCCCTTTTGTTCGAAGATCCTGGCCCTGAGCAGCGGCCCGACCACGGCGGCCTTGGCTTTGGCGTCGATTTCTTGCGTCAAAGCCAAGGCTCGGGTCAGGTCGCCGCGTCGGATCGCTAGTTCGCAGTCGAGCTGGAGGAACGTCGGGTCGTCCTTGAATCGGTTCCGATCTTCGAGGATCAGCCCGGCGGCCTTGTCGTCGAGTCGCTTCGCCTCGACCTGGTCCCCCCTCCCGACGGCCTGGTTCGCCTGGGTTGCGATCAATTGGACCTGGGTCGCGGCGGCCCCGGCGTCGCTGGGGTCATCCTTGGCGATCTCGGCGGCCACCCGCTCGGCGGAGGCGAAGTCGTTGTTGTCGCGGTAGGTCGCCAGGAGCATCTGGCGGAACGGGCCTTTGGGGTCGGCCTTGGACTTCGCCTCGACGAACGCCGCGCCCGCCTTGAGGCCCTGCGTCAGGGTCAAGATCCGGCACTTGGCCTGCACCAACTCGGTCGAATCGGGCTGCTGGGTCAACCCCTGGTCGAGCACGGTCAAGGCCCTGGCGAAGCCGGCGTCCGTCGGCGGGGCGGTCGACTCGACGGCGGCCATCATCAGGTAGAGCACCGCCGGGGTCTTCTGGTTCGCCGCCGACGACGAGTCGATCGCCCGCCGGATCGTATTGATGGCGTCGCCGTGCTTGCCGGTCCTGGCCAGGATCTCCGCCCGGGTGACGACGGCGCCGGGATAGGTGGGATCGGCCTTCAAGACCGGGTCCACCTGCGCCAGGGCGGCGGCGTCTTCCTTGTTCAAGCGGTAGTAGGTGGCGGCCCTGACCCGTTCTTCGGGGGTGGCCGGGTTTTTCGGGTCGTTGAGCAGGTTGGCCATCTCCGCCTTGGCGGCGGACCACTCCTTCTTGGCGGCCTGGGCGGCGACGATCTGCCAGCGGATCGACCGCGAGATCCCCCCGGAGTTGCCGTCCTTGAGCATGTCTCGGTAGCGGGCGATCGCCGAGTCGAGGTCGCCGCTCTCCATGGCCATGCTCGCCAGGGCCGATTGCGAGGCCGCGACCAGCGACAGCCCGGCGTCGATCTGCTTGACCGAGTTTTCCTGGGCGAGCGACTCGAACACCTTCGACGCCCCCTCGGGGTCGACCCGGCCGTCGAGCTGCGCCTTGTAGAACTGGACGACCTTGTTGTTCGGGTCCTTCTTGAGCGCGGCGTCGAAGTGGCCCGAGGCCGAGGCGACGTCGTTGCGGGACAGGGCGAGCTGCGCGTCGAGGAGGTCCGCCGTCGCGGCCTCCTTCCACCGGCGTCGAATCCGGGCGATCGTCGCGTTGGCCGAATCCAGGTCCTTGGCCGCCAGTTCGAGCAGCGCGAGCTGGACCATCGGGGCCGAGTTCTCGGCGCGGTCGGCCACCGAGGCCAGGAGCTTCCGGGCGTCGGCGGGCCGGGCCAGCTCGTTCGCCAGGATCTGCGCCCGAAGCTGGACGGCGGCCACGTTGTCAGGGACTTTGACCAGGAAATCCGCCAACACCCGGTCGGCCGCCTCGAAGTCTTTGGCCTTCACCAGCATCGAAGCTTCGAGCGTCGCCAGCTCGCCGCTGTCGGCGAAGGTGCCTCGGGCGGCGGCCAACCGCTTCTTGGCGTCGTCGTCGCGCTTCAGGTCGCTCAACGTCAGGATGGCGAGATTCTCGGCGGCGGGGCCGGCCTTCCCCTTGGACGCGAGCCAATCGATCCGCTTGAGCGCGTCGGCCGGTCGACCGAGCAGGACCTCGATCTGGGCGAGGCGAAGCTCGACGGCCGGGGTGGCGCTTTCGCCGTTGGCGAACGCCCTGGAATACTCCTCGACCGCCTTCTTGAGGTCGCCCGGCGACCGACGCGACTGGTGGATCTCGCCGTTGAGGAGGTGGAGCGTCCCCTCGAAGCTCCGGGGGAGCCGCCCCGCTTCGATCGCCTGGAGCATCCGGGCCACGATCGGCTCGGCGTCTTCGGGGTATCCCGCCTGGACGACCGACCACGCGGTCCAAATCTGATACTGCGGTTCGAGGTTCCCCAGCCTCTGGGCCTTTTGGAGGTACTGCCTCCCCATCGACGGTTCCTGATTCAAGATCAAGGCGACCCCGTAGCGGGCCTGCGCCTCGGCCAGGTGCGGGAGTTGCGACGCGGCGACCCGGAGATGGACCAGGGCCGAGGTCCGCAGCTTGCCTTGATCGGCCCGAGATGCTTCGGGGGCCTTGGCGTCGGCGACCAGCCCGGCGCGTTCGAGGTCGATGGCCCCTTGGAACAGATGCCCAAGGGCCTGGAACCGCTCGACCTTGCATTCCAGGAGCGACTTGATGTGCGGCGAGGCCAGGTCGTAGCGGGTGGAATCTTTGAGGTTGGCCAGGTACGCCTCGATCGCCAGGGCGTGGAGGCTCAAGGCGGTTTCGTTGCCGCTCTGCTTGGCGAAGGCGGGGGAAGCCAACCCTTGGACGACGACTTTGAGGCAAAGGTCTCGGTGGTCGCGGAACCGGAGGTGGTCGGCGTAGGCGAGGTAGACGTTCAGGTCCGCCCCCCCTTTGACGGCCAACGACTTCCGGAAGATCGCCTCGGCGGTCTCGTCGAGCGAGTCGCCGAAGGTGTTGAGCTTTTCGCGGTCGCCCGGGTGTTCGACCCCCCGGGCGATCAGACTCTTCTGGACGTCTTCGATCAGGAGGCTGATCCGGGCAATCCGCGTCGAGGGGATCTCGGGGTCGTTCGAGGCGGCCAGGGCGTCGCGCTTGATGGCTTCGATCCGGTCGGGCATCGCCGAGGGTTCGACCGTCTCGCCGAGGTCGATCGCCCGGAGCCTCAAGAGCGCCATCCGGTCGATGGGCGAGGCGGTTTCGGGGAGGACCGTCGCCCGGACCTGGGCCAGCGTCTTTTCGAGCAGCCCTTTGTCATTGGACGACGCCGCGACCCGCGCCGCGATCCAGTCGGTCCGGACCCTCCTCGGCTTCTCGGCGTCGAGCACCTTCAAGGCTTGGCGGACTTCGCTCAGATTCGGCGAAATCCGGTCCAGCTCGTCGGAGGCCAGGACGAACGAGGCTTCGGGGTCGCTCGGCTCGATCAGGACGACGGCCTTGGCCCAACGGACCTGCTCGACCTGGTCGTCGCGGCGGATGGCTTCGGCGAGGAGGCGTCGCCGAGGCTCGACGCGCTTGGCGCCGTGGGTGGCCGAGCTGGTCAGGGCGCTGACGTACAGGTTCCCGAGCTCGGCCTTCTTCTCGGCGGGGGCGTCGGCCCTCCATTCCCGGCAGAAGTCGGCGAACTCTTCGTGGAGCGTCGAGTTCCGATTGTCCCCTTTCAGGGCAATCTGGTAGTCGAGCTTGGCCTTCTCGTATTGCTTGGCTTTCCGCTCCGCCCGGGCGCGGGCGGCGAAGTCGCTCGAGCCTCGCGAGCCCATGACCGTGGCGATCGTCATCAAGCCCGCCAGGGCCACCACCACGAAGAGGCCGGATAAGATCAAGAGAGGTTTCCAGCGGACGGTCATCGGGCACAACTCCTTAGGCTCGTGAGGCCGGATTCCTCGCCTCGGGGCTGGATTCGCGAACAAGGACCATCCGGGTCGTCGTCGCGAGCCGTCGAGGCGAGGTGTTGGAAATCCAAACGGGCGACGTTCATTCGGTGCGTTCTTCGGGATGCTTGGGTCGCTGGGGCGAATGGGCGGTCGGGATTGTTCGATCGCCTTTGATGGGATGCCCCCCTGCTCCGACCTTCGAAAACCAACCGGGCCGTCCGACAAAACAGGTCGATCAACCCCTCGCCCTCAAACTCACCGAAAAAACCGGCTGGGCGCCCTCGATCGAAGGGCGGCCGGCCGGTTGCCTATTGAGGAAAATCCGCACAAAGCCGCTCAGCGACGCGACACCGAGTCGAGCGACAAGAACGAAGCCAATCGGTTGCTCAAAGTTGTCGAGTTCGAGGCGGGCGTGGGGGTCGCCCCGAGCGTCGAGGTCCCGACGTGGGGACCGATCGGGGCCTGCGACGCGAACATGGTCGAGAACCGGCTGGAGATCCGCCGGGCGACGGTGGAATGCTCCCGGCAGTGGGCGCAGGAAGATCGACCCTGGGGGTCGACCCCGGCGTAACGCTCGGGGTCTTTGGCGAACCGGTCGCGGTCGGCGACATCTTTGAACAGGTAGAGGTGGCCGAGATAGACCACCCCCCAGCGGGGGTCGCCATTGTGGAAGTCGCCCCGATCGACCTGGCTGACCGGACAGCGACCCCCGTTCACCGGGGCGAACGCCCGCGGCTTGCGCAAAAATGCGTCCCGGCCGGTCTCGTTGGCGAACCGAAACACCCGGCCGTCGTGCTCCACCGACAGGTCGGGCCGGCCCGGGACCAACTTCTGATCCTGCAAGAGAGTGACCGGGTCGTACCCCGCGAGGGCCACCGACGAATCCTTGTCGGCCTTGGCCTTCCTCGCGGCGACCTGCTCCGCCGACCGCCCTTCCCGGGTCAGGACCGAGTTCAAGAACGTCTCGAACGCCTCGGGCTCGAGGTAACCTTCGACCTTGTCGACCACCTCGCCGTTGGGTCGGACGATCACGGTCGCCGGGAGCGTGGTCAGGCCCAGGCTCTGCGTCAGGTTTTCGTACTCGTCGGGGCGAAGCTTGACCGGGACGAAACGCTCGCGCGACTCGGCGACGATCGGAACGTGGACGAACGCGGAGCGATCCATCCGCCGGCAATTGACGCACCAGGGGCCGGAGAACTGAATCCAGAGGAGCAAGTCACGCGACTTCGATTCGGCCTGGGCCTGGGCCAGATCGTCTCGCCAGGCGACCTTCTTGGTCTCATCCGCTTGAAGGTGATGGAAATTTGTCAGGAGGGACAATACGACAACATAACCGAATCCGAGGACGACTCGTCCGACCCGGTTCACCCCGGGATGGCCATTGATCATCGGGCGTCTCCGTCAATACGGCGGCTGAGAGGATGGGAACGAAGCCGAGCGACGCCGGGCCGAGCGAATCGGTGGCGGCACTGCGACGGGCTCCATCCTTAGAGCGACCGACCTTGGGGGAGATCGGGCCAAACCGTTGGCGGGGAAGCGGATGTGAGAAGCGAGATGGCTGGACTAGTCATAAGATCGGCAGAGATCACGCGAAGCGTCAGAAAACAATCCAGAAACCAGGGCGTTGATAAAGCCCTGGTTCTGGATTTTTGGATTGCGCCGACCCGTGATCGTCGGAAGTGATTCTGGAGCGGCCATCGATCACTGGGAAGTCGGGCCGACTCGTCGGCTCCGCATCGACACGGGAGGCAAGAGGATCTCGTTGAGCACGAACGCTTCGCGGAGTCGAGTCGGGTCGGACAGGGCCAAAGCGGTGACCGACCGTGGGGAGACCCCGATCGAGTCGGGGGCGGCCGTGGGCGAACTGCTCAAGCCGAGCGGTGTCATCGACGCCATCGGCGGCATCGACGCCAGCGGGGCCATCTCGATGGTGGCGTTGGTCAGGTGCTGGTTGACGTTCTGGTTGACCCCGGCCAGCTTCGTCCGGGTCGAGGTGGGTTCGGCTTTCCGCTGGGGGACGACCGGCTTTCCTTTGCTCGGTCGCTTCGACCCGGCGTTCGACCCGAACGTCCCGCCGGAGTTTCGCTCGCCTCGGGTCCGGCTGTCGGACGAGAGGATGACGATCCCGTCATCGCCGCCCATTCGGAGCGGCGACCGATTGCCCGTCGTCGCGGTCGAGGTGGCCGAGGGCGACGACCACCGGAGCGTGGGTTCGCCGGTCCGGGGGGTGTTGACCAGCCCCTGGTTGTTCGGTCGAGGGGGCGTGGACATCATCGACGGCTTCGGCTTCGAGTCGCGGTTGAACAGCGACGTGAGCGCCCAGATCGCCATGAAGCTGAGCGGCACGATCGCCCGGATCAACGATTCCCAGTTATTGTTCATGGTCGGTCATCCTTCGACGACGGTCGGCCGTCGTTGATCGTCGCGCGTATCGAACCGGGACTCGGGTCAAGTCGCCATCGGTTCGCGTCGGGTGTTGTTGGCCCCGGTCCCGGCGATCGACGATCTCATATCGGTGTCGGCCTGGACGTTCTTGAGGTGGTAGTAATCGGTGACGCCAAGGTTCCCCTTGCGGAACGCCTCGGCGATGGCGAGCGGGACCTCGGCCTCGGCGAGGATGACCTTGGCCCGGTTTTCCTGGACCGCGGCGATCATCTCTTGTTCCAGGGCGACGGCGAACGCCCGGCGTTCCTCGGCCTTGGCGCGGGCGACCCGGGTATCGGCCTCGGCCTGGGCGGCTTGCAAGTTGGCGCCGATGTTGTCGCCCACGTCGATGTCGGCGATGTCGATGGAGAGGATCTCGAACGCGGTCCCGGCATCAAGCCCCTTTTCGAGGACGCGCTTCGAGATCGAGTCGGGGTTTTCGAGGACCTTGTTGTGCGACTCGGCCGAGCCGATCGTCGTGACGATCCCCTCGCCCACCCGAGCGATGATCGTCTCCTCGGTCGCACCGCCGACCAGGCGGTCGATGTTGGTCCGAACGGTAACCCGTGCCTTGACCTTGAGCTGAATCCCGTTCTTGGCGATCCCGTCGATGGTTTGCCGCCCCTTGGTCGGGTCGGGGCAGTCGATCACCTTCGGGTTGACCGACGTCTGCACCGCGTCGAGGACGTTCCGGCCCGCGAGGTCGATCGCGGCGGCCCGCTTGTACGACAACGGGATATCCGCGCGGTTGGCGGCGATCAAGGCCCGGACGACGTTGGGGACGTTCCCTCCGGCGAGGTAATGCGCCTCCAAACTCCGGGTGGTCAGGCCGTCTTTTTCGCTCAAACCGGCCTGGATCGCCATGATCTTCGACCGGACGATGATGTTCTGGTTGACCTTCCGGAGTTGCATCCCGATCAGGTCGACCAGCCCCACTTTCGCTTCGGAGAACTTGGCCTGAATCCAGAGGTTGAAGTACTTGGCGAATACCACGAAACCGACCAGGACCATGAAGCCGATCACGAACAGAAACACGATAACGGCCACTTGCGACCCTGTCGCGGGGGCTTGTTGGGCCATGAGCGGATCGAACATCAGGTCACTCCAGGTTAAACGGCTCCATCGCCGGGCCGCTTCGATGGCGGCTCTTGCGAGGTCAGGCCGGCCAAAGATCGCGATCGATGGTCTGTGTTCGATTTTAGTCGGAATTGCGCGCCGAATCGAGCCGCGCGTTCGGCGATTCTCGCAATTTGGGAAATCCACCGATCACTTTGCCGACGGGCCATCGCCCGATCCTTCGGGTCGGATCAGCCCTCGCGGACCACGACCCGGCCCGATCGGACGGCGACCACGGTGACCAAAGCCCCAGCCCCGATCAGGCCCGACTCGGCCATCGCCTCGACCCGACGCCCGTCGACGTCGATCATTCCCGAGGGACGCAGCGGTGTCAACGCTCGACCACAACTCCCGATCCGGTCGACCGAAAGGAGCCGAGGCCCGGCGTCTTCGAGCTCGGCCCCCGTCGGCGGCTGGAGGTAGATCCGCCGACCGATCTTGGTCCGGGGCAACCCATACATCGCGGCCAACCAGGTCGAGGGGATCATGACCCCCTCGACGACCGCCCACCGAAGGCCGATCGCGCTCGACGCGGAGTAGGCCAGCACAACACTCGCAATCAGGCAAGCCGCCGCCGGCAGCCCGATCAGGCCGGCCGCAGGCAAGAACATCTCGGCGATCAACAACCCGAGGCCGCACAGGAGCAACACGGCCGGCCAGATCAACGGCTCCATCAGTCCGGGCGCTCCGACAGGTGATGACCTGGCTTCGCCTGAGATCGGCGCGACCCCGGCCTCAACCGACCGCCTTCACGACGACCCGAAGCCCTTGGACCTCGATCACCTCGATCAAGCTCCCCCGTTCGATGAACGATCCATCGGCTCGGACGTCGACCAGGAGGTTGCCGAACTGGGCCTTGCCCGAAGGTTTCAGCACGGTCGTGGTCCGCCCGGTTTCTCCCATCAGGAAGGCGAACGACTCGTAGCCTTCGCTCGGCTCAGGCTTCGGGGCGAACTCGTCGAGGTCCATGCCCGAGCCAGTAACCGTCTGCGGCTTCAAGACCATCCGGTTGAACACGGGCAACGACGGGATGTAACGGCCCACGATCGAGGCGCCGATGCCGACCCCGACCATCACGGCGACGATCTGGAACAGGGTCCCGGCCATCTGGCGGTACTCGTAATCTTGAGTCGGCCAGACGAACGTGTGGCTGGCCATGACGATGCTGGTCAGGACCAGGACGAACCCGCTCAGGCCGAACACGCCGAAGCCGGGGAAGACGAACAGTTCGAGGCCGATGCAGATCAGGCCGACGAGGAACAGGAGGATCTCCAGTTGGTCGGCGGTCCCGCTGAGGTATCGGCTCCAGAAGAAGAGCAAGAAGGCGAGCGCCGAGGCGATCGCGGGCAGCCCAACGCCGGGCATCTTGATCTCGAGGATCAGCATGAAGACGCCGACGAACAGGAGCATCCAACTGGCGACGGGGTCGTTGAGCGTGGTGACCAGCCCATCAACCCAGGTGGGGCCGTCGACCCGGATCACTTTGTCGCGGACCCCGTAAAGCCCCTTGAATTCCTCGACGTCGGCGACTTCGCGGCCCAGGTGGTACGACACCGCCTCGTCGGAGCGGACCATCATCGTGGTCCCCGGCTCTTTGACGGGCGAGGGATTCTGGTAGCGGTTGGGGTCGGCCTGGAGCTGCGATTCGAGGACGAGCGTCGAGGAACCCGTCTTGGTGTCGAGCACCTGCAAGACCCGAGACTGACGGTCGACCATCGCCTGGGCGATCGCGGCGGGGTGCCCTTTGCGGTTGGCGAGGTCCTCGGCCCGGCGCGCCAGGCTTTCGAGTTGCGCATCGCTCATCTCCTGACCTCGACGGTTCCGACCGATGAGGATTCGCTGGGCCTCGCCCATCCTCGCGCCTTTGCGGAAGACGATGTCGTCGCAAGCCAGGGGAAGCAACGCCGAGACGCCGGTCGCCTGGTCGTCGACGAACGCGACGGTCTTCATGTCACGGATCTCGGCGATGAACCCCGCCACGTTGTTGGCCGAGTTGGGCATCCCTCCCGGGCTGTTGATCTGGAAGAACAGGAGGTTGACGCGCTCGCGTCGGGCCTGGTCGATCCGGCGGCGGAGGTACGCCTCCTTGATCGAGTCGATCCGACCGTCGATCTGAATCCAGACCGGGCGGATCTCGCCGACGAGCGTGGGGTCGTTGCCGATCGCCCGGGAGTCGAGATGGTAGACGTTGGCGATCTCGTTGGGGTTGTCGGCGATCAGCTTGACGAACCCTTCCTCGCGGGCGCGCTTGGCGGTCAACCGTCCCCGGCTCCCGCCTTCCCAGGCGGGCTGGATGTCCCCCTCGGCCGCGGTGTTGCTCTTGAGGAACTCGGCCAGGCCGGTGGCCATGACGTAGTGGATCTGGCGGTCGGCGGTCCGGACGGTCTTCAGGTCGGCCTGGGGGTCGAGGAGGCCCAAGAACAGGTCGGCCTCACGCCCTTTGCGGCGGGCGAGCGACCGGATCGGCTCGCGGTAGTCGGCCTTGACGTCCTGGCCTTCGGGGGTGATCGGACCCAGGCTCGCTTCGGGTCCCATCACGATCTCGCCACACGCCAACGCGGGCAAGACCGCATACCCTTTGAGCGGTTCGGGGACGTAGGCGACCGTATACTTGGCCCCCGCCAGTTCGGTCGACAGGAAGTTGGCCAGCTCGAACGAGGTCCCGAACCCGCTGGTGTTCGGCTGCGCCCGGCCCGGCTTGATCACGAACACGAGGATCGGCCGATCCGACTGCCGCGAGGCGGCCCGGGCGATCACCTGCCGGGTTCCGGCCTTGATCCGCTCCAGCGTGTCGCTGTTGATCGGTTCCTCGATGGTGAAGAACTGCCCGGGGTTCAGCTCGGCCGCCGCCGCGTCGGGATCTTGGGCCGCCGCTCCTTGGAATGGAAGCGCGAACGCTTCATGCGAAGCCCCCAGGCCAAGGGCAACGAAGATCAAGAGGAACGCGCGAAATAAAGACGATCCAATCATCGAAGATGGACTCCCTCCTTCGGTGATCCTGGCCTCGGCCGACATGGAGGAGGCCGAGGAACCGGGCGAGGGCGACCCAAGCAATCCTGTCGCGGCCAACCCACCCTGGAACGATTATAAGCCCGCGCGAAACCCTTCGTCAAACTTCGAAGGGCCGCCCGGGCTTTTGGTCAATCGGATCGAAATCTTCGCGGTCCGATCAAGGGCGGGCGGGCGCCCTCGGCGCCGAGCTCGCGGCCGGCTTCTTGGCCAGATTCTGGACCGGGCGCCCCGCCGGGGCCGCGGACTGGCCGGCGGCCGGGGTCTTGCCCGCCTCCTCGTTGCGGTTCACCTTCCAGCCCACGAGGTCGATCGAAGGGTGAAAATATCCATCGGGGACCGGCTGGTTGGGCGCGATCATCGTGAACCGGAACTCTTGCTTTTCTTTCTCGCCGACCGGCAAGAGCAACAGTCGGTTCGGCAGGAAGTTCAACTTGTTGAGGATCACGAAAGCCTGGTTGAAGCTTTGCTTGTCGATCTCCTCGCGCGGGACGATGGCGATCGTGTACTCGTCCTTGGTCTGTTTGAGCAGCGTCATCCCGTACCGTTGCCTGGCGTCGGCGGCCTTCATGTTGAACAGGAACGGCAACGGCCCCTGCTGGAGGGCTTTTTGCCGGGCCTCTTTGTCGAGGGGATAGACGTAAATCGCCTTCTCGTCGTACTCGTACTGGAGCACTTCCTTGCCGGTGCAGACGATCCGCTGGAACGGCTCTTTCTCGACGTCGAGGACTTTTTGGCCCTTCTCGTTGGTCTTGTAGATCGGCTTGCCCTCGTCGTTGGCGATGGCCTTCTTGAACTCCAGGCAGGCGAGGTCGGGGCTTTTGAGGATGGCCTGCCCCTGATACACCTGGTCGCCCCACTTGAGCGACCGGTCGACCCGCTCGAAGACGACCTGGAGCGAAGTCACCTTCTTGCTCTGCTTTTCCCACTCGTCGAGGAGCAGGTTCATCTCCTCGCGGGCCTTGGCCTCGGCGGCGGCCTTCGCCTTCTGCTCGGCGGGGGTCAAAGGAGCGGCGGTGGGGGCGGTGCCGGTCCGAGGCGCCGGCGCGGCCGCCTTGGCGGCGGGGCGCTGGGTGGCTTGGGTCTTGGGAGCTTGACCGAAAGCGATCGACACCGTCGAGGCCCCGGCGGCCAGTGTCATGGTCCAGGCGAATAAGCGTCGCATGGGCGTTTCCTCCGTGGTTGGCCCGAGTCCTCCGGCCGATTCTTCCTCCGCCGGTCGGGACATCCCCCGCCGACGTTCCGGCCATCGTCGAGATGATTAGCAAAAAACCGTAAAGTCAAACAGGCCATCCGACCGAATTTGGTTTGTTGGAGTTTTTCCAAAGCGACCCCGATCAGATCCGAGGCTGGTTCCGATTCCGTCTCGCCATTGTTATCATGATGCTTGAAACGGCCAAGATGAAAGCCAAGATAACGGCCTTCCGGCTGTCGAGCGTGACGAGGTGATGATCGTGGCGAAGCTGGTGATCGTGGGGATCGGCGATGATGGCTTGCCCGGCTTGACCGAGTCGGCGAGGCGGATGGTCCAGGAGTCCGACTACCTCCTCGGCTCGCCCGCGATGCTCCGGTTGCTCGACGGGGTCGGCGGTCGCCGCGAGGTCCTCGAAGCCGAGATGTCGGCGGCGCTCCGCCAGGTCCACCATGCCCTGAACGCCGAGCGGCCCGTCCTGGTCAGCGGCGGCGACCCCTTGTTCTACGGCGTGGCACGCTATCTTTGCGACCGCCTGGGGAAAGACCAGTTCGAGGTCATCCCCCACGTCAGCAGCATGCAACTGGCGTTCGCCCGCGTCAAAGAAACCTGGGACGACGCTTACCTGACCAGCCTGGCAGGCCGGCCGCTCGAGTCGATCGTCGACCGGATTCGGACCGCCGAGAAGGTGGGGATCTTCCCCTCCGACGACCACCCGCCCTCGAAGGTCTTCCGGGAACTCCTCGACCGGGGGATCGACTACTTCAAGGCTTACGTCTGCGAGAATCTCGGGTCGCCCGACGAACGGGTGACGCAGGGGGAGATGACCGACCTCGTCTCGCTCGACTTCGACCCGCTCAACGTCCTGATCCTGGTCCGCAAGCCGAACCGACCCGACCGTGCCAAAGGCGTTGCGAGGTATCGCCTGTTCGGCAACCCCGACTACCTCTTCGACCAGAGCCAGGCCAAGCGGGCGCTCACCACCCAGGCCGAAGTCCGGAGCATCGCCCTGGCGGAACTCGACATCCGACCGACCAGCGTCGTCTGGGACATCGGCGCCGGTTCGGGGTCGGTCGCCATCGAGGCGGCGCAACTGGCCAACCTGGGGATGGTCCACGCCGTCGAGCCCGAGGCGAGCGACCTCGCCCTGATCCAGAGCAACGCCGAGCGGTTCGGCGTGCCCAACGTCCGGGCCGTCGCCGGTCGGGCCCCCGAAATCTTGGCGAGCTTGCCCGACCCCGACGCCATCTTCGTCGGCGGGACCGGTCGCCAGGTCGACGCGGTCCTGAGCGCCTCGTTCGCGCGACTTGCTCCCGGAGGTCGGTTGGCGGTGAACGTGGCGACGATCGACGGCCTGGCCACCGCCCACCGGACCTTGAAAGCGCTCGCGGGCGAAGTCCAACTCTGGAACGTCGCGGTCAGCCGGGGGATCGACCAGATGGATCGGGTCCGGTTCGAGGCGGTCAACCCGACCTTCCTGCTCGCCGTCGTCAAGCCGACTGATCCCTTCGATTGACCTCCGGTTCCGCCGGCGACCGATGGTGCCGCCTTCGAAGTCCCGAGATTCTTCGAGGTCAAGGATTGCGAATCGCGGGATCGCAAATCGCAAATGAATCAGAAATCAAGCTCCTTCCACCTTTTGCGATTTGCGATCCCGCGATTTGCAATCCTTCATCTTCCGAACTCGAACGGCATACCTGAAATCCTCGGGAAGTCTGTCGTCTCCGGGTCTTTTTCGCTATAGAATGATAGCTCGGTTGGGTATCGGAGGATCGGGGGCCGAGGGGTCATCGGGCATGGCGGAAGTCGGCGATATCGAGCTGGACGTGATCGCCGTCGGGGCCCACCCCGACGACATCGAGATCGCTTGCGGTGGGACGCTCGCCCGGCTGGCCCGATCCGGTTACAAGGTCGGGATCGTCGACCTGACCGACGGCGAGCCGACGCCGCTTTCCCCGGGACCCGACGTTCGGATGGAGGAAGCCAGGCGAGCGGCGGAAGTCCTCGGCGTCCACGTTCGGATCAACCTGAACCTCCCCAACCGCCGGTTGTTCGACAGCTTCGAGGCCCGGGTCGCGCTGGCCAAGGTGTTCCGGCGCCATCGGCCCAAGCTGGTGATCGGCTTCGGCGGCAAGACCGTGCTGGCTTCCCCCGACCATTACCAGGCGATGCTCATCACCGACGCCGCCGTGTTCTACAGCCGGTTGACGAAGTGGGATGAGCACTTCGACGGGTTGCCGGTCCACACGATCAGCAACCAACTGGGGTTTTCGATCGCGCTCCACTCGCTGCAAGCCCCGAGCGAGGCAGGCTATTTCGTCGCGGACATCGGCGACACCTTGGACACCAAGGTCGAAGCGGTCCGCTGCTATGCGACCCAATTTCCGCCGAACAAGGTGGGAATCTTTCGGGCGGTCGAGGCGATGAACCGATACCAGGGCTTGACGGCGGGTTTCGAAGCCGGTGAAGTTTTCATGACCTACCGTTCGGTCGGAATCGACGACGTCATGCGGCTTTCTTGCCCGTCACACGTCCGGCCTCGCTGAGGTCTAATCGCGGTCGGTGTCGGTCGTGTTCGGTCTTATCGCAACGTCGGGTCCTTTCGACCCATCCAAAGGCGGAAGTGGTGGCGAGTCTTACCCGCTGGCAAACATTTTGGCGGAGCGTGAGCCAAAACCTCGGCTTCGGTCCTCGTCCCTTGCCGGTCGGAACCGTCGACCACCACGAACCTGCCATGACCAACGCCCAGACCGGCACCCCACCCTCCCGGAAGCTCAGGGTCGGCGTCGTTTCGACGGTCGGCAACTATCGAGAGCACAACGAAGACAACTTCTACCTCCCCAAGACGTCCGAGAAGCTCCTGGGGGCCAGCGTCGCCGACCGTGAGCATTCGGTCGAGGTCGGCGTCGACGACATGATGCTCAAGTTGTTCGTGGTCGCCGATGGGATGGGGGGGCAGCTTGCCGGCGAGAAAGCCAGCCAGATGGCCGTCGAGATCATCCCCCGAGAGCTGTCGAGGAGGCTCCAATCGTCGGGAGTGGCCGGCGACAAGGCGGTCCAGCGGGCGGTCCGCGACTCGATCGCCGCGGCCAACCACGAGATCCTCGGCTTGTCGGTCGTGCAAACCGAGTTCAACAACATGGGGACGACCGTCGTCATGGCCCTGCTCCACGTCGGCCGGATCTACGTCGCCGGGATCGGCGACTCGAGGGCGTACCGGGTCCGAGGCGGGCGGATCGAGCAGATGACCAAGGACCACTCGCTGGCCCAGGCGCTCCTCGAAGCGGGGACGATCACCGCCGAAGAGTTGCCGAACCACAAGTTCAGCCACGTCCTCTATTTGTATCTCGGCAGCAAGGACGCGAGAGGCGGCCCCGAGGACGTCCACGCGACCGACCTCCTCGACGGCGACCGCTTCTTGCTCGCCTCCGACGGTTTGACCGGGGTGGTCGCCGACGAGCAGCTCGCGGAGATCATCTCCGGGTCCGACGACCCCCGCGAAACGGCCCGGACCCTCACCAGGCTCGCGCTCGACAACCATTCCAAGGACAACGTCACCTGCCTGGTCATCCATGTGGTTTGATCCGGCGCCCGACGCTTCCGGAAGAGACGTTACGGGCTTCGCCTTTCCGACTTCTCCCGAAACGACATCGCCGCAGCGAGGCATGCCGCAATGGCTGGGCTTGATCAATTCGTGGCCAACCTCAAGCGAAGCCGCCTCGTTGCCGACGACGACCTCCGGAAAGCTCGGTCCAACACGCCCATCGAGCCTTCCGGCGACGCCGCCGTCCGCCTGGCCCGGGCCTTGATCGAGCAAGGGAGCTTGACGAACTACCAGGCCAAGAAGGTCCTCGCGGGGGCGACTCGCGGCTTCTTCCTCGGCGAATATCGGATTCTCCGGTCGCTGGGCGAAGGCGGGATGGGCAAAGTCTATCTGGCTGTCCGCGAGCGCGACGGGTTTCGGGCGGCCATCAAGGTCCTCCCGGCCAGCAAGGCGGTCGACGGCGGCCAAGCCCTGTCGCGGTTTCGACGCGAGATGGAGCTGTCGACCCGGGCGATCCACCCCAACCTGGCCAGGACGATCGACGTCGGCCAGGATGGCGACGTCCACTTCATGATCCTCGAATACGTCCCCGGCGAAAGCTTGTATCAACTGGTCAAGCACCCCAAAGGCGGGCCGCTCCGGGTGACCGATGCCGCCCGATACTTCCTCAAGGTGCTCGACGGGATCGAGGCCGCGCACGAGGTTGGCCTGATCCACCGCGACATCAAGCCGTCGAACCTCATGGTCACGCCCGACGGCGACGCCCGGGTCCTCGACCTCGGCCTGGCCCGGCTGATCGACGACGTGGAAGGGTCGCTCACGAAGCACAACGTCGTCATCGGCACCCTCGACTACGCCAGCCCCGAACAACTCGGCGACGCCGCCCGGGCCGACCGGAGGAGCGACCTCTACAGCCTGGGCTGCACGCTCTATTTCGCCCTGGCCGGGCACCCTCCGTTCGAAGGCGGGGACGTCGTCAACAAGATCTTCAAGCAGAAGATGGACGACCCCGAACCGCTGGAGCGAGTCGCCCGAGGGGTTCCCTCCGCGTTCGCCGCGATCGTCCGCAAGCTGATGAACAAGAACCCCAACGATCGCTACCAGACGGTCGCCGAGTTGCGGGTCGACCTCGCCCGGTGGGCCGACCCGGCGATTGTCCGCTCGATCCTGGGCGCCGAGGCGGACGCGGCTCGGGCCTTTCGACCCCCTCCCCCCGAGGTCGAGGACGACGACCTCCGGATCTTCGATTCCAAGGACGGACCACTTTCGATGGCATCGCTGCGCGATTTCGGGGCATCCGAGCCGCCCGCCGCACCTATGCATCGACCGCCACGTTCGGCGCGATCGGCAGTGGTTTCTCGGTCCACTTTGTCAAAAGATCAAAAGCGAACCACCCTCGAAGACGAGACCCGCTGGTTGATCTTGTTTGTCGTGGGAACAGCCGGTTTCGGCCTCCTTGTGGTCATCATCACGGCAATTTTGTATTGGCGGTCCTGACTTGGCGCAAGGATTGCTCCTCCTGAAAACCTCAGTAACGTGCCGGTTGCGTTTCAGGAGAGCACGATGAGATTAGCGAGCGTCGCTTCGATGGTGAGCGATCAAGATCCGAGTTTGGACCGACGAATTCAAGATCATGTCGTTGAAATAGGCATCCTCCTGCCAGCAAATCGAGCGGCCGATCTGATCCAGATGGCCAGGGTCCGCCAGGAATCGGTCGGTCAGATGTTGCGAAAATTGATCGATCGGGAATTGGCCGCGGCCGAGTGCCTTTGAGCTTCGCGGGTCGATTGAACGACACGCCCGGCGTCGGGTCCGGGACTTGTCGTTCTCGTCGAGATCGGGGAAAATCCAGGGGTTGCCTCGGCGTCCCGATCGAACCGACCTGACCCGGACCGCGACCGATGCCTTTCGACGCCGACGGTCTCGACGGTTTCCTCCCCCCGGTGGCGAGTTGGTTCCGGGCGGCCTTGGGCGAGCCGACGCCTCCGCAGAAGATGGGTTGGCCTTCGGTCGCGTCGGGTCGAAATACGCTCCTGTTCGCCCCGACGGGGTCGGGCAAGACGTTGGCCGCCTTCCTGGCCTGCCTCGACCACCTTTGGCGTGTCCCTCGGCGGGTCAAAGGGGTCCGCATCCTCTACCTCTCGCCGCTCAAGGCGCTCAACAACGACGTCTACCGCAACCTCCAACTCCCGCTCGACGGCATCCTCAAGGCGAGCGAAGCCGAAGGCAACCCGCTCCCTCGGTTGACGATCGGGGTCAGGACGGGCGATACCTCTCAGGGCGACCGCCAGAAGATCGCCCGGAATCCGCCCGACATCCTGATCACGACCCCCGAGTCGCTCCACCTCATGCTCACCAGCAAGGCGAGGGCGGTGCTCGGGTCGCTCTCGCACGTCATCGTCGACGAGATCCACTCGCTCTGCGCCGAGAAGCGGGGGGTGTTCCTGGCGTTGCTCCTGGAGCGGCTCGAACGGCTCAACGCCGGTGGCTTCGTCCGGGTCGGCCTGTCGGCCACCCAGCGCCCGCTCGAAGAGGTCGCCCGCTACCTCGGCGGGCTTCGCGTCGTCCGCTCGGCCCGAGGCAAGACCCTCGGGCATGAGGGGAGGCCCGTCGCCATCATCGACGCGGGCCGCCGCAAGGAGATGGACCTCGAAGTCTCGGCGCCGTTCGATCACTCAGGCCCTCGCGTCGAAGGTTCGATCTGGCCGGAGATCGAGCGGAGGCTCCTCGACCTAATCCGGTCGCACCGCTCGACCATCATCTTCGCCAACAATCGCCGGGTCGTCGAGCGGCTCGCGGCGCACCTCAACGAGCTTGCGGAAGCCGAGAAGCCGGGAGATCGAGTCGACTCCGACGAGCCAACCCCGACCATCGTGGCCCGGGCGCACCACGGGAGTTTGAGCCAGGAGGAACGGCGCTCGACCGAGGAGATGCTCAAGCGCGGCGAGCTCCCGAGCGTCGTGGCCACCGCCTCGTTGGAGCTGGGGATCGACATGGGGGCGGTCGACCTGGTCTGCCAGGTGGGTTCGCCGGGAGGGGTTGCTCGAGGCTTGCAGCGGGTGGGCCGGGCGGGGCACGTCGTGGGCCGGACGAGCAAGGGGCGGCTGATCGCCCGGACGACCGCCGACCTCCTCGAAGCCGCCGCCTTGACCCAGGCCATGATCGCCGGGGCGGTCGAGACGTTGCAGGTCCCGACGAACTGCCTCGACATCCTGGCCCAGCAGGTCGTCGCCTGCGTCGCGGTCGAACCGTGGGACGTCCCCGCCCTGCTCGACCTCGTCCGGTCGAGCTACCCCTACCGCGACCTGTCCGCCGAGGCGTTCGAGGGGGTCTTGAAGCTCGTCTCGGGCCGGTTCCCGACCGCGAGTTTCCGCGACTTGCAGCCCAGGATCAGTTGGGACCGGGTCCGCAACCGCCTGACCCCCCTGCCCGGCACGAGTCGCCTGGCGATCATGGGGGGCGGGACGATCCCCGACACCGGCCAGTATCCGCTGACCCTCGGCGAGGGCGGCCCCCGGATCGGCGAACTCGACGAGGAGTTCGTCCTGGAAAGGCGCGTCGGCGACACCTTCTCGCTCGGGACCGCGACCTGGAAGATCGACGCGATCGAGGCCCAGAAAGTGGTGGTCTCGCGGGCCGAAGGGCAATCGGCCCTGATGCCGTTCTGGCGAGGCGAAAAGTCGAGCCGGACGGTCGAGCTTGGCGATCGCGTCGGCGCCCTCTGCCGGGAGCTTGCCGGGCGGGTCGACGAACCCGGCGTGCTCGACTGGCTGGCCTCCGAATGCCGCCTCGACGCCAACGCCGCCAAGATCCTCCGCGACCACGTCGCCCGCCAGGTCCGGGTGGCCGGGGCGGTGCCCGACGACCGGACGATCCTTGTGGAGACCTTCCAGGACCCGGCGGGCGAAACGGGCCTGGCGGTTTTGTGCCCGCTCGGAGGCAAGATCAACCTGGCGCTCAAGCTCGCGCTCCAGGGAAGGCTTCGCCAACGGTTGGGGGTCACCCCGGCTTGCCTCCACGCCGACGACGGCCTGCTCCTCCGCCTCCCCCGGACGGTCGGCCCGCCGCCGACGGACCTGTTCGACGGCTTGACTTCGGCCCTGGCCGAGTCGTTGATCCGGGTCGAGCTGGGCGACAGCGCCTTGTTCGGCCTCCGGTTCCGCCAGAACGCCGGTCGGTCGCTCCTGATGCCTCGGCCCGACCCGAGCAAGCGGACCCCGCTCTGGCTCCAGAGGCTCAGGGCCAAGGACTTGCTCCAGGTGGTCCGCAAGCTGCCCAACTTCCCCGTCGTGGTCGAGACCTACCGCGAATGCCTGGTCGACGACCTCGACCTCCCCCGGTTCCGGTCCTTGCTCGACGCGATCCAGGCCGGAGCGGTCCGCGTCGTCGTCCGAGACGGCCAGGTCCCGTCGCCGTTCGCCTCCGACCTCGTGTTCCGGTTCACCCAGTCGTTCCTCTACCAGTGGGACGAGCCTGCCCGGACCCCCGGCCCGTCGACCGACCCGACCGAAACCCCGATGCTCGACGGCCTCCTCGACCCCTCGGCGATCGGTCGGGTCGAGGCGAGGCTCCGAGGGGTCGGCCACCCCCCTCGGACCGTGGACGAGATGGCCGAGACCTTGCGGCAACTCGGCGACCTCGCCCCGTCCGAGTTGGCCGGGCCGATGGCGGGGTTCCTCGACGATCTGCGAGCCTCGGGCCGGGTCGTCCCGATCCAATTTCCTGATCTCGACGAACCTGATCGCTGGGTCCTCGACGAAGACCGCTCGCTCTACGCCGCCGCGTTCCCGAGTCGACCGACTCCGACTGGAAAGAGCAAGAAGAAGCAAGCGGCCCCGGTCATCGATTCCAGCTTCGGCGAAGTGAGTCAGGACGAGGCGTTGGCGTCGATCGTCCGCCGCTTCCTGGCGAATCATGCCCTGGTCGGGCTGGCGGACCTGCTGGCCCGGTATCCGATCAGCTCCGCCGACGCGACCGACCTCCTGGATCGGTTCGCCGACGACGGGGCCTTGGTCCGGCTCGACCCGACCGAAGGGTCGGATTCAGCGAGGTGGGCCGAGCGGGGCAACCTCGACGAAGTCCGCCGGCTCTCGGTGGCGATCCGGCGTCGGGAAAGCGTGGCGGTCTCGCCCGAGGTGTTCGCCGACTTCGTGGTCAAGCGGCAACATGTCCACCCCTCGACCCGTCGCGAAGGGGCCCTCGCGGTGTCCTTGACCTTGGAGCAACTCCAGGGGTTTGCCGCTTCGGCGGAACTCTGGGAGTCCGAAATCCTCCCGAGCAGGGTCCGCAACTATCGCCCCGAGTGGCTCGACGAGGCGCTCGGGATGGGCGACTGGACCTGGCGAGCCGAATCTAACACCAGGGGCAACGAACCTCGGGTCGCGTTCGTCGCCCGCGATTTTCGCGGACCCTGGCCCGCCTCCGACGAGAAGGACTCGAAGCCGACGGCCAATGAGGTCAAGGTCCGCGATCACCTCCTCAACCGAGGGGCAAGTTTCGTCGCCGACATCGCCCGCGACCTCGGCCTCGGACCGACCGCCGTCCGGTCCGCCCTCGGCGGCCTGGTCCGTCGGGGCGAGGCGAGCAACGACAGGTTCGATCCGCTCCGACCCGGCGGCTCCGACTCGACCGAAACGCTGGTGCCCGTCGGCGACCGCTCGGGGGGTCGCCCTCGGTTCGGCCGCCATCGCCCGACGTTTGGCCGGTCCGGTTCCTCGCCATCGGGGCGAGTCGAGGGGCGATGGACCCCCTATCCGCCCGGCCCGGTCTTGGACGAAGGCCCCGAGGCGAACCACCTCCTCTGGGCGTCGATCTTGATGGAGCGGTACGGCGTCTTGACCAGGGAGACCGCCGCCGCCGACCCTTGGGCGCCCCCCTGGCGCGACCTGGCCCCCTGGTTGACCCGCGCCGAGATGCGGGGGGAGATCCGACGGGGGTACTTCGTCGAAGGGCTGTCGGGCGTCCAGTACGCGACCGCCGAGGTCGTCGACGCCCTGGCCCGGGCGGCGTCCCGACCGGCGGTCGATAATGTCAACGACCCGTTCCTGATCTCGACCCTCGACCCGGCCAACCTTTATGGGTCCGGCGCCCCGCTCGACATCCCGCTGCTCGAAGGGGGGACGGCCCGTTTGCCTCGCAATCCTTCCAATTCTTTAGTCTTAATCGCCGGTCGGCCGATCTTGATCGTGGAGGGCGGGGGCAAGCGGTTGACCGGCCTGGCTTCGGCCTCGGAGCTGGAACTTCGCCGGGCGATCGCTCTTTTGCCGAGCTTGGCGAGTTCTTCACACAGAGTTCTTAAGATAGAGACCTATAACACTGCGGCCACCCTGAGCAGCCCCGCCGTCCCCTGGCTCGCCGAGGCCGGGTTCGTCCGCGACCCGCCCGGGATGGCGTTTTATTTCATGGGATGGTAAACCGTCGGGTGGGACCAACCAACCCTCATCGAGGCGAAGAGGATTCGAGGCTCGAACGATGCCGAACCCAACCGAACCGGCGACCGACACCTTGGCCGTCGAGGCGATCGACCCGACGGTCGGCCCTTCGCCCCGAGACGGCAACGCCAACCCATTGTTCGACTGCCTGGTGATCAGCGACCTCCACCTCGGCAGCGACATGTGCCAGGCCCGGCTGCTCGAGTCGTTCCTCGAATGGGCGGTCCGCCACTCCCGCGAGCTGGTCATCAACGGGGACATCTTCGACGACCTCAACTTCAAGCGCCTGACCAAGCGGCACTTCGCCTGCCTCAAGGTGATCCGCAAGAACTCCGACCGCGCCGACTTCCAACTGATTTGGGTCCGGGGCAACCACGACGGACCCGCCGACATTGTCAGCCACATCGTCGGCGTCGACATCCTCGACGAGTACGTCTACGACAACGGCTCGACCCGCCTCCTGATCCTCCACGGCGACCAGTTCGACACGTTCATCACCTCGTACAAGCTCCTGACCGACGTGGCCTGCGGGATCTTCTACTGGATTCAGAAGTGGGCGCCCCACAACGCGGCGCGCTGGGTCCGCCGGGTGACCAAGAAGTGGCAAAGGAACAGCCAGTTGGTCCGCCAACGCGCCATCGAATACGCCCGGACCAAAGGCATCCCCAACGTCACCTGCGGCCACACTCACCTAGCCCTGACGGCGGAGCAATCCGGGGTCCGCTACTTCAACACCGGCACCTGGATCGAGCACCCGCCGTTCCCGTTTGTCGCGGTGCGGGGGGCGACAGTCGAGCTTCTGACCTGGCCGCTCGGCCCCGACGGGTTGGCCGCTCCGATCACCGCCGAGGTGCCTGAATTGGCTGACCCGTGACCTCAAGTGCAGTCGAAGACAGTGATCATGTAAGCTAAATGATGAATTGGGACTATTGTCGCAAATTACGAACACCACTAAATGCTTCTCTATTCCGATAGCAACTTCAAAATCAATGATCATAACAGTAATACTATGTTTGAATAAAAAAGTAGCAGAATTTGACAGTTCACTTTCATACGACGAAACCTTTTCTTCATTCCTTAAATAAAGAATTTTGGCCGAATCTTCTCTTGCAATAAAACTGTCGATTCGGTTAAGTTACCAACTGTCGCGGTTGTGGCTAGTTTTACAATTGGCATCAAATAGCCACATCATTTTTGACAAAATGCGACTCATCGACCTTTAGATGGAATCGTAAGCCAATGACCCATTTCGATCAATCGCCTCGCTCAGGACGTGGTTTCACGATTGTTGAAGTCATTGTCGTCATGTCTATCATCCTCATTTTGATTGGACTATTCCTACCAGCTCTCCAGGCCGCACGTGAAGCCGCACGGCGGACTAACTGTGTTTCCAACATGCGGAGCATTGGTATTGCGGTAAACGCTTACTCCGATACGCACAATCTCCTTCCACGGGGAGCAACAAGATTAGGATACTCACTGTTTTGCCAAGTCCTTCCTTACATTGACCAGATGAACCTGTATAACAGTCTAAACTTTTTGCAGAACCAGTCGATTTCCTCGCTTCCAGGAAATACGAATTGGACTGTGGCTTCAACCCAGTTAGCGGTTTTGGTTTGCCCTTCCGATTCCAAAGGTGACTCCGGAGGAGTTGGAACAACTAGTTATGCCGGCAACGGTGGCTATGGGATTCAAACATTTGGGAGAAACGGCGTGTTCGTTGATCGATCTGGAGGCCGCGTACCGCAATTGCGACAAGCTCTCTCATTCGCAGCCATTACGGACGGGACTTCTTCCACAGCGTGCCTGTCCGAGTGGCTCACCGGGTCAAGTGCATCAGTCGGTAGGAATAGGCTTGAGACGGTTTTTAGTACCGAACCTCTCTCATCGCCTAGCCAGTTCAACTCTTTCGTGGATTCATGCCGAAATATGAACAATCATTCATCCATTTCCAATTCGTTCCGACGTCGCAGTTGGTCGCACGGCTTATTCGGTGAGACGATTTACAATCATGTGCTCAATATCGACGGAAATGCTTGCACTTATGGGAGTGATATCAACTATGGTTCATATCCCGCAGCTAGTTATCACTCTTCAAGTGTCAATGTGCTATTTGTCGATGGCCACGTAAATCTTGTGGCTAACACCATAGACCTTGCAATTTGGCGAGGTCTTGCCACTTTTGGCGGTAATGAAATTATTTCTGACAGCCAGTATTAGGACCATTGGCTGAGCTTTTGTTTCCTGCTCTCCTGTTTCCACTTGAGGAAATTCACCCGTAGCCGTTCAAGGGGTAAAACCCTTGGAAACAAGGTGTTCTACGAACAGCACAGGGAAAATACTTCATTTTACCCTCTAGCCTCAAAGAACCCATTGTTTTCGGCTTATTCGGCCTGTAAACGCCTACATTCACCCAACCGGAGTGCCACCATGAGCGCGAGATTCATTGCTTCCTTTACCACTGTCGTTTAGCTGGCCTTTGCACCCTCGAATCTACAAGCCCAGAGCGCCGCTACGGAAGTCACGTTTTCCAACGTATCACACGGTAAGGGAACTCATCCGGGCGCTACCAAGATTGCGGTCTCTGGAACTGTTACTACGGTGGGAGTTGCAAACGGCACTACCATCGAGCTCACCATCACGATTGATGATACCGACAAGAATAGTTCGAAGGACACGACGGTTAGTGTCACGATCAATAACAACACCGCGACTTTTAAAACCGACGCGTCGCAACCTGCGACGGGCCGAGATGATGTTGGAACGATCATTATCGTTCCTTCGACCACGGGATACAGCGGTTCCTACAGCGACGACCTTAGTTTTTCGAATGCCGATCCAACCACGTGAGCCGGTCGGTCGAGTGCGATTTTACTTCGATTAGATAGGCTCGGATATCGAAACAAGAGGAAACTCAGGGCATGTTTTACCCTGAGTTTCCTCTTACGATTAGATAAATTTCAATTAGGAACGTGAATTAATGTCAATTCATGTTTCCGGATGTGAAATAACGCTTGTCGAATTAGTATTAATTAATGTTAACCCGCGATGGCGCTTGTGCGCCAGGGTCGCGTGTCGTCCTCAGAAAAGCGGCGAACCCCCTTGACTCTCCGGATTCGCCACTTGTCGTCGAATCCCATAGAGATCAGGATGCTGCCTTTTGGCCGGGGGCGGAGGGCCTCCGGTGGGATCGGCGGGATGATGCCGTCCCTCGGACGGGCGTCACGGCCATACGGCTATGTCGTAGGGGTTCTTTGCCCGTGCCTTGCGGGCGGGGGTTTGCTAAAATCAGCAGAGGTAGTCCCCCGACTCCAGGCGTGAGAGGGGACGGCTCGATTTTATGACCCGAGAGACTCAGCCAAGGCCATGTCGACCACCCGGACCGAGAACGATTCGATGGGGGCCATGGAGGTCCCGGTCGACGCCTATTATGGTGCCCAGACCCGACGGGCCGCGCTCAACTTCGAGATCAGCGCCTTGCGGATGCCCCGGAGCTTCATCCGGGCGATGGGGCTGATCAAGAAGGCGGCGGCGCAGGTCAACATGGACTTGAAGCTGCTCAACCCCGACCTCGGCGCCCCGATCGTCCAGGCGAGCCAGGCCGTCGCCGACGGTCGGCATGATGACCAGTTCGTCGTCGACGTCTTCCAGACCGGGTCGGGCACCTCGACCAACATGAACACCAACGAGGTGATCGCCGGGGTCGCCAACGAGAAGCTGACCGGCAAGAAGGGGGGCAAGTCGCCCGTCCACCCCAACGACGCCGTCAACATGGGGCAGTCGTCCAACGACGTGATCCCCACCGCGATCCACGTCTCGGCGCTCGAAGGGGTCCGCAAGAAGCTGATCCCCGCCCTGGCCGACCTCCAGAAGCTGCTCGCCGCCAAGGCCGAGGCGTTCGACCCGGTGGTCAAGATCGGTCGGACCCACCTCCAAGACGCCGTGCCGATCCGCCTGGGGCAGGAGTTCTCGGGCTATGCCTCGCAGGTCGAGCACGGGATTCGCCGCTTGACCACCGCCAGCGACGCCCTGGCCGAGCTTGCGATCGGCGGGACGGCGCTGGGGACCGGGATCAACACCCACGCCGAGTTCCCCCAGCGGATGGCCGCTCAGTTGAGCCACGACACCGGGCTTCCGTTCCGCCCCGCGTCGAACAACTTCGAGGCGATGGCCAACCGCGATGCCGCCGTCGAGGTCTCGGGGGCCTTGAAGACCGTGGCCATCAGCCTGTCGAACATCGCCAACAACATCCGGTGGCTGGCCTCGGGGCCTCGTTGCGGGATCGGCGAGATCAAGATCCCCGAACTCCAGCCGGGCAGCTCGATCATGCCCGGCAAGGTCAACCCGGTCATCCCCGAGGCCGTGATGATGGTCGCGGCGCAGGTGGTGGGCAACGACGCCACGATCGCTTGGGCCAACGCCTTGGGGTCGAACTTCGACCTGAACGTCATGATGCCGGTGATCGCCTTCAACCTCCTCCAGTCGATCGACCTGTTGACCACCGCCTCGGAGCACCTGGCCTCGAAGTGCATCGACGCCGAGAAGCACCTCAGCGGCAAGAAGATCGATGGGGTCACGAAGATCGAGGCCGACGGAGATCGTTGCAAGGAGCTGATCGAGAAGAGCCTGGCGATGTGTACCGCCCTGGCCCCCCGGATCGGCTACGATTCCGCCGCCGCCCTGGCGAAATTGGCCTATAAAGAGGGGACCAACGTCCGCCAGGTCGCGCTGGAGCAGGTGGCGGGTCGGTCTGTCGAAGAGGTGACCAAGGCTCTGGGCCTGGGCGACCACCCGACGATCCTGACCAAGCTCGGCGTTCCGTCGGCCGAGGAGGTCGAGGCGATGCTCGACCCGCACGGCCAGACGGTCCGAGGCACGGGCGTCGGCAACGGCGCCGGGGGTTGATCGAGGGCGGTCGGGTCGGGAAGCGATGGTTCCAAGCGAATCCTTGAGGGCGAACGATGAGCGAGCCGCGACCTGACGACGCGATGCTGGAGATCGGCGACATCGACGAAGAGCCGACGCCAAGCCCGAGCCCCGAGCCGCCTCCCAAGGTCGTCATCGAGTACCGCGACCGGGGCATCCCCTGGATGCTGGTCCCCCCCATGCTCGCCCTCTCGGCGGTGATCGCGGCCGTGGTCGTCTACAACGTCGTCGCCAAGCGGGACGCCCGTCGGCCAGCGGTCTCGACGGTCGATCTGGAACCGCAAGTCCACCTCCCCGACGGGCCGAAACCCGAAGAGCCCCCGCCGCCGACCCCCGCCGTCACCAACTCGGCATCGGTCGAGAATCCTCCGACCCCGACGAAGGACCCCGAACCGGCGAAGCGGGTCGAAGTGCCTCCCTCATTGATCGCGGCGCCGGCCGCTCCGGGCTCGACCCTCGACAAGGTCGCGGCGACGGCTCCCGAGCCGCCCTCGAACCCGCCCGGCCGAGATCCCGCCCCGGTGGGGTTCGATCCCGCCTTGATCGCGACCCAACCGCCTCCGCTCGACCCGGCCTCCGCGGCTCCGCCGGTCGATCGCGACCTGGCGGCGGCGGGGCGGATGGGTCGCCCCGACGACCCGGCTTCCGGCTTGAATCCGCCCGCCCAGCCCGATCAGGTCGACCCCGACCTTTTGCCCCCGGACCCGCGCAAGGCCCGGTTCGATCGCCGGCGCCGGGCGATCGAGGCGAGGCGGAGGGCCGAAGCCGACCGCTTCCAGTTCCACGCCGAGCTGGCCGCGATCACCAAGAAGTACGGTCGGAAAGCGGCCCCCGCGATCCACAAACTCGCCCAGGATTACGAGCAAGAGATCCCCGCCGCCTCCCTGGAACAGGCACACAAGGCCCTGGGTGACAAGGGGATGTACGCGGGAGCGAACACCTCGGAGCGAATCAACCTGCTCCGCAAGCTGGGCTTCCCCGAGACCGCGGTCCTGGGGGACATCTTCGACCTCGAAGGCCGTTACGAGAGCAAGGGCGCGCGGAACGCGAGGACGAAGGACGAAATCTATGTCCAGTCGGCTTTGATCCTCCTGAACCACCCGCCCAACCGCCTGTCGACCAGCGCCCGGCCCGTCTCGGTGCCCAAGGCCAACTTCCGCTCGGGGCCAGAGTCGCCCAATTCGGCCGATTCGATCCTGTCCGACTCGAACCCTTGACCTTCGATCCGACCGCGCCCGCTCCGCCCTCCGGGCTTTCCTTTGGAACCACTCCATGCGACCGCACCACGTCCGAGTCGGGCTGATCGCCACCCTTGCCGCGACCAGCTTGCTCCTCCCCTCCAATGCTCCCGCCGATGACCTGGCGGCCAGTTCCGCCGAGGGGATCAAACTCCTCGCCGAAGGCGACCGCCTGGCCGACGCCAAGAACCCGACCGAAGCCGTCTTGCGCTACAAGCAGGCGTTCGAGCAGCTTTTGCCCGGCCTCAGGCACCTCCCATTTCGGTTCGAGGTCAAGCGAGACGTCACCGCCCGCCAGGACTTGAAGGCGCTCCTGCTCAAGGAACTCGACGAGGAGATGACCCCCGCCGAGTTCAAGACCGGCGAGCTGGCGTTCAAGGCGTTCGGCCTGATCGCGCGCGACCTCGACTGGAAGGCGACGATGGTCAAGGTCTACGCCGAGGAGATCGCGGCGTTCTACGACCCCAAGACCAAGACCATGCACCTGATCCGCGAGTCGGAAGATCAGCCCAAGAAGGTCGGCTTCCTCGAAAGCCTGCTCGGCAAGAAGGGCGGCTTCGACAAGGACGAGAACAAGACCGTGATCGCCCACGAACTGACCCACGCCCTGGCCGACCAGCATTACAACCTCGACGCGATGCAGGACGTGGTCAAGAAGGACGACGACCAGTCGATGGCGCTCTCGGCCTTGATCGAGGGGGAGGCGACCCTGGCCATGATCGGCTCGCAGATGGAGGACTGGAACGGCTCGAAGGTTTCCGCCTTCCCCGCCGCCGACCTCGACCGGGTGTTCAGCCTGATGATGCCCCTGATGCCGATGACCGGCGGCGCCGGGCTTCGTGATGCGCCGCCGATCCTGTCCGAGAGCCTGCTGTTCCCCTACCTCCGGGGGATGGTCTTCTGCGCCAAGCTGACCAACAACGGCGGCTGGAAGGCGGTCGACGGGGCCTATCGCCGGCCCCCGCAATCGACCGAGCAGATCCTCCACCCGGAGAAGTACCTCGACCAGCCCGACCCGCCCACGGCCATCGACATTGGTACTCTCGACGCCGGGGCCGGCTGGTCCGAGGTGGGCCGGAACGTCCTCGGGGAGTTCCAGTTGGGGGTCATGCTCCGCCGCCACGGCGGCAAGCCGATCGCCGCCGGCTGGGACGGCGACCGCTACGCCGTGTTCGAAGGCCCCGACGGCAAGCTCGGGCTGGCCTGGCTGACCACCTGGGACACCGTCGACGACGCCCGAGACTTCGCCCGCCAGTACACCCGATACCAGACGACCAAACTCGGCCCCGGGGCCGAGTCCCCCCTGGCGTTCCCCGACGAGATCCGCCGCCCCCACGCCGGGACGATCTTCGCGGTCGAGCGCCGAGGCCGAGACGTCGCCGTCGTCGAGGGGTTTGATAGCGACACGACCGAGCGGCTCGTCGGGTCGCTGTTTCAGGCCAAGAAGACCGAGATGCCTCCCATCGAACGGAAGTAATACCGATCCCAGAAATTCATTGCACATTTCAAATTGCAGATCGCAGATCGCAAATACTGCATACATATGGCTTTGCGATTTGCGATCTGCAATTTGAAATGCGTTGGAAATTCCTGGGATGCGTATAAGCCGTCAAAGATCCCCTGGGGATTCGGAGTCCGGGGGGGCCTCGCGCCTCCAGGCTTGCTCTCGGTCCAGCCCGTTGAGCGGCTTCGACCGGAGGCGGCCGAGGTCGACCACGGTATCCCGGGCGTCCTCGGGGTTCTCGGCCAACCCTTGCTTGAGCCGGCGTCGGCGGAGCTTGCCGCCCTTCCGCTTGATCTCGCGCTTGAGTTGGCGCAACTCGCGCTTCTTATCTTGATCCATGAATTCGTAGTCCTCGACGGGCTTGCCAGGTCTGGTACGGTTCCCATGGATCTTCTGCATGGCAAATTGCAGATTGCAAAATATCGCTCTGATTGACTTTCCGTCTGCAATCCGCAATTTGCGATCTGTGATGAATTTCTAGGTTTGGTATGACACTCTAAGACTCATTGATGTTCAGGGCCTGGAGCTTTTCCGAAAAGGTCGCGTCGAGCCAGGCGGCCAGGTCGCGGGCATATCGGGTCGGGTCGGGGTCGAATTCGAGCGTGTGGTGCCCTTCGGGGTAGCGGATCACCCGCTTCCGGCTCGACGCGACCCGGCCCCAGTATCCCAGGGTCTTGGGATTGTTGACGATCCGGTCGCGGTCGGCCAGGATCAAGAGCGACGGCTGTTTGACCTTGGGGGGGACTCGGGCAACCTTCCGGTCGAGGAAGAAGCTGGAGGCGAGCAAGGACGCGGTCGCCGCGCGAAGCCCGAGCGGGTCGTTGGCGATGAATGCCTGGCCATCGGGGTTGTCGGTGAACAGCGCCGGGTCGCTGAGCGGGATCGGGAACGTCTTCTTGGGCCGCGAGAGATAAGCCAGCGCGATCCTGATCCGCTCGCCTCGGGAAACGTCGACCCTGGGCAGCAACCCCGGGCAGATCAGGGCGAGGGCATCGACCAAGTTGGGGTACTTGGCCGCCGTGACCACCGCGAGCTTGGCCCCCCAACTGATCCCCGCCAGGGCGACCGGCTTGCTTGGTTCGGCCCGACGCAATTCGGCGAGGTACTCGGCCACGTCGTCGAGCAGCCGTCGGGTATTCGGCGTATGGCCGCGATCCGGGCGGTTCGACCCCGAGCCTCGGCGATCGGTGAAGTGGGCTTCGAACCCCTCGTTGGCCAGGGTCCGACCGAGGTCGTGATACCAACCCGCGTGACTTTGGACCCCATGAAGGATCAAGACTCGCCCCTTGGCCGCCTTGGCCCGATCGGGCACGGGCCAGGTTTCGACGTGGATCGGGTAAGCATCCGACGCGAGCCATCGGGAGACCTTGGGCGCGGATTCAAGCATAAGTCACCTCGCGATGGTTGACCGTCATCCGAGCCAGCGCATCGGGATCGACCATGATCCCTAAACCTACGCCAGGCAACGGCTTACCTCGACCACCGTGGCGAAACGTGATGTCCCGGTCGATCAGGTTTTCCCGGAGGACATGGCGATCATAGGACCCCTCGACGTAGCTGATCCCTTTGACCCGACCGGCGAAGTGCCGCCCCGCCGCCGAGAGGATTCCGGTCTCGCCGGGGTGGCAACCGAGTTGGACCCCAAGCCCCGACCGATGGGCCAGGTCGACGATCTTGAGGCTGGGGAAGATCCCCCCGCATTTCGAGAGCCGGACATTCAACAGGTCGGCCAGGCGGTCGTCGACGGCGCGAACGGCGTCGGGATAGCCGCAGAGCGACTCGTCGAGCATCACCAGCAACCGCCCCGACCCGCCGGGATATTCGAGCCGGGGTCGGATCTCGCGGAGGGCGTCCACCTCGGCGTGGCGGACCGGCTGCTCCAGGACCGAGGGGCGAGCGTCAAAGAGCGGCCGGACCCGGTCGACCACCTCGTTGGCCGACCAGGCTTCATTGGCGTCGACCCGGATGTCGACCCCCGGTCCGAGGATGCGGCGGATGCGCCGGAGGCGGTCGCCGTCGTCTTGCCCCTCGACCCCCACCTTGACCTTGACTTGATGAAACCCGTAGAGCCGCATCTTCCAGGCGGAAATCGTTTCCCCGCGATGACTTGCGGCGGTGATCGCCCCGCTGTACCTCACGGTCTTGGGTTTCGGCTCGATCCACTCGGGCCGACCCGCGATCCGAACCGCGTCGCCGACCGAAGCCCCGAAGGCCCGGCCGTAAGCGTCGAGCAAGGCCAGCTCCAGGGCGCATCGGGCCGAGTTCCCCGCCATCCCCCGGGGGTCGGCCTCGGTCTCGGGCAGGCTCAAGCCGCCGATCGACCGGACCGCCTCGGCGAAGTCGCTCGGGGCTGGACCTAGGGCTTCGGGCAGGTCGAGTGCCGCCAGGCACGCGAAGGTCGACGCGATGGTCTCGCCGGTCACATACGACCGGGGGACGCCCTCGCCAAACCCGACGGTCCCGTCGCCGAGGATGACCCGGACGACCAGGTTGTCGGACTGGCTCCGTTCGAACGAAGCGTGGCGGATCGGCTTTCGGAGCGGGACCAGCACATGGTGGAGGTCGATCGAGCGAACACCAATCATCCGGGCCTCGGTCGGTTCGAGTGGAAAACCTGGTCCAAGGTTGGTTTTCAAGCCTAACGTAAGATAACACGGAATAACGGTTTGCTTCAAAAATCGTGGTTTTCGGGGCGGATACTCCGAGGCATTCCCCCATCCTCCCGAACGAAGCCCTGCAAGTCGGCCGGCAAGTTCAATGGCTTCGTTTTGTCGAAATCGAAACGAAGTCAAGACGCTCGGATCTCCCGCGAAATGGGTTCGTTTTGTCGGTTTCAAAAAGGAAGCCATTCGCGAAGGACCGCCGAGCTGATGGACTCCACCTTGCCCACGAGCGAAACGAACCCATCCTCGGCATCACTACAATGATCCGTCCCTGTTAAGTATCCCTTTTGGGGCGAGCCATGAGTCGGATTTTTTGGTTTGTCGCTGTGGAACCTACGCGGTCGAAGTTTGAGCCGCGAACGGACCACCAATCAATCTCGATTTTCCAGCTTTATACGCATTACAGGAATTTCCAACGCATTTCAAATTGCGGATCGCAAATCGCAAATGGTTAATTCTAATCACTTTGCGATTTGCGATCCGCAATTTGAAATGTGCGATGAATTTCTGGGATCGGTATTCTTCCGTGTCAAATTCGTGTCCATTCGTGGCTCAATTGGGTTGAGGTCCCCGTTATTCGTGGAGTAGATTAGGAGTTCAGCAAACCCAGGCCGATGGCCGTCAGGACCAGACCCGAAACGAACCCAAGCCGGCGTTGGCCGCCTTGCGCGATCTTCAGGAAGCGAATCCTCGACTGGATTCGGCCGGCCAGGGTGCCGACGCCGACCAAGACCGCCGCCAGGCCGAGGCTGAACGCCACCAGGAGGGCGAGGCCCCAGCGAAGCCGGCCGATCGAGTTGGCCAGCACCACCAGCGCGACGGCATCCCAGCACGGAACGAACCCACCCGCCAGGCCCAAGATCCACAAGCTCGAAGTCGTCCTTAGCGGCGATCGAGCCGAGTGGCGATGCTCAGAAGCGTCGATCCCGGCCAGGTGGCGACCCACCCGGAACAGGCCGACCGCCGCGACCAACCCCCCCGAGATCCGGGCGACCGCCAGGTGGATCGAGCCGAACCGGTTCGTCTCGAACGACCAGAGGATCGAGGCGACGGCGACGACGCCGACCAGGTGGCAACCCGCCGTGATCAGCCCGAGGATCGCACCCCGTCGGGCCGCCCCGGGGCCTCCGAGGTTGGCGGCGGCGACCAAGGTCTTGCCGTGGCCGGGCTGGACCGCGTGGATCATCCCCAAGAAGAACGCGGCGATGAGCCACCCCACCGTCGACGCGCCCGAGCGATGGTCCAGGAGCCGCGTCAACCCGGAAGACGTCGCCTCGCGCGGGGAGGCGGGTGCGGGCGAGGGTGGCGGTTCGGTGGGGAGGACGCCCGGAGAGGCCCGGGGAACGTAGGCGACCCGCAACCGCTTGGTCCGACGTTCTTCGAGGTCGGACAACTGCCAGGTGGGACGCGACGCGATCGAGGCGACGTCGGTCGGCGGCAGGTCGCCTGACGCATCGAGGCTCGGGTCGACCCGGAGGCCCAGCCGCGTCGCCCCTTCCGATGAGGCGTAGTTGGTGTCGACGACCGAGAGAGTCCCCTTGGGGGGGAGCTTGGCCTCGAAGCGGAACCGGAAGCGCAGGTGGTCCTCGATGACCACATTGAAGCCGACGGCTCGCAACTCCACCTCGGAATCGTCGACCCGGATCAGGAACCCCCGGGCATTGAGCGGGCCGACGACCCGGGCGTAGCGGTCGAACAGGGCGGTTCGATCCCCTTGGGCCGGTTCTTCGCCGTCGAGTTGGCGAAGGTCTTGGACTAAGGTCAACTCGCCGAGGCTCACCTCATAGAGGACTTGGAGCCGCTCGGGCGCCAGGATCACCTGGGTCGATCGGTCGATCCGGGCGTTCGGGATGTCGTGCGCGGCCGAGGTCGAGGGCCGACCGATCGAGCAGCAGAGCCAGGCCGCGATTATCCAGTGGAATAGCGATCGCGGGGCCATCAGTAGAACTTCTGGAGGGCTCGCTGGACGACGTAGATGACCAGGCTCCGGCTGACCGGCTTCGACAAGACGCTATAAGCCTGGGCGGAGAGTGCCCGACGCATGAGCCGCTCGTCCTGATCGGCCGAGATCAAGATCATGGGGAACATCCCCTTGATCTGGCGGACGATGGCCATCGTTTCCAGGCCCGAGAGCTTCGGGAGGTGCATGTCCATCAGGGCGAGGTGGACGTCGTGGCGATTGACGATGTCGATCGCCTCCTCGCCCGACTCGGCGAGAAATGTTCGAAAGCCGACAGGTTCGAAGATTTCCCGGAACGTTTCCCGGGATTCGGGATCGTCGTCGGTCACCAGGATGGAATAAGGGCGACCCAGAGTCATGGAACGACCGGTTCTCACACGGAGGAGTTTTCAGGGTATCCGTATTGTACTACGCAACCCATGGGCCGATGTGGGAAAAATCATCACCGAGACCGACCATCGGCCCCAAGTTGGCTCGTCGCGTCGAGTTCAGTCCGGGAGGTCCGAGACGAGCCGGTCATCGAACCTCGATCCGACTGCCCAAAACCGTCGCCGGTTTGGCAGTTAACGCGTCGTCGAATTCTCCGAGGCTCGGGCCGACGCTCGACCGAACAGCCCCCGAGGAGGACCCCAACGGGCGTCCGGGCTGAATGCGTCGGCCGAGGCGAGTTCGGCGAGGTTGGGCTGGATGTCCCGGAACAGGTAATATTCGACGAGGCCGCCGTTCGCCGCTCGACATTCCACCAGGGTCGGGAGGTGGTTGGCGGGGTCGAAATAAGCTCGCCAGACTTCGCCGGTCGGGGTCGTCCGGAGGACCCCTCGATGGGGGTGGTCGAGCGGAGCGGGCGTTTGCCAACCCAGGTCGACCAGCGAGCCGGCCCGGTCGGCCTGTTCGAGGCCGGCGACGAGGGGGTCGAGCCCCGCTTCGGTGATCGGGTGCCGGCTGTTCTTCATGACCATCGGGCTGTCGGGGGCGAGCGAGAGTCGAGGGACGGGGAATTTCGAGTCGGCCATGTTGACGTGCATCAACCCGCCCGGCTCGTCGGATCGGTAGAGCACCTCGCGGCCCCGGTGGGGGCCGTCGACCCAGGTCAGCCTAGCCGCCTTGGGGGAACGCCTGATGGCCATGATGAGGTCCTCGACGGGCAAAAGCGTCCCGTCGACCCGCTCTTGGCGTTTCAAAGAGAGTTGATAAGAAGTCAACTGATCGAGCGCCGCCCTGGCCTCGGTGACGATCCGGGTCGTTTCCTGGACGGCCGGAGGGTTCGGAGCGGCGGCGAGGCGCGTTTGGTCGGCGACACCCGCGCCCGTCGGAGGCGAGCCGGGCCTGGCGGGGGCGGCCCTGACGGGAGGCTGGAGCTTGACGATGGGCTCGGTCGAGGGGTCCGGCTCGGGCTTGGCCGTTTCGACCGGCGGCATCATGTCCTCAGCCAACCCAGGCTCGATCGTCGGGTCGGAGGTGGGCTGGGCCGCCGCGATCGGGTCCGGGGGCTTCGCTTCCTTCTTGGCGTAGATGTCCCGGCTCGGCATCTCCGAGCCGAGGACAAGTTCCGACTTGCCGCCGCTTCGCCGCCTCGACCGGAACTCCGAGCAGCCGAGATCGACCACAAGGGACACCAAAGCCAGGGCGGCCAGGGTGGATCGAGCCGAGATCGACCGATGACCCGTCGTGAAAGCCGTCATGGGCCGTGCCCCAAGCGTGGATTGATGACTCGAAAGACCACAGACCCTGCCTCTCTCGATCAAGGGTTCAAGGACGACGATGGGGCCGGGCCTCGAAAGGCGTCGATCGCGTCGAGGTCCGAGAGGAGGCAAGGTTGCTTGTATTGTTCGACGGTTCCGCCGCTCCGGGCCAACCGCCTCTTCTGGAAATCGACCCACGACCCGGGCGGGACTCGGGTCGCCCGGATTGCGTCGAGCCGGAGGGTCGACCGCTTGTTCTCGTATTCGAGGTTGACGCGCCGGAGGTGCCGCTCGACCGCTTCGGCCAGGCGGCGGGCGCCCGCGTCGTCGTCGACGTCGGTCTCCTCGACCAAGAGGTGATAGCGCGGCGGCTCGGCCCACCGGGGCAAGACGAGGTACGCCCCGAGCCGGACCCCAAGCTCATGCTGGGCGGCGTTCACGGCCAAGACGACCTGGTATTCCGAGAGCTTTTCCCCGGTCAGGCTCGAAAAGTGCGCCCCTTTGCTCAAGAACTCGACGAGCGGGGCCTTGCCTTCGAACCCGACGCAGCGCACCAAGTCATGGATCATGTACCGATATAATCCGCCCGCCGTGGTCGGGACGAGGTAGTAGCGTTCGCCTTCGATCAGGTCGACCGCTTGGACGACTTCGGGGTCGTCGCGGTCGCCTTGGTCTTCGGGGATGAACTCGAAGTAGTGGTGGCGGATGTCGAGGATTCCCGCCGGGGTCCCGTCGGCGATCGGGATCGTGAACCGCCCTTCCGAGGCGATCAGGCCGATGTCTCGGATCGGGACCTCGCCGAAATACTCGGGGTAGCTTCGGAGGTAGGCCCCCATCGTCCCGCCGGTCCAGTTGGCCAGGAACTCGAATCCGGGCCAGTAATCTTTGGGGAGGAGCCGCCCGGTCCGGTTGGCGATCGCTTCGAGGCGACGGGCGGTCTTCTTCCGCTTCGGTCGGGTCCTGAGCTTGACCGCGTCTCGGACCTCGGCGGGGATCTCCCAGCGAGGGTCGATGGTCCCGTCGGCGATGTCGCGGATCAACGTCGCTTTTTCGAGGTCGCCGAGGCGGACGATCGCCAGGATCGTGCTGGGGTTGGCGGCGATGGTCGCCCCGACGTCGCGGTAGGCCGAGAGCCGCATCGCCAGGTAGTATTTCGACGCGATGTCCTTGATCTTCGACGCGGCCGGGGGCATGCAATAGGTGATTCGGACCAGGGGGTTTTGCATCTGGGCGGTCAGGCCCGTGATCGCCCCGCAGGGGATTCCGGCCGGGGTGAAGCTCTCGCGCCAGTCGCTGGCGAGTTGGAGGATCGGCTTCAACCCGTCATCGATGATCGCCGAGTGGTCGTCGAATGCCATGATCCCCCAGGTCGTCCAGCCATCCCGGTAGTTGCGGAGCGACTCGCGGGTGACGGGAATGGTTTTCGGGCGGTTGGTGGTGCCGGAGGTCAAGGCGAACATCAGGACGTCGGTCTTGGGACCGAACAGGGCTTGGGTATCGCCGTTGCGGACGCGGTCGATGTAAGGCTCGTGGCGATCATAGCCGGCGACGGGGACTCGTCGGCGGAAGTCGGCCTCGGAGCGGATCTCGCCGAAGTGGTGATCGCGGCCAAACCGGCTGTCGGCGTGGCGGGCGACCCGGGTCAACAAGAGGTCGCGCTGGACCTGGCTGGCGTTTCGACAATCCGCCAGGAAGCGGCGGGCGACACCCCGCGACTTCATGAGGAACGGGATGCCGACGTATTTCCGGACCTGGTCGTAGATCGACAAACACCACCCTCGCGGGAGGTCCGTTCGCGGGACGGACCTCGGCAAAACGACCCGTCCGGAAGATTCGGATCGGGACTATTGGGGTCGAAGAGTGGCGGAATCTAGCCCGATCCGCCGGCGCTGTCAACCGCAACGAGTTTGGCGATCCCGCCTTCGGACCGAGGGAAAATCCCCGGTCGGGGTCGAACCCCGTCGCCGAGGGCGGGAGGAGAGAGGCGAGACCCTGATGCGGCATTAGCCGGGGAGGGCCAACCCCAACTCATTCTGGATCGGCAGGGGATCGAAGCCGATCGGGCTGACCATCAGGTCCGAATCGCTCGCGACGGGTTCGGAAACGACGCTCACGTCCGCTTTCTTGATCCGCCGAGGCGCGAACCGCTCGAAGAATTCGAGGAGATGCCGCGAATAGCCGAGCGGATCTTTCTCGCGGCAGCGGTTGTGCTTGGCCTGGGGGACGACCCAGAGGGATTTCGGCTCTTGGGCCTTCTCGAACAGCTTCTCGGCGATCGCGACGCCGATGTAAGCGTCCTTCTGGCCGTGGATCGCCAGCCAGGGGCGCGGGGCGAGCCGGGACACCGCCTTCTCGACGTTCGAGTAGCGGCAACCGAGGCGGAGTTGCGTCCGCATCCGTCCGGTCCAGCCGAGATACTCGAACAGCGTGTTGGGCAGGAGCTTCCAGAACCAGGGGCTGCCGACGTAAATCTCGGCCCATCGGTGGATGTAGGCGACCATCGTGCCTCGGGTGGGGAAGGCCCCGTCGGTGACGACGCCCCAAGCTCCCCGTTCCTTGGCCCCGACGCAGAGGGCGGTCCCACCCCCTCGGCTGACCCCGAAGAGGCCAAACCCGGCGGGGTCGGCATCGGGCCGGGTCCGGAGATAGGCGATCGCGGCGCGGAGGTCGTCGACCTCGTGGGTCGTGACCCACTGGAGCGGGCTGTACTTCGGGTCCTTGTCGCTCTCGCCGTGGTTGCGGAAGTCGAAGGTCAGGAGGTCGAAGCCGTGGTCGCGGAGTGGGTCGAGGTAAGGGAGGGCCGACCATCGGTCGCTCAAGTATTCATGACAAAACACCAGGACCCCGGTCCGGGAGGCGGAGCGGGTTTTCAGGTAAGTCCCCGCGAGGCTGAGGCCGCTTCGGGTCGGGAAGCGGACGTCCTCGCCGTCGTCGGTCCGCGTCACGCGGAGCGGGAGGAACATCGGCTTTTCTTCGAAGATCCGTGCCACGATCGGCGAGTATCGGATGATGACGTAGACCATGAAAGCGGCGATCGGTGCCAAAACGACTGCCGCGAGCGTCATCAAGACCACGATCGAGGGGCTGGGCACGAGTAAACTCCGAGTTCAATACCGGTTGAGGTTGCCAGGAGATTATAGCGTACGTTAGCCGGCGAATCTTCGAAAAATGAGCGAGGAGTTCTGGCCGCCGAACCCGAAGCTGTTCGACAGCGCGGTGTCGACCCGCTTGCGACGCGCCTCGTGGGGGATGTAGTCGAGGTCGCAGTCGTCTCCGGGGTGGTCGAGGTTGATCGTCGGCGGCATCACGCCGTCTCGGATCGCGAGCAGGCAGATGATCGCCTCGACGCTCCCGGCGGCGGCGATCAGGTGCCCCATCATGCTCTTGGTGCTCGAGATCGGGACCTTGTACGCCGCGTCGCCGAAGGTCCGCTTGATCGCCAGGGTCTCGATCGAGTCGTTGACCGAGGTGCTGGTGCCGTGGGCGTTGATGTAGTGGATCTGTTCGGGATTGAGCTCGGCGTCGGCCAGGGCTTCGCGGATGCAGGCGATCCCGCCTCGGCCTTCGTCGTGGGTGTCGGTGAGTCGGAAGGCGTCGGCGGTCGAGCCGTAACCGGCGATCTCGCCGTGGATCGTCGCCCCCCTGGCCCTGGCGTGCTCGAGCTCTTCGAGGATCACCATCCCCGCGCCTTCGCCGAGGATGAACCCGTCGCGATCTCGGTCGAACGGTCGGCTCGCCCGGGTCGGCTCCTCGTTCCGCGTCGAGAGCGCGGTCAGGAGGTTGAACCCGGTCAGGCCGAACGGGTGAATCATGCTGTGCGTCCCGCCCGAGAGCATGACGTCGGCATCCCCCCGGCGGATGCACTCGGTCGCCTCGCCGATCGCCTGCGTGCTCGCCGCGCAGGCGGTCAAGCAATTCGCGTTCGGACCCCGAGCGCCGTAAAGCCCGGCGAGGTGCCCCGAAGGCGTCCCCGGCTCCTGCTCCGACTCGTGGATCGGGTGCAGCTCGATGATCCCCTGCCGGGTGAAGTTCTCGGTGTCGATCCGACCGTCGCGCGACGAGGCATGGACGAGTTTGACGAACCGGGGGAAGTCCTGCTGCCCTTCCCCCGAGCCGAGGTAGATCCCGAACCGGGCGGGGTCGACCAATTGTTTGGACGCAAGCAAACCCGAATGGTCGACGGCCATCTTCGATGCCGCGATGGCGAACAATGTGTTCCGGCAATGGTCCGCCCAGCGCTCCGGGTCGTCGACGTAGTCGGAGATCTGGAAACCCTTGGCCTCGGCGGCGATCTTGGTGGCGAAGCTCCCGGCGTCGAACAAGCTGATCGGGCCGACCCCGCTCTTGCCTTCCTGGAGCGCGGACCAGGTGGACTCGAGGTCGTGGCCGACCGGAGTGACCATCCCCATCCCCGTGACGACAACTCGACGATGCATGGATCAAGGTCCTTGGGTGGATGCCAGTTTTCGAAGGGCGCGCGTGCGGTCCGGGAGAGGATCAGGCCACTCCGGGGTTGCCCCGGACGATCACCGACGCGGCCTGGCCGTATCGGGTCAGGTTGGTGTTGAGGAACACCGGGTTTTCGGTCGGTCGAGGCTCGCCGGTCACGAGGTCCAGCGGCGAGCAGCGCGGGTCGTAGTTGTCGCAGTTGATCGTCGGCGGGATCAGCCCTTGGTTGACGCCGATCAAGCTGGCGATCAGTTCCACGGCGCCGCAGCCGGAGACGATGTTGCCGACGTATCCTTTGAGCGCCGTGACCGGGACTTCGGGCTTGGTTCCGTTCGAACCGGCGAACACCCGGGCCAAGGCGCGCGACTCGGCGAGGTCCGATGCGACGGTGGCCGCCCCGTGGGCGTTGACGTGGCCGATGGCCTCGGGGGCGAGTCCCGCCCCCCGGAGCGCGGCGCGGACGGCGATCTCGGTCCCGACGCCCTCGGGGTCGAGTCCCCCTCCCGGCTTGGCGTCGCAGCCCGACCCGTAAGACAGGATCTCGCCGTAAATCTTCGCCCCCCGGGCCAGGGCATGCTCGCGCTCTTCGAGGACCAAGATCCCCGCCCCTTCTCCCGGGACATAGCCATCTCGCGCGGCGTCGAACGGCCGGCATGCTTTGGATGGCTCGCCCGACCAGTGCGACATCTGATCCAGCAAGCTCATCCGGATCATGCTCAGGGGGTGGATCTTCGAGTCGGCCCCGCCGGTGATCATCAAGTCGGCCCGCCCTCGGGCGATGATCCGGGCGGCTTCGCCGATCGCCACGTTCGAGGCCGCCTCGGCTTCGGTGATCGTGTTGCTCGGCCCCTGGCAATCGAGCAAGATCGAGATGTGGCAGGCGAGCATGTTGGGGAGATACTTGAGCAGCCAGATGGGCGTGATCTTCTCGATCCCGTCGCGGGCGTAGAGGTTGTAATCGAACTGACCGCCGGTCCCATAACCCGCGTCGATCGCCGGGGCGAGCTCTTCGAGTTCGGTCGAGATCAGGCCGGCGCCGAGGTCGACGCCGATCCGGGTTGGGTCGATCGCCGAGCCTTCCAACCCCGCGTCGAGGAAGGCGAGCTGGGCGCAGGCGACGGCCAATTGGATGTCGCGGGCCATGAAGTTCAGGCTCTTGCGGAGCTGCTTCTTGACCCGAGGCAAGGCCAACTCGATCATCGCCTTCTTGTCGAGGCCCGGGACCTCGGCGCCGACGTTGTTGGGCAGGCCGTCGACCGGAAAAGCCTGGATCTTCTCGACCGCCCCTCGGCCCCGGCCCAGCGCCTCCCAGACCGCGGACGTCCCGATGCCCAACGGTGTGACGAGGCCCAGCCCGGTGATGACCACTCGTCGTTCGTTGCGGAGCATGAGAAACTCGTCGACCTCCACCGATATCTGACTCACCCCAGGTCGGCACCCAAACCGGCCGGATCAACATCGGCCAACGCTCAATGCTCGACCGCGGGAGGATCGTGATCAACCACCCCGTTCGAGGAGGGGGGCGAGGCTTCACCATTGGCTTGTTCGTTGGCCAGGGCGGTTTTCGCCCGCTCTTGGGCCTTGGCCAGGTCGAGGACCCCGAGCAATTGTTGGGTGAAGACGAAATTCTTCGGCCCGAAGATCTGGTTGGCCCGCGAGTTGTCGAGGTGGGCGAAGACGATCTCGACTTCGGCCAGGAGGGTGCCATCGAGGAACGCCTTGCCTTCGACGATCGCCCCTTGCTCGGCCAGGTCGGTCAAAGTGACTTCATAGATGAGCTGATCCCCGGCGCAGGCGACCCCAAAAAACTCGGCCCTGGGGATCTTGGCCAGGACGACCTTCTCGACAAAACCGCCAACTTCCCCCACCAAAATCCCGCCGGTCTGCGCCAGACCTTCGATGATCAGCGAGGCGGGCATCACGGGATAGCCCGGGTAATGGTCATGGAGATGCTCTTCGGCCAGCGTCAAATTCTTGATCGCCCGAGCGAACTGGCCGCTGCGGAATTCCAAAAATTTGTCGATCCAGATCCAACGCATGGGAAAAGCATCCATCCATGAATAAGTCGGTCTTAATCCATCCGACCGGGATTTGAAATCCCAAGAGGCTTGATCGACCCGAAGATCAAGGCCGACGCGGCGTGATCAGTCGGGCGGCGATCAAGTTCGAAGGGGTGACAACCTCCAGGCGAGAGCCTCAGGCCGCGAGCTTGCTCGAAACGTAGTGGACGAGCATGTCGACGGTGTAAAGGTCGCCGATCTTCTCGACGTCCGGGTCGGCGGAGAACGCTTCGAGGTCGGCGTAAGGCATCCGGGCCTTGAGTTCGTCCAGACCTTTGGCGGTCAGCTTGCCGTCTTTGATCATGTCGGGGTCGGTCACGACGTTCTCGGGGAAAAGCTCGCCCCGAGGGATCTTGATCCCGAAGTTCCGCTCGAGTCGGAAGACGATGTCGAGGAAGTCGATCGACTCGGCCCCGAGATCCCCCTGGAGGGTGGAATCGCGGGCGACGTCGTCTTCATCGACCCCGAGAGCGTCGACCAGGGTGGCTTGGACTTTTTGGTAGATTTCGTCGTGCGTCGGCATATCATCCTCGGTTATTCGGGAACACCGATCCGGACCCCTGACAGGGATCATCCTCCGCGCCGGATGCCGGGTTTCACTCACCGAACATCGGCGGAAAGCCGGGAACAACTTGAATCAAGCCGGTCGAAGCGATCGGGTGCGGGCACAGTGGGGATTGTCGGGGCCAACCGGTCTTCCTCAACTCGGCGCCCATCTTGATGTATTTCGCCAAAGCTTGCAACCTCATCAAGTCGTCGCGACTTTGACAACTTGACAAAATCCAAGCTTCGGCGGGATGAGTCGATCAAGATGGATTGGTTTGCAGCGCGGGAACTTCGGCCTTGAACACGGCCCGGGCCCCGACCGAGCCTTTTCGGAGCGTCGCGTAGAGGTCCCGAAGCCCGGCGACGATCGAGGCGTCGGTGGTGTGCAGGCCAGGATCGCGGTCTCGCAAGTTGTAGCGGTTCAGGGTGAACTGCCCTTTGACCATCGATTGCCCCTCGATCGTCCCCTCGCCCTTGAAAGTCGCCTCGCGGTAGTCGTGCGAAACCAGGGTGACTTTCAGTTGCAGTTGCCGCCCCGGCTCCACGAAACTGCCGTACTTGATCATCTTGGCCTTCTTGAGGACCACGATGCTGTTGGCGAAGTCTTCCATGTCGCGGATCAGCCAGGCCCCCGCCTGGGTCAACGCCTCGAGCATCAGGACGCCGGGCATCACGGGAAAGCCGGGGAAGTGATCCGCGAGGTATTCCTCGGCGAGCGAGAGGTTCTTGACGGCGATCAAAGATTTTCCGGTTTGAATCTCGTTGATCCGATCGATGAGGACAAAACGCATGGATGGCCCCGAAACGAACTCAAACCGAGGTCGACAGAAGGAACCGAGTGAACCGCCCGCGAACTCGATTTCACCGCGATCCCAAGTCAGGACGAGGAGGATCAGAATCTCGCGCGAGGCTTGGCAAGAAGATCCCTCGGCGATAACCACCGCCCGACCGAGCAACTTCCATCCAGCTTACCCGCGAAACTGTCAAGATCAAATCCGAACGGCCTCCTTTTCTTGGTTTGCCCGGTCGCGACGACGTGGCATTTTAATTCGGGGTATTTTGTTTGCACATTTCGTTCCCGAAAACTTAATCGCCATGTTTTCTTTTTGAATCATCTTGCCATTGGTGACACGATCTGATAGGTTTGTCGTCAAGTCGAAAAAACGTCGTCCCTCGGCGGAACCCGGCCCTCGATGGTCGGTCCCGGGGATGGGGTTGATTCGATTCGGCATCTCCTCATCGAAGTCGTCCTGTCGATTACAACCGGTCTCTTGGACGCCGATCATCCCGAGTCGGGATGGTCCTCGGTGCGCCCTCACCTCGACCCGTTTCGCGGGAGCCGTCCTGTGATGATGAACCCGTTCTTCTCGCCGGTTCGCTCGATCGCCCTCATCTCGATGCTCGGACTCATCGCGGGATGCGGCGGCGACCCGGTGACGGTCGTCAACGTCCCGGCCGACCAGATCAAAGACGCCAAACCGGCCCCGCCGCCGCCGTCGGGTTTGAACAAAGGAAGGCCGATCGGGCCTCGGGGGGGGACGTCCGCCCTGCTCCCCCCGAACTCCGAGGCCGGTACCGCGAAGCCCAACTGACCCGGTTTCCGACCCGATCGACCCGGAATCCGTCCGCGTCAGGCCTCGACCTCTTCTCCAATTCTCAGCATCATCTCGCTCCTCATCTTCGTACCGCTCGAATTTTGGAAAGGATTGTTTCGATGTCAACCCGACTGGTTTCTCCGATCGCCAGACGACGATCCGCAGGCTTCACCCTGATCGAGCTTCTGGTCGTGATCGCGATCATCGCGGTCCTGATCGCCCTGCTCTTGCCCGCGGTGCAAGCGGCCCGGGAAGCGGCCCGCCGCGCCCAGTGCGTCAACAACCTCAAGCAACTCGGCTTGTCGCTGCAAAACTACCACTCGACGCATTCGGTATTCCCCGAAACTTACGCCACCTACGATGCGTCCAACGGGCAGGGCGGGGGGAACTGGCAGCAATTCAGCCCGCAAACCTTCCTCCTCCCTTACCTGGAACAAAACCAGATCTACAACGCGCTCAACTTCAACCTCGTCTGCGAGGGTAGCGCCGCGTCGGGCGCCGCATCGCAGTGGACCGGCATCCAGGCGAGGATCAACTCGTTCCTTTGCCCGTCATCGCCGCTGCCCAGCGGTCCGGGCACCCCCCACGGCGGGATCAACGGCAACCAATACACCGGCAACAACTACTTCGCCAGCATCGGCTCGGCGCTCTACCCATTCAACAGTCCGGGCAACGGGGCCGACCCCAACGGCCCCTTCGGCGACGACTCGACGGCGCCCGTCGGCATCCGCGACGTCACCGACGGCACGAGCAACACGATCGCCTTCGGCGAGTGGAAGACGGGCGACTTCAACTCCAGCAAGCTTTCCACCCAGGACATCATCAGCTACGTCCCCCAGCCGTCGAGCTGCGGCTGGTACGGGACGCCCGGCTGCAACATGCCCACGGGTTCGGCGGGCTTCCTGAGCTGGATTCAGAGCTGCGCGGGGCTGGCCCAAGGCTCTCTCGACGGGCAAGGCGTGACCGCGACCCACAACAATAGCGGGATCGGTCGGGCCTGGCACCAAGGTCTCATGGGCGGGGGGCTGGGGAACGTCTTGCTCGCGCCGAACTCGCCGTATCCCAATTGCAGCATCGCCAACTATCAGGGCGCGGGGCAGTCGGGCGACGCGCCGGGGATGTATACCATGAGCAGCTTCCACTCGGGCGGGGGCAACGTCGGCTTCATCGACGGTTCGGTCCGGTTCCTCAAGTCCTCGACCGCGAACCTCGTCGTCTGGCAGTTGGGTTCGATCAGTCAGGGCGAGGTCATCTCGGCCGACGCTTATTGATAGACACGGCCGATCCAGAGTGGCTTGATTGATGACTCCGACTGGACAACATTCATCCGGCTCCTCCTGGCGAAGCGCGATCGCGGTCGTCGTCGGAGTGTCCGCCTTGGCGGCGATCGCAATCGTCGCCTGGGACCGGATCGGGCAACGAAATCGAGGGATGGCGCTGGCCCAGGCCCGCGCCGCCCTCGATCGCGGTCGCGCCGACCTGGCGCTCAAGATGGTCGACGGCCTCGGCGACTGCCCGGAAACCGGCGAGGCGGCGACGATCGCCGGGATGGCCCTGGCCATGCAAGGCCGCTTCGGCGTCGCGCGTCGATCGTTGATCCTCGCCCTGCGACTCAAGCCCGAACAGCCCCTCGCCCACAAGGCGCTCGGGTCGATCTACCTGTCCGAGAGCGACTCCGAACGGGGGATCGCCCACCTCCGCGCCGCATCTCGACTGGCGCCGAGCGATCCCGGCCCTTGGGTGGCGATCGGCAAGAGCTACCACACCGGCGGGGACGAGTCGAAGGCGGCCGAAGCCTACCGCGAGGCGCTCGACCGCGATCCGAATCTCAAGGACGCTCGGCTCGGCTTGATCCTCGCGCTTCTGGAAACCCAACGACCCGACGAGGCGGCCCCCTGGCTCGACCTCGCCCGCCGCGACACACCTCGAGACCCGACCTACCTGGCCTTGGCGGCTCGACATGCCCTGGACACCGGGCGGGTCGACGAGGCCGCCTCGCTGGCCAATCTCGCCCTCGACGTCGACCCCAACCGGGTCGATGCCCGACTCGTCCGGGCCAGGCTCGCCCTCGTCGCCAACCATCCCGAAGCCGCGCTGGCCGACCTAGAGCCTGCGATCGCCCTCGCCCCCGACGACGTCACGGTCCTCCAACTCCTGGCCCGAGCCGAGGAGCTTCAAGGGCTGACCGAAAGGTCGGCGGCGACGGTCGCGCGTTACCGGATGATCCAGCGGAGGACAATCGCGATCGACCGGCTCCTCAAGCGGATTCACGACCGCCCCGACGACCTCCACCCGCGTTACCAGCTCGGCCTGCTCGCCTCGGACGCCGGGATGACGACGCTCGCCCGCCAGTCGTTCCAGGCCGTGCTCGACCTTGATCCCCGATTCAGCCCCGCCACCGTCGCCTTGAGGAAACTCGGAAGGTAGATTCGATGGATGCCTCCAAGCGGCCTCCTGATTTCTGGTCGAGGAGTTGACCGTTCCCATGCGGGGTGTAGCTCTCGAATTCGGAGATTAGGCGGCGGGTTTGGCCCAGAGGCCTGACCACTCGGGGGTGTCGACGCTGGCGATCAGTGTAGCCATCCCGTCGAGGTGCTCCACGCACCAGCCACGTCCGGCCACCTTGAGCCGACGACCCATCCGCTTGGCCAACCCCTCGATCGCCCCACTGCCGATCGACCGGCCGGTATGCAGCCGACCGAAGTAGCCCACCCGGCCGGTGTGCTTGGCGAAGTAAGCGATCGTCTCGTCCAGGGCCGCCTGGCCGGCGGCCGTCCGACCCTCCGCCGGCGTGGCACCGACGTGGTCGAGCAGCCCTGGCCAGCCGTCGGCCAGCAACCGCCCCCGCGCCTGGTCGAGCCACTCGGCCGCGGCGGCCGTCGCCTCGCCGTGCAAGCCCGTCGCCGCGGCGGCGAGGTGCTCCGAGGCGTGGAAGATGTCCAGCACCTGCTCGGCGTGGGGAAAGTGCTCCGTCGCCGTCGCCCAGCACCGTCAGCGGGCCGGTCGGGTCGATCCCCAGCCCGCACGCCCAGCCGGACCACCGCGCCGCGAACGTCTCGCCGTCGCCCGTGGTGGCGTAGGCGACGCTGGCCGTCGGGTCGGGCAGCTGGCGCGCGGCCCAGTCGGCCACCCCGGCGGTGGCCCCCCGGGGCCGGACCTGGAAGCGGGCCAGCTTCATCTCACGCCAGCCCTCGCGGGTCGGGGCCATGACGCCGTCGGTGAGGAACTCCACGTCGCCTCGAGCGGCGGCGAAGGCGGACCGAGGCGGGTGGGCGTCGCGAGGCTTGGTCAGTCGGGCGGCGGCCCGGTGGACGTGGCGGCGGATCGTCTCATCGTCGAGCCGCATCCCGGCGAGCTCGTCGAGCCGATCCGCGGCGATGTCGAAGGACCAGGCGGCCGCGGCCAGGCAGGCCAGGCGTTCGGCCTGCGGGCTGAGGAAGCCGTCGATGCCGACGCGGGCATCGGCCGGATAGGCCGTCACGCCGCACCGCGGACATCGCCTCGAGCGGCGAAGCAGCTCGACGCGGCCGGCGGCGGTCATCGCGGTCCGCGCCGCCTGATCCTTGACGAGCCGCGAGCCGCCGCAGGGACAGACGCGGCCGGGGCCCCCTTTTGCTCGGCCGGGGCGGACTGACGTTGAAGGGTGGCCTCCAGGGCGCGACGGGTCAGCTCGCGGCCGGCGCGGAGGGCGGCCAACTCGGAGACGGCCAAGACCTGACCATCGGGGGCAGCATCGGAGACCATCTCCAACTCGCGGGCCATGGCCAGGGCCTGCTCGACGAGGATCGACTCCAACTCGGTCCGCACCTCGATCGTTCGCGTCATCGGGTCACCTCGCCGTTGGGATGGGAAATAACCCAGTCATACCAAGGGCGGTCGCCAATCTCCAGATTCGAAAGCTACACCCCCAGTCACACCCTTACGGCGACTACTTCCAGAAGATGGTGGACGCGATCGGGTGAGGGGCGGTACAACTGATGATCTTTTGAACGAATCCGCCACGCTCGGGACGGAACGCTCACCCGCCGCCGCGCCCAAGTTTCAACGCTCCAACTCGAGGATTCCTTGGCCAGTGATGGACGGATTTCGGGATGGCTCCTCAAACGAAATGGTGAAGTCAAACGACCGTGGCGTTGACGCCTTCTCGGGCGGCTTGACCTGGATGGTGATGTCCGTCGACTGTCCCGCCTTGACCGTTTTCATCCCCAACGAGGGCGTCGCGCAGCCGCAGGAAGTGACGATCTGGTCTACCTTGATGTCGAAGGACTGGGGATTGAGCAACTGGAATTGGAATGGCACACGGACCCCCGGATCGACGGCCGAGGAAGCGTCGATCCGCTTCTTCACGAGTTGATTCATGAGCCTGGGCGAGGACCGATGTCCGGCCCAGGGGGATGAGTCGCCGCACAAAAAGGATGCTGCCAGGAAGGCGACCGAGGCGGTACAGACCATTTGAAGAGGGAGAGTGCTAGACTCCTTCGCGAGCGATCGGCGATCGGCGGGAACGTCCTGGGCATGTTTACGGGGAAGTAGGATTAGGCAGGAAAGCACCATCAATCCAACCCCGGCGACCGTGAGGAGGCCGGCTAGATCGGCGCGTTGGCGTCTTGGCAGCTGGTCCGGGCGGCGGGCGATGTGAAGAGCCAGACCGTCCCAGGATTTCCAGAGTTCGGCGCCTGTGATCCAGGTCGGTTCGTTGGGCGGGTCGAGGATCAAGTAGCTCCCCAAGTGATGCGCCAGGATGACCAGGAAATGCCCGTCGCCGTCGTTCACCTGCGGATCAACTCGAATAAGGATCCGCGCCAAAATAAGTTACCCACTCTGTTTGTGTAATCTTGGATGAATCTCATAGTTCCATTCACCGTGGTAGTCGTCACGTTTGATCGTGCATTGGGCCAACTCCTCATCGCTGACCACTC